>Ga0302215_10000110_pt1 | contig 63236 bp, 94 predicted proteins | sample II_Fen_N3_1_FD_194580 | JGI IMG/M metagenome (GOLD analysis project Ga0302215, IMG submission 194580) | Peat permafrost microbial communities from Stordalen Mire near Abisko, Sweden - II_Fen_N3_1 | ecosystem: Environmental > Terrestrial > Soil > Wetlands > Permafrost | place: Sweden: Abisko... | reverse complement strand
GCTGCTGCCGCTGCTTCAACTGCTCCGACTGCTCCGACTGCTCCGACTGCTCCGACTGCTCCGACTGCTCCGACTGCTCCGACTGCTCCGACTGCTCCGACTGCTCCCTCTGCTCCCTCTGCTCCGACTGCTCCCGCTGCTCCCGCTGCTCCCGCTGCTCCCGCTGCTCCGGAATCCTGCAATGGCGCGGGCTAAATGCGAAGAAATTGATCGCTATCAACGGCCTCACCTGGCCCGTGGCCACGGACGGCATCCACCTACAGATTGGCTGCCAGCAGCATACTGTTGAACTGTGGAATAACTTCGGCGATGGCGAAATTTCTTGTATGGACTCACGAGCGCTTAATTTCTGGCAGCAATACAAACAGCTAATTATGCAACTTGCCGCTACGCGAGCTACGTCATGAACATCTTCATCCTCGATCGTGATCCTATCTTGGCGGCGCAAATGCAGTGTGATAAGCACGTGGTCAAGATGGTACTTGAGTCGGCACAAATACTCAGCACTATAAACGGCGGTCCGTACAAACCGACTCACCAGAATCATCCGTGCGTGTTGTGGGCTAAAGCTGGTAAGGACAACTGGGATTGGCTTTGGTATCACGCTCTGGCTTTGTGTATAGAGTATACTCGTCGATACGGCAAACCTCACAAATGCCGAGAGGTGATTGAACACGTGTCAGGTTCAATGATACCGTTCGGTGCTACACCATTCGTTCAATGTATGCCCGAAGAGTTCAAAGGCGACGACCCTGTAGAAGCCTATCGCCGTTACTACCGAGGAGCCAAGGCTTCTTTTGCAACCTGGACTAACCGCGAAGTGCCAAGCTGGTGGACAGTATGATTTACTTTCTACACTTCATGGCGTTTATGACTGAGTTCGAGGTAGCCTTCACGCCTAGGTATGCACAGCACTACACACAGCTTAAGACTGATGCAGTGTATTGGCGGAGCGAGGTTAATCGTTACCAAGTTTCTAGAATGTACTCACTTAAGTAGGGGCTAAAATGTTTGACCCAATTGACTACGACACTGACGATCTGCCCACATTTAACGACTTGGCCGATGACGTAGACCTTGATTCTGATGGCCCTGATATTTGCCCTGACTGTAATGGCTCAGGTGAAGGCCAGAATGAGCATGCCCGTTGCTGGAATTGTAAAGGTAAAGGTACTGTATGAAAGCAGTAGAAGAGATTGCGCTGGAAGAGGCAATGGTCAGTTTGCTTAATGAGCACCTATGGCTTGATGGTAGAGATGCTTCAGAGAAACCAGCAGTCGTTGACTTCGCCACCCGCCTCCTCGCCCGAGTTTATCGGGAGCAGGGGCCGGTAGTTTGGGTCCGTCGTCATCCTGATGGTGCGCTAACCGCCGAGTTTCTTGAAGCAGAGACAATCGAGCCAGTGCGTAAACAATCAGGTGCATGGATTCCCCTCTACACCACCCCGCAGCCCTGCCCAGATTGTGTTGCCCACTCAAACTTATCCCTTGAGTGGATGGATAAGTGCCATGCGTCGGAAGCTAAGTGCCGAGAGCTTGAGGCCGACAACGCCAATCTGCGCACTGTGATGATGGCTGCTGCGGTCGAGATTACCGAACAATGGGCCGCTCATTGTAACGATGAGGGTTATAGGCCATGTAATCTTGTTCGACGCCTTGAAAACGGATTCCCTGAGCAGTACGGGTATGACTCGGAAACAGTGGTTCGTCTAGATAAGCGTATCAACAACCTGACTCAAGAGCGCGACGCGTTTCTTCTCCGCGTCCAGCAGTTCGATCAACATATCAGGGCTATCGGGCACCATGTTCATGCAGTCTGCGGCGGGGTTGATGTTGATCAATCCGACCCTGGCAGTACAGCGGCGACGATTATTGCGAAATTCGACGTTCTTCAAGAGTACACTGCGAGCATAGTAAAAGAGCTGACGAAGACACAAAGCGAGCTCGAGCGCTATAAGTTAAGGGCAGCGGCCATGCCACCAAAGCCTATGCCTAAGTATGCACAATTGCAAGACCCCGATCCTACATTCTAGTTTGGAGAGTAAAATGACTTGTGAGCATAACTACCAATTCCAGCATGTTGTGCACCACTCAGGGTATATGCTACCTGGGTCAGGAGCGCATGAACGAGTCTATGAGGATAAGTACTATTGTACAAAATGTCTGTCCATTAAGCATATTAATGAGCGGGTGGTCGGCAATGATTACTCTAAACCAATTGAAGGGACTATGCCAAAATGAACCTGCTTTCAACATTGTTGCCTGGGCTTTTAGCCTCAGCGCCACGTACTTCGTACGCAAATACAGGTAACGCATCAGGCGGCGCCAGTGAGCTATACGGTACATGCAAACCCGTAGTGTGGCGTGTAGCTACCGAACTGCGAACATTCACCGTGCCTGATATTGTCAAGGCCACTGGTATGCACCGCGTGCGGGTAAACAGAGTGCTCTACAGGCTTAGTGCTGAGGGCGTCGTGCATGCTAAAGAGAAGAGTATCAATCGGTACACACAACCAACAATTTGGGAGGTAGTGCAGCATGATTGCCAAGTTAACTAAGTCTGAGGCTCGTACACTTAAGCGCTTGATCAATAAGGTGGTTGGCATTGAGGTACATTTAGTACACAGCATCTATGACCAGCAAGGGAGTGATCCTACGCCTGAGTATAAGCGACGCAAACGAGCCCTTAAAGAGTTCATTGAAAAACGAACTGAAAAATAGTTTTTGCTTTGGTTGAATTTATTCGCGTAACTGCGTTATAATTTAATTGTTCGCAGGTTAACTCGATTGGAGATTGTGATGGGAACTGACATTCATGCAGTAGCGCAAGCAAAGAAAGACGGCAAGTGGGTTGATGTGTCATGCAACTGGGAACAAAACAGGCACTACATGTTATTTGCATGGCTTGGCAATGTGCGTAATGGCTATGGCTTTGCTGGCGTGATTACGCATGCGCCCATTACGCCCCTGTCCAATAAGCGTGGGTTTCCTATGGACTTTCAAGTTGATGGCGAGATGCATGGCGGTGGGCTAGCTGCTGAGCCAGATAAGTGGGGTGATTACGAGCATAGCGGTTTCTGGATGGGCTACCACAGTTACTCCTACGTTACTGGCGCTGAGGTGCTGTCAGCTCACAAGGCGCCTGTAGAGCGCACTGGTGTCATTAGCATTGAGCAGTACAATGATTGGGACAAACAGTCTCCACTTACTGCTTGTAGTGGTGGTATTGCCGGGCCTAACATAAGAGTTGCGCCTAACCCAGCCTCCATCAAAGAAGACACTACTTACGTACAAGTTAAGTGGGTTGTGTCTGAGACCGACGAGTTCAAGTATTTCACAGATGAAGTGCAGCGCCTAGTTGATAAACATGGTGAAGTACGTATTGTGTTTGGGTTTGACTCATGAGCACCGATCGTGAAGCTACCTGGCGCAAAGCGCTACTCTGGTCTGTCATAGCGTCTATGAAGATGGGCATCATCAATGACATTCATGTAGGCATCGTCGACGCCACTGATATAAAGTGCTTCGCAGACCTTCATATGTATGTGGACGCTAACGAGTACGGCGGCTTCCGCATTAATGAGTTCGTTGACCCGCTAATTGAACTGTTTGGCGGGCGTGACGAAGGCATTCCGCAAGCTTATATTGACTTCATGAACGAGGCGCAAGGAGTTATTGATGAGTGGCTCAGAGGAAAGACCAAAGCATCCAAGATCATTACGCCGTGTTAGAGTGCTTGCATGGGTGGCGCTTGACTTCTGCATTCTTGAAGGTCGTCCCGTTACTGTGCTTGAGCAAGACTACCTAAAACGGCAAGGCGAGTTATGGCCTACACTAGGAAAAGAAAATGAACCAAAACGGGCTTACCAATGCCGCTGGAGCACTGTTCGGTAAAACGTTCCAGCTGTCTATAACGCGGAACTACGTCAGTAATTGGGGCGTGCTGGAAGCAATACGCGAGCTCATACAGAACGCAATAGACAGCGAGTCACCGTTCAAGTACGAGTTCATTCAGTCAGAGCAAGGACTTGGTCTTAAGCTGCAGAGTGAGTTCTCTACTTTGACACCGCAGACTTTACTACTCGGCGCCACGAGCAAAGTGAGTAGTGATACGGCGATCGGTAGCTTTGGCGAAGGCTATAAAATTGCGCTGCTCGTCCTTACACGCCTGGGGTATAACACTGAGGTACTTAATGGCGGCCTAGTATGGACGCCTTGCTTTCGCATGTCACGTACCTTTGGTGAAGAGGTGCTGTGTATTGACCAGCATACGGCGTCTGATCGAAGTAACAAAGGCCTTACATTCATAGTGTGGGGCGTTGAAGAAATCAAAGAGGGCATCATTGACTCGTGTCTGCAGATGCAGCGAGATATTGGTGAGATTAAGGAAACCACAGAAGGTATCATACTAATTGACAAACCTGGTAAGCTCTACGTGGGCGGACTGTTTATCTGTGATACTGAGCTCAAGCATGGCTACAACTTAAAACCAGGCGCAGTGAAGCTTGAGCGTGACCGCCAAACAGTTGATGGCTGGAATCTGAAGCTAGTGACTACTCGCATGTGGATGCACTTCGAGACACCCACCACGCTTGCACAGATGATCTACGACGAGGTGCCTGATGTAGCCTACGCAGATTACAACGCACCTGAGATTGTTAGGAATGCTTGCTTTGAGCTATTCAAAGAGCGGCATCCAGGGGCGCTGATTGCTAGCTCTCCTAAGGAAATGAAGGAGATGGTAGAAAAGGGGCTGACAAAGACAGTCTACATCGGCTCAACGTATGCCGCAGTTGTGCATAGAACTGACGGGTACAAAAGTCTGAGCACCTCTCAAAAAGCAGCCATTGCTACCCCCACTCAGAGGCTCAGTGCCTGGTTCTCAGAGCACCGTAGTGAGATGCGTACCAAAGCAATTGTTGGCTTCAAAGAGCTGCTTAAAGAGTCTGAAAAGTGGTCTGTCAAGTAAATATTTTTTAACTCTGGCTGAATTTAGTTGCGCAACTGCGCTATAATGTAATTGTTCGCAGTTAAACACAAATGGGAGTTAAAAATGAAAGAGTATCATCTGCATCTTGCGAAGTATTGGAAGCAAACGGCAGCTTCGTTTGGAGCCGCTGGGTTACACCACATGAGTGCACTGTTTCAACGGTACAGCGATGAACACGCCGTCAAAGCCAACGAATATGAGGAGTAGAAAAATGACCAAGACACCTTACTGCGCAATAGAGGCAGAAGCAGCAGAAGTGTCACGTAATATCCATCCAATGGACATAGTGCTTAACCGTCACATGGTATCAGTATCCACTGATGATAATGGTGATACGCGCATTGCATTTAACTTTAATGCCAGTGGAGATTTCTGCCCAGATCGTCTACAGGCAGACGTGTACGAATGGTGCCACCGTAACAAGATTGACTCTGAAATTCTAGTTGATGCTATGCTCAAAGCAGCTGCCCAAGAAATTGCCGTCGCTAACATTCGTTGCGCATTGGTATTGCAGCCATGAAATCAAAATACATGATGGCTACTACAGCCATTCACATGCTAGGTGACATCAGTCGTGATGAGCCAGACCTCTGTGTTGTGCACAGTGAAACCGATACGGATTACGTTGGTATGTGGGTGTTCGGGCTTGGATTCTGTGATGTTAAGTTTCCTAAGGTAGCTACACGTGAACTTACAGCCGATGAAGCTACCAAGTACAATGGTACAGGCATTGCTATTCACAGTCTACGCACAGGTGAGAAGTCCTATGACTGCGGCTCAATAAATATTGAGGCCGCCAAATGAAAAAATACGAATTCACCGGAGAAACAAAAAACCACTTCGGCGTGACACTTCACCAGATTCGCGCACTCGTTACAATCACCGGCGTCGTTTCATCTAGCGATGTTGGCGGGTGGGTTGCGGCTAAGAAGTGTCTCAGCCACAACGGCAACGCATGGGTCTATGGTGATGCGCAGGTCTATGATAATGCACGGGTCTCTGGCAATGCGCAGGTCTCTGGCAATGCGCGGGTCTATAGCAATGCGCAGGTCTATGGCAACGCATGGGTCTATGGTGACGCGCAGGTCTCTGGCTATGCGCTGGTCTATGATAATGCACTGGTCTCTGGCAATGCGCAGGTCTACGGCAATGCGCGGGTCTCTGGCAATGCGCAGGTCTCTGGCAATGCGCAGGTCTATGGCAACGCATTGGTCTATGGTGATGCGCAGGTCTCTGGCTATGCGCTGGTCTATGGTGATGCGCAGGTCTATGATAATGCACTAGTCTACGGCAATGCGCGGGTCTCTGGCAATGCGCGGGTCTCTGGCAATGCGCGGGTCTATAGCAATGCGCAGGTCTATGGTGATGCGCAGGTCTCTGGCTATGCGCTGGTCTATGATAATGCACTGGTCTCTGGCAATGCGCGGGTCTCTGGCAATGCGCAGGTCTATAGCAATGCGCAGGTCTATGGCAATGCGCAGGTCGAGTCCATAGAGGCTATCTGCGCATTCTCCGGGTTCGGTGCTGAATTCCGCACAACCACGGCGTTCATCGATAAAGAACTTGGTATTCGTATCGTTTGCGGATGCTTCACCGGGACACTTTACCAGTTCCGAGAGAAGGTCATTGAGACACACGGTGAGGACAGCAAGAACGGAAAGCTGTACCTCGGAATGGCGAACATGATCGAGCTTCGTTTGGAGGCAACTAAGTGAAAATGCGCTTTGGGCAAAAGAAACCAGGTTGCTGCCCTGACTGTGCCTGCGAGCAAGGTAATTCACACAAAGGGGGATGCGACATTGAGTGTTGCCCTGAGTGCGGCGGGCAACGTCTGACTTGTGGGCACATCACTGATTTGCCTGACCTGCCATGGACCGGAGAATTTCCCGGTATTGCTGAGGCGCGTGAGTTTGGCTTGTTTTGCTACTGGGACAAACATTGGTTGGTATGCAGTGCAGATCATCCGCAAGCTCAGCCGGATTTGAATTCACTGTATTCACTTTGCACTTGGGATAAGGAGAGTAGGACATGGAAGATGACGAAGTAGTTGAGAGACAACTTAATGATGTCGATGTCGATGAGTTTAGGAGTAGCCTTGATAACATAGTTGAGGCCTTGCTTAACCGAGTTGGGCAACTTGTAAACCCAGAGAAGTTAGGCTTTGACAGACGTACCGCGTCTACTATGTGGCGGGGTCCTACGTGGATAGCAATACCTGCTTCTCAAAATGGCAGTGCTCGGTACTATGGCGGACTTGAATACGTAGACGCTAGTTCTGTAGTTGCAGCAGGCTCATACGTGTTCTATTTCAACGACTCTGAGCGTATCATGACTGCTTGGAGTAACCTTGAAGAAACTAGAGAGTAGGATATGGAAAAAGATGTAAAGAGTGCCGTTAAGCACATGTTAGCAGGCAAGGCAGTTAGGCTCATAGCAGAGGCTGCTGAAATTTTGTCCACTATTGAAGACGGAGACATGTACGAGCATGCCTTTAGCCACGCTATAATGGCGCTTACTGTCTTGACGCCAGAGGCACCGATGCCCACAGAAATTGCTGCTACGCTCAAGAAGTACGGGCTAGTGCCTGTGAGCAAAGTTGCAAGTCATGAGGAGCTAGACAAGATGTACGCAGAAGCAAGCCTAACATGTAATTGCGAAAGGTGTACCGCTCGGCGCAATGTTGCACAATGGCCTACTGGGCCATCCACCGACACCTTGCAGTGATTACGTACGTCAGTTATAGCTGGCCACTCAAGGTAGGTGGTGAGCACTCTCGAATAGAGGCTGCCACGTACCTTGAGGCTCGCAAGCTTATCAATGAGTCAGTAGGGCTTTGGTTCGGCATGCACCTCAACGAAAAAGAGTTCCTACCACTCATTGATAAGTTTCAACTGAAGGAGGTTGAGTTATGAACAGAAGTGCGAGAGCTAAGCTTAACAGGGCGGTGCAGAATCTTGTAGAGGCTGAAGTAGCAAATTCATGGGCTGGTGCACAAGATAGGGAAGGTCAACTTGAATGTAAGCTTAAGCTTTTCAAAGCCCGTGTGCATTACAAGCGGCTGCTCGATAATTATACTGATCCCGTAGTACCACCAACCAAGAAGGAATAGAAATGACAAAGGCAATTGTATTTGACACAGAGACCACCAGTGCTAAGCAGCCACGCAAGATCATTGAGGCGGCATGGTGTATGCTGGATGATGCCGAGGTGTTCGGTGAGATTAGCCTAACTGGCGATGAGTTTCAGGGGTTGTTCGACCCAGGCATGCCCATCTCACTTGGCGCTATGGCTACGCACCACATTCTGCAGTCTGAGGTTGATGGGCAGACTCCTGAATGTGAGTTCCGCTTTCCTGAAGGCATTGAGTACGTGATCGGGCATAAGATCGACTTCGATATGGAGTCGATTGGCTACCCAGATGATGGGCCGCTGAAGCGCATCTGTACTTTAGCCTTAGCTAGGCATCACTTGCCTGACCTAGACTCGCACTCACAGTCCGCATTGATGTACCACTTCTTCGAGCCACGTGAGGCGCGCGAAATGATCAAAGGCGCGCACCGTGCCTCGGATGATATTATGAACTGCGCACACGTGCTTGACCAACTAAGCACAATTATTTTGGCAAAAGGTATTGAGTTCAGTACCTTCGAAGAAATGTGGAAAGAATCAGAGCGTTGCCGCATACCAACCAAGATGGACTTTGGGAAGCATGAAGGCATGCCCATTACTGAGTTGCCTTATAGCTATAAGAACTGGCTGTTGGGGCAAGACTGGACGGATAAATATTTGTGCAAGGCAGTAATGGCTACGATGTAATTGTGATACAATGTAGTTATGTAATCTTTACTACACAACCTGTGATGTTACGGGCTGTATGTTAAGGAGGTAACACAAATGCTACAGTTCTTTATTAGGGTGTACGGTCGAGCGCTTGGTCCTAAGGTGCACAGGACAGCTATTTCGTTCTTATTGGGGCTCATTGTTGCGCTGGTTATTGTGTCGTGTATAGCTAAAGTAGCCAAGGGCCACACGCAAATGGCTTGGCTTACGGTAATATACTACCCAGTGCCAAGCGCTAAGATTCCTAAGGTCAAACTGTACAGAATTGAAGCTAGTGTCTGTGAGCTTCAAGCTAAGCAGTTGTATGCTGACTTCTATGCACTTCGCGCGCAAGCTTTTTGTCTCGGCGTATAAACTAATGCACAATCGAGCAAATCAGCAATCCATCGGTAGCGACAGTCGAAAAGGTTTCGTCGCGCTTAAGCAATTAGCTTACTGACTTAAAAAACACGAACATTTCTAATACGTTTTAGTTTTACGTTATACACGGAGGACGCAATGAGCTCGCCTGTATTGTTCGATATTCTTGATGTACTGCTCAGTTTCACCTTTACAAACCCGCCAGAGCGGTTGCCACCACCAATGGCAAGAGCTGAAGTCATGACGCAGCAGCTTTACACGGATGATTGCACCACAATGCGAGACGGTATTGAGCTGACATGCCAAGCAGCTTTTGCGCAAGACTTACAACGTGCCTATAAACTTGAGGAGAAGACTCAAAATGGGAAAGATCACTGAAGCTGGTAAAGTATTTGCTGATAACGAAGCGCATATAGCAGCAATTGAAGCGATGAAGAACCAGTTGCTTATTGTGTTAGTTAATCGCCTTGGCGGATGCATTCAGGTACCTATGTCTGAGATTGATGACACCAGTCAATTTGTCATGATGCTACGACTTGACAATAACAACGACTCTTTTACCTTCACAGTACATAAAAAACAATGAATGTCACATTAACGGATAGGGCACAAGCCGTCTGTGCACTTGAAACTGCGCGCATTGCATTGTTTGAGTCTGTAGCAGATATTGAGCTACAGCAACAACTCGCGTTGCGCTCCTTTCAGAAGGTGATGCGAGAACAGAGCAACCGTCATACTGAGGTTATTCGCAGGTTAATTGCACTTGAGGCTATGATTGAGGCATTGTTATGAACCCAGTTGCAACACTTATAGACTGATTTAGGCAGCGTTTATTACAGTAATTGTGCTATGATTAAATTTTAGCAAGGAAATTACTATGGGTGCATTGATAAACTTACAAGGTAAACTATTTGGCAAATGGCATGTAATTTCGCGTGCTTCTGCCCCTGTTTCCTCTTGGCAATATAGGTGTGAGTGTGGCACCGAGCGGGTAGTGCGGGCGCAGCATCTGCGGGCGGGAACTTCTACGTGCTGCGGCTGCACAAATGCTAGACATAAAAAGCATGGAGAAGCGGCAACTGGAGGGTCGTTCAGCAAGAAGTATAGAACATGGCGACAAATTAAAAGGAGATGTTGTGGCAAGTCTAGCTTGCCGGCCTACAGAGGCTTACTATGCGATGCGTGGCAAGAGTATGCTAGTTTTGCTGAGTACATGCCAGACCCACCAAGCAACGAGCATACAATTGACCGTATTGAAAACACAAAAGGTTATGAACCAGGAAATGTAAGGTGGGCTACTTTTGCCGAGCAGCACAGAAATCAAAGTAATTGTAGGCCTATTACTTTTAATGGTAAAACATTATTATTGACTGGGCTAAGCTGCTAGGAGTAACTGATAGTGCGCTTTGGTATCGACTTAAAAAGTGGCCGTTAGGTCGGGCATTGACAACTAAGAGGGCTACAAAATGAACAAACCACTTATTTTATTTCATGGCAATTGCCCTGATGGGTTCGGTGCTGCGTTCGCCGCCTGGCTGAAGTTTGGAGACGATGCTGAGTACGTGCCGCTTGGTTACGACGCAGGTATTGCCATTGGGCAGCTAGCAGCTGAGTTCCACACCTACAGACTTGTGGACATGAAGGGCAACTTTTACGTCATATCTACGCCTGAAGAAAAGCGTGACGTCTACATCCTTGACTTCAGCTTCAAGAAGCCAATCATGGACTTCATTTTTGCGCATGCTAGGCGCGTCGTGTGGCTCGACCATCATAAGTCGGCGTTCGAGATGTGGCTCAAAGAAGATTCAGACTTTCCGCTAAGTGAGTTCCTTACTGATCCGCAGAAATCATACGCCGTATACGGACCAGGAAAGGACATTCGGCTAAATAACTGGAAGTCAGGCGCAGTCCTCGCTTGGGAATACTTTAACCCCGAAGAAGAAATCCCAATGGCAATTCGCATGATCGACGACCGTGATCGTTGGCAATTCAAGATTAGTGGAACAAAAGAGTTCTCTGCTTGGCTGTTCAGCTTACAACCCTGGTCATTCAGTCAATGGGCAGAAATTGGCATGGGTGACGAGTACCCAACCCATGAATGCTACGACCAAGGCGAAGCCATCCTACGCGCTCACGACCAGAACGTGCAGAGCGTGGCTAATAGGTCAGCGAGAGCATGCCGAATTGTTGTGCGCGGAACTGAAAGTATAGCTGGATGCCTTGGTGAGTATACCGAGCATACTGCCTATCCCGGCCTCACCGCCAACTGCCCACCCCACCTTACTTCGGACGTAGGGCATGCACTCGCAAACCAATCAGGCACCTTCGGACTTTGCTGGACTCTTGGAAAAACTGGTTCCGCTGCCAACTGTTCCCTTCGATCCAACGGGGACTACGATGTATCGGCTATCGCTAAGTCCTTCGGGGGAGGGGGTCATCGTAACGCCGCTGGATTCGAGGTTGATATTCAAACGCTACTTGGGTGGCTGAAATGAAGTTCCCATGGGTAATAATTCGGCGTGGTAAGCTTGAGGATTTACATACCAAAATCAGTGAGCTACGTGGTACGCTGACGGGCATGACGGTCGTTGCGGCTCAGACGCAAACCTGGTTTGAACGGGAGCAAATGGTTGTTGCTGCCCAAAAGAAAACCATTGAGTATTTGAGGAGCATGCAAAAGTGAGTCTTGTAAAATTAAACCAAGCTACACTAGAGGGCATAGCTGTGGCCGTGTCCTTAGCCGTGAGTGAGGATGGCAAAATTGTAAATCTTCCGCTCAAGGTAGCCTTGTCTGAAGAGCTGTTTGCAATGTACCCTGCAGCTATAAAGTCAATGCAAGACATCACTGATGAGGCTGCGGTAAAAGTATTGCGCAGAGAGTTCGACAGTGGCATACTCCAGAAAGACGACTTCCGTCGCATTTCAGAGCTACTCACCGAGCTGCGCTGGATGCAGGCGTGTTTCACTAGCTTCTTACCGCTTGACTCTAAAGAGTACAAACTCTTCAAGAAGAAAACCGACGAGATTGGCAGACTGCACGAGAAATGTGAGAACGAGGCGATGAAATGAAAAACTTCAAAGAGTTCATGCTAATAGCCCAAGCAGTCGGTGCTATGTCTAAGAACCCAAAGCGCAAAATCGGGGCAATCATACTTAGTCCTGATATGTGTATTGTGTCCACCGGGTACAATGACCCACCACGCGGCGTGTATGACAATGCTTACCGTTATGGGGAGCCCTACAAGCAGTTTTACATGAGCCATGCGGAAGAAAATGCAATAGCGCAGGCAGCAAGAATTGGGCATGCGACGCAAAATTGCTACATGCTCATAACTGAGTCTATGCCCTGCGCCAGGTGCTCACGGCTTATTGTCCAAGCTGGCATCGTGCAAGTGTACTATCCGCAGTTCTTCCCAGTTTCCGAAAAGTGGAAGCTGGATTTTGAGTGCAGCAAGGCAATACTTAACGAAGCTGGAGTTTATTGTGAAACCTACGTATGAGACCTTTGTAGCAGACGTCATTACCTTTAATCGTGACCTGCTGGAAATACCCAGCAGACCAGTACAGCCAATGCCTGTGGCGGAAGCTACACATTTGGTTAAGTGCCTGCGAGAGGAGGTTGATGAGCTAGTTGGCGCAATGGGGCAAGGCGATGTGGTGTCTTGTGTTGATGCGACAATTGACCTGATGTACTTTGCCATCGGTAGCCTTTGGAAGATGGGCCTTACGCATGCAATGATTATCGAGTGCATGCAAGCTGTACATACTGCCAACATGACTAAGGTCAAGGCCAAAGTAGCCAAGCGCCACGTGGAAGGCGTGGTGGACGCAGGCAAGCCCGCTGAGTTCGTGGGCCCTGAGGCTACTATTGCAAGGATTCTCAGTTCAAAATGAACTCTAGGGTTTGTAAAATCTGTGGCTAAGCTAAGGAGGCCGCGCAAGGTATTTGGGTTGTGCATCATGGTAAACCTATTGGTAATACATGCCGAGTGCGCAAGTCTGTGGTAAGCAAATTTGACCAGCAGGCGCGTAGGTCTACAGCGGATGGTAGAGCTGCATCAAATGCACAGTCTAGAGCACGCAAGCAAACTGAGGCGGGTAAGGAGAGCAACAAGCAAAGTTCACTGGCGTACTACAGAACTGAAGCGGGCAAAGCAGCTAGGAAGCTAGCAGTAAAGACGTGGCGCGAAACACACAAAGATGCGGCAGACGCCATGTATGCTTGTAAAAGAGCAGCAAAAATAAACAGGTCTGTATCTTGGGCTGGCAACTCAAAAATAGCTGAGTTTTACAAAGAGGCTTGTAGACTATCGTCTGTTACAGGTATACCGCACCACGTGGACCATATAATTCCGCTACAAGGTGCGCTAGTGTCTGGTTTGCATGTAGAAACTAATTTGCAAGTACTACCTGGCGTTGACAATATACGAAAGCGAAATAAATTTGTTATTGGTGGTATTTAACTGTAAAACTGCGTTATAATGTATTTGTTCGCAAGTAAATAGTTAAATAAAAGGAGAATATCTTGGCACATGAGCTATATGTAGATGCAACAGGGAAAACCTCAATGGCTTTCGTAGGTGACACCCCTTGGCATGGCACTGGAAACAGACTAACAGAAGGCGCTCCGTTAGAAGTTTGGGCAAAAGAGGCTGGGCTTAACTTCCACATCAATGAGGCTGACGTTGAGTTCAACACAGGAAAAGATGTCGACATGCAAACCTTTCCGAGTCGCAAAGTACTGTACCGTGATGACACGCTTGCTCCACTTTCAGTTGTTGGCAGTCGTTATCGTGTTGTTCAACCTCTGGATGTGCTTGAGTTCTTTAGGAATTTGACCGAAAAGCATAGCTGGGCCTTGGAGGCGGCTGGCGTGCTTTTTCAAGGCGCGAAATATTGGGCGCTTGCGCGTACCGGTAACGAAGTACGTATCATGGGGCAAGACTTGTTGCAAGACTTCGTACTCCTAGCGACTAGTTGCGATGGAACATTACGTACTATTGCTAAGCGTACCTCAGTTCGTGTCGTCTGCAATAACACACTGTCCATGTCACTCGCCAACAAAAATGAGCTTGGTGTGCGTGTGAGTCATTCATCCATGTTTGACGTCAATGCAGTTCAAAGCGAGTTGGGATTGACTGACAGTTGGGCCGAGTTCGCTGACAAGGTTGACGCGCTAGCCAAGCGCAAAGTAACTAACCGTGAGGCAGTAGACTTCGTGATTAGTTTGTTTGGTGACAAGACGAAGCCCGTTGATGAACAGCCTGCCATTCAGACCATCGCTAAAGTGCTTCAGTTGTTTGACGGAGGTGGCAGAGGTTCTGATTTGGTAAGTGCTAAAGGTACAGCTTTTGGAATGGTCAATGCTGTTACTGAGTACATTGATTGGCATAAGGGCAAAGATCAGTCACGTCGGCTGGACAATGCATGGTTCCTCGGTGGCGCGGACTTGAAAGAACGCGCCTTTAATAAAGCGCTTGAGCTGCTCGCAGCTTAGGCGCTCGTGCCCCGCTGGCCCTCCCTCCAGCGGTTTTTAATGGTGGCAGTCGCAGCAATGCTTGATGTAAGTCCACCATCTTTTTAGGAGACGAGTATGTATGTGAGCTACGACCAAATCATGCTAGCGGTAATGCTCGTGTTGTTTGTAATACCACTTTTATTCACGGAGTAATTATGACCAAGAGTAAGCCGATTAACAAAGCAGGTAAGGTGATTCGCGTTAGCCTTCACCCATCAAAGGCTGTACTAATGGAAGGCAAGCTCACGTACAGTATTCTGGTGTGCAAGTGGGCCCGCCAAGGTTACTTTGAAATGAACAGGGGCAAGTAATGGCATACGAAGATTTTGATGACGATGACGACTTTGACCCATCGTACGGTATTGGCGAACTTGAAGAAGCTCCAATGGAGTTTCCTGCTGACGTCGGTGAGTGCATAGATAAGTTGTTCGTGCTACGCTCTCAGCGCATCATGCTTGGCAAAGAGATCGCTGAGCGCAAGCGTACTGAGGCCAAGTACACTCTGCACATCATTGGTAAACTACGTGATTCCAAACTTACTGGCGGTATGGGCGAAAAGGCTAATGCCTCGTACAGGGTTGAAAAAGTGCCTACCGCCACTAAGGAGGGCTGGCCGAAGATTTGGGAGTATATCAAAGAGCATGACGCCTTTGATCTGCTGGCGAAGAAGTTATCTGGTAAAGCAGTAAAAGAGCGCTGGGAAGCCGGCGAAGTAATCGAAGGTATTGAAACCTTTGACAAACCGAAGTTGTCACTCACAAAGAGGTCATAACATGGCAAAGAAAGAAGTTGCAGAAGTGAAGTCAGAAGTAGAAGTGCTTGACGCTGAGGTGAAAGCCGAAGAGTCCACTGCGCTAGTTAATTACGAAGATGAATTGGCCAAGTATGCTGTTGAGGCTACTGAGCAAGAAGCTCTTGGTGGTACCTTCGTATCAATGAAGGCTGGCATTATGAAGATCAATGGCAATCCGTGCGCCGGGAACAAACTGGATTGCATCGTCATTGCGTCGACTATAGAAAACGCCTACTACCCTGGCAAGTACGACCCGAACAACACCGTGCCGCCAAAGTGCTACGCGTTTGGCGAAGACGAAGACACCATGGCACCACATCCTGATGTCAAGACGCCTGAGAGTGAGAGCTGTCTGCTCTGCCCACGTAACCAGTGGAAAGGCGACGGCACGGGCAAAGAGTGCAAGAACGTGCGCCGCCTCGCGCTGTTGCCGGCAGATGCTATCAATGACCCTGACAAGATCATGGGCATCGAGCAGATTTACGCCAAGCTCCCTGTGACTAGCGTTAAGTCCTGGGGTAAGTACGTGCACGCTGTGGCTACCGAGTTTAAGCGTCCGCCATTTGCCGTCATCACCACAATCTCCACTGAGCCAGATGAAAAGACGCAGTTCAAGGTCATGCTGAAGTGCAAGGCGAATATTCCTACCGGCCCGGTGGTCAATGCATTGATTCGTTGCCACAACAAAGCCAAGGAAACTGTGAAGTTCCCGTACCCCACTCTGGTTGAAAAAGCCCAGAGCGAAAAGTTCTAAGGAGGCACCATGAGTCAAGTCAGTTTGCCTAATATCTCAACCCTGAGTCCTGAGCGCGAGGGCATGTTGTCCGACTTGAACTCATGGGCAACTCTTCAGGGCTTGCTCGGTCAGCTCAACGATGAGGACACTGTTCAGTTCCTCATGAAGGCTGAGCAGAATGGAAAGAACCGCATCCGCATCATTGACCGGCTATATTCGCGGTACAATGTACTGCGGCGTGAAAGAGAACGGCGTGACCTTGCTAAGGGTAAATTGCCGTTCTAAGGGCAGCCTGCTGAACACAGGCATCTCCTCAGTTTGGCACTGAGCCCGTAAGTCATGGCAGGCCGGAAAGACGGTCACCAAACAAGCAACACAGAGCAGCGGAGTTGTCAACTTTGCCAGTATGAGGTACGCTAAGTCCTAGGTGCGTGGCCAAGCAATAGTACACAAAAAGTTGATGGCACCCCGGAAAGACGGGGACTCACAGTGCAGTGCCTTATTGAACCCCGTGCACTCTACATCAGCCGTGAAGGCCGTGGAACTGGTCAACAGCATAAGGTAGGGCGCTGCACTGTGAGCGCTGGCTTCCTAGTCGGGAATGCTCTGTAGTTCAGGGGAAGAACGCCGCTGTTGGCGGAAGTCGCCGAATCGTCTAAGGTCGGAGCCTTGAGCTAGCGCTCACTTTATATAACTTGGGATAACAATAATGCTCGTAGCATGGGACTTTGAGACTCAACCGATCGAAGAACTTCCAGTATACCCGCCAAGTCCCGTGGGTATTGCCCTTTATAAGGAGGGCGAAGCGTCGGAATATCTGCGCTGGGGACATCCTGAAGAAAATAACTGTACTGAGGAGTACGCCAAAGACGTACTGACACGGTTGTGGAACGACCCAACTGTGGAGTTAATTGCGCACAACAATCCATTTGACTCGTATGTTGCGCATATGAAATGGCAACTTCCACTAAAAGCTAGCGGCCAAATGCATGATACTTTGGTAATGGCTTTTCTCTGTGATCCCCATGCCATTACGTACGCTCTGAAGCCATTATCCGAGAAGCTGCTTGGCATGCCACCTGAGGAGTCTGACAAGCTCAGAGAGTACTGCGTGGCGCAAGGCTACATCAAACGTGGCGCTAAACAGTATGGCGAGTTTATTTGGCTCTGCCCAGGCAACTTAGTGGGTGAGTACGCCTGTGGTGACGTCGAGCGCACAATGAAGTTGTACCACTACTACAAAGCCAAGATTGAAGAGGCTGGTATGTGGGACGCTTACCTTCGCGAGATGCGTTTGCAGCCTGAAATGCTCGAAAATACACGCGATGGTATTCGCGTTGACGTCGATGGCTTGACTCGTGATATTGCGAAGTACGATATTGCATTGAATAAAATTGATGCACTCCTTTTCCAGATGTTGGGCTGCGAACCATTCAACATTAACTCAGATGCACAACTTGCAGACGCCATTGACAGAGTGCATCCTGGGCTTGTATGGACACTGACTAAGACCGGTAAGCGATCTACCTCCAAGGTGAACATGGAGAAGACGCTTGAAGGACTGACCGGCAAGTTGTTGGCTGTGATGCAATACAGGGCATCGATACACACCTGCGTCAACACCTTCATGCGGCCTTGGCTGACGCAAGCCACACACCCACTTGGTGGTGGACGAATTCGGTGCCAATGGAACACAACTCGCGGTGACGATGGTGGTGCGCGTACTGGTAGACTGAGTTCGTCGCCTAACTTCATGAACATACCTACTTTGAAGTCGCACAAGTTCACCGCAGTACTAACCCTGTGGGAAGAGTGGCTGAAAGATGAGTTCCCTGCACTGCCTAATGTACGGAGCTACATTCTACCTGACGAAGACGAGGTACTAATTTCTTATGACTTCGCATCCCAAGAACTACGCGTACTTGCCCACTACGAGGATGGCAAGCTGCTACAAGCGTACAAAGATGACCCGACGCAAGACTTGCACCAGTTCGCAGCAGATACCATTTCTGAGTTGCTTTCCATTGCCTTTACAAGAAAGCATGCGAAGACTGTTAGTTTCTCTATTCTCTACGGCAGCGGACTAGACGCGCTGGCAGGTGGACTAGGCACTTCGCGCGACGAGGCGGCGGAAGTCAAGCGTATCTACTTGGCAGTGCTGCCGGGCCTTGAAGACTTAATTGGCATGCTAAAAGCTCGTGCCAGAGCCAACCAACCGCTCAGGACTTGGGGTGGTCGTATTTACTATGTTGAACCAGCGCGCTTCATTGATGGCCGGTGGAGAACGTTCGACTACAAGCTATTGAACTACCTCATTCAAGGAAGTTCGGCAGATATCACCAAAGAGACTATTATTGAATATGCCAAGCGCCGAGTGCATGGTCGATTTATTCTTACCGTGCATGACCAAATCGTGATTTCAGTGCCTAGACAGCACGCGCAGTCTGAGTCGCTTATCCTTCAAAGCTGCATGGAGTCCATAAAGCTAGACGCTCCGTTGCTAGCAGATGGCTCATTTGGGCCTAACCTTCACAATATGAAAGACTTCGATGCCAAAAACGAGAGCGAGTTCCTCTACGCAGCCTAGCGCTGTGTGCTTTGAGTGCGGCAAAAAGTATGGTTGCAGAGTACTTCCAGGTGTGTCTACGTACCACATTGGCAAGTGCGGTGTATGCCACCAGACGAAGGAAGTTACTGAGCCACGCGACTTTGGGTACATGAACCGAGATTGGAAGAAGCATGTCAGCTAATGAGTGGGCAAGAATTGCCGATAAAAGACCGCATATTGGAGATAGGTGCTTGATACGCATCAATGACGTTGTGCAGCACGAGGTCTACATCTACGATGAATCGGATGACGAACCACCGTTTTGGTTTAGGTATGGTGTAGAAGATCTGCCGTCTGTCGAACCAGAGCATCTTTGGATGCCACTACCTAGACTCGGCAAGGTAAGCATTGTAGCGCTTGTTGATGTGCCTTCATTGTCCTACAGTGCAGGCATAAAGGCGCTGATGAATGGCAAGCTAAAGGACCTGCCATGAAAATACCTGACTGGCACCAACCCAAAGATCAGATGTGTAGCTTAGGACGGCACAGCTGGGACGTGTCACGACTTCATGAGCTAGCACGTAAGCTGCCTATTATGGACGTGCCACTGAACCATCTGAGCTTGTACTACACATACGAGAAACTTACGCTGCGTCAGATGACCATGCATATTCGCGCAGTCAACGAAGCTGATTTAGACTACCCCATTATACTCGACGAGGACGGGGAGTTGCTCGATGGGCGGCACCGACTGATGAAGGCTATGCTGCTTGGTGTAGACACGATTCGGGCTGTTCGCTTCGACACGAACCCACCTCCTTGCAAAGTATCGGATTAGCTGTGGGCAACTTCTATAATAACGCTATAACACGTAAGGCTGCCAAAAGTCACAGATGTTCGTACTGCGGCGAAACTATTCACAAGGGCACTGAGTACTCACACCAAAAAGGCCGGTACGAAGGTAGCTGGTATGACAACAGGATGCACTTTGAATGCTATGAGGACCTTTGCGAAAACGGTGATGGTGAGTACACCTTGTACAGTAATGAGCGTCCAAGGCCTTTCCAGTGCAGGTTCTGCGGCTGTCCTTCGTGGGTAGACCCGTCTGACCAAGTACCTCCGCCGGACTACTGCCACGAATCTGACCATGGAGAACCCTATGCTTGAGAGGGATGTTGAGAGGCGCTTTGTAGCACGACTTAAGAAGGAGCTAGGCCTACGTAGTGCTAAGCTCAAGGCAATAGCCAACTCTGGATGGCCTGACAGGTTGATACCGCTGCCTAATGGGTTGTCAGTTTATGTTGAACTCAAAGCGCCTGGGCGCGAGAAGAATACCTCAGCGCACCAGGAAGATGTTATAGCCTATTTAAAGTCTTGTAATGTGCCTGTGTTAGTAACTTCATCACATGAAGACGCCATAAACTTCTGCATACACCATAGTTTGAGGAAGGTTGCGCCAGAATGACTGACCTTACCAACTGGGTACCGCCGCAGCCATGGGTGCCGCATGACTACCAAAAGGAAGCCGTGCAGCATATCTTGCAGATGCCCGGCAGCGGGTTGCTGCTAAAGCCCGGTAAAGGCAAGACATCGTCCCTGCTAGCTGCGTTCAAAATACTGCAGAACAAAGGCCTAGTCAATGCCGTCTTAATTGTTGCCCCATTACGTGTTATTAAATTTACTTGGGCGCAAGAGGCAGAGAAGTGGATTGATTTCGAGCACTTTAAGTTCATTACACTACATGGGCCTAATAAAGACGCTGACTTGAAGAAGAAGGCGGACGTGTACCTTATCAACTTTGAAGGCTTGATTTGGTTATTGCCTAAATTGGCAAAGCTGAGCGTGTGGCCATTTCAGATGTTGGTAATCGATGAGTCAACAAAGTTGAAGGCCTACGATTCTAAACGATTCAAACTACTAAAGCCTTTGTTGTCAAAGTTCAAGCGACGAGTTATTTTGACAGGCACGCCGGCACCAAATTCACTCATGGACTTGTTCTCTCAAATGTACATAGTAGATCAGGGCAAAGCGCTTGGCAGGTACATCACACATTTCCGCAACAGCTTCTTTACGCTGGATACCTCTAGGTCAAAACCTGGTGAGCCGCCTAATGCCTGGAACTACGTACTAAACCAGGGTGCTGACGTCGAAATAAAGGAGCGTATTAAGCACTTGGTATACACTAGCGATGGCCCAGAGTATACGTTTGGCCAAGAGCCACTAATAAACGACCTCTACGTAGAGCTACCACCGGCTGCTAAAAAGCAGCACAAGAACATGCTTAAGTTGCTTATGGCCCAAGTAGAAGAGGGCGTCGTACTCGCTGCAAATGCCGCTGTTGCTATGGGTAAGTGCATACAGATTGCCAACGGGGCGCTCTACACAGACGACCAATACAACTACGAGGTGCTGCATGATGGTAAGCTAGACGTGGTAGAAGATTTGCTAGAGGAACTTAGTGGTAGCCCAGTGCTTATTTGGTATCATTTTAGAAGCGATATTGCGCGTCTGCAAGCTAAGTTCCCTGGAGAGGTTTTCACGGCTAAGTCTAAACCAGACATTGTTGAGAGATGGAATGATGGCAAGATACCAATCATGTACGTGCATCCAATGAGTGCGGCACATGGTTTGAACTTACAAAAGCCAAGCAACACTATGATTTTCTTCTCAATACCGTGCTCGTCAGAGGGTTACCAGCAGGCTATTGCTAGGCTTGCCCGCCAAGGCCAAAAGCACCAAGTTACTGTGCACAGGATACTATCACGCGGTACCGTGGACGAGTCTTTGATTAAGACGCTAGCTAGGCGCGACGCTAACCAAGCATCACTAATTGCCGACTTGAAGGAATTTTGGCATGGTAACAAAGACCTGTAAAGTTTGTGGTGAATCTAAAGAAGCTGTTAAAGGCACTTGGGTTACCTTGCGAGGCATGCCAGAGGGTAAAACATGCTTGGCATGCAAAGTAAGCATAGCAAAAGCTATCAGGACTACTGAAGAGGGCCGGGAAAAGTATAACGCGTACTTCTTGGCGAGATATTACAAAGACCCCAATGTTAGGGTTAAGCTAAACGAATGCAACAGGCTAAGACGCAGCACCCCAGAGGGCGCCAGCTACGCCAAAGCAGCAACCCTAAAAAGTTCACGAAAGATACGTGCTACTGAGGTAGGTAAGGCAGCGCATAGTGCCAGGAACTTGGCGTGGGCTGCTCGAAATCCTGACAAACACAACGCCCGTGGCATGTTGAGGCATGTCTCTAAGCTACACCGTACACCTGCATGGGCGGACCTACGGGCAATACAGGAGTTCTACACGCTAGCCACGCAGCTTACTGCTAGCACTGGTATTGTGCATTCCGTTGACCATGTAATACCTCTACGTGGAAAACTAGTCAGTGGCCTACACGTGCACAATAATTTGCAAGTAATAACGAAAACAGCGAACAGTTCCAAGGGAAACAAATTTGATCTGGAAGAGTTTAACAGCAAACACGTGATATAATAATCATTCTTGACGGAGATACTATGTTCGAGGTTCGCAGAAGTAGGCACGGCAAGGCAGCACTAGTAGTGGGCGGGAAAAGCATTCTGAAATTCATAATGCTGGATGGAAACGGGCCTAAGTTTGGTTCGGCAGATTCTAGTGAGTTCTACTCAGAGTTCAACAAGACTCTGGTGATGACCGAAGAGGCTGCAGCCATCTCCTTCCTAAAGGCAGTAAAGCAAGGCTTCAGGCACAATGCTGAAGTTATTCAATTCTTAATGAAGGAAATTTTGATGAAAAATTTGTCAGATTTGACACTCGACGAGATCGTAACGCGCTATAATAGCATTGCTGTGTCGGCAGGCAAGAAGCCGCGTAAGTCCTTTGATTCAAAGGCAGCCGGGCTCGCGGCGCTTGAAAAGCTGGATGCAGAAGTAGGAGTGGCCACGCCTGCGCAAGAGCAAGCGGCTACAACGTCAACCCAACGAAGGAGTAACAAAATGAACCAACAAGTCGAAGGTACTGAAGTCAAAGAAGTCAAGGCTCGCGGTAAGGGCATCGGCACCCGCGCTATGGAATTGCTGATCGAAGGCAAGTCCACGCAAGAAGTCATTGATACCGTCAAGGCCGAAATTCCAGATGCCAACCCCACTGGGGCTACAATTGCATGGTACAAGAACAAGCTGCGCCAAGAAGGTAAGCTTGCTAAGCCGGTCAAGAAGGAAAAAGTTGCCAAGGCTGACAAGGTCGTTGCCGAAGTTGCTGAAGGTGAAGTCGACCAGGACGCAGAAGGCGAGTAATACAGCGCCAAGAGTAAAGCCCATTAACGTGGGCTTTATTTCTGACTTCTTATACATTCTTACGGAGGTACATAATGCCGGGTATTGATGCAGTTTTGGAAACAAGGGGCGGAACGCATGGCGTGTTCGAAGAGTCCGCCATTACTGTACAGCGCCTAAAATATGAAATGCGCCAAGCGCCTAACTGGAAAAGCTTGTCAGCAGCCCAAAAAGAAGCCCTCGAAATGACCCAACACAAAATTGGGCGAATTTTACACGGTGATCCCAACTTCGCTGATCATTGGGTCGACGCCCAAGGCTACTTAAAATTGGCAGAACCAAAATGAATAACTGGGAGCAAGACTACATCAACCTAGTGGGCGAAGTCATTGACAACGGCTTTATTGCAGACTCACGTGCTGGGCTGACATACTCATTGCCTTTTAAGACTATTACCATTCCGCTTGACGAAGGCTTTCCATTACTGACCACTCGTAAGATGTTTCCCGCCGGTGTGTTCGGTGAGCTTGCTGGGTTTGTTCGTGGCGCTGAGGACTTGACTACCTACGAGAAGTTCGGCTGTAAGTATTGGCGTGACAACGCTGCAGCTTGGTCGTTTAACCAAGACTTGGCAGTTGAAGACTGGCAGATTGGCCGATCATACGGGGCTATTTGGCGTGACTTTGGCGGGGTTGACCAGCTGAAGCAAGTAATTCAACAGTTGAAAGCAGACCCGTTGTCTAGGCGCCACGTGGTTAGTGCTTGGGACCCGGCGGCAAAAGCAGCGCTCCCATCATGCCACATCTTGTATCAGTTCTACGCCCGAAATGGCGAGTTGCACTGTGGTGTAATGATGCGTTCTGTTGACTTGTGTGTAGGTCTACCAAGCGACATCATTCTATATGCACTGCTCACAGAGTTGATTGCCAAAGATACTAGGCTTAAGCCTAAGTCACTGACATTCTTCTTCGGCGATTGCCATGTCTACGCAAATCACATTGAGCAGTTCCGCGCTAAGCAAGCTTGTCAGGCACCGCTTGAATCGCCGAGCCTAGTGCTTAGCTCTACCGCCACAACTCTACTGTTCACCCCCGCTGAGGCCACTATCTGTAACTACGAGAGCGGCCCCACAATTTCATACACGTTTAATGCTTGAGGATAACATGAATAAAATTACTAAACAATGGATCAAGGACAAAATTCGTAAGGCAGACTATACGCGCATTCCAGACTCTACAGTGACCATCTGTAATATTACCTTAGAGAATGGGTTCTCAGTACGCGGTGAGTCGGCTTGCATTGATCCGGCTAATTTTGACGAATGGACTGGCGCCGACTTGGCATTCAAAGACGCGTTCGAAAAGCTTTGGCAGCTTGAAGGCTACCTGTTGGCCGAGGGTCTTTGGATTCAGCGTGAGTGTCCTGAGGTTAAAGACTTTGGCTGGGCTATTAGGCAGCTCAAGGCCAACAAGAAGGTTGCCCGCAAAGGTTGGAACGGCAAAGGTATGTGGTTGTCGTACTCGCCTGGCGTAGCCTGTGTACGCTACACTAACTTCTGGTCTAAGGCGAATCGTGCCTGGGCTGAAGGGCAGCCTAATGGTGATGCTGAAGTATTACCGTGCATTGCCATGAAGACGGCTGACGACAAGATTCTTATGGGCTGGCTAGCATCTCAGACTGACATGCTAGCCGAAGACTGGGTAGTTGTCGAGTAAAGAGCAGCGGGTTGTCAACTTGTCCAGCGATGCGTGTGGCTAAGCCCTAGGCTCCATGCAAGCAACAGCGCAAAGAAGGTGATGACGAGCTGGAGAAAGAAATCAGTAGCAACAGTGGGCCACTAAAATTAGCTGGCCCACTGCCTTATTCACGATGCCCCATAGCGCCATGTACGTAGCTGTCCTCAATAGGCTGTCCAGCGCCACGTACTGCGCGCTCAGCCATATCCTGCAACCAGCCTAGCCCACCTTCCAGCTTTGGCTTGGCAAAGTACATATTCTTACCAAGTGCTGAGCCTGCGTAGTTATTCAAACCCTTCATAGCACTTAACACACCAACTGGCGCTGCTACACCGGATAGTGCAATGCGCGTAGCCGGATCAATGGCGTCGCCTAGCATGCCAAGCCCCATGTACGTAGTGCCTGCAACAGCGGGTAACGTACTGGCTGCTAAGAATGGTAATGTACGTGCGCCAGTAGGCGGCGGGGTCGTACCGGCTTCAGCTGATCGACGTGTTAGTTTTGCAATATCTCTAGCGTCTTCAATAGATTGTCGCTCTGCAGGGCTGAATACATAGTCACCTGCATGTGACTGTTTGGTTGTGTTACGCAGTAGTGACGAGTTGCCTAACCCAGCAAGGTCAGGGCTTACTGATGGGTCAACCATCTTGCGCACAAGCGCCGACTTCATGGCTTGTTGACCTTGCGGCGTGGTGTGTGCCATTATGTCTTTGGCTATACTAGTTTCTTGTGGTGAGAGCGCTTTGTTAGCCACGGTGTCAACGTCCATGTTTCCATTGATGATGTTTCTAATCATAGTAGACTTGGAGTCAAGCTTAGTGGGGTCACGGAAAGGCATTACTTCGTCTTTGTAAAAGCCTCGTGCGTCTTTCCATGCTTTATTAAGCGCCGAGTTACCCTCTTGGCTGCCCCATGCATCAAGGTCTTTGTTAAACGCACTAAAAATAGTGGCAGCGTGCTTTACCGCTTCGCCGTCTAATCCAGCAGGTAGTGTGCCATTCTCATACTGTGTATGCAGTTTATCGTACCAAGCGCCGAGCCGTTTGCGCAAGAACTGCGCATCGTCAAAGCCAAGTTCCTGCGGATACTTGAATGGTGTCATCTTGGTGACGTTGGCACTTGTAGCTGGGTTGATAATCAAACCATTCTGGGCTCCAGTATCATCTGCGAGCCCCATCATCTTCTTCAGAGTAGAGTTGTTCTTGAACTCGTCAAACAACTCTGGGTAGTCAGCTAGCGCTGAGTCAGTAGCCATCTTGGCACGATCTGGCCTAATAGGTGTAAGGTTGGGGCTGCGGCCGGCAATATCCGCCACATCCTTGAACTTGGCACTAGCAGCCCTCTTTACTTGGTCAAACTTGTCCAACACACCCTGTACGATGGATGAACCTTCACTACCTGCTGGCGTGGTGGCAATTCCATCAACAGTGTCTTCAAGTACTCGGCGGGTAGCATCTTGTTGCTTTTGCATGTCACCGGAGCGCCCAGACCAAAATGGCCTATTGGCGTTTTCAATGCTAGCCCACTCGCTAGTAGGATCAATATCACCAATGGTGGTAGGCACACCTTTGGATTGAGCCAGTTGGTATAGTCTTCTTTTCTCAATATCTGTCCAAGTTGTTTCGGGTAGACTCACGCCCAGCTTTTTGGCCAGCGCTCTTGCAGAGTCGGGTATAAGTTCTGGTGAAGCATGCAGCGCCTTGCCTAGTACACTGGAAAAGCCCCTACCGACAGCATTACCTGCAGCACCTGCAATACCACCCGCGCCTACGTTAAATAGCGTACCGTTTTCCTCATTGGAGGCAACTGGCGTTACAAGTCCTTGCGCACCGCCTTGTAGTGCAGCGCCACGCGCTGTGCTCAAAGCTGCGGCTGCTTTCTCAGGCAACGCAGCAGGCAATGCCATTGAAGCAACCATGTCAGGAAGTCCATGACCAAGCATGCCTGGTGTAGTGTCCATCAACGGCTTATCGCTTACGGCTGCTGCATCAATATCAGCTCGAGCATTGGGGAATACGCTAGGCACCACCTTGTTAATGCCTTGCTTTGCACGGTTCTGTACGTCTACAAACCGCTTACCAGCACCGGCTAATGTCTGTGCTGTCGCTTTGTTTATGGGGATACCACTGTCATACGTCGGCCAATCACCGGGTAATGGCACAGTGGCTTGTAGCGTGGAGCCGCCTTCGAATGGCTCCTCTTTTACTTGCTGTTTTCCTAGGATATCCTCAAGCACTAACCTGCGAGTACGCGCGTCCCTAGCGCCTTGCATTGAGGCGTTAACCTCCGCCACAGCCTCCGGGCTGTCTGAGAACATATCCTTAAGTGTAAGACCTCGAGCCATTACCGTGCTCCTGAGTTAGACCGCTGGCGGCTCTTCCAACCTTGCTCTAGGCTCTTCCAGTACTCAATAGCCTCAGCCTTATCAGCATCTGGGTACTTGTGCATGTAGGCCTCTATTGTTGGGGTACGGAAGATAGTCTTTCCACCGAAGTCCTGCGTCAGCGGGTCATCCATGACAGACTGCGTAAACTTAATTCGTGGTGAGATGGGTACGCCATTATTAGCTGCCGCCGCCTCAGCTGCGAAGTCAGCCGCATCGATTTTACGTTGAGCACGCTCTTTACCAAGCTGCACCAAAAACTTCCATGCTTGTTTTAGATCAGTGGTGCGCGCTAGTTCATTACCGATACGTATTTCATCAGACCGCGTTTGTACACCCTTTTCACCTCGTAGTGCGGCATTAGACATTTGACTAATGAGCGTATTGGCTTGGCGGTTCTTTATAGCGTCCTGGACAATGGGTGTATTAGGATCGATGCCGAAGCCCTGTAACGCCGCACCAACATAGCCTTGAACATTGGCAAAAGCGTTTGTATTAGGGTCAATCTTTTCGAGCGTGTTGTATGCATCAATCTGGTCTTTCGCCGGGGCGGCTGAAGCCGTCATGTCCTCATACTCTTTGGTATACGCAGTTCCCATACCTTTAGCGCCAGCATTCATAAGCGCTTCATTTGGCTTGTTAGCGAATGGGGGCGTACCGGGTGGAGCCATCTGAGAGAACTTTGCTCGATCGGCATTTGACATAGTGCCATTAGAGCTTGGAAAATCTTGTAATATAGGTTGGCCAGAGTCGAGCGCAGCAGTTACCTCAGCTTTTTGCGCTGGGTCAACAAGCCTACCGGCCATTTCACGTACCCCTGCGGCTGTTTTACCAGGAAAAACTAGGCTGGGAGTACCTGGAGCGGAGGCTGATGAATTTTGCCCGACAGCTGTTTGCTTAGCCGACGGCGAACCAATTGATTGTACGTTACTTTCCGTCGGCGTCGACGCGCTTGCGAACAGCTGATTTAGCACGGCAGGACTAACTGCTCCGCCAAATTGTTCAATAGCGCTCTTTACTGCTTCGTCTGTTCTTGACTTTATCCAGGCAGTACGCTCCGCTGGCTCCGCAAACTGCATATCCTTTGCTTGCTGAGAGTAGCTATTGAATATCTTGCCATACAACGGCAGAATCTTTTCAACACCGCCGATGCCACCATTAGCTTTTCCAGCACCACTGCGCAAAGCACTAAGCTCTCGGCTATCAAGCAGGTCTTGGTTAACGGCATCATCATACCCAACTTTACTTGCTTGAATATCTGCCAGGCGCTGCGCAGCTTGTTGGTCGCGCAAAGAGTTGCCTCCGGCCGCTACACCAGACGCCACTGCATTAAACCCACGTTTGCCATTACCGAGTGCTTCAACCCATGAGGTTAGTCCTTGGTCAGTTGGCGTAAAATCACCTTGTACTGGCTGACGTAGCGACGCCTGGTACTGCTCGAGGCCAGACTGCCGTTGGCCAGAAATATCTTGTGACTCTTGTGGAGTGTGTACACGGGACAGTAACAGTTGCTGCAGTGCGCCTATTTGGTTAGGTTGTTGTACAGCCCCGAGCAATGAGCTAGGCGCTTGGTTATTTAGGTCCATTAGTACTCTCCAAGTTACTTCAGCAAACTCGTCAACCAGTCAACTGTTCCATCATTAGCGCCTGTATTAACAGCCTGCATGGCAGTTATGAACTTCTCAAGGTCAGACGTTGAGGCTGTGTTATTACTTACTGCAAGTGGGCTAGATGTTTCGATATTGTTTGCAGCACTTGACATCGTATTCAATGCACCGATCGGAAAGTTGGCTTGCGTGGTCCAGTTATTCAGGTCACTCTGCGCGGAGTTGACGCCCATTTGCGTCCAGTCCTTATACTGCGTATTGGCGGTGCTCTGTGCATTGTATAGTACATTTGCATTGGTGTTGTTAAGCGTCTGCTGGTTGTCTCGAATGGCACGATTCTCAAAATCTGCGTTACGAGTTGAGCCAAACTGCCCATTACCCGTGAATGTGCTATTTACGCCAGGCAGTATGTTCTCAGTAAGATTTTGGTTAGACTGCTGATTATTGGCGTCAATTACACCAGAGGTGTACGGATTCATGAACTGCTGTTGTTTAGTAGAGTCATACTGGGAGTATGCCCCTAATGCGCCTTGCGTGGGTGACTGATCATACCAGTTGCCCATTACCGAGTTAAGGTAGCCATTATCACCTAGCATACCTTGAATACCGCCTGCTACTGCGGCATTTGTGTCAGTGGAGTATTGCGGCTGAATATACTCAGATGTAGTGCCTGCTTCACCAATGGTAGCCATTACTTAGCGCCCTTCAAATAAGCTATCGGCTCTTTGGCTTTTGGCGGAATTTTTGTTGGCGGAGCTGACCGTTTGTGCGCACGAATATTCTCTCGCATCTTGTCAAGCCTAACTGCGCCAGCGTCTGTATTGCCATCACCCAGGGCAGATACCGTATCTGCATCCATAACGTACTCCCCATGCGCCGCGTTAATAGGTACTTGGTCTGCTTGGCCCATAGTGCGGCCGCGGAGCAGTCCTAGCGCGCCTTGCGGTTTACCTGCAATATTCGGCATGCCTACATCGCCACCACTAGCAAGCTTTTTGCCTTTGTTGGCAGCAGATTTGTTCCACGACATGCTAGTTGTGCCGTGTTGTGCTGGTGCCGGGGCGTTTTTATCCTTTGCTGCCAAAGCGCCAAGCGCTTGGCTTGCCATCGACAAAGCGCCAATTCCACTTGCTAGGTTTGATTTCTTACCTTGCCCAGAGGCAGATAGTAACTTCGTGATTAGGCTTGTCGGAATGCCTGCATTAGTAGGTACTACGCCTGTTTTAGGGTCGTAGTATTCGTTAAATGAGTCGGAACCTGGGCCTGAATATGTCAAAGGTGCCGTCGGCATAACTGAACCGTCATCATAGTACTGGTTAAACATGTCAGAACCAGTACCGGAGTAGCCAGCGCTACGGTCGGTCAATGCTGATAGCAGGGCTGGCGTGGACATGTTACTGTCTGTTGCAGCACTATAGATGGGGTCCTGAGTAGTGTTCAGCGTGTTCCATATTTGTGAGTTAGCCACAGGGTTTTCAACACTGGCGCTTGTAAGGTCAAACGCAGCTGGCGTAGAGTCCATACCAAGAGCCTTCAAGTAGTCATCAACGGCGCTACTTTGCGGTACACTGTTGGCCGCCGTATCTAGCAAGCTACCTGTGTCTATAGTACTGGAATCCGGGTACGCTAACTCAGTATTATCACCAAATAGGCTAGACCAGTCAAATGGCTCTGTTGTGCTAGTTACCGCGCCAGATATACTAGGTGCCGCGTCCGCTATTACACTACCCAAGTCTATACTGGACGAGTCACTACCAAGATCAAACAAATCATCGAACAAACTCATATGAGCCTCAACTAAAATTATTATGGCCTAGTGTCACCAGGTTCCGTATGTATCAGCGTTTTACCGCCTTCAAAAAACCCATTAAGCTTATTTGATGTGAATTTCAGTCGAAATTCTCTTACCTGTTCGCGTATGTCTATTTTACCGGTATCTGCCGAAAAATGATACGCTGAGCTTACTTTTTCAGCTCCTTGGGCAAATTTACGGCTCAATACCTCCAACGTCATGTCTTCAGACATTACAAAATCTGGCTCTACTCTTGTTAGGCGTGTGTTCACATTTATGCCTGACTGCGCATTAACTTGTGAGCCGCCGGTCGGCAAACCCAGGTCACACGTGGTGAAGTAAGCTGGAATAGCAACTTCATCTTGACCAACTACCGCATTACGGCCCTTTTCATGGGAGTAAACGGAGTATAACCTTTTACAAGAACCAACGGTACCGGTAGCCCCACTCGTGATATCCAAAAAACTTTCGCCTGATGCAAATATATTACCGTTAACTTGCTTTGTCAGAACTATATACGGACCGGCGCCCTTTTTAGATAGTATAACACCCTCTGCGCCGCTGAGGCTACCAACGATGTAGTCGCCCTCAGCCACTGCACCACTACCCACTATCAGCGCCATAGACATATTGTTATTCGGAACTACATCCGTCATAATTGGGTAACGATAGTTTGACGGCGTAAACCCAAAAGCTCTGTTAAGATCAGTGTCATACCAAGTCTTTGAGCGCAAGTTGTAAATAACGGCCTTACTACACTCTATGGAGTCTCCAAATGGGAAAAACCACCATATCTCGCCGTACCTTGGCATCTTCATTGCAAATACTTTTTGGCGTTGATCAAAATTAAGGTTATCAAAAAACCAGTTAAGATTCATGTCATTGGGCAGTTCTTCTACTGTAACACCATTACTTGTCATGAACCTATCAATACCAGCCCAGTACCAGCGACCATCGTACTCAATAACACCCCGTTGGGATAGTATACTTGACTTCGTACTGATATGCGCAAACTTGAATATCGCGGCCCCCCCAACCCAGTCCATTCTAATAACTGAGTCAAGTGACCATAGTATGCCACCAGAGCTAATGCCGGTTCGCATCGGCAAGCCTTTTACAAGCTTACTCCCCGTAACACGCGCTGAGCCAGCATCTCCCGTTGTGTAGTTTTGAGGGCCGTTTGCGTCAGACCACGTAACATTACCGTCATTGCCAAGAAGCACAGTATACGGCGGCGTACAGAATAGTCCGCCTGATTGCTTGGCATTTGCATCAGCAACAACAATCATTACTGCTGGGTTATTTAATGGCGTAACGTAAATACTACTTAGCGTTGGGTCGTCTATGTTATCAAGCGTGTACATTGGCGATGCAATGAGCAAAGTAGCATTTGCCCCTGAGGCGGCATCAAATATGTAGTCATAACTCCACTGAGCAGTGGTATTTGCTGCAAAAGCCGCTGGGGTGATTCCTTCTACTACACTTCCTGCGCCGTTCTTGTCAACGTAGCTATACTCAACTCCACTACTTGAAAAGGCACAGTAAATATTCATGAACTGTCTTGACCACAGGAAACCTGCGTGAACAGGCCCTGAGAAGAATGGCGAAATTTCTTGGAAACCCCCCATTTTACGTGGTCTGTTTCTTACAAACCTGGTCCACTGCGCCTCATTAAAATAGTCGGCGTCGGTGGGTGTACCGTCTCGTCTAACCCCGGGCAGAGAGGGTAGCATGAGTATTGTTGGTTGTGCGGATGGCACAACGCCGCCTGCAGGCCGCTGTGAGTTCTGTTCGGTCATACTTGCACCCATCCTGTGCCCTTTAGGGCTTTTAGCCTAACTGCTACATATGACGAAGAAACACTAAGCGTACTTGCTCCATTTATAAGGTCGTAACCGTTTGGAGTGATTACTACGTTATTAGCACCCGCTACTCTTACAATACAAAAAAACTTTCCGCCTCTTGCAATTGGCAAGGCTATGCTAATTGCTCCACTTGAACTATCCACAAACAAGTAGTCATCTGCGTACGTGGCGGTATAACTGGATACCAGTTTGCGCATATTCTCAGAGCTCTGGTACTGTAGTATGCTATCATGTGTCACTACTCTGTCAGCCTCATGGGAATGCATATTGCAATCGTGGCCACTGGTTAGAGCTGTATACTCTTCGTCAGACAATTCCAAAGTTATCTCCTACTCCGCCTAATAAGCCCGCCTCGTTTTTCACCACTGCCGCCAGATGCCGGACTGCTACCAACACCACTGTACTTACTAGTAGAACTGTCCTGTTGCCCAAGCCCACTAGACGAACTCATTGGCCCAAAGCCAGAGAAGCCGTAAGAACTGCCTGTATCAAACGCTCCGCTATCCGCTAACTGTTGTAACGCCGAAGCCCTAGCACCACCAGACCCAGTGCTGGACGCTGTAATTTGCGGGGCAAAACTCTGCAAGGCCGCCTCTCTGTCCGCTGCGACTTTCTGGGCCTCTGCTATGGCTGCATCAGCCATACGCTGCTTTACCGCTGCATCTTGTGCTTTTTGGTATGTGTCAGTAAAGTTATCATGTTCCGCTTTATTCGCATCCTCTTGTCGTTTAATAGCAGCCATTGTTGACTGATTCATGCCCTTGAACGCATCATTTGAGTCATTGGCAAATGAGTTGAGGTTCAATGTACGTAGTGAATTTAGCTCGGGCGTATTTGTCAAAGAGCCTAGTTTATCTGCAATATCCCAGTCGTTTCCAAGTAGCTTGGCTCCAAATTTGCCAACTAAGTTCGCTATTCCAGTTACTGGGTTTAGGCCAAATAGCGTGTTTAGTCCCGCGTTGGTTGCTGTATGCGCATTTAAGCCCTCATCACTCATTCCGGCTCCAACAAGACCGCTTAGTATGCTAGATACTGGTGATGGTATGCCTGCCAATGTACCGCCTATGCCAAGAGCAGTTTTACTTGCATCAGCCGCAAATGTGGGTAGGCCTAGACCACCTTGAAATAGTGACGAGTCACTGCGTGTGCTGCTTGGACCGGAACTTGACCCGGTGACTGCATCTGCTAGTTCATCGTCGGACCACGACCTACCTGGTCTGGCAGTAGCCATGGCTGTTGTATTTGCAATGCTTGGCGTTTGATTCGCTATTGCTGTTAAAGCGCCAACTACAGCCGGGTTAGTTGCTACTGAATTGGCGGAGTTGTCTTTTCCAAAGAAGTAGTCTTTGCTACGATCACGATCAAATAAACCCGACCTACCCCCATTTAGAAGGTTCCAGGTTTGCTGTGTACTGCCGGTAGTTCCCATGGCTAACCCTTAGTAATGGCGAACGGTCTTACTTTAAAACAAGTTGCGTGTGAACCTTGCATTTTAGACTAAGTCTTAGACAAGCATCGTTCCAAGCAGCCAATAATTACCATTAAGGTTTGAATATCCTAACGATGGCGAAACGCTACTGCGCCCAAACCGTTTAAACAAGCAAACACAAGAAGAATCTGGTGTAGTAACTTGGAACTGAATATCGAAGAACTCGGCCCCGAACATGCCTATTTTTGGATTTGCATAGAAGCTATTTCTTGCCGTGAGCATCGGTACGCGTTCTGCAAAACTTACCGGGGTATGGTGCACTCTACACATACCACCACCTAGATTTTCAACTGTCACAGGGAAAGCTGCTTGGGCATAGTCGGCGGCAAACGCTGTTCCATTCCAATGAATCTGTCCCTGAATGTCAATATCCCGGAACAACTCAAAGTCTGTGCCATCAAGACCAGCTTCTGCTCCGCCGGCACAATAACCATCTGCCAAAAGGGCATTATCGGGCTGCAAGGTGATCGCGCCAACTTTTGATACTGCGCCATACCCAATATTCAAACGAGTGCCATAAGACCGCTGGACAATGCTAACGCTTGACACCCATATTGGTGAATGATCCACATCGTTTTGTAAATACCATGCTGAACCGTTCCACCGTACGACAGCTGCAATTTGTTGAATGCCCATTCTGTTCCCCTTATAATTATTACAAAACAAGTGTAGGTTGTAGTTCACAGCTCTGCATTTATTTCGATGTACTGCCCAGTAGCGTTGGCGAACCCGGAACATGCATTACCAGCCACCAACCCAGCAGCAGCAGTGCACCCAAGCCGTGCTTGAGTCTGGTTAGACTGCGAGGCTAACCAGGTTCCTCCTGCAGAAGACCCTGTTGCGTTTAGTGGAACTATGGCACCAGAAATAACGATGGATGGTGCGGCTCTTTTCTCTGTATACCCGAGTGAGGCTAGCGCAGCTGTCGTTCCTAAGACTTGCCCTACAAAACATGCATCCGCATTATTGTAGTTTCTGCGCTCGTAGTATCTCTGACACAACGCAAGCTCTAGCCCATAAGGCCTGCCCTCGAATGGCGTTGCCACTAGGCCCTCTTCGAACTGCACTTTGCTAACCGTACCAGGTCCAAACTCAATCGTCAAGTCGGTTCCGCCTGTCGCGGCTCCAGTCACACCAGATGCACTAAGACTTCCTGCACCGATCTTTCCTTGAGATGTCCCTGACCAGCTAAGAACATGCGTTCCGCTTTGTAGATTGGCGCCTTCGATCACATGCCGAAGAACCTTTCCCACGGGAATAGTTATCGTCGTGATGTTGGCCGTCGTGTTGAAAGTATAGGTGTCGCCACTCGCAACCATCTTCCAGCGGTCATGGCCGTACAGGCCAATTCCAACAGTCGCGCCAGAGGAGTAAGCACGCTGATTTACTCCAAAGTTACCATTGATGACCTTATTTCTAAACCCAAACGCAGACCCCATCACCAGAGTTCCGGCTACTACAGCATTACCTGTAAAAGATGGCGATGCCACTGGTGCTTTTTCAGCGTCTAACTCCGCTATAGCACCCTGAACTGTATTTGCAGCAATACTGCCGCTAGGCGTATACCCGAGAGTTCCTGTTAAACCAAGCGGAAAGTCAACTCCAGCACCATTGCTTGTGAGCTGCGCAGCTCCATTGACCGTTAATCCAATGCCTTGTGTAGAGAACTTAAATACGCCAGTATTAGTCTTTGATGCAAAGTTAAGCGACGGGGCACTGACTGAGCCATCGAGCATATTAACTGCGCTATTCACAACTGCTGACTGCGCCGCTGTAACTGATGTGCCATCACATAGAAGCACGGCCCTCTGTGTCTGGCCTATTGCAGCGCCTGACACGGCAGCAGTCTTTATTTGCGTAGTTACAGCGGTAGTTAGGTTATTGGCTACGTAGTATACACTTACAATGTCTGGCACTACTACGGATACATTAGTAGCTGGGTTACCCACTAGCGTAATCATTTTATTGCTGGCTTGTGTAGAGCTCAGCGTAAATGTACTGCCCGCGGACACGTCAAGTACAAGTTGTGAGAACTGATACAAAAGACTACGCCCATAGCCTACTGTATACCATTTATTCAATCCATTAGAAAAGAGTAATAATGACTCACTGGGCTGTAGGCCTAGAGATACTTGCCCTTCAATCAGCTCACCACCACTCGGTGTAAGCGTAACAAGCCCTGTTCCCGCATTTTTAACAAAGCAGTAAAAATCACCACCATAGCCCACTGCTAGCGCCATAGATAGCGCAGCTACACCAGCAGTAAATTCAATAGAAGTACCACGATGCGCTGTTGTAAGCGCCAAGTTGCCCGCTGTTGCTAGTGTAGGCGCTGCAACTGACAATGTAGAACCAGTAGCTTTAGTACCAAGACCCGCCAACGCGCCTGCGGATACTGCAGAACTACCTGCTCCATAAGTTATAGTGCCCCATGCGCCAGGTTGTACATTGTTAGTAACCCACAAAAATTCTGCCACGCCAGGCGCAAGCGTCAGCACAGTGACCATATTGCTGTCTTGTACAATTAACGTATTAGTTCCAACATTACGCAAGAGTAATGACTGACCTGTAGACACCTCCTCTACTGGTGGCAGTAGTAGTATATTGCCAGGCAGGCATGTTACATCAAGAATCTCGGGCAATACGGGGTATACACCATTGTACATACTTGGCCAGCAAGTCTGAGTATTAGCCACTATGTCAAGCTTTGCGTAGCTGTCTAGTGACGGAGGAACTCTATCATCACTAAATTTGTCTGTAAAACTAGTCATTATTTTGCCTCAGTCTCATCACTGTCAAAGTTAGACTCTTCCTTTAGCACAGAAGCAACCATCTCTGCATATTGCGCTTGCCACATCGCCAAATTAGCAGTATTCTTCAAGTAAGGTTGTGCCTCTAGCAAACTAGCATAGAGTAGTAACTGTGGCGCATTGCGTGTTGTCCAGTTTGTTTGGTTTGCCTCTGACAGCGAGTCAGGGCGCTCGTAGTAAGTTACTTCTGCATTGAACGCTGCGTTTGGTCTAACTGCCAAGTACCAATGTGTGTAGTCAATATCACTGTAATACTTTGGCAGGCCAGTAGGCTCATTCGTGCCAAATGCCCTGCAGTACCCGTAGTTACGTGGCTTCAAGAACACTGTTTCATTATCCGAAGTTACGTACAGCATAGACTTTGTTTGACGCCACCGTGCAGGTTTTACGTAGACACTATTACCTACTTCAAGCTTAAACTCTGCAACTTTTACAAGGCCTAAACCTTTTGCCTCCATGGCTAGCCGCTGTTCGGCAAGCATTACAAAGCGTGGTATTTTGAGCAAAAATTCTTCATCAGAGCGCTCAGAGTAACTCTCTATATCAGTTACAAGTGAATTATACGTTAGTGACTCTGGTGCGGGCATGTCGTGCTCTACTCTGTTGGCATTATCAGTGGCTCATCAGGCCTAGGATGCTGCAATGTAACTTTTTCTGGGCGCTTGCTTGGTAGTTTATATGGGTCTTTTAGATCATTACACTCTTTACATACCATAAGCCCTGGTATGTTCCTATCAGAGCTCAGTTCATTGTAGTTCATTTTGAACTTGCAACGTCCGCATACCGCAATAGCTACCTTGCCGGTGGCTGCTGGTTTTAAATACCTAGGCACTGTAACACCCAATATCAGGTACCATGTAAGTGGTTGAAGAATCAGTTTCTTGATAACCGGCCGATAAGGTGAACTGTTGTGCCAGCTGCGCAAGCAGCGTAATGCGCGCTGCGTCTACCTTAGGCAACTCCATGGCCAGTCTGAATGCAAGTTGAATTATAGTGGCTTCATACCAACGTTCAGGTATGGCTAACTTTTGTGTAAGTCTGCCTACGTCTTGTATTTGACGGTGCAAGTACATGGCCATGTGGCGTGAATCGTCAGCTTGTAAAGGCCATATCGTTAAGAATGGGGCTAGTGTCTTGCTGAACATGTAACTTGTAACTGTCATAGAAGTTTGCGACTTATTCGGCAAACTTGCGTATGTATCTCGGTTGTCTTGTACTATTTCTATCTCTGATACTGTAGTTGCGCAAAGCAGTTTTTCAACAGTGCCAGCTGATACGCTTACATTGGTGCAAGTTATTAGCGGGTCAAACTCAAACCAGTAGGTCTCAGTTATGCTATCCACCTCCAAGTAGTCAATGTCAACAGTGCTTTGCACTAAAAAATCTACACCATTGCTTGATGTGGAAATATCGAAATTTGCTGTTGGCAATACAGAGAACTTAACACCTACTCGTGTAATCTGTGCGCTTCTATCAAGCGTAATGGCATTAGCAGTCAGTATGCCACTAGCCAGTACAGGCGTTGCTTGACTTAAATTAAGCACCTCGACAGTGCCAACGGGTAGTTGGTAATCTTTTTTTAACGCTTGAAATCCGAGTAGTCTGCGCTCAACACACCATAAATTAAGCCCATTATTTGCATAATGAGCCAACATAATATAAAGGCAAGACTTCGCTATATCAATGGTTTCTGCAGTCTGCTCGGAGGCTTGCTTACCGCAGCGCCTAAGCGCATGCTCAACAAGCACATCAGTACTTACTATAGTTTTTCCGATAGTGCCTGAAGTCGTCATAAAGGCCTCTTAAATTAAGCCATTATACACCAAGCATCTGCAGATGTAAACTGCTAATTATACAAGAAGTTAAGTGTAGCTGTTCCGCCAATTACAATGTAAATGCCCACCGCAGTACGCACTGCAATAGAGCTGAAGTTAAACGGTACGCCTGCTACCAAGTTAACTGGGCCCATTATGACATTACCAGTAGCGCCGGAGTTGCTGTCGTAGATAGTAATTGTGCCGGATGCGGACGTAAGCGGAATCCACCCGTACACTTCACCACCACGATCTTTTATAACACCAGAACCGGACATAGGCTTGTATGATACAGGTAAACCTTCCATGCTATACCCCTTTAAGTAGGGGGCCGAAGCCCCCATAACTTAGTTAATGCGTTGCGCGTACCGGAAGTTGACTTTGGTTAGGCCTATTGACGTAGGCGTACCAAGCGCCAGTCTCATGTATACCGGCGTGTCAGACTGCCCAGACGTATGTGGTAGCGCCATACAGGCTAGCAGTTGCGGCCCGGTAAACACAGGTTGTGCGCGGCCGAGCGAAAGTACACTTGTAGCTGACCACAGATCAGCGCCGCCAACCGTGGTACCCCCAGACAGAGTAGCTGAAGCGGAAGTGTGCAGAGTTGTCGTATCTAGATTCAGGTCGATCAACTGCGCGCCGTCTGGCAGGTACACTGTGAAATCTTTCGTAGCATTACCCGCTGCTTGAATATCAACAGTCTGCGAAAATACCATAAAACCTTTGTCACGTGCCGGCGTAGGCGTTGAACCTCCCGTCAAAGCACCTTGCATGTAAGAACCCATAAATCTCTCCTTCAAGTAATGGGGAGTCTTGTTGACCTCCCCTTACGGGTTTAGACGCCTTGATTGCCGACTGCACAACGCCATTCAGTCCAGCCAGAGCCGAAGCGCATGGTTGACTTATAGCGGGTGCTGTCAGTTTCGAAGTCGCCTTCCATCGCTTTCTGGAGTTTGCGACGCCAGAGAACCTTGAGGCCATCACGCGCATCCGTCTGCACAAACCACGCAGGCGCGGAGGTAAGACGAGAGAGCGTAACCGACTTGCCAATCATGCCAGCGGACTTGATGGGGTTCAAGTCATTGTTGTTCGTGCCGGTACGGAGAACCGAGTTCAGCAATACTTCAGCAACAAGCATGTTGGTGGGGTGCACAATCAACTGCTTCGGCGTGACACGAATCGCCTTGCCCCGAGCGTCCTTCATCTGACGAATCTGGATAGACGCTTGCTCGAGCGATGTCTGCGAAAGCGCAGCGGAGGTGAGAATATTGCTCTGTACACCACCAAGAACAGGGTGACTTGCCGAGAAGAGCTCGACACCGTCGCCGCCCTTGTACGAACTGTTGAAGGAGCGGTTCAAGTGGTTACACGTCACAGTTTCAAGCGACTCGGTCATTGACTGCGCCAAGTGCTTGGAGAACGTGGTACCAACGCGGATATGCTCGCCGTCTTCAACAAGCACTTGCGTCAAGGCAAACGCTAGGCCGTAGACGTCATAGGTGTAGCGTTTGACGTAGAGTTGACCACCTTCATCGTAGGTAACTGCTTGGCCATCAGGGATGACGGGGGCGGCGCCGAGGCCATACAGTACAGCTTCTTCGTGGTAAGAACGGGCGATGCCATTTTCCTCGGTGAAGATGAGTTTGTACTCATCAGCACGTTGGTCGTAGACACCATCAAAAGCGTTATTGAGGATAGGCTCAACGATCGCCTTGAATTGCGCATTGCGCATGATTGCACCAGCCATTTTAGTAGCTCCTTATGTTAGATCGCGGTCTTAGCGACCAAGAACTGGTGGCGGGCGATCTGCACAAGCGCAGTCGGGAAGGGGTTTGCCAGAGCATCGTAGAAGCCGTCAACACCAACACCTAGGATGCGGAATTGGCCTTGAACACCAGCGCCTTTGAGCGTAGCATTGAACGACTGCGCCGACTGACCAGTCAGTGCATTAGGCGTACCTGCCACCAGGTCAACTTGGTCACCGATAGCTGCTTGCAAAACAGTAGTAGCACTAATCGCAAACTGCCCTTCGTACACGTTGTTGGGATCGTCATGCACCCAAGCAACGATGTTCGTGCAGCCAGCAGTACCGGGCCAGTTCTTCGACACATTGGGCTTGCCAGTTGGGTCGACGTACTCACATCCGGCAAAGACGCCAATGAGGTCGTTTGCGGCGGTGCCTACGGTGATACTGCCATTGGTGTCAAGAATGACGCCGTCGCCAAAGCCGATAGCCGTGGTGTAAGCAGGGAGAATTGCATAGGCTTTTGCACGCGACTGCCCTGATGGGTTATATCGCAATGCGAAGCCGTAAGGAGAGGCAACTAGGGCCATGATCTTTGTCCTTTAAGCTGAGAAGTGTGGAGTTTTGACTTTTCGCGCAAGGGCTTCGAAGCCTTCTACATCGCCCAAATCGCGTCCGTCACTGTCTGCGCCTGCTGGTTTAGCATTTGCTTTGAGCAACTCTTCTTCAGACATTGGAAGCTCGTGGTGCAGGTACATCATAATGTCCTGGTAGAGCACTTCCTCGATCTTAAACAGAAGCATCTCATTGCATGAAATGACACCATCAAACTCACCGCCGGATACATGCTCTGGAGTAAAACCCGCTAGCTCGCTTACCTTCACTGGTACATACCCTTTCTGCATCCGCCGATAAATTGGGTCAGATGAGTTCGTGGTAGATAGCCAGCAAAAATGCCAACCAGGTACTTTGGGCGGTGTTGGCAACACATCTTGAGTCCACTCATTACGCATCTGCTTACGACGCTCTTCGAGTGTGAGTGCGGTGCCGTCTTTATTGATGCGCTCTGCATCAGCTGAGCTCCGGTCTTCAGGGGCAGTAGACCTAACTAAGCGGTCATCGCTTACTTGATTGTCTGTTGTCTCATTCTTGGCCATTATCTAGCTCCTTCGTTCGTTTTGTCGTAGTCACGATATTGTTTGATCATCTTATTGCGCTCGATAGGGTCATCCCACACACCCATTTCTTTAAGCGCCTTTACACGCTCTGCGGATAACTTAAATACACCAGTACTCCGCTGCGTAGATGCCTCCTTACCGGAACTAGCAACAACGTTTCGAACGTTACGCTGTATATTATCACGTTTTTCACGGTGCGGTAAATATTTTTTCGTTCGGTTACTGAGCTCCCGCCAGTAGTCCTCTGTAGTGGGGTCCCAACCTTCTTCCGCAAGCGCTTGATCAATTGACAACACAACTCGTGAGTCTTGATCTTTACCGCGTGGGTCGTACCATGGGTTAGAGTCAGTCCATGACCTTGCATTGTTCGCAATACGCGGGTCTAGCGGTTGCGGTTGATTGCCTTTACTACGGAATACGTCCTCCAGGCGCGCTAACTCTTCAAACTTGCTTTTGGCAAGAATCATTTTCTCCGTGGCATTAGCTACTAGCGTGCCATTGCCAGACTCTGTGCCTACACGAATCTGATCTTTGAAGTGCGCGTAAGCTTCGGCCGCCTTTGTTTTTGAGTTTGAGATGTGCGCAAGTTCGCCGCTTGTATTTCGCTTTTCAATCTCGTCTAGGCGTTGGCTAAGCCGCGAAATAACTGCGTCCTTGGAGCTCAGTTCTCTACGCGTCTGCTCTTCTCGTTCGCGACGTCTAGCTTTTTGCTCTAGACGTTCTTGGCGGCGGCGTTCTCTGATGGCTGCGCGGTCATCATCGGTAGCATCAGAGTTGTCAGGAGCATGCTCGGTGTCCTCGTCGTCGTCGTTAATCGCATTGTTGTCATCGTCGGCATGCGTTTCGCTATCTACTTTTACTTCATCGGCCTCGTCGCCAACCATAGTTGCTGTATTTTTAACAAGGTCTTCATCTTCGCCTTCTGCTTCAAAGACAATATCTTCGCCTGTATTAGCATTGGTACCCATTACTTCACCTCGTCCAGTTCAGTAAACGCGTCGGGGTCCACTTGCGCGATAATCTCATGATCCGAGAAGATGCAAAAAATGGCTGAGTTATCAGTGCCCGGTATCTTGCGCTCAAAACGATCACCGCCCCACTTTGGTACACGTACAAGATCACCTGGTTTAGCCCAGACGCCTTCACGCCAGAGTTGGCCACTGTCTCGGTTACGGAATGCAATAGACCCGAGTTGTACAACTTTGCCGAGCTGCGTATTGGCCTTGTTGAAGTCTTTAGTGTCCTGCGGCAGTACAATGCCGCCTTTTGTCTTCTCGACAACGGTGCGCAACTGGACAAGCACACGCGCGCCTAGCGGAAATACGCCTGGTGCCACGGATGGAAATGCGGAGGTTAAATCACTTGCCGGAATCATGCTAACTCCCTTCAGAGTTGGTTTGCGTAACTAATTAGTCTTCCTCAGGAACTGACCTCAATAACTGCAGAGCTTCGGCAAGCCCTTGAAGTTGACCCTGTACCTTGGTAAAATCAGACTTCTTTTTGAAATCTTTTTTCTCAAGGGTTTGCCGCTTTTCAGAAATCTGCTCTGTTATAAGCGTTACGTACTGCCCTATAAAACTATCTAAGGACATTTACTTCTTCTTAGCAGGTTTTGATGCTACTGGCTCAACTGGCTCAACTGGCTCAACTGGCTCAACTGGCTCAACTGAACACAAATCACGTACCTCTTGCGCAATGTGGCTAAACAGTTGCTCGAAAAGCTCAACTGCTTCACCCGCAAAATGCAAAACTTCCTCACTTGCATCGGCGTAGATAACTTTGAATTTACTCACAGCACTTGCCTCCTTTTTTAAGGCCTTTAGCTTTAAAAGCTGCGGCAATCAACTTCTTGTCCGCGGCTTCATCATCATGCTTTGGGCTTTTTACGGCACCGCCTTTTGCAAAGTTTTTCATACCTTTTTGATGCTGACCAGACAACTGTTTTGCTAGACTGCTCATGGTAGCTCCTCCTAGACTGCAAGTAACAAAAGAAGTTCTTCCGAGTGTTGGCGGTAGCCTTGTTCGGAAGTTTTCAGTATACCACACTGCGCTACAGAAGTAAACTGTATTTTAAACATGAACTCATTTATAGCATCCCATGGCACCTCAGGCAAAGTTTCCAGTATTGCTAGCTGATCATCGAGCAATCCAGGTACAATGCGTTTTACCTCTATATGCCTAACTTTACTAGACTTGGTGGCTATCTTCTTTTCAAGTATGTTGCGTTTACGTACTAATTTCTTAGTTATAAGTACTGGCTTTGTACCAACTACAATAGCCTCTCTGGCAAATCTTTCTTCATTTGCCTTTGCTTGCAGGTTATAGTAGAACAATCTCCAATAGCCAGACCTGGCAGCATCCTCTACACGGTTAAGCCCCCATGAGTTTCCCCATGAGTTTCCCCATGAGTAGCCCCATGCAGTCACGCAGGTCCCCAAGGATTATCTTGAGTACCAATACCTGTTATCGGGCCGTCATTAACTTCTTTTACATTTACAGGTATTAAAGTCGCGTGTAATGCTCTAACAATAGCCGTTATATCAGCTGTGGTAAGCGTCATAACTGCGCTAACTCTGCTGCATGCGCCACTCATTGATGCTGAATTAGACACAAGGTTTGCATTAGAGCTATGCACGCCTGCACCAACTAGTAAGGAAATTGTTATGGGCGGCCCAACTGAAGCACCATTTGCCTTTATCTGGACATTAAACGTATAATACCCATCAGGGCCTGAGAATGTGAAGCTCGTATCCTCATACGCTATCAGTGTGCCTCCTACTGGGAATTCAGTTATCCAACCCGATATTTCCGTGTTGTTATCTGCAGGAAGTGAAAGACTAGGATAAGCAAAACCAGGCCCACTATCACCAGTGGAGGGAATAAGTCTACCAAGAACACCAGTCTTAGGCGTCCCTAGTACGCGCTTACCAGAAAACGACTGATTCCGGTTACGTAGCATGTTATACTACCGTCCCGCGTTCAAAGAAGTTATTTACATAGTCTGGCGTCGCAAACTCGAGTTCTCCTGCTCCAGCAGGCAAACCAGTAACAGTTAGCCGCCCATTAGAGTCTGTTGTTCCAGAGCCATAAGTTACCGATACCGGTGCAACACCTGTTCCAACACCCTTTCTCCACTCCCAAAGTACAGAAGTATTCGATAGTATTGTTCCTGCATTATTTACTGCAACGTCACTAACGAACGTACCAGACACAAGTTTTGAAACACTGCCTAACAAGGCTGCTGACTGCACAACAAGAGCGCCCGTAGCCGCATGGGTAACAGCACTACCAGAACGTGCGGCGATTCCTGAAAGCGTGGCTGATTGCGCTACTAGTGCGCCTGCTGCAGAATGTGTAACTCCGCCACCGCCAGCTGATACTACTAACCCAAACGTGTTATTCGCACCGAGCGACGAGTACAGGTCCGAAATTTCTGCGTCACTAAGATATTTGTTGAACTGTACAACCCAAACATAGTTGGCAGCAACGCCTCCGTATCCCCCGCTCGACATGCCGCCGATGTACTTAGCTCTGGCTGGAAACGCGCCTATGCCTGCGCCTGTAGACTCTGTTGAACCATCTACAAACGATTTATTTTGTGTTGTTGAATTGAACGCACAGCCGAATAAGTGCGCTCCATTGTTTAGTATAACAGTAGCGCCTTCACATGTAGTGGAATCGTCGCTATATGTAATTATGTTCTTTCCGGTAGCGGACACGCCGGGCGATTCCGGAGCACCTGCTGACTTAATGTCCAGCACACTATTTCTATTTGCTACTGAACTTATATTGTTCACCACCACTAGCGTAGTGCCTATGGCAGGTGAAGCTTCTTTTGTGCGAAAACCTGTAGTTAGCGCCACTCCTTGCGCATTACTGCTGCCGTCAAGTAATGTTGTAAAGTGTCGTCCGTAAGTTCCAGTTCCTTTCGTAACATTAGCATGAGGGGTGCAAGTATCTCCCTTCAAATCTTTAATAGTGTTATCGTCATCTACACAGATTAATGCCACAAGTACTGAGTAGAGTGGGTGGCTTGTATTGAGCGCAAGTGCCATTTTTATTCCTTATAGAGCCAAATTTTTGAGTTTGAATGCGCCGAATCGATTCGCCCTCCACCTACTAGGAATACAAACGCTCCAAACCCCTGAATGCTAGCTACAGCGGTATTGGCACTGCTAAACGGTATTGTTCCTTTATCATACCAGGTGGCTGTTTGATGGTCTAACGTGTATGCATTTCCTCCACTGATGAATAACCATGATTTTTTGGCTCCAGTAGGATCAGCAACCATTGTGTGCCCTAGCTGTGATCCGATGCCTGTCAGCGATGCTGGCAAGGTATTAGCCATCTGGGAGACGGTACCTGCTGCAGTCAGTTTATAAAACGTCGATGACGAGTAACCAGCACCAAAAACAAGATAGTCATTACAGTGATGAACTATTGGATAGGCCGTAATACCACTATAGGTACCTATGGTGTTTAACGTATCAGTGGCAATATCGTATCTGCCCACTACACCTGTTGATGACACAAAGATGATAGACCCAGAAGCCCCCATTTCAGGAAAGCATTCCAGTGCATACGCACCAAAAGCTCCAAGTGTGGCTAAGTCTTTCTTAACAACACTTACACGTGTTGAAATCGTAGTCTCAAATAACCATGTCGACCCAAACGGTTGACGATATATCTTTCCATTTATAGCTACTGATGGATTAGCATCATAGATATGCGCTGTGTTTGCCGCGTAAGGGTTCCATACAGAAGAAAACAGTCCAGTGGCCAAATCAAAAAACACAATCTTAGCATGAAGGCCGGCGGGTACATCGCTGGAGAATCCCTGTGCAGTTCCTGCTAGCATCACCTGTTTTGATACCGGATCAAAACTAGCCTTCCCAGGCCAGTTGGTCATGTAGTAATTACCGGTGGACTCTAGCCAGGCTGTTAGACCATCTGGGCCGGTGTCTGTAATAGGCACTACATTAGTTGATGACGTCCAGTTCAACCACGTTGCAGCAGGCATAGCAGTTAAGGCTTCACTCAGTGCCCCGAGTCTACGCCGACCAGCCTCAATATACCCGCCTGATGGGCAACTGTATGAGAAAGAGACCGGACTTACCATTATAGAGGCGCAATATACGTCAGTGTTGAACAGGAAACCGTGTCGCCTGCATTGATCGTTAAACCGTTACTCAGGTTAATATCCGATCCAGACGCGGCTACGGCACAGTGAACAACAACTGTACCACCAGAAGTTTCAAGCGTCGCAAAAGCAACCGCTGCCGCATTTCCAGCGGCACTAGTATCACTCGTTATTGCATTAGCCGTAATAACACCTGCAGTTGATGACCCAAATGGAGTAGCACTAAGGGTAAGCGTGGCTGCAGCTGCGGTAGGTGAGTCTGCTGTGCTCCCGGCAATGCGAAGTTTCAGTTTCGGGCTTGCGCCTAGCGTCGATGTGACAAGATTTGCAATCGTGTTACGAAAGGCTGTTGGGTGAGTTGTTGACATTGGTTAAGTCCTTTTCTTCGTTAATAGGCGTACATACGAGTTGTACCGTTTCTTTCTTGCCAGTCTTAGCACGAATGATGGTTAACGTCATCGACACAGTGGACTCACTTGCCTTCAACTTATTAGGCTCTTGTTCGCTCATCTTAGTCTTTCGTTTCCGTTGTAGCACTTGGTATAGTCGTCGTTAAGTTCATCGGCGTCTTTGGTAAGTTGCCGAAGATTTCCTGCAATCTCGTCTGGAAGCTGTACTTCCGTGGTGGTAGCAATACCAATGGCGTCATCTTTGGCTTTTCCGGAGATTCCACTACCTGCCCAACATCCTGCGTCTTTGGTGGCGCGGAAACGCAAGCTGAGACCAGAATACTTGCGCTCAAGATTACCAGTAACTGTGCGATTGTCTTCACGTTCCTTCTCCAGTGTTGATTTAATCCGATCACGTTCTTCGGCTAGGCTAATATTCTCGGCATTTTTCTTTGCTAAGATTCCAGCAGCAACAGTCTTATTGTCCAATAGTTGCTTGTTTATACGATCAAATTCTACTTGATCTTCAACCTTTTGAGAGTTAACACCGACGGTATGACCTCCGCCAAACCCTGCCGCAAAAATTGCTAGGGCAATGACTACGTAGACTAATATTGGCATGATAGCTCCTGTTTCTAATATTATACTGCAGTGCTTTACTTTGGTGTATCCCTATAGCCCGGCATTTTCTTGCCAATGCAATCGTCTAAACTTTTGCAACCTCTCACACAATCGTATGGCCTACGCGCGGGTTTATCACCTCTTGGCACGTAACCTAGGCTGCACCTAGGTTGCTCAGGGCGTGATGGAGGTTGACTTGTTTTCTGCATAGATTTTAAATACCCAGCCGGCGAAGAACGTAGCAGGGGCCTGTGCCGCTGCAATTATAGCGGCAGTCTCCAATCCAGTTAGCTTGCTTGAAGCTGCAAACAGCATGCCCCACCTCGCTACGTCCATCAGCATATACATTGCCAGTGCCATCAGTATCGTTGCTCTGATATGGTGCCTCTCGAGGTACTCCTCTAGCTTCTGGCTCGTCATACATAGATTCCTCTACGGGTAGAATACTCGGCGGCCAGACTTTGGCGATTTTGTAGTCCAATGTGACCAATGCAGTGTAGAGTCTGGGTGCTCAATATAGATCCCACAAGACACAAGTCTATCAAGATTAAGCAGACACCACTTGTCGATTTCGCCGTCAGGGTCATAACGATCAACCGCTAATCCTTCTTTATGGCTAGACTGTGGCGCGCCTTGTGGGCAGTTCTGTGGGCGGAATCCGCCGAATGTTGCGCCACTTATACCATTGCCTGTTGCTGGGTTATCCGGAAACTTAATTCCATCTGCCTTCGCCAGTGTCTCTAGTCTGCTGCAAGAAACTAACAAGCTCGCTGCATTAGCCTGCCGCTCAAGTGTCCAATCAGGCGAATTAATGTGTGGCCCAACATATTGCGTCAGAGTAATCATTGAACTTGATCCTTTCTCTTATACACTTCGTCTTCAATTCTACGCCGCTCTTGAAGCAGGTCAACATCACGCCGCAGCGTACCAATAGAACTTCTGGCATAGTCGCCTAACACTACTACAGACTGCTTAATACTGACGTCCTCATCAATATGGCTTTTAACAACCAGCGCAGTGGCACCTTGTAATACTATTAAGGCACCTGCAAAAACACGCCAACCAAACTTAATAGACCCAGTACGAACTTTATCTTCTACCTCATGCAATTCATACTTACCGTTCAGTTCCTTTAGACCTTGCTTTATCTCCTGTGTGTCTAGCGTATTAGCCTCAAGTGACTCGCTTATCTTCAAAAGTATAAGCAACATTGCTTTATCTTTTGGCGCGTCAGTTTTCAGTATCAGTTCCCGAATATCCGTATGCGTTCTATCATGTGCCCTACGGTCTTCGTTCTGCTCGTCAGTCATGCCATTACCCTAACGTAGATACAGCACCAATTGGCCGCCCGGTAGCGTCATGCTCAAGCGTTGTACGTCTGGGCTGCCCAATAGTTTGTATTGTAGCTTGTAGACCTTGCATAACAGAGGCGAGCGCATCATTAGTCTTTGACTGGCTTATTTGGTCCAATAAACCTTGCATTTTTTCAATATGTGGCGTAAGATCAGCTTGTGGCACTTGTGTTTGCATGCTCGCAAAACCTTCTTTCAAAGCTAATTGTAGTTTTGTTTCGTTGTCGTCACGGTTCTTTAAAAGCTCAGTGATCTGCCTCTGGGAGTTATCTGCTCTGTTATTGATAAGGTCAACTTGCGCGGTAAGCTGATTATTTTGTGCTTCTATAACCAAGCGTTGTTTTTCAATCATTTGGTCAAATTGTTGCTGCATAGCATCAAGTATACTTTGTTGACTATCAACCTTTTGTTGATTAGCCACTTCTTCACGCTTAAGTCCAATACTCGCCTCGTCATACTTTTGCTTGCGCTCAGTGTCCATTTTTGCGATGTCGATCGTTGCTTGTATCTCAGGTGGCATTTGCTGAGGCGGCATTTTTGTTTGTATTTGCTTTTGTAGTTCCACAATACGTTGAACAAACGGCGATAGCGATTGCATTAACTGTGGTGCCGTTTGTTCTATGGCTACTGCCATTGCTTGATCTGGGGCTATTTGGCCGCCGCTTTGCTGTACCATAGCCTGCGCTGTATGACTAATAGCAATATTCTGGTACATCATCAAATGTTCTTGTGCATGACCTAAAATAGTCATGCACGGTTGGCCTTGCACTAACGGGTTTTGTGAGATTAATGGGCTAGACAGGTAAAGTAAGTGCGCTCTGAGGTGCACAAGATGATCTTGTTGTGGATCAGCTCTTAGCTGAGCGCCCTTGAATGCGGCAATCATCTCAGCTACTGGATCAGCAGTAACGGGCTTTGGCGGAAGCGGCAGGATTTCGTCAATGTTGTCAATGCGCATCTGCTTGAGAACACGCCGACGAATTGCTACTTTATTCCATTGTATGCTTGGATCGCCTACATCTTGCAACTGCATTTGTTGCAAGGATTGATTTTGTGCGTAGCGCTGGGCCTCTGAGAAAATCGCTGGGTCAGACACTGGAATGACGTCAAGTGAACCGATGAAGTCCTGACGACTTATTACCAGTTTACCTAGGTCCTCTATTTCTTCATGCTCATTCAGCCATGTCTTATTAATACGACATAGAATCTGTAGAGCACGCTTTTGACTCTCGTGTAAACGAGCATGGATGGCGGAGTAGATCATACTACCCTGCTCAATCATTGCTTGTGTAGTACCTACTGGAGTTCGGTCGCCTGCGTTGGCAATAGCCGCATCTGCTGTACGCACAACATTTTTGGTGGCATCGGTAAGCCAACCAAGTAGCTGGAACAGAATTGGCGACGGCTGATTGTACGGCATTGGCATCATCAGTTTGCGAATGTCGTCCACGCCGGGCGGAGCATCTACCTCAGTAATGCCTGTTATACCTACAGTAACATTTTGGCCTGGAGTACGTGTGCCCTTTAGCTTTACTAGCGCTGCAGAATTATTGATATGTGCTGAGTCAAGCAACGCTCGTAATGAACCCGTTGCAGCGGCAGACAGCCCACCAATTAACTGCGGGAATCCAATGGCGTATGCACCGCGCCAGGGTATGAACTTCCACTCTACAATCCAGTCAAGCTTGATACACAACTCGTCATCTTCTTCCCAGTTACGGTAGATGGCAAGTACGCGTTCTGAATGCGCGTCTGTAGTAACAATGTAAGGAACTGGCTCATCAAGCATGCCAAGTGTTTCTTCATCGAATAGCTGCCAGCAGTAGGTTTCGTATACATCACGTAGCCCATCTTCATTGTAGGCATCCTCTTCTTTGCCTTCAATTTTGTCATTCGCCTCTGCTGATGCTGAGCGCTCTGGCAATGATCCAGGTACTGTAGTTGCTTCTGTAACGTCACGGTACAACCCGGACTTCACGCGTTTTTCGTACTCTGCTTGCGTAATGTGTTGAACATGCGTTACACGCTCAGCGGTGTAGAATGATGCTGCGGCGAAGGGTATAAGAATGTCATCAATAGGCACAAACTCACTAACAGGTCGTTTGAACCTATCATCATGATAAAACTTTTGGAATTGTGAGCCGCCAAGTGGGAGTTGTGTAAGTAACTGTTCAAGTTCTGACCTATACTCTTGCATCTGAGTGGTCAACTGCCAGTTCATGTACGTACGTTTACGCTCGGCTCTATCTAGTTGTTGCTCATTCAGATTGCCGACTGTACTTGTCTTAACTGGACCTTGCGGTGGAAACAACTCTTTGATGGCGCGTGCTTCGAATTCGACACATGCTTCTGCTAGCGCAGGGTGAACTACCTCTGACGCGCCTACGAAGTCTGCACCGCCAGGCGCGTCGTCACCTAGGCCGGTTCTGCGTAGGCCATCTTGGTATTGTTTGTCACGCTTAGAACGTGCTTGGCGATCGCGCTCGATGGACTCGCACAGCTCTTTGCCCAGGTCAAGTAAGGCTGCCCCACTAACAAACGTAGAAAGATTTTCTTGGAATTCGCCTGTTGACTGCGGAGTCAACTCATCATCAGGGACATCTACACTGCCGTCCTCATTAATGACTAGATCGTCCTGCGGGATGTCTTGGTCAGTTACCGGGTCCATAAATGTAGAATCCTCTGAATGTGTCTATTATACGGCAGTTTTCGACAAAGTACAATCATTTATATCCGTGTAATGCCTCGAAGTCTACTAGACCGCCACTAGAAAAATTATTGCCGCCCTGCTTTGCAATAATTTCGTCATACTCCGCTTGTGTGAAGTAGTCACCAGGTACTTTTGCGCCCGCATCACCAGAAAGTAGTAGTTTACTTCTTGGGATTAGGCCTGTATTCCGCAAGTCGCCGACGTCTGACCATTGCCCTGACTTCACAAAGTCTTGCACGTAGGGCAGGTAATCAGCGATTGGCGCTTTGTTGCCGGAAATCCACTGACCGCCACGCTCCTTGATGATATCGGCCACGCCACGCCGTACGGGGCAACTTCACCTGAGAGGTTCTTGGCGATTCTACCAAGCGCGCCGATCATGCCACCGCCTGCTTTATTTTCACGTGACCACGACATGCTGCCCACATTATTGCCATCACCTTGCACTTTGCGCATGCCTGGTATGCGGGTCATCATTTTGTCATAGAACGGTTTAGCACCTGGTGTTGGGTAAAAACTCATCTCGCCACTGCTGTTATCAAGTGAGTGTCGCAAAGCTTGCTCTCCGGCACCCTTTTGACCGCTAATACTGCCAAGAAACGCCAAGTAATCCGCGTCGCTCATTGCGCCGCCTTTCGGTGATACTTGATGGTAGGCCTGTGGCGCACCATCGGCGCCAAACAACACAGTAGTCAACGCGTCATTTGGACCGTCTGGGTCACTGATGTTGTCAATGGCTTGTCCAAATATTGAATCACCATCTGGCTTTTTGAGCATTCTTGGCTTAGTGTATGGCTCCAAGGCGTCCATCAATGCTCCTAAGTCGCTTACCTCGTAGCTTTTTGCACTGACCGCTGGGCCAGGGGCATGTAGTGGCACGTCTCTTACTATCGACAGTTTACGTTCAGCAGGCCCTGCTAACTTTCTAGCAATACGCCCTAGCGCGCCTAGCTCGCCAGCCTCAGCATCACTGCCGTAGGCTGCGGAGCCAACAGCCATAGAGGTTGGTGCCAATGCCTTTTTGCCAACAGCGCCTACGCCTTTGAGCAGCTTGCCCATAACCGCACCGCCAACTAAATTCAACGGGTCAAGCACCATGTCTGCAGCAAACTCGTTCAGCCTGCTCTGCGCCCTGGCCATGCGCTCGTCGTACGTAGCAGCCTCTTGCTCAAACAGTGGTTCTTGCTCCACAGTGGGGTCGTAAGCCTCAAACGGGTTGAGCGCCTTCAAGTTGCGAATCCATGGATTAGACTCTCGGGGCGTAGTGCCTGTGTACTTAGGCTTTACCTCACCGCCACCTGCGTACCCAGCTGCTTTGCGTTTTCTGAGCAGCTCTTGAAGCTTGGCGTCTTGTATTGCACGTAACTGCTCTATTGAGAGGCCACGCGCTGCGGCCGCATCACTTGGCGCTGAGCTCCCTGACTTATAGCTTGGCTCGGTGGGGGCAACTTTCGCCGATCGGCCACCGAAGTCCTCTGGCGTGTTGATGCCTGCCTCTATGGCTCGCTGCCTAGCTTGGGGTGTGAGTAGTTCTGTGCGTCCAAACATCTCTTCAAGTGTAGCCATGCTCATCTCCCGTAGGGGTTACCTGTCTTGCGCTCATACTCAACCTCGTCATCCTCGTCGTCCTCGTCCTCAACTTCTAGCGAGGCTAGCAGCTTGGCGTCGCGGAAGTAGATCATACATTGTGTGAACGTGTCGACGCCGTCGTCATGCGCTCCGTTCGGGAATACCTCGCACTCGTCCAGAAACGGTTGCGCCCAGCTCACCGCGTGCCCTGGATTATTCTTGGACTCCATGACGTAGATCACATCAGTCTCAAGTACCGGGGCAACCATGTGGGCGCGTGTTACCTTATCCGCATTACCTGGGTTGTACCCTCGGCAAGGTATCTTGGCAACTTGCAAGTCCTGTAGTATGCTTTGACCAGATGCTTTCTTCTCAACCAGCACAAAGTCAGCATGACGCTTCTGCTCTCCATACTCATTGCCCCAGTCATCAATTATCATCTTCTTCAAGACTGGGTATGTCATGTGCTCAGCTTTGTAGTCAAGCAGCACAGCAATCTGCTTACCCTCGAACGTAGCTGCGCCCCATACTGAACCAGCGGAGGGGTCTCCTGTGGTCTTTTCCGTGAACGCGGTATCGTAGCTCTGCACCACTGCCTCGAAGTCAGGTAGCGCTCGGTCCCAAGGCCACAGCTGGAAGTGCTTAGTTTTCAAGATACCACCGCCCGCAGGAGCTGGACGTTGCTGGAGTTGCCCCGCTGCAGAATATGTACCCAGTGCTATCTCAAGTTTTTGTACCTTCTTTTCGTCAAACAGCGCTGGCCATAGTAGCTCACCTTCAACTTTGCGCGGGTCTGAGAAACCGAGTACTGTAGCTTTTTTCTTAGTGCCACTTTCAAAGCGCATTGGAAGCATGACGTGTGTGTAGTCATCCGCTAATTCACTAAGAATATAGCCAGATATATCTTGCTCATGCAATCTTTGCATAATGACAACGGTCTTTGCGCCTCTGCTCACGCCGCGTGTGCTCAGCGTAGACCTAAACCATTCGGTGGCTGTGGCTCGCTCGGCATCAGAGAATGCTTGCTTAGCTGAACTCGCATCATCTACAATCTTGCGGTCAGGGTGTTGGCCAGTTGCGCGACCACCGACTGACGTTGCTATGCGCCAACCTGAGCCTGTCAATGCATAGTGTGTCTTTTGGTCTTGCCCTTTCTCTATTTGTACTTGTGGCCAACGCGCCTGGTACCAAGGACTTGTAATAATATCCCGTGTCTTCTTGGCATCACGCAGTGAGAGGTCTTCACCGTACGAAGCACCGAGTATTCTAATGCTTTGGTCTGCCAGCCACTCCCAAGCGGGCCACATTACGGATGTAAGTATGCTCTTCATTGTTCCGGGCGGAACGTTGACCAATAGATTATTAATTTCGCCGTCAGACACCGCTTCAAGATGCTCACACAGAGCATCGATATGCCAATTGTGGCTGTACGGCGTATTCGGCTCTATAACATGCCACGCTTGCTTGGTAAACTCTGCAAGTGAAGCCTCAGCTCTACGGTAGTCCTTCTCACGCTTTACCGCGTCTAGTAGCACAAATGAACTTACAGCTCCCACTTGTTACCTTTGGACAGATTATCAATACCAAGCCTTACACACAAATTGTCTGGTACGTGCAAGCCTGACACAAACTCGCCTTGTAGCGGAATGATGTGATCCACATGATAAGGAATCATTGCAAGGTAACTGAAGTGTTGTGCCACGATGTACTTATCTTCAATCTCCTGCAGTTGCTCCGCGGTAAGCCACGCTGGCACTCTGTTTTGCTTTGTCATTCTATATCGCTTAGACTTAGCAGCACAGCGCCCTGCATTCTTTACTTGCCATGCTAGACTAGCTTCATGGTGCTTAGCGAGGCCTTCTGGCGTGCTACGATATTTGGCATTACCTACCCGAGTACTTTCTCTGATCTTAGCTCCACGTACTGGGTCCGCTCGTCTTTGTCGGTAGTCCTCTGCTAGACATGCGCAGCATACCTTCTTATAAGGTAGCCCGTATAGCATAGGCCAAGTACCACGTACTGCGTCCTTGGTTTCTCCACAGGTTTTGCAGATACGTTGTTCCATACTATTTGCCCTTATTCGCTTTTTCCAACAGACTTACAAGCAAGTCCAGATCAGAGTTGCTCAAGTTCTTCATAGCGGAAGCATCAATCTGCAGCGGCTTACCATCATTGCCAGTTAGCTCGATGGTGGCGGGAATCTTGCGGGCGGTGTACTCAAGTAATGCTTTAGCAGCTGAGATGCGGTCTCGAGTCTGAGCCCACGGGTTAACACTGATGCGTCGCAATGTATCCAGTGGATGCTGCTGGTCGCCTAGGTATTTCAGGTACGCAGCTTGTAGCTCCAACCCCTCGCGGCTGAGTGGGTCGACCATTTTGCCACCATGCGCCTCGAGATACTGCATGTAGGATATATTGCTATCCTCAAAGGCTACAGGGCTTAGCTCGTCATTGTCACCGTCGTCGAATGCCATTTCGGCGCTCCGTATATTAAAAGATCGTCGTATTTATACCGCATATAACCGAAATTGTAAAGTACTTTATTTCATCGTTTAATTTTTGAGCTACGTGCTTGGCTCGGTGGGCACAATTTCTTATTTCAGTCTCTAGTATTTATCGTTACCGTTTTATTTTCAGTCGCCGTGCTAAAAATGCAAGGATGCTGTAAGCTGTTGATTATTAAGCGCAACATTTTATAGAACAAGGCGGCAGGCGCGAAAACGACATATTCTTTTTTATAATAGAAATATAGCACAAATTCTTTTCTTACACGTATATCCATTTTATTTTAAATAATTTTACTGACTTTATTGACTACTACCTTTCTCTATAAAATATTATTCTTTTAAATCAACGCTTTACTCCTTCCTTAGCCGATCACCTCCACCTGAAAGACGAATCCCACAGAAGCCAACTTTACTTGGTGCTCAGCGCCTAGTGCTTGGATGTTAACTGCCCTCCGCTATACTGCACGCAAACGTCATGCTAATTTTCTAAAATTTTGGAAATTTTTTATTTTGGATTTTTAGTACAAGCATGCGAGTACCTACTATTAGGCTCACAGTTTACATATCCATACACTATAAACCTTATTGTTTGCACGCTTGTGCCATATTCTTTGGCTAGCGTGCCTAACTTTATACCTGCGTCAAACTTACCGCATATCTCTGGCCAGTATGCTTTAAGTTTTATCGCTCCAACGCCTTTACGCCCCTCTAGTCTTTTCTTTTCTGTGCAGTCTAACATGTTATCTGCCAGTGTTCTTAGAAATAAGTGCTCTGGGTTGCAGCATGGGGGATTATCACATTTATGGCATACCACCAGGCTCTGGGGTACATCGCCTATGGCAAATGTATATGCAAGCCTATGCGCTGCGTATGTAGTTCCGTCTATACTTATTCTTCCGTAACCGCCATTAAAGTTTGGCGACATGCGCTTTCCAGCCCACTCCCAGCAGCCTGAATCCTTAATGCTTATATTGTCCAGCATGAATTTAGGTAGTTTTCTCACAGACGCCTCCTTTAAAAATTTAATATTATACGCAGAAAATTAACTAACTGCCTCCAGTTTTATATTTTCCTGATTCTGCCCTGGAGCCCTTATTTTATATTTCAAATGGGGATCCCCGGGGCCTAGCCCTCCGTACTGCGGTACCATGCACCACGATGCGGTGTGCTATCACAATGTGGTATGCTCTACCACCATACAGTAGTACCACGATATGGCATGGTCTACCATAATATGGTGTGTATAATATGGTGTGTATAATATATTAACATAAGTACATATAACATTGCACTTAGACCACGGTACTAAGACCATTGTTCTAAACATTAAATAAGAATGATTCTTATCCCAAACCCGTCACAAACTGTTACAAAAAAGTTGTGTACTTATAAAACTATGAGACTATAATTTAGTTATGGATTGATTGATACTGATTGATCCTGATGACTGAACACTGTTCAGACCATCACCCACTTAGGGTATACCTCTTTCACAATTTGGAGAATAATCATGGCACGGAAACCAAAGACAGTTGTTGCGCCCGTTGAAACCACCACCCCGGAAGTTGTTACTGAGTCCGTGGTTGAGACTGAAGTTGTTGGTCAAGCGATTGACAACGAAGTAGGTGAGATTGAAGTAGGCGAACCAATTAGTATGCTCGCTTCAATGCTTCAACAAGAAGTTAAACCTCTTGATGAGGTGAAGGTTGAAGATAAACCAACCACGATCGCAGTTGAAAAGAATGTTGGAGTTGGTCAGTTCATTCGTAAGTTGATTGGCGATGGCATGGCGAACAAGGACATTCTGAAAGTTGTGCATGAGCAGTATGGCAACACGAATACAACCTATGCTTGTGTTGCATGGTACCGCAACAAGATGAAGAAGACTGCTCAGGCCAAGGTTCAGAGCACCGCAGTTGAACAAGTCACCAAGATGTTGGAAGGCGAAGCTCCGGTCGAAGAAACCAAGGCCGAAGGCGAAGTCTAAGCGGGTGGGAGTCAGAAATGACTCTCCTCCTCATCATGCTCCTGTTACTCATCTACATTTTACTTTGAGGTTGGACTCAGGGCTTAGGCCTTGAGTCCAACCTCCTTACACTTAGTATCCCCCACTAAGTACGTGGCGCCTGGTTCTCAGGCGTTGCACAAACCCCTATTAATAAGGTAACATAGAAATGAATTGCCGCTGAATCGATCGGTCAGAATGTCAGTCGACCGACTAAGTAATTGCACACACAGCGACTTCATTCGTCGCAGCAGTCCGATTGTATCGTCGTCGCTTACACATTCGGCTTCGAGCGAAATTTCATTACGCTTTTCTCCAGGCACTGAGGGCGTAGTGGGGAAGCTCGGTAGGACGTGGCGCTTGGCGCTATGCTGAATGAATAAAATAAAAAGTAATATCAAACTAAAAAGGTCTCCAGAGATTCAGCTTTCAGGTGGAGGGAATGTACTAAGGAAGCACTAAGTGCTTAATTTTAAAAGCTTAATATATATAGTAAAAGGTAGTAGTCAGTATAGTCAGCATAAATGAAAAAGGTACGTTCTACATAGTGCGCATTTGAAAATGCCTGTTTTATCCACTTTTCTGCAACAAAATATTTTTACGACTGCCTGTCGCCTTCTGTTTCGCAGAAAAAACAGAAAATGTATGATTTTAAACACTTTTTTTATGACGTTGTCAAGGCACGGCCGGCAGTCCATCAGGCGCGTTATGACATTGTCAGTAACATAATTTTACATAATACGGCTATAATTTTTTTTGCTAATATACCAGCGTCATGCGAAAAGCTCCAATTTTCAGCACAACGGCATGCGTTTTACCCTACATTTTGCTTAATTTTTACGCAGTAAAACACTTGATTTAGCTCAGCGCCAAGCGCCAAGTGCTCAGTATATAAGGAGGCGCTTTTAATACAAAGGCATAGTACCAAGTACCTAGTAGTAACGCCCCCATAATCCAAGTAACTTCGGTATATGCTACCAATATTCACTGCGCATAGCACAATACGACAGGTAGAATGACAATGGCGTGCATATATTAATGTCGTAAAACTAGTTGTACGCATAGCAAAGTACCGATTGCTATATAGTAAAGTTCGTTGCGCACCGTCTAAAGCTTTAGTTATGACTATTCAAAGTACGAATAAGTTTCCCCCATCGAAAAATAATTATGTATTTCGTAGTTTATCGAGTAAAGTATTACGCTATAATTACACCTTATCGTCGTTAATATATCCTAATAAAAGGGAGTTTAGATGAAACCACTAGTATACGAAGCAAATCCAGCAATAATGCCGGCGCTTGATGAGCACATGCACAAAGAGCTCAGAGTCTTGATGAAAGTAGAAAATCCCTACCAGAGGGTAAACAACGTAATTCCGTATGATGCCTGGATGGCAACGCAAGAGGGAAGGTTGCACATGCAGTTGATGATTAGGTACATAATCCAACCTGATAGCGCAGGGGCTAAGGAAGTCGCACGAATTCAACGGCAAGTACAAGCTCAGGGCCGAGGGACAAAAGGTCGTCCCCGCCAGTATGACGCAAGACTACATGACTACACCATTAATCGTCAGCTTCGTTTGTTTATCATGGACAAACTGATTGCTAAGGCGCTTGACATTGACACAAGCGAGTGGGTCGCACCCATCATAGTAGTGGATGATAGCAAACCATCGGAGCCAAAAGACGCGTATGACTCACTATGTCGCTTTGAAGAGTGGAGTAACTTCAGATTACCCCGTGCGGCGTGGGTGTTATTCACCAAGACTGAGCGCCAAGAGCTGAGCTTAAAGCATCCTAAGACACCGCGAGAAGAGGACGGTGGAATATCGTTTGATGTTTACAGGGCGATGCAGGTAGCAGGATCAGTCGTTCCCCTTGATATAGCGGCGTGAGCGCGTTATGGCTACCGAGGAGAGCAAAAGGTATGCTACAACACAAGAGTCTAACCCACTGTGTGAAGCGCGTTGGGCTGAGTATGGCATTGAAGATGACTCATGGAAACAGTATAAGTTACAGGACATAACGCAGGAAATAGCGACGCAGCGCGGGTTTAGTAATGCCTCTGCTGGCATTTACATACCTTACCCACGAGATGCTGATAGTCGCATAAGGTGGCATCGAACCGGATTTGCGGTGCAGACCTTAGCGGGTAAGTACGGACAACGGAGTGGTACGTTGCCGGCCATGTATACCCCACCCACTATTGAGAAATCATGGAAAACTAGGGCTGACTTACCTGTGCTAATAACTGAGGGTGAGTTCAAAGCCATAATCGTGGACTTGTTGATTAATTCTGAGAGCGTAACAAAAGTGGCGCCTATCGCAGTAAGCGGCGTGTTTAATTGGCAATCGGCTAAGAACGGCATAGACTTGATTGATGACTTCAAGGAAGTGAGTTGGGCCGGGCGCATGGTGTATATGGCGTTTGATATGGATCAGAATACTAACCCGATGGTGTGCTTGGCGCTACAAAGATTGGTTAATAAGTTGGGTGAGCATGGCGCTGTGTGCCGAGTGCTGCAATGGAGCGGCGACGAAGGCAAGGGCATAGACGACTACTTAGTGAGTCAGATGTTACCCAGGGACGCGTGGCTAAGTCTGCTGGAGAATGCGCAGTTCGCCGGCCATATTGAGAGCGTGATTGAGATGAATGGGCGGTATACTTACTGTGAGATTCAGCAGCAGGTGTATGACAGCCAGAATAGCACTTACATTCCGCCAAAGAGTTTCGGCAGCGACTTCTTCACTCGTAAGATTAAGATACAGACTGGGGTTAAGAACGGTATTGCAACAATGAAGGAGTACCCGGTTGGGGCGTATTGGTTGAGTAGCCCCCTCAGAGCCGCGTGCATTGAGCCGTGTTTCCAACCTGGTAAAGGCAGACTAATTGAGACAGATAACAATAAGTACTTGAACACGTGGGGCGGATGGGGGATGGGGCTTAGAACTAAGCCGCTAAGTCCGATAAAGGGAGAAGTAAAACCGTTCTACGACTTCCTGGAAGCTACATTCGGAGGAGAGAATCCTGCGCATGTAGTGTACTTAATAAAGAGGTTGGCCTGGATGTTTCAACAACCTGAGAAAAAGCATCCAACGTGGGTATATCTACTAGGTCGTCCGCTGCAGGGTAAGTCCGCTCTGATAAAGATCATCAGTACACTAGTGGGCGAGCGGTACACGGCGAATGTAGATGAGAGTATTGTAAAGGGGCAGTTTGCGGAATGGCGGTCGGAGAAGTTGTTCGTGACGTTCGATGACTCAAGTATAACAGACCCGCGTGTGATTAGGCAGTTGCTCAAACGGTTGACCACAGAGACGAGCTCTCAGGTTAACTTGAAGTATGTCAAAGCACAGACTACTGAGAGTTACTTTACGTTTGCGTTTGCCACTAACTCAGTTGACCCACTACTTGACCACGATGACCGTAGAGCGCTAGTACTTGAGGCTGACTGCAAGTGGAGCTTCGATAAGGGAGAGTGGAAAGAGTTTGATCGCTGGCGTAGTAACCGCGCAAACATGGCAAGTCTGCTCCACCATCTCATGTATGAGGTCAAGATAGACAGTGACTTCTATGCAGAGATACCTCCAAAGACTCTAGCACGTGAGCTCGTGATTGAGGTTGGCGAGAGCACATGGGACGACTTGATTAATTTCTTGGCCACAACACGGGGTAAAGTTAGTTGGCCGCTACCCGCCACGGGTAACACACGTAATTGGTTGCCCACGGTGTTCACTGTAGATATGATTAGGAACATCTTCCTGCTTAAGAACGGTGAGACTGAGAAGTATAGAATTAGCTCGGCGACATTGGTTGGTAAGCTGACACGGTATGGTGCTCGGCGCTGCACACCTAAAGAAGGGACTGACTCGCGCAAGCGCATTAGTATCAATGGTGAGCAAGTGTCGTTCTGGACCTGGGACTACAAATGGATGGCTAGAAATAAGGATGAGTTGCTGGACGAGTACATGCAAATGCGTAGAGAGATGCCTGAGTTGTTCCCCCAACGAGCCGGGAGTAAGTTCTGATGGACCCAATTGAGTATTTAAAGTCGCTAATAGCCGGAGCTCAGATGAGTTCCATACCTGTTCAAGTGTCGGAGCTACAATTGCTACTTTACTTTATGGAGCAGAAGAAATGAGTAGGCTACATTATAAGCCACACTTCAAGTGCTGGTGTGGAATGTGGCTATGTGAAAAAGTGTACTTCGCTGGTTTAAGTATATACGGGCATGGTACTACAATACAGGCTGCATCCAAAAACTATCTCGACGCATGGAGGAACGTAAGATGAGTACAGTATGGGAAAACCAAGATCGCTTTGCCTGTGTGGCTGAGATACACCGGCTTGAGCAAGTGGTGTATGAGCTACAGTTTGAGAACAGAATGCTTAAAGCTGAGTTGGTTAAAGATGAGGAGGTCAGTGATGAGGATGCAGCTGCTTAGATACCTACACAAACGTAGTGGTAGGTGCCAAGGTGAGAGACTAGCGCCCTTGGTCTTAGTGCTGAAGCAGTTGTTATTCCCCATCAATGGGATGTTGTGGGCATTAGCTGAGTTTCAAGATGGCTACCGCCCTGAGACTGACACATGGTGCATCAATGGAGTGCACTACGCAGCCGAGAGCCTAGCGCTACTCGCTCAGTCCAAAGGCTCTATGTACAAAGTAACTCGCGTCGACAATACCATAGTGCTGGAGTATAGGGGTAAGGTGCTATGAACGCAAAGCAAAGGTATAAGAACAGAGCCACTGCGCAAGTGTTGTACTGCGCATTACCACCTAAGATCGGCTGTCCAAACTGTGGTGAGTACGTACACAATGGTCACTTTGTACCGCCTTGTTTTGGTGAGGATGGGTTTTATATTTGTAAGCCAACCAATAACTTTATTTTCAGCTCGGGTAAATTAAATTGTACAGTTGTGTCATAATATAAACGTCAGCTGACTCGAAGTCAATCAACCTCAACTTTGAAAGGCTGCATCGGGAAAATGCAGAGTTGGCTGACACTAACTATTATGGAGAATGATATGTCAAGCATGAAGCTCAGTATATAAATAAGCGAAATTGTAAAGTTGGCACGACAAGCTGGTTTTGATAAGTACACAAGCAGTTGCTTAACGGGCAATTCAAGTATTGATGAGCTACTTGCCGTCGCGGAGTATCCTATTGGCGAAAGTCTAGTTAAATTTGTCACACTTCTCGGCATGGAGGTTGTTTAAAATGCGTTACGAAAGCACTAAGACGGAAAAAGGCAACATTGGGGTATCTTACGCCTCGCAAGAAGCGGCTGATGCCCAAGCAAAGACCATGGATGATAACAACTGCTCCGACTGCTTCGACTGCTCCCGCTGCCGCTGCTGCTGCCGCTGCTTCAACTGCTCCGACTGCCCCGACTGCTCCGACTGCTCCGACTGCTCCGACTGCTCCGACTGCTCCGACTGCTCCGACTGCTCCGACTGCTCCCTCTGCTCCCTCTGCTCC
>Ga0302215_10000109_pt1 | contig 63349 bp, 67 predicted proteins | sample II_Fen_N3_1_FD_194580 | JGI IMG/M metagenome (GOLD analysis project Ga0302215, IMG submission 194580) | Peat permafrost microbial communities from Stordalen Mire near Abisko, Sweden - II_Fen_N3_1 | ecosystem: Environmental > Terrestrial > Soil > Wetlands > Permafrost | place: Sweden: Abisko... | reverse complement strand
AGTTAAAGTCGGTGAGGGAGCAGATAGAGGAAACTAAAAACGATTTAAAATTGGACACAACTGAGTAGATACAAGATGAGTTGAAAATGATTTCCACTGAATAGGATCGGACTTAAGACTAGCTGAAACTGATTTTCACTGAATAGAAACAGACTCAAGACGATTTGAAACTGATTTTCACTGAATAGAAACAGACTCAAGACGATTTGAAAATGATTTCCACTGAATAGGATCGGACTCAAGACGATTTGAAAATGATTTCCACTGAATAGAAACAAGTTCGAGACGATTTGAAACTGATTTCCACTGAATAGGATCGGACTCAAGACGATTTGAAACTGATTTTCACTGAATAGAAACAAGTTCGAGACGATTTGAAAATGATTTCCACTGAATAGGATCGGACTCAAGACGATTTGAAACTGATTTTCACTGAATAGAAACAAGTTCAAGACTAGCTGAAACTGATTTCCACTGAATAGGATCGGACTTAAGACGATTTGAAACTGATTTCCACTGAATAGAAACAGACTCAAGACTAGCTGAAACTGAACATAGACGCACAGATACAAGATATATAAAACAAATTAAACCAAAATCACACAAACATCCAAAACAAACTAAAAAGCGATATCAATGACAAAATAATAGAAACGTAAACATAAATAAAACTCATATAAAAGATGTCTATGAATACAGAGGACAAAGTAGACACGATGGGTAAAGCTATAGAAGATGAACTACATAAACTAAATTCATATATAACGGACGTTTAACAAGAGATAACAACTATATAAACAGAAATGAAACAGTCAGTAACAGATAATTCAAACAAAGATAAACAGGAAATCATACTCTTAATATCAGATATTATCCAAAAACAAGACACATATTTCAAAGCCGTATTAACCACATACACAGCTCAGATAAATAAAATATAACAACAGTACAACGCGTTCACATCAATGGATAAATATGTAAACATAACAGACATTTCAGAAAATGGACAATACGTTCCAGTATAATTATAAAATTCAGTCTGTATTTAGATAGAAACGTATCAGAAATATAAACTATACACGTTCGATAAACATATAGTCATACATGAAAATAAAATACATCTAGGAGTAAACAAACCCGGAACTGTTTATTTGACTGGTGTATAAATCAAGTTCGATGAATTCATTGACAAAGTATATTTAATTAAACCATATAATAACATCTTTGTAGATGAGAATCATATGGGATGTGATAATTAAAAAGACATAATTGGAAAGTCTATTAAAATGATGATATACAATGAATAGACTCCTGTTAATCTTATTATTAAAAACATAACTGAAATAGATTATTACGATACCAATCATACGCTACAACATTTCGTTTAAAAGTTTCCTTTACTGAAAGTTATAAATGTATACAATCACAATTAAAAACAGTTCAAAGACATCGAATCTAATGTTGTTGTAAATTTTATGTCCAAATGAACCTTTATTTTTTTCAATAGAAATGCGTGTTAGATATGATAAAGAAAAAACAATAGTGAATACTTCTTAATTCTAACTCTAACCGTACTAAATATATCCGTAAAGACTGTTCGATCTCTTATCTAACAAGATACGATACATTATTCTTGACTATTCAATGGGATCTGGAAAGACTATAACTGCTTTATAAATGTTACACAACCAACATATAAAATGTCTGATAGTTGGTGATGACTCGTCTTAAACAGCTTTCAAAGATGAAATTTTAACTCATGGTTATGATATGACTTTATTCTCTTTCATCACAAGATAATCATTAGTAAGAATAGACGATATATCTGATTTTTGTAGAGGTAAACTTATAATCATAGACGAGTTACAAAAGTTTTACAGCCAAAACGAAATGAACGAATTCGGACGTAAACTATAATAAATCTGTAAAGAGATGATAAATAATACTAAGATAATAGCATTGACAGGAACACTGCTGAACACTCGTTGGCAGGAATTAGGATTCGTTGCCAATATCTTTCTAGGTGAAGATAAATACAACGTTGAAGAGATGTTAGACGACGATATAGCTTCTAAGAAAGAGATTATAAAATATCTTCAGCCCCATATAATATCGTTTCAGGCGTCATAGGATAACTATCCGATCGCAAGATACATCTCTACATAAAACGGAAAAGAAACAGAGGAAGAAGGCCATGTGGACGAATTTAAATAATTTCCAATGATATAATGTAGAATGAGTAAAGAACAGTTCGATAAAGAATAAAATGAATCATAAACATAAGAAAACATAAATGCCTTCGAAAAACACAATAGGTTATAATATAGACATTACTACAATCCGAACGAAGATAAATAACCATTGTCAAATCACATTCTCAAAAATGAAGAGGTGTCGTTAGATAATTTGAAGAAATACTCTCCAGTAGCTTATAATTTTATGAAAACGTTGTTAGATAGATTTAAAAAAGGAATAATAGGTAAGGTAGCAGCATACAATGAATAAATTCAAGCTCAGTTCGGTCTCAGATAATATGAGGCCATACTCAAGTAAAACGGATTTATAGAAATACATGATAAACCGCAATCAGACACAGTTTGTATTAAATGTGGGGAGACTTTTCAAGATCATATATCGGCAGAATAAAACGAACATTACACAGCAGCGAGATACGTTATGTATGTAAGTGAATTGAAAGATACTGAACGACAGGCTATAACAAAAGTTTATAACCACTATCACAATAATAATGGATAAGACTGTGTGCTTATTCTTCTAAGTGGTATAGCAGAGACAGGACTGACTTTGATAGGGGTTAATTATTTTTATATCTTAGACTACATTCCTGGTTTATCTTAATATTAACAAATAGTTGCAAGAGCGATAAGATACCTCTCCCACCAGAATATACCATAGCGAAACTTTGTGGAAATACATAATTTAATGTAGTTTGGTCCTAATGGAGAAGCTAGTAGAATGGTTGATTACCAGAATAATATGTTCAAAAAGGGATAGGGTGTGAGAGATGTTATGAAATAATTCAGAAATAATTAAAAATTTGATGATAAAATCATTAACAATAAACTTCATAAATCGGATGATATAGAATTTATAAGGTAATGTACTGGTTAGTTGGATTATATTTATACTATTACATTCAATGATTTGAAAAAGATCATACTCAATCCTAAATTGTTTTCAACACCGTTTGAAATAAATAAAATAACAGATAAACAGATATCTTAAGGAATATACTAACTGTTTGCCAAGATAGATAAAGATAGATTATACAATCAACAGCAAAATAGTGCTGCATGGTTTGGATCTAAGATCATATTTCCAATAAGCCTTGTTATAAGACAAGAGTAATTGATTAAATAAACTATGTTACACGTAGTTGCAAAAGATGAATATATGTATGCTACATAAGTTAGATATTATGTGAGACTATATATATCTGAACTCTAGAATAATTTAGAAGAGTTAGTGTTAGATTTCAACAACACATTAAGCGCATATTTCATCTGGGAAGGATTCGTATATATGGAAGGTGATCAAGACGAAGGAAAATGGGAAAGCAACCATTCTAAATTATGGGATTACATACACACTTTAACTATGTTCGAAGTGCTGGACAAACAGAAATAGATAGTGAAGAAATTCAAGATAAAAGGTATATATCTAAAAAACAAATACTACACTTCATCATTTAATAAAATTATGATAAATCACTCTAAACTCGGCAATCAGGTCCTATTTTACCTTACAGATAACATACCGTGTTATAAGTATGAAGGTAAAGACCTATACGTATCCTACAGAAACTATATAAATGGATCTGGTTACGATCAGCCAGAATTTGAAAAACTTAATGCAGTATAAAGAGTGAGAAGAAATTTACAGTTCTTCTATAAACAGAATATGGTAATCGGTCCGTAGTTCAAATGAGTGGTTCAAACTATGATCAAATCGTAATCCAACTCGCTGTCATCAGGAGTAGAAAACTATTTAATACTTAAAGAATAACTACTATTTTATACACTATAACTTATATTATCTTTCATCTCTACGTACATATATAATTCAAATTATTTATCTGCCACTTTCATCGTGTTCTTAACTAGATCCTGAAGAGATCGAGACTTTGCCATCATATGCACATGATTGTCGTCCATTTATAGAGATGGAAATTTATTTTTTATATCAATCCATAATATAAGAATATGTGAATGATTATGGATTGATTTATTTTTGAAATATAAATAATTGTTATAGCATAATAGTACAAAAATATAAAATATGGAGTTACGTATACATAAGGAAAATTATTAAATGAGGACGGAAGTTGTGGAAAAATATATGAAGTGTATGAAGATCAAAATCTTATTATGAAAATAATAACTAGTTGTATATATGGTGGACGTGATTTAATAAGAATTCATGACTTAGATAAAATCATGAACCATTATAAATTATTAGATGATAACTGGGACCTAGATATTCTTAACAAAACATATTAATTTTAGATAAATGTAGTTGAAGATAGTATCCAAATAATTGAGATACAGTAAAAAGTAAATACAAATGATTCATATAGTCTTCGAAAAGCATTAGATATGATAGATATACATGAAAAATTAGTTTAACATAAACTATACAATGGTGATATATAAATGTGTCATGTAGGGTATCTAAATGATAAACCTATTTGGATTGATCTGGATTATCTTATGGATGAAAAGTATAGACCATGTGATTATTCTATATTCTTTAATTTAGAAATAAATGGAACTGATGATTTCACAAGTTTTGAATAACAAAGACAATACGTTAAAAATTATTACAATTAATGATTAACTTTTTTTCTTGAAATATAAATGTTCCTATAACCTAACCTGTCATTCACAGACAAGGTAACATAACTCACAGAATATGTAAATAAACAGACATTCACAGATAAAACAGTGTATAACTTTATGTAAACATAATCTTAATTCGCACATGATGTTATTTTAATGATCATTTCTGTATTAGATATGATAGAAATGAGAGGTTATGTTTACGAAGAGTCAGAATTGACGGTAGATAATACTTTCATTTTCATAAGAAATAAGGATTTATTAGTAGTATCACATGGAGATGATGAATACAGTCCATCGATGTTGAAGAAATATCCAGATATAGTTAAAGTGATATGTATAAATACTAAGAAATCGTTGATAAAAAGAGATGAGATCATAGGTGGAGTACGAGTTGAAACTTTTAGTCAATCCATGTTCACAGCGACACATAAATCACCACAATGGAAGAAAAATCCTATAGTACATGATAAAGTGATGATATATAAGGGACCAGACGATAGTAAACCAGAGGTTGGTGCTGTTTGGGTAGATAATAAATACCCGTTGATAGACCCTGACTCTATATTGGTGTAAGTTTTAGATGGCAAATAAACCCAGGTCATAGAATTTAATTCTATTATTTAGAATGATGCTCTTTTGCCTATCACAACTTTTAGATACATAGGTAAATATATTGCAAATGAGATTAAAGACGACATAGAAGATGAGATTGAAGAGACTAAGAAGAACATAGATGATGTAGATGATAGTCAGATATCCACAAGCAGAGAAGAAGACAGCGATGACGAGATAGATGTGTCTGAATCTTATGATGAAGATAACATGGAAATGGAGGATTGATGGTTCTTTTTTTCAGAAAAAAGAATCACCAGACATCAATCATCCAATGGTTTAATATTATAAACTTTCATGGAGCACATACCACCGAAATCGTTCTTCGGAATTCCTAAGAACTAGGTATATAGTTTCTGTAAAGTTCCCTTATGCATTCCTGCGATCTCAGTGTAAGTAGCAACCAACTTCTGTGCAACTAAGTTACAAGTCTCTTTTGTTATTCCCTGGCCACCTATCTTCCTCTTCTCTGAATCGATCATCTGAACCAACATTCCAAACACTGTGTCGATGAGTAAGGTCTATCTTTGATTCTTCTTCTACATATTCTTTGTCTTCTCGATCGTATCGTGCAAGTAATAACTGCCAATGATCAAACCAGCAACAGCGAACTCATTTATACAGTCCACGATTGTGTCGCCTTTACGTTTATTATTCATAATCTTGATGTATTATTTTTCCAACTGTCCTCTGATCTTATTTACAGTGTCTTGCTCGATGGCATTTGTAATAATAGTTTCAAGCGACTTACCAGATGTGAATTCATTTATATGGATATCGGCTGGATCAAATGCACTATCTACCATCACTGGAATACCATCTATCCCAAGTATCTTCTTTCTATTATACATACCGTTGATGCTGTCAACATGTGTATTGTCTAACGTAGCTCTTTCCAATCCACTCATTTACATATACAAAAAAATTACGTTTTTTGATAAAATTATATACCTATGCGATACATGATAGAGTTCGATAGTTATGATAGATACACTACATTCGTAAACACGTTGCCCGCGAAAAAAGAATAACAATAATATTTATATCTTAAGTTGCAAACAGGATATATCAGAACTTAATAAAATAGTACAACTGGGGTGAAGTTCGACATATTGTAAGATCAAAAATATTTAGATAGTACGATAATATAGTTGAAAAAATAAAAAGTAAATTTGAGAAACGAAGATCCAGAAGATGTTCAGATGGTTTATAAAGAATTTTTAGACATATACGAACTGGAATCTGATATAGAATGTTCTCTTTTGTATAGTATGGACACTGTCAATTTCCTGATTCCTCATAAAATAGTAGTTATGTTCAGTAGTGAAAGTGTGTTTGACCACATTTATGCCGATTATAAAACAATGTAGAAAAATAGTTTATATGATGTTGTATATGGTTTAATGAAGATCGAACGATTTGTTGAGTTCAGTCCAAATAGGAAAGCACAGAACTATGTCTTCATACAAGGAACACTTTCAACAGGTTTAGGGGAACATATATTTCTGTTTTGGTAAGACAATATGTTTACCGATCAACCGAACGTTAAGGCTAAGTTCAGTATATTTGAAGGTGTGATTGGACTTGGTTGTGAAGAGAATTGGGAAGGGATCAGTTTCATTGATTTTATATATAAGAGTTAAGATGGAGTTCAGAAGTTGAATTACATAGAGAGACATAGATTGTTGAAAAAATAATTTCCTAATTATGTTCCGAAGATAGAGAGATACAATCCTATGAAGCATTTGAAAGGGCTGCTCATTCAATCAGATGATAGTTATGAAAAGACTTTGAAACATATTGTAGAGTGAAATATTTTTTTCATTGAAGGTAACAATACCCGCCGGCAGCGTCATATGTGTGGAATATACTGAATTTATAACATATGTTGCTTGAAACATAAATTTTGAGAGCAGTATTACAGCCAGCATATCCACAAAACATCTAACCCACGCCGTTGGAGTCACTCATACCCGTAAGATCAAGAGTTGTTAACTTCTCGCAGCTGCCGTAGCAAAAATAACCAGCTATATATGTTACTTTCTTGAGTGTGAGAGTCGTCAGATTCTCACAGCCTGTATAACAAAATTCTTCTCCTATACTTGTCGCGCTTGTAAGATCGAGTGTAGTTAAATTATTACATCCACCCTTACAAAAATCTTCTCCCACACTTGTCGCACTTGTGAGATCAAGCGTTGTAACATTATCACATCCATCATGACAAAAATATGCATTTACACTGATAGTACCAGGAAGATAGAGAGTATTTATTTTCTTACAACCCTCCCGACAAAACCAGGATTTTATAACGGCTGCATTTGTAAGATTGAAAGTAGTTAAATTAGTACATCCGAACCAACAAAAATAGTTTCCCACGCTAACAGTGCTGCCAAGATCGAGTGTAGTTAAGTTATTACAACCTTGGTGACAAAAATATTCTCCCACACTAACAGTGCTGCCAAGATCGAGTGTAGTTAAATTTTTACAACCAAGCCAACAAAATTTTAAACCTGTATTTGCTTTAATATTTCCTAAATTCATTTATGTTGCCAATGGACATTAATCAGTTTTGCACACATATTCTTGTGTTATAGTTATTTAATTCGAAGCGTATAAATATACACATATAGTATAATTAGTTAAAATGGACATATCACATTTCATAATTCCATAAATCAAATAGTCAAATAACATAGTAACCGTAGACTATGTGTAAGATATTTATTATTATAAATCTATTAGACTATTGTTCATCTGAGATAGACTGCTATTCATCTGGGATAGAGAGGTGTTCAGTCCAGTTAGATTAGTGCTTAGACTACTATTCATCTGGGATAGACTCGTATTCAGTCCAGTTAGATTAGCGCTTAAACTGCTATTCATCTGAGATAGAGAGGTGTTCAGTCCAGTTAGATTAGTGCTTAGACTGCTATTCATCTGGGATAGAGAGGTGTTCAGTCCAGTTAGATTAGCGCTTAAACTGCTATTCATCTGAGATAGAGAGGTGTTCAGTCCAGTTAGATTAGTGCTTAGACTATTGTTCATCTATCCTAAAGAGGTATTCAGTCCCGTTAGATTAGTGCTCAGACTTTCATTCATCTACTGTAATTTCACAGAATCATCATTCAATTTCATCTATATTCTATCAAAAATATCATCAGAACTAACATACATATCATGTAATACATTCTTAACCTGCGTGAAATTTTCGTTTAGACTATTATTCAGCCCCGTTAAATTCTTATATACATTCTAATTAAACATATTCAAACTATTATTCAACTCAGCAAAATCAGTCTCCATATTACCTAACACGGAGTCCTATGTACTCATTGTCCCTATCAATTCAAATAAAGATACATATTCAGCCTATTTTCCTGTAGCATTCTACGGAGGATCCCCTAGTTTATAATTCAATATGTCAAAATTCTATTGTACTTACGTGAAATTGCTGTTCAACTATTTCTTCAACTCTCCTTGAGATTAATTATACTGCAAACATAAATTCCATATCAACAGCACAACGACAACCCCACCGAAACACACATTTAACCATACACTAACCTTACGTGATCTAGTTACGTCGGTTTCGAATTCCATTTTAATAACTGAAAAAAGAAATCAAACTATCAATCCAGCCGTAAGGATTATATTTATAAGTTTATCTATATCTAACGTTGCTGTTTAATCATATTTCAAAACATTTATATTATCATAATAGAAATTCTTAGCACTGATTAAAATAGCCATTGTATTATCTTACATGACAAATCCAGCTCCCTCGATCAACCCGGGCTGAACTGTAGATGACAGCATCTTTCTTATCAAAGATCCAACCTCACTCTCCTTCGGTTTGTTATCGAATATTCCAAATATTATAGAAGTCTAATATAAATTAGCTCCACATAACACAGCTACAATTTCAACAATGGACATATTGTTGTATGTTACATAGATTCCAAATGGTGTCATGTAACTATCTTCATCTATAATTCCGAGAGTTTTCAACTGAAATATACTTTTATTTATAAGATCAATTGAAATGTTTTACAATAACTCTACCCCTTGAATATACAATCTTGGTGGATATCTGATCAAACTATAAAAATCATAATCCTTCATATCCATTTTTAATATACGTTGAACCAGATTCATCACATTACAAGCTAGGATCAACGGAGACGGATCTACAGGATTGAATGGATAATCATAACGATACAACTGCACCGAAATACCGTCGTCTTTCCTACCCACTCTACCCACTCTCTGTACCTTAGATGACTCGCTGATAGGCGTAGTAATGGGTTTTGTTCCTGTTAATGGAGTTCTATACATACACATATATACACCTAGGTCAACGACGGTATAAAGAGATTGGATCGTCACACCAGCCTGAAGTAAATTAGTTGAAAATATGAATTTAACTTTCTTACAAAAGTTATCTTTATAAAGAGTATAAGCTTCATTCTGCATATTGAAATCAATACCCGCGTATCCAAATCCGATCGAGTCGAACTTAGGTTTATGTTTGTTGAAAACTTCAAGAAAGAATTCTATTTATTTCCCTCCTGAACAAAAGATCAGAACGTCTTTAATCGGAATCACGCCGGGTCCAGATGTTGTCGCACGTTCAGCTATTTTGTTTTTTTCATAATGATCGTAAATCATATCAAGTGCAACGATGAACCGCTTTGAAAGAGAATCTGAATCATTATTTTAAACAGGTTTGCGTCCCCATCCACCTATGAAACTATCTCCTATCTATTTTATTTATACATTTTTAAAATATATTTAAACATCATCAGGTGCTCTTACAATTATCTTTTTATCCATTTTCAATAACGGTATGATTGTGTTTAAATCTTCTTAACTAACGTTAGTTAAATCTAAAATTGGATTGTCTGTTTCATTTATATATTTTAAAGTGATATCTTTTATCTGATGAGATCCCGTGTAAACCAACTCTCCATCTATAATTTATCCACTTCCCTTTACCTCTCCTTTCCTTTCTGCCGGTGGTTAATCTGGATACAATATAGTTGTCTCGGGTCTACATGTAATCCAATTCCTTTCTATCTTATATTTCATCGCCAATGACTCTGGTGTTTGAATAACCTATCCAACATCTCTATAATCAGGTTTCAAATTAAAATACTTTATGAAATGAGGCAAGTCAAAAGTGGCTGACATAATAATGAACAATGGACATTTAGTATCCTTTGAAAATAGTTTTAAATATCTAATTATAACTGCAAGCGTAAATATCATCTACTCGTCTATCTCATGAGCCTCGTCTATTAGGATATATTTATAAGTGAGATCTATTTTATTTTCATTTATCTAAGTAAGTAATCTCTATTGTAGTTTCTCTGTCGTCATAAATAAAATGTGATGCAACTTGTTTTTAGGACGTACTTAACTGGTAGAAGCTGAATTATAACCGACAGTGTAACCGAGTTAAACTCCTGCTATTATATCCTTTTCGAACATCGGTATATTCACCATCGCATCTTTACATAGATTCACTTTTGGTTATGTTATGAGTACACTTTCTTTGATGTGTCTCCATAACGCGGAAACAAAATGTGTGCTCTTTCCTGAACCCGGTGGCATTTTGCATAAATATACTTTTGATAATATTTTAGAATGTTCTTTTTCATCAAGATATTCAAGTATAACTTCCGTAGCTGTCAGTGATTTGATTCTTTCTTCTTCTGCTTTCGTCACTTTTATATAATGTTTAAATAGTCCCGGTATTGCGGCAAGAGGTAAGTACCCAGACATTTATATACTACAAAAACTTCTTATCATTCAGAAGATGAAATTGATTTTTTCATATTTTAAATGACTATGAAAATAAGAATGAACGGCAATCGATACACAGTTACATTAGAATAATATGTTGAGATGATAAATTATAAAATACAACATCCAGTGAAACACAGCCCCACTGTAACTAAGATGATATAACGATATGAAAGAGAGACCGGACTTAAATTCATAATCGGCGTAACTGGGATCTCGAAACCAAAAAACATGATGTCGTCTTATGTTTGATTTTTTATTTATATCGAAATGAAGAGTAAAGAACTTGTGATAAGATTCGAAAAATCAGATTATAATATAGACAAAGCTATCATACATGCTGATCAACGTATAGAATTCTTTTATAAAAAATAAGAAAGTGGTGTAATTAAAAAGATAATGTATCCTAACGGTAAGTTCGAATTGATAACCAGTTCAGGTATAGTTAACGAACTACTTCCGCCCATTACATACCCTATGGTGCCGCATGAGCAGGATACTGTTCCAACTTGTCCTAAGATGCAATTCAGTAACGATAAGAATGTTTATATGTAATGATTTTTACTTATGTATAGAATATGGAGATAGAGAAGCGAGACAGAGTATCAGTAATGTTGGAAGATGGTTATTATATAGCTGAAATATAGTTCGAATCGTATCATAAAAATATACAGTTTATCCCAAATAGGAACATATCTATATACAATATATAATAATCAGGGAATATATTCTCATTCACTATAAAGGTTAATAATAAATTCAAATAACCCTATTTTGAATTCATACAGGACTCCAATTTTGATCCAATTTATGTTTTAAATTTTAAGAAATGGGAAGACTATTGATTCTTTTTTCCAGGTATAAATGACAACAGATAAAGATACAGAATAATCTATTTTAATTCACGTTAAACTACAAACAAAAGAGAAGTAACTAATAAATAACAAAGGTCTGAAACCAATCATACAATAGAGCATCGTAGGTCAATTATCATCTTTGGGTCTATTTTACATAGGATTTGATAAATCAAGCAAAACGGACTATCTCACACTCATATGTTATACAACATAAGATATAAAGACATATAAATCTATAGTAAAATAGAAACTACACTAGTGGGATGGTGGGATATAGTTAAGATATAATAACAGTAGAAGAACTAATCCAGAATCTACAATCGAGAAACTATCACGCAGCGAGATTATAATTTCAATTTCGTTACTAGACATTACTATCAAGAAAGAAATCAAATTCAAAATAGATTAAATAAATATAGTAAACAGGATTCAATCTAATTTCAAATATAATCATTTCAAAATATCAAAAACACATTATCATATTCTGAACGACGTATCACATGCATGGACTACATAATAATCATCTGTGACGATATGGTTCCGTCTACCTTTAGAAAGGATTCATTATTGTCTTTTCAACATGCTTCATCTTCTCGAACATTGTCTATTACAGTCAGATCTGTTCATAGATTCAAACGGAACTACTTTCGGTAAATCGGGAATGATGTAAATACAATTCACATGCAATACATCGGATCTGAAAACAATAACAAAAGATATAAACAAAATTATAACTAGCAAGAAAATACAATGTCCACTGGAGTTACACAGGCTCGGAGCTGAGATGTATTAAGTAATAACACCCGATACGCATTTAGAATTTCCTGATTTTCTATTTAATTTAGATATATATTAACATAAGTTAGATCCTATTTTACTTTATGAATTATATACTCAGTTAGATATAACGGATGTATTCATTCAACACTCAGGTCCAAACGAGATAGATGATGATTTAATATTCTCTCTACCGGAGCTAGATCCTGTTTCGACCCATCTAGACGCGTATCATTCTTAATTCAAAACTAGATAACTTGCTATTTTCTAACCATATAACTTGTACTAATATAAGATTCCAAAAGAAAATCAAATATTTATGATATTAGTTCAGGACCATACGAATGCATTTTTCATCTCATAAGATTATATTTTAGTTGGAGATGATATACTCAACATCTCTATTCATAAAGACGAATTTCTGTCATTGTAAGACTATTTTGATCCCGATATGAGGTTCTTCATGTTCGAAAGACCCTGTTGTTATGTGGTGTTGAATCAAAATATAATAGACAGTGCACAAGTCGATCAGATATATGTTGTGACAGAAAGCGATGAGAAGCTGTTATAAGAGATATAAAACTATGTTTCAAAAAAAGATTGATTTTTTTATGTATGTATACATAATGACTTTTGAAACAGTTAAACAATTATATCCAACAGCCGAGACAGTACCATTTTGTGGTGCTATTAAAACTTACATAGGTGTCAAGAAAAACACCGATAGATAAAGATTATTATAATATAATAATAAAAATAAAATGTACACATTCGAACATGAACTTAGAAGAATGACTAATATAACTAGTTACTAAACTGTCATTGGACTGGCGTTAACACATTTAACAAATGAAAGATGTTTAGTTAGATTAGATATTAAACAAGCATATTAATCGTTCGATTATTCCAATTTAAAATGTTTTAGTTAAAATATTTAAGATCACTTTAATAACCGTAGGTTTATGATTGACAATACTTGTTATAAAATTACAAAGGGACTTATTATTGGTTCAGTTGTTGATTTACATGTATTTTAGTACATAGCTCAACTTATTTAGTAAAAAATTAGTGAATCTGTACACTATTGTGGTTAGTTTATGGATGATTTTTATTTGGTAGTCAACACAGGTAGTGCCGATATGATTATATCTGAATTTGCTAGAATTTTAAGCGAGTATAGACTAACGTTAAACGAGAATAAAGTGAACGTTTATACTATGTAATAAGCCATCGAAAAGTTTCAAAAGACAATTAAAGAAACTGATTATACAGAAGATCTTAATCATTTCGAAATAGCTGGTGATGACTAGAAAAGAATAGATCTTGGCAATATCGATAATTTCAAAACCGTGCCCTAACAAAAGGTAGACATTACCAAGAAAAGGATTGTAAACATCATTTCAAAATTATTAGTAACTGATGATGAACAGATATTAGACATCATAGACAAACTACTCCTTTGATTCTTTTTTAGTAAAATTTATTTTTTTCATTAAGCAATTGGTTCACTCCAATTCACTTCTCACACGCTAGTTTTACCCTCGGGTATTTCTAGCGTTGTATCCCGTGTACAAACAGTATATTTTACATATATAGAAACAATGAATGTACTACGACCTACAGACGTAAATGGAGTTTATTTAGTTCCTGCTATTCAAGGATAGACTAACGGCGTTGACTTGGCTATTGTATTCATGATTACATGTACATCTGAACATCCAGTGACCGGTGTGTCGATGTAAATAGGATATGATAGCGGATCACAAGGTTATCCAGATATGTAATTAAACGATTCCACGTACATATATACATCTACAATTCTCATAGATGTTACAGACGATTGTATAGTTCCTATCAGAATCGAATATCTCAAAATAGGCGGAGATATTGTTTATATCAATGATTTAGATCCTATTGAAAATAAATATAATATATGTTTAAAAATATTATCATCATCTATATAATTCAATGGATAACATAATGGATAGAAAAAAATGTTGAAACTAATATAATCTAATAAGCAAAAAATTAGATACATCAACAGACTAGACTAATGAATCATTCATAGACTATATTTACAAATTTTTTGAATACATGTTCATGTAACCGCTGAATTCCTAATTTACGATACTTGTACACATCATGTTTGTATTGTTCGCTCGCAACATATTCTTTTATATTGTTAAGTATTTCAGCCTATGTTGAACTGAGTTTGTTCTACTATTATATATACTTTTAATATGTATCAGTGAATTTAGATACATCACCATTTTTGCTCAATTCTAACAAACATATTCTTTTGAACGTCATATGTGGATTTGGTATTCTTTTCATGTCATCATCATCCATCTTCACATTATTTTAAATAAATTATTTAACTATAAGTACAGCAGGGTTAGACATGTTGTCAACCATCTTTTACATATATCTCTCAGGTTTGTGACTGGATTTAAGTTTCTGCAAATGATAGTCCATCTTTATATATATGAAAAAGATCATGGCAGGTTGTACTGTGGTTATTATAGATATCCAGACAACTAATATATAATTTCTGACTGCATGTACTGTGTGATTTTATTATGAATATAATAAAAATTGAACCCATTATGTGGCACTGCGTTGATATCAGTTACATACGTTTTGAATAAAGATAAATACTCATTCAACAAATCTTGAGTGTCTGGTATATTGTCCACCAAATATTAGAAACCATCGTCAAACTGTTTTTCAGTTATGAATGACTTAGGTATATAGATCATAGCTCCATATATTATATTTTCTTGTTCTTTATCGGTTTTCAAATACTTGCACATCTTCTTACACTTTTTTGGATCCTTTAGTATGTGCTCTTTAATGATGACTTTATTCATGAACACTATAACTCTAGCTACGTCTAAATCTGTCAGGAACTTCTTATAAATTATGTATCCATCAGATGGTTTTATCTCTAATGCTTCTGGGTAAGAACCTACTTTAACGCTTCTAGAATCATATGTATCTGGATCTCCAGATATACTCTAAATATATTTCTCAGGTTTGAAATAATATATAGTACCGCTATAATCAAGACCTATAATTTTCATGTCTACATTTATAAGGTAATAGTTAATGAGTTGTAAATCAGTTATGAACGTATCAAACAAATATTTCTTTGTGGGCCATACATTACCTCCACTTATTTTTTCTTCTATGTGCAACAGTTAGCTAGACGCAGGAAGGAGTCCGTTTTCAGTCAAGATGAACTATTACATTTAGTTAAACTGGACTAATTCTCCACGTAGTATCACACCGGCATCAGAGAGCTTTTTGTCGTTATATACCAATTTATATTTATTTGTTTCTGTGAGCTCATTTTACACAAGTACATGTATATTGTTATAGTTTTCAAATATTTATATAGTATACTTCTTATAGTCCTTTGTCCACTTATTGACATACCATTATTTCAACCATACATGCCAGTATAGTATATAGTCTAACTCATCATCGCACACACTCTTGAACCACACTAAATCTATTATATTATTCTTTTATGTAGAATCTTATTATATTTTAACAGGGTTTAAGATCAAATAATTAGGACTAAGTGACTGCTATAGTTCAACTGGCAGTTCATGTACACGTCCCGTGTCTTTTTAGTAATCTTAGAACTTCTTCGCAGATAAGCTTGTACGTCCTATAATCGCATTATAAAGATATGCTTTATATTCTGGATAATTACATATACCGGAGTTGAACACATCATACAATTCATATAAATTGATTCCAGCAGCCTTCGTAGGAGTGAGTTAACATCCTATGAAAATATCTGTTGTATTATATGAAACCTGTATATTGAGATACGGATATTTCTTGTTACATTTATATGTAAATTCTTTCATAGTTTCATCTATCCTGGATATATAATAATTTGAAGATAGAGTTATATTGATACCATTTTGAGAAAAATCTAATTGTTTTTTCTGGAACTCATCTTGGTCTATCTCGTGTCCAGGTAACGTGAAAGTTGCAGTTCCTTTATCTCCACCTTCCTTTTGACAGCCACATTAATCACAGATCAATCTCAGTCTGGCATGTGTCTGATGATAGTTTATCCATTTCTCTTTTAGATCCTCTGTGTCATCTATATTTTCTATTTTGATATATCTAGATTTGAAAAACTATTCCAGTAACTATTGAAACCCAATTTCTTAACGATCGACGTACGGATTGACTAAGTTTTATCCACATACGGGACATTTCTTATCGTCGTTTTTGAGTGTGTTCATCTGTGGTTATATATATTATCTAAATTTATATTTTATAATTTGGTTATGTGCCGAATCATCGGGTATCAAATCTTATATCATCCTATAACAATCACGATCACCAATGTTCATTTTGTCCATGATTTTAGCAATAGTTATAGCATATGGAATAGATATTTTCATCAGGACTAAACACACAAGTTAAGGATGAAAATACACACCCTGTACACGATCATCATGTATCTCATAATGTAACGAAGTTCCAATATTTTTAAAATATTATGATTACATTATATCGTTCACTTTTATATTTTTATCATATTGTTTAATCAACTTACTGAAACATATGTAATCATCTTTCAATCGTATCAGTATCTACTATCCATCACATATTTAATATTTGAACTGTTCTCCGTTTGTTGTTATATATTATTGATCTGAACCGCCTATTTTCTCTTCCTCCTCATCGTCTATTACTGTGATTTTAGCGGGGATGAATTTCATATATTTAGGAATATCAAATTCTTTTCTATCTTTTTGAAAACTCTGTACATATGATATCGTGGGTCTCTTCTCCATGTTTTCTAAATACTTTTCATAATTGAACGTGACTGACTTTCCAAAATACTCAGGACTCACTAACTATAGATCTTCCAATGTTATTAACTGCTCTGGAAGTAATGTGAAGTCTCCTATATTCTGTATTATAGTGAAGAATAAAACTGGTTGGATCTTATTATCAAATATGCCTGTTACTTATATCTATCTATGTTTATGTACTATGTCAATCTCATATCCACATATGTTTATCTTGTATTAACTGTTAGACCATTTTATAGGATTTAAGAATTTAAATGGTTACATGAATTTGCTAGCTGACCCTTCTTTCTGTTCAAATAGGATTCTGAATTGATATTTCTTATATTCCAGTTTCTTTATACTATATGGCAGATCGTAATTATCATATATCTTCTGTATATCTTATTCTTTGAACACATCGAAAACGTATAGTCTATTATATCTAAATACTTATTATTATAAAATATTATTATCTATAATTGAAAAACCTAATGAGTCTTTACCGAGATATGGATACAGTGCGAACTACTTGTTAGTGTAAGCGAAAAGAGCCTTTATATTTTCATTCCATTATACCATCTGCACACGAGTATCTACTGTTTATGTGAAATCAAATATCTCTTTATAATCATCTTCCATATTATTTTCAATCGTATATACAGATATTATTTTAGCCACGAAGAAATCTAAATCATTCAGAGCTGTGCAATACTGTTTAAATATATTTGACTGAGATAGAAAGTTGTTGAATCTTTGTTTACGTTCCAATAAATCTATTTCTATAAGATTCTAAGTAAGAATGACATATTTCACTTCAGAATCTGTCCTTTCTTTAATACTAAAACATGATTCCAAGAACCCATAGTAAAATGATAGGAATTATTTTATGACATAATCATCAACATATTCATTAATCCAAAATCTAACATTTTATTTCTTAAATTGATATGTGACGAATTCTAATTTAATATCTGTTTTATCTTATTATAAACCTACTATATCATCTAATTCTTCTTCGTCTTTCTGAGTGTCAATTTGTTACTGTTTTATAGCGTTTTTGACAGGCTCTTCCCCTTCGTTGTCCTTACTGTTGAAGTAGATATAGTCTGTTCCATTTGTTAGGATGAATTCTTTTTGTACTGACATTTATGTGTATTAAAAATTGGTAGTTCAATGGATTTATTTAATATGGGAACACAACATACGTAAATAACAGAAAATGAACGTCTGTTGAACGACGAAACAGAATATGAGACATCAGGCTATTTCGATCAATCTGATTTAGAAGCTCTGTATCTGGAGGTCGTGATTCATTCCAGATTAGGGTATACTGAAAACGTAGAATAAATGTTTTAAATTGTTAAAAAGCATTATATAACACATAGTTTGATGATGATTCAACTATGGATGGATCTATTTTCACAGATAGACACAACAAAACCTTTATACGATAATTTCTTCTAAATGTACTCGGTTTAATTGGCATTAAATGAGACACAAAGATGTATGAAAATGAAACATGTGAACACAGAATAGATGGATCAGTTGAAACGGTTATACGATATACAACTCGGTAGATAATAAGAATTTGTATAGATTCTGAAAGATTATAAAACATCAAAATGACAATATTGTAAAATTATTTTTTTTCTATATACATAATGTCAGATAAACAGTCTTGTGTAGTAAGCACACCTGGTGCTTTGAAGGAATTAAAATGTATGCTTGAAAATGTCAAATGCAATAAATATAATATTGTAACGTAAATACGAAGTATGGCCGGAACAATAAAGGAATCATACTCACCATTTCCAGAATTAACAGACGTTTTGGAGTAGATGGGGAAACAATTTCATCATGAAAGTTTACGTGATTCGATAATACTTTTCGTAAAATGTTCCACTGGTTCTGTTACTGCGATACGAAAATATGTTACTAATGATATGATTTAGTATATTGCAGAATATATTTAAGGATTTGCTAACAATATAAATGATGATCAAGTCAAGTAATATGGTGTGGGTATATGTTTATCCTTGTATGTAGATGCAAATATATATCAGTTAGATGAAACCGTTATATATCTATTTTAACAAATGGCCGTACAGTATAGTAGATTATATTCAGAAAAGCTTTTAGTATATGCTAGAAATGTTACGAAATCGAAAGGATTTACGACTAGATGCATGTTGTCATATGATACTATATGTGGTCTGTCACGTATACACTTCAAGGGTTAGTATGTTATGTCTAAATATTTGGAACCCTTTATGGAAGAGTTAGATAAACAACTTATGAAAATAGTTTAAAAGTTTCCTTTATTCAATTGGAAAAAGGATCCAACTCATCATCTTCTGATCATGGACCATAGTGAATCTTATCCATTGGTTATGTAAGGTAATTTATAACATTATATGGATTTATTACATAGACTGGATCTACCTAGTAATGACGTAATTCCAACTGTTTCTGAAAAGATGTTAGAAGAGTCTGTGTATTTTTGTATATATGGAAAGAAAAATAGTCAGTTCCTTGTGCACGATAAGTGATTAATTTATTTTTTTGAATTATACATGATCAATGGGCTTGAAGAAATGTTGCAATTACCTGAGCTAATAGTACGTTTCGGAGATCCGCCGAAGTCTGAAAGAACGTTATATATAAATGACTAGGTTTAATTCTTGAAAGAACATATGTATGAAAACATGTCGATGTAATATGATAATATAGTGTGTAGACGATTCCCCGACGACTAGATAATACATCGATTCAGAAGAATAGGTAGGGTCAAGCCCATATTTATATTCATTAACGAAGACATTAAACTCACTGATTGCAATGACATATGTTGTGTCTAAGATTCAACAGCAGGTTCAAATGCCGTGTGATAACAGTCATGTCTTATGTAAACAGTGTTATAGGTAAATCAACAAATGTCCGCACTGTGGTTATAATTTAGATTGATTTTTTCTTTAAATCATAAATGGACTACATATTGATTCACTAATAAGAAATATTCCAAATCAGCGATGATAGTATTTGGCGATATTAGGATTATTTATTATTCAAGATGGGAAGTGAAGCAACTGTGTATCAGAAAATATAGACATATAAATATAAACTTCTTGGATACTTTTCAGAAGGCGATACCAAACTGTTCATATAAAAAATAGAATCATTCGAAGACTATATGCATAGTCATTGTGAATATATGTTTATAGACGATTAGAATAATATTTTAGGAAAGGATGATTTGCCCGGGTACTACGATATTAAAGAAGTAGTTCAAAATATATTCAAAGATGGTTGTGGTGAGGAGTTGAAATGTCATATAGAAGAAATAGAATATAACATGAGCTGGTTGAAAGAGGTATCTAGATAAAATGGACAAATAGTTTTACTTTGTGATACGGAGTATGTTGATGTTTTCTAGAGGTTGTTTAACATAATTCCAATCGATGAGAACATGTTCATGATCGCAGATGAATATATTGATTGATTTTTTTCGTAATTCATATGATGAATAGAGTCTTTAGAGCCGAGAACGCAAAGATAATAGTCAATGATATAAAATTTTTCTTTGATGATAATGCTTTAGTTTTAGATATGAATATAGATCTGAATGTTGATGGATTCACATTCAAAAGAAATATAAAAACGTATTAAGAAGAAAGAAAACTAAACTATCTCGTTTCTCATGTAGCACCTGGCGATATTGCGTTAGAACTTACATTTGATTGGGCACATTATGCTAGTGAAAACCCTGATACAGTAAATATAGCACACGATCCAAAAACGGGGAAGCTAAAAAATTTCAAGACCGGTTTGTTCGGACGGACAGATGGCGATAACGATTACGATGTTCTCAGTGAGAATGTGGCAAAGTGGAGAGATGTGGAAAGAAAGCGATCTTTTGTCAAAAGACAATTACCACAGATGTAATATAAGTTCAGAGACTAAGAACCATCTGTTTCAGATGGAGAAGTGCTCGACATACCTATTATTAGAATGAGATAACAATCGTAATCGTTCAGAAACTAAGAACTATCTTCTTCAGAAGAAGAAATGTTCGACACACCAGTCATCAGAGTGAAATAAAAACAACACATGCCCGGAAACTAAGAATCATCTGTTTCAGATGAAGATCCCAGTGAAGATGAATATTGATTTTTTCGTCAGCAAATATGTGTGGTGTAATATAGACATGTGCCGTGGTTATAGGAAAAATAGCCGAAGATATACTTATAATCTTCTGTTATATTTTTGTGGCTCTAGCATGGGTGCTCACATTAGGATGCTGTTTTAAATCATGTAGAGTATAGAAATAAACTGAAATAATACATAGCGGAAGTATATTTAATGTTATATCATGATGAATTGATTTTTTTCTTAAATTATTATATGGAATACTAATGGACAGTAGGTAAAGCCACGGTGTCAATTCTTGGAGCACAGGTTTACTTCGATGATTCATGTTTAGTAACAGACATAGATATTTGTTTAGAAATAGATGGATTTACTTTCTACAGAAATGTATGTGGATATAAACATGATAGAAAACTAAGCTATCTAGCTGAAACAGACGGGATGGAAACAGGTTTTCCATGGCACGGGAAAGAAGACGAATACTCAGATACAGTGGATATCAGATACGACTTTGAATCTAAAAAATTAAAAGATTTTCGAACAGGTTTGTTCCACAGAGAAGAAGATGATGAATCATTCAATAGCTCCCTTTGAATTGACCATAGGCATGGATCTTGAGTCATTATATTCCACAGATGAAATTGTTTCTGGCTCCTTCGCATCGATGAATTGTTTGTCGAATCTCTCCCTGATTATACCGCCTTTTCCATCTGTTATAACCATGACTCCATCGACCTCTCTGAAATGTAATTTACCTATTTTTTTATATTTATTTGAACTACGTTTGAACTCGTGCGTGACTCCTTGGTACTCCACTACATACATTTTCCCAGACATTTGTATATGTTTAAAAATATGAAACTTAATTTATTTTTTATATAAACGTAAGATAAGGTAAAAATTATTTAATTCCTTTAAAGATATTATCAGGAACTAGACGAACACTAAATAGAACATATATTGAAAGAAAATGTAACAAATTTTTCTAATATACACGAATCCTATGTCAAATAAGAGAGACATCATGTGTTCGATAGTAATTTATCGTTGTATCTTAATAATATATATAATAAGAAACAGTCAGATTGATTTTTTTCTGACACATAATGGGATCTTAGTTATCTTCAAATTAAATTTAAAATCTGAACGACATACGCAACGTCACTGTAAATAAGTTTTACAAACGTAAAGGAATATGGTAAAATGTTACATTCGAACAAGTTGTAAAACGAACCAAACTAGTGGATTCTGTACATAATGATGATCCAACTAACACAACCAATTGGAAAGAAGGCTTATACATACTATAGAATCCTTAATACTTATTAGAGATATGTGATATATGTGGGGATAAAACCGTATGCAATAATTAGTTCTTCATGGATGAATATTGGATTAAATGTTGTTGCGATTGTTCCTAATACGATGATACCCTGTTAGAATAAATATTTATTCATCGTGAATGTAATGTATAGAAAGAGTGCATGATATGTAATCAAATAACTAGATGCAGTATGGTAGAAAATGAATCATGTATGTATTATTCTTGCCTTAAATGTAGATGTATAGATAATACAAATATATATTTCAAATAAAACATAACCCCTGTAACACAGACTACAATATCTATGTAACGCGTATACAACGATGAACATATATAAATTAAAAATTGGCATGATCCTAATATATAAAATGAATTTGGAAACACAGTTGCAATGCTCTGTATCTATAAAAATAGATATATAGAACAATGGATGAAACACTATTCCAACATATAAAATAAATATGGAAATACTATAGCTATGTTATGTATAATCAATAATGTATAGATAGAATCATGGATGAAACACGATCCATCTATTTTGAATAATGATGGACATAGTATAGCAACGATGGTTGGCACATAAATAGAATAATGGATGAAACATGATCCAACCATGAGATATCGCGGCGGATGTACTATCGCAATGATATTTGCCACAACGGGCAAGAAGGTATAGAAATGGATGAGACACGATCCTGGAATACGCAACGATGAGAATAAAACCGTGCTCGACTTATGTTAAGATGCTTAAATTCAACAATGGATGACATCAGTTGTAGGAACAGAAAGTAAATTTATATAGAATATAAATAAACACGATTGTTGTATTTGTTTCTAAGAGTCTCCAGAACTGATGTTCAACTCTAAATGCAAACACGATGTCGTCATATGTTAAAAATGTTTCTAATAATTAGAAGACAACGATTGTCCAATATGTAGGAATAGTGATTGGATAGGGTTCTATTTTGATTGATTTATTTTTTGAAATATAATGGAAGAAGAGGAAATGAATATAATAGCATATTATACTTCTGAGTTACATACGGCATACAATGATCCTGATAATTACAGTGATCTGATTAGACATTAGGCAGATATACTTTCAAATCTCTGCAGACGAGATACAATAGACCAGCCTACAATAGTTTTCAAGGGATTCAGAAGCGATAGATTACCATAAACTTACGATAAATCTATAACATTTAAAGGGTTTCTTTCAACGACTCTCGCTTTAGGGGTGGCTGTGACTTTCGCCGAAGTTCCATCAGACGCGACTAACTCTGACATTGAATAATTTGATAAAGTCATTTTCAGCATTCTTGTGCCATAAGGTAAAAGATGTCTTAAAATAATGGAATTGAGCCATTGTCCAAATGAATAAGAAATATTATTTGATAGAGGAGTTGAATTATAGATTACAAATAAATATGAATACGACGGAACTATTTATTTGAGTTGTTTGATGATGTGATAATAATTGATTTTTTCTTTAAATTATAAATATGATATCAATAAAAGGTTTAAATAAAGTTTAACTACTTAAAGCATTATGTGGAATGAAGACTGTGAACCCACCTAAATAATTATAAATGTTTTAATTGCTATAAGCTGACAATGATGACAGTAAATTTTAATAGGCTATTGATAGAGGTTACATTGATTATTTCTAAGCAAATTGCATTAAATCAGACCTACGCGGAGATGAAGTAGATCCACGTTTATACGATAGAGATAGATATCCAGGAGCATTTCAACATGTTATAGATACTATGACGGATTGATTTTTTCTTTAAATTATAAATGCAACTGATGTCCAATGCTGTAAGATTGTATATTAGCTACTATCACGGAGTTCAGATCCAAGATGATTTATAAATGTTTATGTTTATAAACAGGTTGACAACTTCGTAAAAGAGATACTTCTACAATTTCATAGGGGAACAACTGAATCAATTGCCCTTCAAATCAGCTAGATTTTATAATACTTATTGGAAAAGGAATTTTGTTATGTAATGCGAATATGTGGATATATTGAAAAGTATATCCTACCATAACGCAGATGCAGATTTAGGATGTATTTATAGTATATTTATGAAACAGGTTCCATGTTGTAAAATTCCCAGAAAGGTTATAATTAAACTTATATAGATGTTTTGTACGTATGTGAACATCGACTGACTGTATTCTAGTTGAAATCTGACTATACTCCGACTGTACTCTAGTTGAACTCTGACTGTACTCTAGTTGAACTCTGACTGTATTCTAGTTGAACTCTGACTATATTCTAGTTGAACTCTGACTGGAAGTTGATTGATTTTTTCCTTAAATTATAAAATGTAATCTCTATCACAGATACTTAAATTATCCAAAGACGAAGAGATATAAACAGATCGCGAACGAGATAAATTCACCTACTATTTCAACCATGAAAATGATGTATAGTTTATTCTATATTCAGATTATATTATACCCAACTTCAACTACAAAACAATGGACGATTATTTTATAGTTAATATACTATATGACGAAATTTACATAACAGTTGAATTCAGCTGTGGCGCTTATCTGGATGTGATGGAATGTTGTCATTCTGATGCTATAAATAAATTGATGCTATACCAGAAAGAACATAAAGTTGAAATATATAAAAATATGATTTTAAAAGTTGCTGAAAACATAAATGAAACTAACGTCGATCTATTATCAGACATACCATTCTCAGCAATTATATGAAAAGACTGATTTTTTCTTCACAAAATCGTGACAATGTATTGATTTATTTTATAATATATAAATGTTATAACAAATAGAACATACGATACGTTTGATGATACCGATACCATCAGCTAAAAAGGATTGTCACAAAACATACATTAGAACAGAATGGTTAAAGAAAAATAAAATACACGATGATTATATCATTTTAGAAATAACGGATATAGAGTTTCATGGATAAGTTCCCATATCTAATAAAGATAATTATTATTTCCCTGATTATGAGTAATTTTTCAACATCACTTTCAAAGGAATCTATTGCTATCCCGGAATGTGTATAAACATAAAAGATTTAGATTTGAAAATGATAACTTAAATGAAAAATGGAGCTATTATAAAAATGAACTGTAAACTTACGATAGATGATTTTCAAACTCTCGTAACAAGGACTGATTATGGGTTTAACTCAGATATATATTATATATAACTGAAAACGGATAAAATATTTTTAAACTAATTGAATCTTTATTATCAATCTGTAGAACTGAACTATTCGTCTGCAAAAAAACATACTTATTGTTTCAAAACCAAATCTTTGAAAGACAGTAAAGAGAAAGAAAGTAAAATTATAGAATATATGAGATAATTCAAACCGGATATAGATAATTTTACTGTACTATTGAACCCTGACGAAAAGGACTTTACACGCAGTTTAGTAGATATTATAATCCCTATGGAAAGAAAGTCTAATTATGTTTTAATCAGTAAGGTACCGATAGACAATGGTCAATAATATGTGTGGAAACAATTATATAATTTACATCAATTACATATGTAGTTCTTATAAGATCAGATCTGAACACAATTGATTTTTTTCTTAAATCACAGATGGAAGTAATTAGCAAATAGAAGGCGTATCAGTGTAAACAATTATATGATATACTTATATACATAGCTGAAGAGAATAATTGGATATAGGAATATATCAATCTTTATAAAGGTTGTCAGTGCATCAATTCAATACAAACTATAAAAGAATTCGTTCAAGTTTTAAATTCAAATAACAATTTACCACCAATTCAATCACTCAAAACCGAATATACAAAACCATTTATCCCGGTAGAACATATATGTGAAAGAGTAGAATTGACGGCTGATGAAAATGAAAATTTAATCAGACTTGGATTAGAGTTGGGAAAGGCTGAACCCTATCCAGTACCGAATTCACAAAAATATAGAAAACTATTACAAGACGAAATAAGACACATTATAGAACGAGTGGAGGATTGATTTTTTTCTTAAAATACTAATGTAGAAATGTAAATGCGGTAACATGTTTAAATGCAAAATAACTGAAACTCCGATAGACGTTTGTAGTATATGTAACACAATAAACACAGATCCTGTTATTAAATATATATTATAATAGCGCGATATCAAAATACAAATGTAGCACGACATGCTTCAGTCTACGATAGATGCGATTAGATAGGAAACGTAAGATGAAGTGACTAAATATATTGTAACTAAATTACAATGATTCTTTTTTCTATTAAAAAAGACTTAACTCGGAGTCAGAAATCGATTGACTTTTTTATTAGATATAAACAATGACAGCTACTTCGTCAACTACTTAAGAACTCAAAACATCTCTCGTGATGCTTCGTCCAGCTTTCCGCAAAACTCTTTCAAAGGTCTATAGAAATTATGTTACAAGCGCCACAAAGAAAGTTTTAGTAGTTCAACCAGCAGATATTGCTTATTTCATCTCAGATTTCTACGTTTTCACACAGAGTGTTAACGCTAAGAAGGCTGAACTTGGATATGTTGACGGCGAGGCTCCAAAAGGTTTAGATAAAAAGATAAAAGATTCCATTCCATCTGAACAAGCTTTCATTGCTCAATTCAATGCTAAATACACTAGCTCTACTGTCCGTGCACAAGTGGATGAACATAGACCATTGGATCAATCTATGAAAGATATTACTACTAACATCCAACAGGATTTCGAAAAGATGATGGTAGAAATGGCTAAGAACACAAGAATTGATGTTGATTGTAAGTTAGAAAAATACAAAAAGTTCTTAACAAAGAAGGAACTCAACGCGATGTATTTCGGTGATGCTGCTGGCAAATCCTATGACACATAAGTTCAACTTATCGTTCATCAAGAAAAGAAAGATAAGGATTTCATCGAATCAGCATATGCTAAGAAAATGTACACAAAGTTGAAGCAAATAGCACGTAAGATGTATAGTGCATGCAAAACTAATTTTGCCGAGACTTCAACAGAAGAGCAACGTGTGGCTTTGATCAACAAAGTAATCGCTGATCTCAAAGTTGTTCAATTGAAGTTCGATAGCGATCAAGCTATTAAGAAATTACAATTAGAACAAGATAGAGCAGTTTAGAAGGCAGCTAACAAAGCATTCAAAGAACAGAACAAGAAGCTTGCTGATAGAAAGGAACCATTGCTTGAAAAGCCAGCTGAAAAGCCAGCCGAAAAGAAAGAAAAAGTAGTTAGAACAGATGGACCAAAACTAGTCTACAGCACAATCTCTGACTATTTCTAGATGTTCGAGTTGTTCGATAACAAGACAATCCCAGAAGAAACAGAAGAACCATACTCTATCAATTCATATATTGAAAACTTTGTTGAAAGTTGTCCAAGTTTCGATGATTATAAGTATTCTGATCTTGAATTAAGAAACGGAGCTATCAGAGTGTTGACATAATTGTTCAATAAATATAATACTCTTATTACATCTCTCTATTTCGCAAAGACTGTAGTTGCCCCTAAGAAGGAAAAGAAGGTTAAGTGTGAAAAGGGTGAAAAGAAAGCCAAGAAGGTTAAGAAGGATGAGAACATAATTACAAAGAATAGTATTGTTATTAGAAATATTATTCAATCTGTGACTCCAGTCACTGTATCTATGTTGGTGACAGAGAAGAAAGCTCGTGCTAAGTGAGATTGAATTGATTCTTTTTTCTAATTATATGGGCTCTGGTTTTCTATACAATGTTGTCAAATATAATCTATCTCCATTTAATGTTACAATTAATGATTGTCAATTGACTTGTGATAACAATGAATTATGTAGTAGATCTACTGGGTTATCTAACGATATAGTTATGTTTGACTATGCTAAATAAGAAGTAACATCACGCATTACCATATTAATTAAATGAAAAATTAAGATACGTTATATCTTGCTAACTATCTTATAATAATATGGTTGATCATAATATGTATGTTTGTAATTACATTTTCATTTAATATATATTGTATGTATGTGGATAGACGATAACGTAAATACAGATAACTTGTATGATTTTCTTTTTTCAATACACAAATGACCACGTTTATAACATACTGTTTGATAATAACAGGAAATCCTTATTCCGTATAAATGACACAGTGTGATAATAACGTAAAGCCGCCTTGCATAAATAATGGCACTGTTAATTAAATAATAAATACATACGGAACAAATACCAATGTAACATGTACATATCAATCATATCAAATCATAGCCGATACAATACATTTAATATATCAAATAGGAGCGTCATGGTCTTTGTTAATAGATTAAAATCTTGTCACAACGAATTACAAAGAATGGTTTGTACAGAAATATTACCTTAATAATCTTGGATTCGATACAATATACAATTATCTATCTTCATAGAACATAAGTATAAATACAGCTCTCACTGATATAGGAAGTGAATTACTCGTTATATACACATGCGCTCTATCTGGACTACCTAAATCTAATATACTCTTATATAATGCATCGTATCAATGTCCAAATAATAGTTACATCGTGAATAACTAAAAATTCGCTGCAGGATCGTTATGCAATTTAACAAGTATATAGATAGGCAGTAATATATCATATCAATATTGTTATTATATGTATTCATAAGCGATGTATCCACTGTTCAATCAGGCTTCGATCGCTTTGCAACAGGTAGCATCATATTACATATTATCAAACTATTCTGATTATGTTTAGTTATTTAAATATTAAATATAACTTAACGCTATATATCAAAGCATGAATAACATGCTATCGTATATGTTTGGTCCCAGGGTGTCAACAGGATGCTCAACTAATATCCCATCAACAGAGACACATTGCAACGATTATTTCTCAATCATCTCGTCAGGAGATCATACTGTAATGTGGAGTTTGTATCTCAATACAAATAAATACTATTAACAATATAATAATCTAATGAGTAATATGGAATAACTACTTTCTTATGATAGTGCTTTGATAGGAGCTACATCCGTCTTAACACTCAACGCATAATTAACCGCCTCAGTTTTGTTTAAAACATCAGTTCCAAGTACAGAATAAATACAGATAGTATAAGATATTATGTAGTGGTTGGAAAATAAATTTTAATGATTGATTTTTTAGATATATAATGGGAGGTTATCTTTACAACATAGTTCAATACAGTTAACCACCGATCAATGTATCCGTAGAAGGACTTTAAATAAATTCTACATAATTCAAAATAAACGGTGACAATCTATCTGTCATGGTGCACGGCACGTGGTAATATATTAAAATGAAAGACAAAGAAACAATATATTACTATAATACTGGGAATATTATTTATCTAGTGTGTTCGATTATCTATATATTTCTAAATGTAGGTTTGTTATATTTCTATATACGGAGATGTATAAAACTACGGCGTTTGAAAAAAGATTTAATTTAATGTATGGAAGTGCAGGCAGATTGTATTGTTTTACAATATACTAATAAGATCAGTTGATTTTTTAGGTTCAACTATACTGCTGATTGCGAGCTCCGCAAGTATAGATAATGTAAGTTCGAGATGGAAATATAGTTTAACTGCTTAACATAATATCTTGATAAGACGTATGAATATGGATTAGTGTTTGAAAGCGTTATGTAGATGATATCAATCAGTAAAGGAAAAAAATGTATATTTTTATTAAATATAAATGTAACTGATCTCAAGCGTCAAAAAGGATATAGATGTTTCGGTGTATGAGAAGTACTAAATTCCAGAAGAATACATCCCAGATTAACCGTTTTATCACAATATATATAAAATATAAGATATAGCATATTTCAGACGTAGAGTTTGGTTCATTAAATAAAAATATATTAAAAAGGATCCTAACGCATAATTTGTATCTCAATCATTCCGTAAAATAGATAAACTTCAAACATGCCAACCGAAACAACTTACAACCATATTAGATAATTTTATCACTCTCAGGATTCCGCAAGATTTGAAAGTAGGTCAAACAGTAACTTTCAAACAGAAGAATTCCCATAAACATGATGAAGATTTTGTGATACAACCTATAATAGCATGGAAGTAATTAATAGGTGTGTTATTTCCAGACGAAGAGTTGATAGAATCATTTATAGTTTATGAAGGAGTTCATCCAGGAATACATGCTTCTTACGATAACTTTTACATAGAGAAAGAGCCACCAAATGGTAAAGTTGAAATAGAATCTATCTTCGATGGTAAGGAATTAGACAGTCTCATGAAAGACGCTACATATGAATTTAATAATATGGTACTAATAGATTTAATAAAACATGACATAGCGATATGAGTGTAAAATGTATATTTTTTGTTTATTATAATGTAACTATAGACTGGTAACAACTGTGGGATATGTTGTGCCATTTTCCTTGGAGGTCTTCCGGCTGATCAATATCAACTAAGACATTTATTAGAAAGTAATAGAAATTTAGATGCATATGATATCAAAAATCTAATCAAATGTTTCAAATTATATACAAGCTTTGGTGAATATATCTATGATCAGTATAACAATGATTGGACACCGGCTCAGATAATTCAAAGTAATGGTGTAACCGCGTGTTGCGATGGAAATCATTGGGTATGTTTCACAGGCAATTTTGTATGCTTCGACCCATTGTTTCCGGGTTGGAAGCAGTTTACAGAGCAGTAGATAAACAATATGTATAAAGACGGAGGTGAGTTTTTATGGATAAAATGATTATTTCTTTTTTGTTTCTATCAAATGACATCACGATAGTAACTTATTCAGACTCTCTTCGAAAACTTCGACGTGCCTACTATATTGAAATATTGCAAAACCAACAGCATAGCGACTGAGACTACAGAGAATATATAGAAAATAGAAAAATAAATAAAAGAATAATCATATTCTGAAGACACTATAATGATAGTAGAATTAGATTCCAAGGTACTTAAATAATTACAGGAAGTACTGTTCAAAAATAGTACTAACTCGGATTTATTGTTTATTATATACGGCAACACGATGTATATATTCATTCTCATAAATGATAAATGTGTTAAATAGTAAATCATCGTAGTTCAAACACAGGTGATATATCAAAAAATGAAATATGTTATGTATTGTTGTAAGAAGAAATCTCTATAATAAAACATCAAATCGTTTGTTCAAATAAACGATAAAGTACAGTTCATATTCTACGGATCTCAGTTAGACGAATCAGACCAATTGATAGTTCAATCTATGCAACTATAAACTAAAAATGCTGTTCAGGAACAAATACCGAGCATGATGGTTGACGAATACGTAGACATATATAATAATTTTATTAAACTATTCATGAAATCAAATAGAATAAATACTGAAACATTATTAGTGAAAGACGGTGAAGCCGCGTTTCTCACAGGTCCAAAATCCGATGATATGTAGTATATCTACTAACGCGTAGGCCAATAGGTTACTATTCAAAAAGATAATATAATATATAAAGGAGATATGATGCAAAAGATACTATATACGGATAAAACGGAAAACAGGGTTTATAAATTTAAGCTAAACAACAATATACAAATATCACAATAAATGAAATAAACGCAACTATACCTGTTCAACGACCAATTATACATATCTACGATACATGGTGACGCGGTTCAGATATTCTATAAAATCATAGGAATAGAAGACAGTAGCAACTAACATGATGAATGATAATTGATTTTTTGATAAACATAAATGATATTTGAATATCAAGAAGGTACGTTCACGGGCAATGAAATGCTTATTAAATTTTACTTAGAATCTGAAAATAAAAAGTATAAAGCAGCAGAAGATATGGAACGTGGTGCAATATTGAAAGAGATAATGAATGCATCTGGCAAAAGCACTATGTAAGAACACTGTGGAATAGCGATATCAACGTTGCTTAAAACACCGGTGGTTGTGGATGTTGATGCCGCTAAATATAAGGTTGATTGGGTTGAGACTGAAATTATAATTAAATGAACATTTTACTTTTTTGAAATAGACAAATGAGTAACGATAAAGAAAAAAAGGATGTGGATGATATCGATGACGATGTTATAAGGATAATTAATAAGAAATTACATAAATTCATTCCTATGATATATGAAGCTAAATAAACTAGTATAGAAGAAACTGTCAATTCGACTTTAACCATGTTTATAAAATCTATGAAAAACAATTTATCTGAGTTAGAGGAGAGTAGAGAAATTCTGTAAGAGGTATTGGGAGGAAGTTATAAAAATATACAAGTTGATGCGAGTGGAATTGAAAATATTATTTCCTGTTTAGAGATATGTTAGTTCATTTTATCTAGTCCGTACAAGAAAAGTATTCTATAAACCATTTATAAAATACTTATAACGATATAGAATTTACAGATAAAACTACGTGCTGGACTGCTCAAAAAGGTAGAGAACAATCCTATGCTGTATGTGTAAGAATGCGTGTTACCAAGCGGTATGTTACCTCAGAACATGTTATTAGATGATTCATTACTCATAGACAAAACACAGATGAACGTAAAGAATATAAAATTTATTAACACAGAAGTAATCCAATCTTACAAAATATCTGAAACTAGGTTGATATTACAAGCAATAGAGGATATATTATAGTCAGTAAGAGAGATGAATATATTAGGACTGATATCCGCTGTAAAGAAAGTAGGCATGTTAAAGAAAGTTCCTAATATCAAAATACCAACTATATCGGAGTTCAAAGGATAGTCATATGTTATCAACATACTCATGAAATACTTGACAAGCGAGAGTCCACTGCTTATCACAAGCGTTTTATGCTCAGATGAAATAATGTCTCTAGTGTATTCTTTAACTAAAAGTATATCAGTATGATTTATTTTTTTCATAGATATACGTATGTGTGACCTGGATATGTAAAAGATAATTATATTGAATAACTAAAATGATCCATACCGTTCTTTCGAGATCATCCATGTCAGTAGTTTAAACTTGGATCAATGGGTACATGATAATAAATCGACATCGTTACGTGAATTAGTGTATGAAATGTTTTAAAATAACATAGTTACATGCGATCTGATAAATGATGTAATAGATGTTCAAGATGATTTTATAGAATATATAGAATTGTTATATAATGATTATATTTCGTAGTGACCACAACAATTGATTTTTTTTAAATATAAATGTCCAGACAGGCCATGAAATACATAGTTAAATTGTCAGATGAAAGATAATAAATCTACGTCCAGCACCTGTTAGACTGTGATACAAATCATGAAGACTACAATACAATCAAAGCTATAATACAGGATTTCGAATCTATGAGATATAATGATGCAAAGAATTTTGTAAAGGCATTGAGACAATATAGTGGAGACTGTATGTTAGATATACTTGACCCTGCAAAATAATATGAATTGTTGACTTATCTCAGTGTTTAATTGTGTATGAAATCTGATTGATTTCTTTTTAAACAATGTTCGCACAAGAAGAAAGATTGATTTTTTTCATAAATATACAAATGTCTAACTAAGATTAAAAGAAACAATATACCAGATCCGAAATGTCTGTTCACAATGAAGCAAATTTACGTAACGGTATTATGAGATACGGACAAAGACAGATCATCAACAAGGCTATAGAAGCCCGCAAAGATATCAGTCAAAACAAAATAGCCGAGAAACTCACACAGTAGTTATACGAGCTTGTTAACACTTTCATAAAAGAACAGGTTGAAGCATTGCCAGAGTTCACTAGACCAGTTCAGAAGAAGTGATTATTATTATTTATTTTTTCGTTTCATTACATGAACATGATATATAAATCGTATCGTAAGATGGAACGAGAACATCAAATTGATATTAAAATGATGTTCAGAAGTCTAGAAAAATATCCTAACAACAGAGATAATATGATAATTAAATAATGTATTACACTATGTTTATAATTTTATTTTTGTTCAACAATCAACGGTTTATAAAGTCCAAATGGAAATTAATTGCACTTATTATTTATCTGGGATAGATAGAATGACTATGTTTTTTGATTTATTTAAATGTCTATATTATCAGTTGATATAGGTTGGAAGCATATGGCGTTATGTCATAAGATATAAAATGATCCTAAATATTATATTTATATATTCTCTGTTACAGACAAATCAAGCATACCTGAAAAAACAAAAGAGATGTATGATAAAATGAATATTATAATGGAAATGTTACCATGTGTGCCCAAGCGTATAATCATAGAGCAACAGATAGCAAATATAGTCAATCCTAATATCTAAACACAAGGTGCGGTCGTTATGTATTTTGTTTCGAAGGGGCTGAAATGTTCACTTTAGCCTGCCAGAGTAAAATATTCTATATTCAAAGGTGAAGTGGATAATAATAAGAAAATAATAGGATAACATTATGTGTTTAAGAACTATTTTAAAAATATAGTTATAATGTATAATGATGGTTTCGGAGTCACTGGATCTAAGAGAAATGGAAGCGGGAATGTACCGAAGGCCAGATGGTATTCAAGCGTGCCTGGATTGTGGGAATTCGTACAATAAAATGACTTAGATAAATTAGATGATATCGCCGATGTTATGCTGATGATAATGGCTGATTTGGGCATGCCTAAAAAGAAACCAGTTGAAGAAGAGAAACACATTGAAGAAGAGAAACCTGTTGAAGAAGAGAAGCACGTTGAAGACACTATATTACCGCCAGATTATTATATGTGAACTTGCTTTTTTTATTAATCATTAATGACAGAAGCTTATTATTCATACTATGATCCAGATACTGAATTTTATATTCTATCTGACTACAATATAGCTCTTGATGAAGATATTATACTCCCTTTTAAATGGGATGTTAAATTCTTTGTTCAATTCAGAGATAACAAGAAAAGTTATAAACAACGAGACTTTACAGAATCGTTTTTATAATTCATCAAACCAACCAACTCATTCAATGGTGTATATGAGTACAGAGCGTTTATATATGAGTTCGATAAAAGAACAAGAGGGACTTTAGCCATATTCAAAGAGAACATCCAACCCGCTTGGGAGGACAAATTCAACAGAGACGGATACATAATTAAATTCAAGTTTACAAAAAATGAAACACAATATAAACTCATGATAGATGAATATTTGTAAGAGAATGACGAAAAGATAAAATCAAAAAAGAAATTTAAGATATCTCCGTATCTACCACAGTCCGATGATATAGTACATGCTATGATCATATGTGGTTTATGCGGATTCATGGGAGACGGTCTGAATGGAATGTACATACCACAATAAGACTCAGGAGATATGAATTTTCAGTATTGGTTCAAACCCGGTGCAGACGTAGATGACGCTATGTAGAAATTGAAAAAAATAGTTTCAACTGTGCAATCAACTAAGTATAATGAATATGAAACAAATCCTACTGATTTTATAGAAAAGTATTAAATAATACTGAGACCGTAAAGAAAAGAATATATTAAGAAATGATTATATTTTTTGAACAGAGAAATGACTGAGAAAGATAGTAAAACTATTCTTGAAAACGTAAATCAGAAATTGGCCACTAACCCAGTAGTTGTCGGTGTAGAGAAAGCCGCAACGAACAATAAAAGTTTAATTATAATGGTACTTGTTGTTATAGCTCTTTTATTCGGTGCCTATTTCGTGTATAATATGTTCTTTGGAAAGAAGGATCAACCCAATGTTTTCATGACTGGTGGAATGGATGCTGATAAGAAGCGCAGAAGGAAATGATTTATTTTTTACCAACACAGAAAAATGAGTTGATTTTTTTCTTTATTTATATGTTGGACTGGATCGAAGAGTTGATTTAAGAAGGAGATCATAGATCATTGATAGCAGTTTTAAAAATGGCTGACGTCATGTATAAAGGTATATTTGTCTAGTATGAATTTCAAGGCCATGTCGTCACAAATCGTCAGGAGATGTTCACGGATGAAGAATTTGATAAATTATACAAAAAATATAAGAAAGATGTAGATAACGAGAAACTTATAATGACAAACGATTATAGAACATAGATAACACATCCAATGGTCTGCGGATCACTTGAAAAGATAAATCAAAAAACAATTACAAAGTTTGTCAAAAGAGTATAGAAAGAAAAATTAGATGATTTCGTACTTACGTATAAATATGATGGTATATCTCTTAGAATATATATTTACGCCAAATCAATACGTTGTATTACTCGCGGTGATGTCAATTTTGGAACCGATATAACTGATAAATGTGATGATATTATAAATCAGGTTAAGCATCTATAATAATATGTTATAGACAACAAACTATCTTTCATTGCTCTGCGTGGTGAATTGATTTTACCTAATAATTTCAACATAGGTAATGCTGTATCGAGACGTTCATATGCCTCTGGTTGTATAACTGATACAGACCAGCTTCCTCTCACTTTCATGCCGTATGAATATACTGAATTTAAATCAAAAGGTCCTGTTGAACGTACATATATAGAATAGTTGAAATGTATTTCAGAATATCTTAAAATAAATATTCCACATAAAAGAATAACAGATAAAACCATGACATAAGAAGCTATGAATGAATTTTACTAACAGAAGGATGAAAATAATATGATATATGATACAGACGGGATCGTTATCAGATCAAATGATATACCTTTCGAACATAGAGATAAACCACTATATAGTGTGGCTTTTAAATTCTAATCTGAAAGTAAATAAAGCAAAATATCTCATTATACCTTCAGCCAAAGTTAGAAAAACGAATTGGTCCCAACTATACATGTGGATGAAGTTCATATTGGCAAGAAGATATCTCAAGCCAGCGGATCCAATATGAAGAACACATTGCAAAAGGGACTTATACCCGGAGCAGAATGTCTTGTACTATCTTCTAACGGTGTTGGTGCTAATGTTTAACCAATTGATCCAGATATCATCTATACGAATGAGTGGATATTGAAATAGCTTCATGACAATGCTCCTGAATGCTGTCCTATCTGTTAATCACCTATTATAATAGATGATGAAAGAATAGCTTATAAATGTAGTAAATTTATTTGTAAAAAATGGCTGTTCTTATCTAAGTACAAAGATATATTTGGAATTGAAAAATGTGGAGATGTGGGTTTGCTGAATTTATTTAATTAAAAGAAGAATGGTAAATTGTTTGAATTATGGATGATAGAACATTTCAGAAAAGTCAATCCACAGTTAGGATAAATAGCGTAGATATTTTTATCTGGAACAGGTAAGACGAAAGCAGATGAGGTACCTGTTGAGAAAGTTATTTAAAGATTGAATGATTTGTAGTTTGAGCTGCTGAGAGATTATGTTTAGAAAGTGTTCCAGGAATGATAGAAAGTTTTTTAAATAAATAAATGTAACAGCCAGATACAAAGAAATATATTTCTATATCGATAGTAATTTAAATTATATTTATAATCATAGTTGTGATACTTGCTATAGTAAGATAGAAATTAATTCAAAACAATATCAAATCATTCGTTTAACTTATAAGCAAAGAAGATAATCCTACTCTCATACAGATAACTATAATGTCTCTTAGATCTCTCTAAAACATGGGATCAAACAAAGTGAAAAAAGATATTTAAACCCTGTATGGATATAGGCTAGAGCCGATGTAAATCATGTAATTACTTATAAGATGGTCAAATATTTTCAATGATGCTAGAGAGGTATTCAAGTCTATGATATTATCATGTAATGAATTGTTAAAGTGACCTGACTCAATACTTTATTCCACTATTTGTCAATAATGTTTTATATTTATCTACATCCTTGTTCGTATTCTACATCACTAAAGCCATTATGACTATAGTTATAACTAGTGCTAAAATTATACCACTCAACACATACATGATAGTATTACTCTACATTTCTGTACACAAAAAATTCACATGACAAAGATTGATTTTTTAATTAAATATATATGTTAACTCATGTGGCAGGCAATATAGGAGTAGGTAAATCCACTTTCATAGAGACATTGTCTGACACTATACATATGTATGAAGATATTGAGAAGTGGGGTAAGTATTTTTAACTATTTTACGAAAACCCATCAGCTGTCAATATAATCAATTTATAATTCGTGATCTATTAGACTAAATTAGACGAATATGCTAAATTAACGAAAGGGAAGAAATATGCTTTTGAAAGATCATTGTACGAGAATTTAACGATATTTTTACCTGCGCTGAAACAACATTTTAAAAACGAATGGGAATATAAAATATTATATTTAGCCTTAGAACAATTGTGTCTCCTGGAACCACAGTTTGACAATTACGTATATCTACAATCACCGGTTGAAATACTTTAAGAAAGAATACAGAAACGAGCGAGACCGGGTGAAATGATATCTAATGAATATTTAACTCAGTTATAAACAGCTTATATTAAATTCAATCCTGCAAATGCACCAAAAGGTAGATTCGATAGAACTGCTTTTCAAAATTGGATGAAATTGTTAGAGACGCTCGGATGCGACACATGGTTGATCAAAGTGTGAAATTTGTTTTTTTCTTAATTCATAAATGTTCGGTCATCACGATATGAAAAGAGACTAACGTACTGTCGGAAGTTAGTATTTAATTAAATTTATGGAAATAGAATCTGTCACGTTTGCGACAGATGCTGATACATGTATGAGCAGTTGTAGGTTGATAGAATGATTTATTTTTTTTCATAGTTTATAAAATGGGTACACAAACATCTAAAACAACATACGCAGAAGAATAGTTTATATTCTAACAAGCAGAACGAAAGAAATTAGACGAACTCGCTAGAATAAAAAATAGAACGAAATCTGAAATAGAGAAAGATTAAAAACTAAAATAATGTTTCGATGAAATAGAAAGACAATTTGACTCCCTTCGTACACATCACATAGATGAGTATGAAAATGTTTCTAAATACAATACAACTATATTAGGTGTGTTTATAGAAAAGTTAGATAGTCTTTCAAACTCAGATAAAATAAATGTGTTATAAAAGTATTACTTTACATATGTATACGACAGGAAGGGCTATACTTATCAGTTGACTTTCAATTACAATGTTTAGTAAACAGCTGAGTACTTAGTTGCATATTTATTGAAATAGGATGTAGCTGATATAGAATCATATATAACCGTAACTGAAAAATACAGACCGGACGATATTAAATTCATTTTGAAAATCATGTACGATGTTGTATGATTCTTTTTTCTTTTATTTAAATGATTATGGGTGATAATCCTATAATTATAAACAAATCAAATTCGGATCAATTCAAAATATCAACATATAATAAAAGAGAAATATTAGTTCGTTTAAAAGACGATTATGTTTGTTTTACAAAATTGATAAACTAATATAATGAAACATATAATAGAGATGTAAGAGTTAACGATATATTGTAAACTAAATATTTTAAAGAAATGGTAAAAGAACTAAACAAGCAAACAGGAAAACCCGTACGCTCATTCTATGAATTAGATAAAGATTATGAAAATTAACTTAAAGGTATATACTTCCATCCTTAACTCGTAAATTTAGTATTAATGTAAATATCAATTCCATATGCTTTCATCGTTACTAAAATCATGGATAAAATAAACATAAACATTTAAAATGGACACACAGATGAATATATAGATGAACTAGAAAAGTAAAATGAAGAACTAAAAGATTAAATGCCTGATGAATCATCACGTAACCTGATAATAAATCATAAATTTAGATCCTATGTACGTCCACAGATAGACAAATACCGACTGAAACATAACGATCCTAAAACATGTCCTTTATGTCAGAAACAATACAGTGAAGATGAATATGTAGTAGATCATAAAATTCTATTTCATTCCATACTGGACTCATTTTTGAAAGACAATTCAATAAACATTAGAGATATAAATCTAAATGATCATGAAGAGATCAAACAAGATTGGATCGGGTATCATTCCAGACACGCTAAACTTAGACTGATATGTCATTCTTGCAACGAACATAGATAAAAGTAGGAGATACATCAGGAAGACATTCCAAGAAATAGAAAGTTACTGGGTGGTCAATAATAAATTAATAATATGTTCAAAAACTAAGATGCACCATATATACTCATTTCGTAATAACATGATAGAACCATATTATAGAATGGTTTCAAAGAAGTTTCACGCGACCAGAACTCCGGTGAATCTACTTATGTACTTAAAGAAAACAGAAGAGAATTATGTATCAAACTAGTACACAACGACGAAAAGGAATAGTTTGCAAAGGAATTATATCTTAAAGAATATAAACGTTTACCATGTTTTATAAAAAATATAACAATCGATTCAACTGAAAAATGGTCATCTAACAACACACAGTAAATAACTATAGGTCTATTTTGGCAGAACACAGTCGAAGATATGCTTTATATTTTCATCCATGAACAGTTACATTCTTATTGGACAGGAGATAAACGATGGTCAGACGAATTTGAAGAATATATTTTATCTAATTATGACTACAAAATCGATCCGATCATGAACCAGATGGTATAGGATAAACGTACGTTGAAGAAACAATTCGTGGAACATATAGTAGTGATTTGGAACTCGTTCAACTTGATAAGACATATGTATAAATCCGATTATATAAAACCTCCAGTGGGTTATGCTGCAATGTAAGCTTATGTTGATCATAATTGGAAAAGGATAAAACATGACTTGAAATAATATGATCTTATATATCCTTATAGAATAGTGAGAGATGTAGACGAATAATAATTTATATTATATATGCAATAAATGGGCAACTCTGGTTATACATACTCACATATTAATTTCTTCGTTCTTTAAAACAATAAACCGGTAGGGTGCTGTTATATTATTTCTTCTGTTTTAACAGACGTGTTCATACGTCCTGAATACAGGAATAAAGGCATAGGCACATTATTGTTAAATAACGTTCTTAAATAATTTTAAAATCTATCTCTGTACGTTAAAGATGATAATATAAATGCTATTAAACTTTATGAAAATGTAGGATTCAAATAAACAGACAAGAAAGAAAATATCATAACGATGACAAGGATAACGACGATAGAGGGTGGAAAGAAAAACGTAGAAAAGAAACTGGGAACTCATCTCGAATTGTCCGATGCACTGTAGTAGAAATACTCATAATGTTTTATTCAGAATAAAATCATATCTATAACTAGTGAATATTTATCTATTCATGAAAGAAAGATCCTATTATAGGTTGAAAATGTTAATAAAAAGGATATTAAAAACGATATACTACTGGTACATGAACCGTTTATAGACAATCATTTCACAGACGAAGAACCTGTTAAAAGTAAATCAAAGTAAAATCTAATCGGGATGAGACAAATATGTAAATCGATATAGAAATAAGTTAAAAATAAAATCTTCATAGTGATACATCACAGAGGAGATGAGTGTTATTTGGATAGCGCAGAGGATTTATATTTAGAGAATATAGCCAGTATACCGTTTCAAGACTACATCAAAATGGCAAAGAAATTAGATATCAATATATGTATCGACACGGCCCACACGACAGGCTCTGGTACGAGTATACAGGAGTTGATGGACGATGAATTTGTCCGTAAAATGTAAAAAGAGAAGAGATTGATATTTCATCTTAACGGTAATATAGATGAGTTTGGAAATGGTAGTGATAAGCACTGTGAATGTGCTGTCAAATAAGATACAACATTTACTAAAGAAAGTTTAAAATTATTTCTAGATCAGTTCAGCGACTGCGTGATGATTCTGGAAAGAACTGAAACGAGCGAGAGCGATATTTAAAAAGAAATAAAACGATTATAAAATATATGAATAAATTGATATATTTGATAATACAAATGTACACAACATTTGTCAATAACACTAATCTAGACTACGATGAACTCATATTAACAAATGATATATAGGGAATACGTCAAAACTTACGTAAAATGCATATGGGGACGTTTATAAAAAAACTGATCTAACATGACCAACAATTAATCTTCGAAACATTTCGAGATAACTTTCCATACTAATATACATATGATCTATTGATCCCAAATTAAAAATATGATTGGATTTATCCGTCTGAAATGCAGTCCGATAATATTAGTAATGTGATGAATTGTATTAAGAAGAATATGAGTTATGATATTATTCAAAAGCATTAAGTAAGTGATAATACAGTCACTACTTTCTGTATAGACTATAATAGGTATTCGTAGTTGGAATAGCATTTAACGTTGCATCCTGAATAAAGAGTCAATACATGTGCTATAAATTAATGCATAACTAAAGATAAGTTAGACTATATCCTTCTCTTCGATTATACAGAGAACATTGATGTCGCTTACTATTTTATGTAATGTGGATAGTATGATCTTATAAAAGAAATTAAATATGGTGATATTAAATTTCTAAAATAATGTTACGAAGACGATAGATTGGATATTTTATAATTAGTAGAACTTCATTTATCTTGGTGCGAGTTGTATAGTTCAATAATAAAAAGTTGTATGTAATATGATTTGGTAGAATGGCTGAACTGTATCCCACTAAATAATTGTTGGTATGATCTGGATTTGATCTATGATTTATTTATATATCTACATAAATAAGTAATAGACTTCCCACCACGCTTCGTGGAGGAAAATATCACAAGCGAATATTTTCATATATTTTGGAGCGAATTTCCATAAATGAGACCTGCTTTGAAAAAACTATATGGACTATCTTTCATAACGGACGATTACGAAAAAATTGTACCACACCAGAATGATGAATACTATAACGAGTCATAGGGGTTTCATTACAAGATAACAACGTAATTAACGAGTTTTAACGATATGAATATAACAGACATTCATGTCGTATTGTTTGAAGACTTCGAAACTGAGAATTTCCAATACGATGAACAGAATAATAATTACTATATATCAGGAAGAGGAACTTGTTGTAGAAGATATATATTACCAGACGATTCCCAATTGATACTTAACTTTTGTTAAATAGAAGTTAATGGTTTTGATGTGGCAGACGAGATAGATAGGCTATACGGTTGTATAGATAAAATGATCGTGATGTACGATGAATTAAGAATTAGTTTAGAATAGACGTAAGATGCAATGAAACATATATCTGACGAATATCATAAACGATTTACAGAATGAGATTCAAAATTCACATAACATGATCTTCAAATCATCAAATTCATCGTTATCACAATATTCGTCCAATTCATTTATAACATTGTTTAACTACATTTCAAAATCATTCGGAAAGAATATCTCTTCTTCTATTTGCATTTACATACAAAATAAATTAATTTTTTTCATATACATAATGCGAGGCACACCATACACCCAAGACGTGTGGATAAACTAATTTATTGTTTTTCGAAAATGGAAGGGAATGAGTATAGAAGAAATAGAATATAGGTTGAGATTGAAGAGCTAAGATGATTATAATTACTATATGAAATATATGAAAAAATGATATTCAAATAGTTTTGAACAATTCTTATAATTATTACTATTCACCTAAACTAGGATTGTCACTCCTTTCCAAAATACACACATGCCCAACCGTACTTCTCATGAATGATTTGATAAGCTTCACATTGAATATTTAATCCTGATAACACCCTATTGGAGCATGTTTGTCTTTTTTTCCGTTAAAATCGTTTAGATTTCCATTGAAATGGAAAAATAGTTATTATTTTTACATAAGTGGAAAATGTTATTCTAGGAACGTCTCGATCTTGACACCGCTGCTCCACAAATGAGCAGTGTCTACACACTGTCCAACATACTTTTATTATACAAGGAGTTAGGTAGATTACATATACTTTGAAAAATCTATTTAAGGTTCATTTTCTATATTCACTCCTACATTTTCTGTCAAGTGTTTAGAGAAGAATTCAATCAAGCCTGGAATCCTATCCATAGACGTGTGACTATGGTGAATAGTTATATATACTTTATTTTACATTACTTTCTAAATAGCTTTAGCTGTTTCTATAATCTTATATAAATCTATCATACTATATTTCCAAAGATAATCATCCGGTGAGAAATAGTTATCTACATACGGTTGATGTATCATTAGTACCTTGTTCAAACCATCTTTCTTAGACCGTTTTACATATTTTTATATTTATGATTATAAATCATTTATTCTCATTCTTGGATTCTATATAAAAACTTGCGCATATTCGTGTTCTGAACATCCGTCAAAATCAACATGAGCGCCCAGAAGCATTTATCTTTAAAAAATATCAACTTAGGTTGTACGTATACTTGATATATTTTATACATATATATGTAAGAAGAAATGTTTAAATCAATTATTGAAAATATATTCGACAACGATTAAGAAGTGATAGATTGGTATATTTATCAAGTATATGCACCTAGATTCGATCAAGACGTACATTCGCCATATGCACTATATTCCTACGGGGTTGGATGTAATGGTAAAACGTTCTTCTCTAGTTTATTAGGAACTCCATCTATCCCTATTGGTATCTTTGGAGATATGAATGTTAATTTATTCGTATAATAGACTGAAACTTTCTATAATTTGGAATCCAATGTCGAGCCGAATTAAGATAACATACCCGTAGATGATAGAATATTGGTATTATATGAATATAAGAACTTTGTAAAAGTGACTGGTTGGTAACCTGAGTTCAAACAGATAGCAATAAAGTATTTCATCTCCAGGTATCTGGCTTACTAACATGATATAAACTATCTTCCGAATAAGTTGAAAGTTATTACAAAAGATCAAGAAATAGATAAACTGAGAGCGGATATAAAGATTCTTCAGGAATAGAATGCTGTATATTAAAAGATAATAGAAATGTAATTACAACAGGGACAGTGAGAAAGAAATTGATTTTTTCTATAAAGTATAACTTATGGCTAACAGAAAAACAATTCGTAGATTAGGACCTGTTGAATTCAAATGTAGAAATGGTAAACATGTTATGTTCGATGCAAGAAAGATTATTTATAAAACGCCGTAGCTCAGAGGTCCAAAAAGAGTCATACGTAGATTGGGGCCTGTAGAATTCAGATGTAGAGACGGTAGACTAGTGAGATTTGATGCTAGAAAGACTGTGTATTCAAGATGAGCATAATATTTTTTTCATCGGCAGACTATATATTAATTGATTTTTTATTATTTCAAATGGACGTATCATAGATAGATGAAGATATATCTATAGGTAACCAATATATATTGTACTGTACTCAAGAAGAGATATAATTCGCATTACCAGGTGTCAAACAAAATATGTCATCTCTATGTATGTACGATGACCCGTTACCTAAACCCGTCTGGGCAGTGAATTATAAATATATATAATTAAGTGATTATAACTAACCCGAACTCAAATACATAGACGCATTAAACGATGGCTTAGCTTATATCATATAGGAAATAGATAAAGGAAATCATGTAGTTATAAACTGTGGTGCTGGTATTTCTAGATCAGGCGCTATGGGAGTTTATTTCGTTATGTGGAATTACTGTCTTGGATATCAAGATGCATTATAGTTTGTTAGTGAATATAGAGATTGTGTTAATCCTAACGCCACATTTGATAAAGTGTTATACTCATTGGAATCTAAGAAATGATTTTTTGGTTATATAAATATGTCTGTACCTCGGTGTAATAAATGTTCCAAAGAATAGTAACAAGGCGTGAAAGTAATTGACAGAATACAATTTCAACAATGCTTAATCTGTGGAAAATATAATCAATTCTGTTTCGATTGCTATCTAAAGGGAGTTTGTAAAGATTGTAAAATAGATATCTATACACTAAATATACAAACTATACAAATGCTGAGAGGTGATGTGAGGGTATTATCACAGGTGCGACATGGAGATATGATATTGATTTATTATATACTGAACTAAAAGTTCAAATACATATTATACCAGCCTGGAGAATTAGATAAAAGTGTATATAGAAACATAGACAGGTATGGGTTAGAAGAATAGTTTAACAACAATTGGGGATGTGATGAAACAGACTATATAACAAAATATAAAATATAGCTCTTATGAATAATTATCTTTTTTCAATATACATAATGTCATTAGAGGTCGGATGCAACCGCGTACTTTTAAACACTTATATTTTAGATACAGGAGTTACTTCCACACGATAGGTATTTAAAATAATATGATGATGATTTAACAATAGAGAAATTGATAAGATATCATGGATGTGTGACGATTATGTTTAGAGTAAAAACAGGTTTCATAGCCAATAGGGACTATCAAGAATGTATGATAAAAATATTGTAAAATTGATTTTTTGAGATAGTATTATGCATACGATACACAAGATGTTAGTTAAATAAATATTAGATGAGACAGAAGAAGAGCTATCACTTTCTCAAATGAGCGACATAGTAGATTGCTACACGTTCGATATACATCACACTGTCAATGCAGAAAAGTATGAAAAAGTAATTCAACAAGCTAAGAACAAAAAGTCTTACAAACAGTTAGATACTATTTTATCTGATTATGTATCTGATGAATCATCTGTTTCATATAATCAAATATATGATATAATCAAATCTAACTAAAGATTGTACGAAATATCTTAGCAATATAACCATGTTGTTAAAGACATAATTGATAATATGGGAACAATAAAACAATTGATGCTAGAATGAAGTTGATTTTTTTCTTGATACATAATGTTGACGCGCGAAGAGAGTGAAGAGTTATAAGATGATGTAACGTACGATTAGAAAATGTAAATACACTTTGAGATATAGGTATCAGATAGCGAGGATGAGGATAGTGTGAAGAAAACATCATTTCCATATATCACTGTCATCACATCTGTTGTAGTCTTGATCTTAGTTTTTGTATTGTCATTCAATTGATTTTTTCGTTCCATATACATGGAAGACAACATACTCATAATTTATGATAAATTAAAACTAATTATAACATAGTAACAAATATGTACTCTATTCTCAGAAACAGTTGGAGGTGATATATGCGGACAAAAGAATGACATAGCCGATAGAGCGTTTAAAATTAAAAAGGAAATATAGGATCATCGTGAAGCATATGGTGATTTCATTATCCATATACTGTACGAAGAGATCAAATAATTGAACAAAGCTTTTGATGAAAATGACGATTATGTTCCTCTAGAACTACCAATGTAGAAAAAACGTGTTGCTGGAGTAATGTATGTTTGATTTTTTTCGTATTATATACAATGGGATTACCAGGCATAGCATAACATATTAAACGATTTAAGAATTTCCTTATTGAATTGGAAATAATAACACTTTTCATAGTGTATCCAAAACATATCGTAATAGATGCATCCGGTATTTTATGTTAGCTGATAAGTGGGATTTTAGTAAACAATCCAAACATTAGTTACCTCGATCTGTACAACCAAGTTCTGTACAAAATGTAATAGATATGCAAATATATAGATACTAAGTATTATATAGTTTTCGATCCCATTTACAAAATATAAGATGGTCTAATAGATATATTAAAACGAGCAACACATGAAACTAGACATGCGGCTCAAGAAAAATAAAAACTAAAAAATCCAGATGCTATATAAATGGGAGATATATAGAAGTTTGTACGTCTATGTTATTTCCTTTTAAAACGAGATATGACGGGTGACAATGTTATCATATTTGCTGCTCAACACGAGGCAGATATATTATGTGGTGCACTGAAAAGGAGTCTAGATAAATAATTCGGTCACGGAAACACAGCGATAATGTCTACCGATTCAGATTTGATAGTACATAGTTATCCAGATATGTTCATAGATGTTTTCAGAGAGCATAAGTACATGGTGGATACAAAGAAATTATTTGATAGTCTTTAATGCACAGATCCAGCTGCGATGTGTTCTAATTTGAAATGTGATTATAATACTAAATCACCATGTATGTTTGATGGTTAATATAATAAGATGTTAACATATTCAGGAGATGAAAAGAGCGATGATGATTAAAAGAGATTAGATGCGTATGTGTATAGGATATTCTCTAAACAATGGACTATTGAAAATAATTTTGATCTAGATTATGATATGCCGATAGAACAGGTTTATGAAGAGATGAAAGCCGTTATACCTGGATATAGAAATATATAAGATGATGTTGTATAGGAGTTGGACGAGATAGTATAGGAGGTTGGGGATGTGTGTGACTGTCAGGATGATGATAGGTACAATTGATTTTTTCTTTAGATTATAAATGTAGCTCTCTGATATATTAAATTTGAAAAATTGTGACATACTTTCACACAAAGATAACACGACAACATATGTATCTGCCGGCAGAACTATTTAATTATATACATTACATCGTACCGAATAGGTTAATAATTTAACATAAGTAATAGATAAATGTTACTAACAATGTAGTGATTAAATTACGTTAGAATTTACTCTGCAAGCAGTATTGAGAATTACTTATCCATAAATCGTATGTATAGATTTATTAGAATAATTGAATATAATTGCATATGATAATAATTTAAACTTAGTTAAAACTATTAAAGAACGAGTTTAGAATATTACGGACGCAATTAATTGTATAGAACATGGGTCCAATTACAAACATAAATACCATTTACTTGACGACATAACAAATGCTTACATCGGTATTCCGTGGTATAGCATGTGAATAATTGATTTTTTCTTTAGATTATAAATGTAATTCTTAATCGATGAAGAGATAGATTATCTAAAGGAACTAATAGTGAAACGCCAGTTAGGCAAATAATTGTTTTATGCAAATGAGATCACATTAAAAGAAGGAGAAAGATTCGATAGAACATTTACTAAATCAAACACAGCTTCTACCAACAATGTGTTTTTAGTCGGTGATCAATTCTGTATTAAACACTACTAAGTTGTTATGAGTGATAGTGAATGTTGTGAATATTATAGATATAAAATTATTATATACTACGGGGTAGGTGATGTTTTATTAGATGTGTAGTTCGATGTAGATTCTTTTGACGATATATGATGAAATTGATTTTTTCTATAACATATAAACATGTAATTTTCAGAAGATAGACGTAAATTCTTAACAAACTAACTATTTCTTATAACTGAATCTTAACTGTTATCTAATATTGTATTCCTAAGAGCTGATAAATTGATGCCTGACCGTGACGAAGATGATATAGAATAAAATGAAAAGTATTTCAAACTCGTTCATGAATTATAGTATGATTATTTAGATTATTTACTTACTCATAATATAATTCCTGATAGTTGGAATTGATTTTTTTTCTTTTTCATTATGGCAGATGCATTAATAATATCATCATATGAATTAATTGGAACATACAGTGTGTTGTTCAAATCTGATAAACAGTATTTTGAATACTACAACGACCAGACAGATGGATGTGATAGTGGGCGCATACATACAATACCCTCTTTATTACGGTTTCTAAAAGACAGGAAGGGTTGGAAAACAATTGATTACAGATTCAGTTTTCATGATGATGAATTTATATTTTATCATAATTTCTATCCAACATATAACGCAGACATGTCGGAAGTGAAATAGAGATTAACATGGATTAAACTGTAGCAGAAATATATTAAAAAAATGATGCAATAGTTAGATTGATTTTTTGATTACATACATATGTTTCGTGATTCAAATGGAAATATGTTAGCAATGTAAATAGCTTCTAAATGGTATTTGTAAAAACATTTGAATCATTACTACCATGATCCAACTCTTGTAAATAACAAAGGCAATACTGTTGCTATGATAGCTGCCAAATGGGGATATTTAAGAAAACTTTCAAAAATATGGAAACATGATACATCGTTATAAAACAAAAACGGAATGACCGCAGCAATGAAATGTTGCTTCATTTCATAAGTTCCTGATGAATGGAGACATAACCCTGTTATTAGAGATAATGATGGTTGTACATTCGCCATGCTCCACGCCGATGTATTTTTGGATAATTTGCCGAATTATTGGTATCACGATCCTACGCTGATAAACAATGATGGAAACACTGTTGCAATGCTCGCTGCTTAACATAATAGGTCTTTTCCACTGTGGTACCACGATGTGGATATGAAGAATAACTTAGGTTAGACTGTATATGACATATTCAAATCTCATAATTTTTAATTCGCGGGATATTGGTGAAAATATAAATGTTTTTTTGTGGAGAAATAAATTACTTTTTTTTCATATATAAATGAACGATATCCTGATCTAACATTTTGGTTTAGATTACTAAATAAATACACAGTAAGTTAAATCAGGAGATTCTGTAGTTTTATAAGCGTGCAAATATATAATGAATTCTGATCCGACGTACTTTTGGACTCGTTATTTAGAAGAATATTTCAATCATAATATACCTCGCAGATTATCATATTCCAATAATGCTGTTCTATCAGGGTTTACTATTGATTTGGATCTCCTTGTACCATGTGATCCTGATACTTATATTCCTTCTGACATCAATGAAGACTATCGTTTAGCGAAAATTGTAGCGGATGAATTTCAAGACAGATTTAGAAAAATCATGTTTTATAAAAACGATTACACCAGGGTACAAGAAGAAGATTTATCTTATATCATCTTGGCTAGAGACGACATCGATGTATCGAAACTGTCTTCTTGCAAGAAGTTTGTCAGATATGGTTTTCATATTTACTTCAATAAAATTTCAGCTTCTGGTGAGATTAAAACTTACTTAGCTAAAGATATAAAGACTAATAAACTATAATGTTATCAATTACTGAAAGACAGATATCCCCTTTCAAAGGATACTGATTTGCCAGATGTATCTCCTTTAGCAGGCACTACTTCTATTCCATTATCATTTCCACCCGGCGAAGGAAAGGATTACAATTACATTCTCATATCTGGTTAGAAGATAAGAATCACGAAATCAACGCCGGGCTTGATGGACTTATCTCCATTTTTAGGCAAAGAGATAGTCTTAGATAATTGTATATAGTTGACTGAGAGACCCACAAACATAGTTGCTTGGATAGTTAAGAACCAATGTCGTAATTACTAACAAGCAATTCATCATGCTTGCAATTTCTTAGATAAGAAGTTTCAAACAAAATAAGTATATAATTTATTACTATAATTTAATCACTTTTCATCAGCCACTGAATTTGGCTTCAAACAGTCCTTACTTAAAGGGTTATATTTCTATTGCAACGGAAACCCACTCCTGATTCAACTCTCACTTTTCGTCGCTATGTGTGAAAACGTTCAGCAGATATTTGACGAATAGGAACTAATGCCTTACGGTGATGATGATGTAGTGGATAAAAATTGGTTCTAATCCACAACAAGGGATCGTGATCCACTGAAGATCAGATAATACTGTGATGTAGAAATTCAAAAAATAGATTTGAAAGATCCTATCAGAAATCCTACATAACATATTGTGAATGTGTTCAACCAAAAAGGACGCAAACTGAACCCCGAAACGTTCGTAGAAGTTGTCCCATCTAGTGGCCTGTTAGAAGAATTCGTATAGTATTTGAAATTTGTTCAGAATGGTATTTATCTGGGTACACTGTTAGAAGATCTGAGTCCCAAAAACTTTTAAGGATTATTTTAGAAATTCATCTACTAAAAGATAGGAGAAGCTGTAATCATCAGACAAGTTGATGGTAAATCAGTTCTCTACATGTTCGAATCCCACGATAAAACTCATGATCAATTCCATTACAGATAGATAGACGAAGCTAGATTCACAGGTATTTTGTGTAAATATTATCAACAGTTTTTAGATGACTATTCTATATAATGTAAAAATCCTAATGAAATACCTCTTGCAGGTGGAGATAAAACAAAGACTCCAAAAGAATTTGCAATGATGGTAATGTGTGTTCAACAAAAGCTCGGGATTTCTGACTATAAATGTTGTTTAAATGCTATATATGCTGCCGATACAGGAGTGAAATACAGTACACCAGATAGCGATAAGGATTTCATCGGAGTTTATAATGGTGTTCTATAGCTCGTTCATCCTGTAGATAAAGATACAGATACAGTGTAGTAGAAAGAAGAATAGATGTAACGTTGTGGTGGATATCGACTTAGATTTATAGACGGAGATGAAGCTAGAAAGTACTTTATAACATAGAGTACGCTGTCAGCAATCCCCAAAGAACTCATAGATGACGAAGGATATCTTATGGACATAGATACTTACATGAAAAATAATAAAACGAGCCTCACAGACGCTTTCAAACTGGTAGAGAAAACGTTTGAAAGTATCTTCGGATCTGAGATAGAAGTATTAGACTGGTAGATTTATTAAATTTTCGTAAGACTATTTGATAAAACTTCAGCAGCACAATTCATGCTCACATCATACGGGACAGGCGCAGATGGAAAAACAACATACGCACAGGCTATATTGAATTCAATAGGACTTGGACTGGATAGTAAGATGGATGAATTGACTGGGGCATTGAGATCTATCTACTCCGGTGGTTACGGTGGTCAGGCAAACGGTAGTGTGTTACAGACTGTAGCCAAGGATTCATCATAACATACATCTGGCGGTTTATCAGAGTTCGTTGGCAGATTTTTCGGACTGATGGCAGAGCTGACACCAAATTTACCTATAGCTGCAGCTATGATTAAAACTCTTCACGGCGGTACCAGTGCCACGATAAGGAAAGCACATGCACCAGATGTTTCAAGCATAGTCAGCAAGATGTTCATAAATCTTCACACAAACGTTATACCATTCTTCGACCAGAGCATGGATTATGGTACATAGCGTAGATATTTATTTTATATGCACAAAGAAAAGTTCGTTTCATAAGCAGAATATGATATGTTGGACGAGCAGTCAAGACAACATATGCATGTGAAAAGTAACAACGTATAGGAACTCATCTGGAACGACATGACACACCTCGATGCAGTGCTGTTATACTGCTTGAATAAGTTTATAAAATACGAGCATAAAAGTATAGATTATATTCCACCTATCATCCGTAAAGAATCCGCTGAGTTCTGGTCTGCTAAATTGACATATTATAAACCTCTCAAAAACATGATCGTCGAGGCACAAGATGGATGTGATTTGTCTATGCATTTTGTTAAAGCGGTTTTCCAAGGAGAGTTGAATTCCAGAATGTTTAGTAAGAGACCCAGAGAGATTGATATGGAGTTGGACAGTTATATAAATTATCTTTAACAAGAATATATAAATAAACTATTTGTGTTGGATGCGGAGACTAACCAGTATATAAAGGCTAACCAGAATACACTGTTCACATTCAGTCAATCTGAACAATATATAATAGTCTTGAAAAATATGAAATTCAAGAACAAAGAGATATATGTATAATAATTACGGGAGTTCAGAGAGTAGTTAAAGAGAGCTAACGTTGAGTTTGAGTGAGAGATTATTTTTTGAACATAGAAATGTCAGGTGTAATTGATTATACGATGAACGCGGTTAAACTAAGTCCATCGACACTTAAAATAGTTGGTGCAATGATGGCCGTGGGAGCTGTAGTTGCTATTATAATTATTATTTATAACTTTATTTAAAAGAAAAACACTTTGCTTGAATCAATAGTCCCGTCACTTATTGCAGTGATGTAACTGGGTGTGGCTGGGTATTTATGGACGAGTATAAAATGATTCTTTTTTCGTGAAAAACTATCAACCATGATTATTTGTGTACACTTCTTCCCATGAGAAAAAATAAATCATTGGCCGTGTTTCTTAACAATTGGAACTATTATTATAATCATAATTACAATCAGTAGTATAATTGCTATTATAATATATGTCATATTGATATCAAACACCATCACGCTGCCTACTGTTTTCTTCTTTTCATCTTTCTCTTTCTCTTTCTCTTTTGGATTCTTTTTTGGTTTACTTTCTTCTTCAACTATCACTTCATTCTCCGCGTCGCTCTGAATCAAATTCTCAACTTCTTCCATTTATATGAAAGAAAAAAATGTACTTTTTTATTAAAATATAAATGTAGTAGACAGAAGAAGAATAGGCGTTCTATGCATCATTGTAACATATTCAAAAACAAGTTGTAGAACATTCCGATTCAGATGCAGACGAAAAGAAAAACGAACCTGAACCTGAAAGTGAAACCGAATCTGAATCGGAGTCTGAAAGCGATAAAACATCTGTTGTAGAAGATGAGGATTCGTCAATTAAAGATGATGAAAACTCAGATGAGTGTGACGATTGATTTTTTCGATAACCATCATGGAATACGATATACAGAAAGTACAGAATACCATTATAGTTAATTTTATATCCGGTTATAAATCAGAATTAATATAGGAGTTCAACGGAGATATGATATCTAATATAAGTGGGAGATATACGTTCTATCTACCTATTAATAGAAAATAATGGCTATAAAATATAATTAGAAAATATACAGTTCCAGAAATATAGAAAAAGAGTTTGACATACATTAGACTAGTGATTTAACAACAGCTGGAATACGAAAAAGAGTTCATATGATTAATTTATTTTTTTTGAATTATAAATGTACGAAAGAGAAAAATGTCCAATAGATAAAATGATCAGAGGACAGCCAATAGGAAAGATGATACGAGCCTTTAACTAGCGTCTCGGTGGTATGGAAGATCAAAGAATATTTGATCCAGGTTTCGGCATCCGTGAAGATGATTGATTTATTTTTTAAATTATAAATGTACAAGGTTTACACTGATGGTTCATTCGCCGATGAAAAAAGTAGATGGGCGTATTTAGTAATAGATGACAAAGATTAGATCGTGTATAAACTATCTGGTGACAGTGATCAAAGATTAGATTCTTCTAGAAACATAGGAGCTGAATTGACTGCTGTAATAAATGGAGTGAAATATATGGAAACTAATTTACCTAAAATAGAATATACTATATATTATGATTATATCGGGATCGAAAAGTGGTATGATGGTAGTTGGAAAGCAAAGACAGCAGTTACGATAGGCTATAAGGAATTTGTACAAAAAAGAAAGTTATAGTTTAAGAAAGTTAAAGCTCATTCAGGAGATAAATTCAATGAGATGGTTGATTAATTATGTCTGGCAGGACGGTTTGATTTTGATTGATTTATTTTTTAAATCAAATTCAAGAAACGATAATAGAAGAAACGAATAATATATTATAACTCGCTGCAATAAATGTTATGTAGACCAACGAACTAATAAAAGAATAGCAGGCATTGTAGAAAGCAGTAAAAGAAAGAATAAATGATGATAACATTTTAATATAATAGTTAAGGGATGAAATAGTAAGATTGAAAAGCCGTAAATGCTGTTGATTGATTTATTTTTTAAATTAAATGCAAAGTAAGAAAGTAGATGAAACTGGAAATATATTTTCATCAGCACGTATAGATAGTTTATTAATGTAAGATGACGGAATTGATAAAATATTTGTCGATGCTGGTATGACGAACACCCCATTATAAAAATTGTATAAATCTGTGGATCATATGATAAAAAGCACATAAGCTCTCTAAGAGTTGGTATAACGATAATAAGACGAAATAGCAAGATTGAAAAGCCGTAAATGCTGTTGATTTATTTTTATAATATATGACTCAGACTTTTATGGGACAAGACATCTCCGAAATATCGAAGAAAACAAATGACATCATAAACGACGCTCACAAAAGATAGAAATATGTATTAAAGAAACTGGATGATCTGGATGATAATATATAAAAAAGATTGAAACATGATAACATGATAATAGATTAGTTATAAGACAAAATATAAGAATTAGAAACTGAAATCAAAAGACTTAAATAAGGTAGATGTTGTTGAACAGAAAAATTGATTTTTTACTGAGATATTATCATGTATATAGATTAAAGTTAAACAACCGACGCAATGTTAAATGCAAAGAGGGGTGAATTTTCTGACAAACAAGAACATCCACCTTACACATAAGATAGAGATGGATGGACAGTGGCGATGTATGCTGCTTGGTACGGACATATAGATATTCTTCCTGAATGCTGGAAACACCGGTGGGATGTTAAAAATTCTGATGGCTTAACAGTACATAATATACTATTAAACAATGGATTCAAAGTACCTGATATATGGGTTGATCCTAAGTTGCTCGAAAGATAGAAGAGAGTATATACTTAGATTGAATTACATGGTGAAATATGTTGTACATGTCGTAGTGAAGAGGAGACATAATTCTGTTAGACAAAATGTCAACATACAGATCACATATGTATGAATTGCGTTAAACAGTTAGAACAGTGTCCCATTTGCAGACAGGTTGATTTCATCCTATGATTTTTTTCTAAATATAAATACGTAATCTACTCTCAAGAATAAACACGGATACACATAAGCTATGATAGCGGCGAAGAGTGGACATATTGATAAATTGCCCACACATTTAAAACACGATCCAACTCTGCGCGACAATGATGGAAACACTGTCGCAATGTTAGCGTTAGGTGATGTGGATGACTATTGGAAACATTGTCCAATCATGCGAAATAATCATGGAATGACGGTTGCAATGATTGCATCAAGTTTCAATTCACTCGACGGTTTATCGGCGTATTGGATGCATGATCCAACTCTGCGCGACCTGTCTGGAAACACAGTAGCAATGATATTATCACATAAATATTCTTTACACGACATACCCGACGAATGGATACATGATCCAAACTTGCGGAACACTTCCGGACGCACTGTTGCAATGATACATATAAATAGAGATATATAGTTGTTACCAGAATGTTGGAATCATGATCCAGAGCTTTCAGATTCTTTAGGAAATACGGTTGCTATGTTATTTATCGCAAAAGATAATATATTATATTTACCAGAATGTTGGATGCACGAACCTGGTTTATAAAATTCTGAAGGGAATACAGTCGCAATGTTAGCATTAGGTGATGTGGATGATTATTGGAAACATGACACAACTCTAAGAAATATAAAACAAAATACAGTAGCAATGTTAGCATTAGGTTATGTGGATGATGACTGGAAGCATGATCCAACTCTTGTAAATATAAATGGAAGCACTGTTGCAATGTTGGCTTTTGGTAACGTCGATGACTATTGGAAGCATGATCCAAGCTTATAAAACTTCAACGGAAATACAGTCGCAATGCTATAGGCGATGAGAGGTTCGTTGAATGACGATTGGAAACATGATCCAGGATTGAAGAACAAATAGGGAAATAGGGTTAGCGATATGATTAAATTATAAAGTGACAGTTATTGGAATCCTAAATATAAAACAGAGGAATTGTGTGATGAGACATGTTGCATCTGTTTCGGCGAAGAAATTCTATACTGCTAAACAAAATGTAAACATACTTCACGTATATGTTTGAGCTGTGTTTCACAACTTACAGAAAACAGATGTCCGATATGCAGGATGAAAGATTATATTTCTTATCAATGACACTTGATTTTTTTCGTTCATCATATGAACGTCCTGATCACCAGCTACAATGTAAAATATAGTTGTGAAAATGGGATAGCGAAAGTATCTAGAGGATAGATTCCATATACATGTAGTCATAATGATATGTATATAAACTGTTTTCAAATCAATGATAACTAAAACTGTCTATCTATAGATTGCGAAGATGGAGTAATTATATCTATGGTGAATGGACGTATGTTACATACTAATTTTAAAGATGATTGGGGTGGTATTAAACAGAATAATAAATAAGAATGGAATGGTGTGATAGAATTTAAATATGAAGTTTAAAATGAAATGTCAGACATTACACTTGCGCTCATTATTGCGTTCGCGACGCTTGTGCTCATGGTGCTCATCGTTGGCGCCGTTGTTGGGTTTACGTAATGTTGATTTTTTCATTAAGTTATATGTAACTAGATATGACAGATGCTAAAATGATTTACGAAGGTGATCTCAAATATAATATGATAACGTTTAAACATTTATAATAAATATAGAAACTTACTAACTGTAAAAAGATAATCTTATCATGTGATCAGCCATTTATTAAATTCTCTAACTTATATTACAGAGTAAATAAATTCATGGCGGACGATAAGGAAATCATATGTATCACTAAGGAAGGTCCAGCTGGTTACAGTGTTGATAAAGGAAAGATCGTACATAATATACAAGTAGAGTTTGACACGACATCTGTCAAATAATTCAAGGGATTTGGTTTCTATTCTAAAAAGATAACACTCGGACATGCTGAACGTTAGAAAGAATAAGAAGTTGATATGGGAAGATATCAAGAATGATTATTTTTTTGATCCAGAAGAAATGGAAAATGGTGATGGAAATACAACTGCAATGAATGCTGCGTATAATGGTAATTTATAAGATCTAAATGACTACTGGAAGCACGATCCATGTATGAAAAATCCGACAGGGAATACTGTTGCAATGATATATGGGTCGAAATATTCCTTAGATCATTTACCGGATCACTGGAAACATGATCCAACAATTAGAAACAATAATGGAGAAACTGTTGCTATGATCTCTGCTAAATATAAATTATTAGATACTTTAACAGACCACTGGAAACATGATCCAACACTCAGTAACTATATAGGAGAAACGGTTGCAATGTTAGCTTCAGGTAAGGTCGATGATCACTGGAAACATGATCCAACTATCAGAAACAAGAAATAATAAACTATCGCAATGTAGTTAAAAGGTACAATCGATTAATGTTGGAAACATGATCCAACTCTACGGGATCCAGCCGGAAACACAGTTGCGATGTTAGCTTTAGGTAAGGTGGATGATCACTGGAAACATGATCCAACTCTCTTCAACCTGAAAGGAAACACAGTCGCGATGTTAGCTAATGGTAAAGTCGATACACATTGGAGACATGATCCAACTCTACGGGATCCAGCCGGAAACACAGTCGCGATGTTAGCTTTAGGTAAGGTGGATGATCACTGGAAACATGATCCAACTCTCTTCAACCTGAAAGGAAACACAGTCGCTATGTATGTTGCATTAAATGACTGTGTAAATGGACTATCAGATCACTGGAAACATGACCCAACTCTTCGTAACACTAAAGGATAGACTGTTGCTATGTATTGTGTTGACAGAGATATAAAAACATTACATGATTATTGGAAGCACGATCCAACTATTTCTGATTCTTTAGGAAATACAGTAGCGATGTACGTGGCAATTAAGGGTTATATAGATGGGTTGCCCGAATATTGGAAACACGACTCAACTCTTCGTAATGCTGAAGGCAGAACACTTGCGATGTTAGCATACGGAGATGTTTCATCTTTTTGGTAACACGAACCAACTCTTGTCGATTCTCTGGGAAATACTTTAGCGATGTTATGTGTGTATGGTAACAAAGCAAATATAATAAGCAATAAATGGAAACATGATCCAACTCTTCGCAATACAGGAGGACACACTTTGGCAATGATAGCAAAGGGTAAGGTTGGAAAATATTGGAGACATGATCCGACTCTTTCTGACCCGGAAGGAAATACAGTTGCCATGATTGCGTTAGGCGACGTCGACGACAATTGGAAACATGATCCAACTCTTTCTAACTTAGAAGGAAACACGGTGGCGATGTTAGCGTCAGGTTATGTCAATGATTATTGGAAACATGATCCAATTCTTTCCAACCTGAAAGGAAACACGGTTGCAATGATTGCTAGAGGGGGTATGAAACGTTACTGGGTACATGATTCGATGCTTTCTAACTCCGATGGAGACACAGTGGCGATGCTTATTGCACGAAGATCTGGTAAGGATATACCCAAATTATGGCAGCACTCTCCAACTCTTTCTAACTCAGAAGGTAATACAGTTGCAATGCTAGCGTTAGGTCGTGTGGATGATTATTGGAAACACGATTCAACTCTCTCTAACCTTGGAGGAAACACAGTTGCGATGCTAGCGTTAGGTAAGGTAGATGATTATTGGAAACATGATCCAACTCTTACAAATAAAAAGGGTAAGCGTGTTTGTGATTTAATTAAATTATAAAGTTCAGATTATTGGTATATTGAGAAATAATATAAAACAATCACTCTTCCGTTGTAAACATGTTATGTCTGTCTTGGAGAAGAAACCGAATATTGTTAAACCAAATGTTAACATACGTCTAATATATGTTTAAAATGTATTAAATAACTTTCAGACAGTAAATGTCCTATGTGTAGACTTGAAGATTTCTTAGATTGATTTATTTTTTAAATAAATCATGTCAATAAAATGGACCACTTATGTACCAGAGTTTGGAAATTGTAGTGATACCAACATCGAATGTAGCATAGAGACTAGAGACGCTGATTGTCTTTATAGGACATATGGAACTAAACACTGCTATTCTAAATATAAAGGATACCATATCGATGGCTACGATGTAAATGATTTAGCTCAGTATTTAGAAGGAAAGAAATGTATTATGACAACACGTTTCGATAATCATATATTTTTACGATTATTTCTTGATGAAATTTATTAGAAACAGTAACTTGAATAGCCTCATGAAAGCTTTAAACCTATGTGGGTAGGTATTCATCTTTATTAAGAATAATTTTATGAGCTCGTAGACAGGTATAATAATGATAAATTCAGCAATGGTATATAAAATTATGGATGTGTCGATAACATACATTGTTATTTTGTTGATAACTGTGTGTAATGTACTGATTTATTTAACTGTATAAATTGTTATAAATGTAAAAATTGCATCAACTGCGATGACTGTATAGAATGCTACGGGATCAATGGTGGAAAATGGATGTACAAAAATTAATAATTAACACATGAAGAGTGGATAAAATTAGATTTTCCTGGATATAATATTTAGTTCTGTGAAGATGGTAACCAATCTTTGTAAGAGTATTGATAAATTGATTTATTTTATATATAACATGTAACAGTAATTCCCGTCAAAAGCCTATATAAATCACATCAAATTCGCACAAGATCCAGAGAAACATCATCCATATAAAATATATCCTACTAATGATTTCAAGCAGATTCATTTTTCAGTTAAAGGTCCAGCCGGAACTCCGTTCGCTGGTGGGTTGTATCATGGTATAATAAAGGTTACAACTAATTTCCCATTCAGTTATCCAACTATGTGTTTCGTTTAGGATTCAGGTAAATTTACAAATGGTGGTGATATATGTTTATCTTATAATACAGAAGGTCAGTGGTAGCCTACATTGGGAATAAATGGGGTTATACTATAATTATAAAGTATATTTGGAGATGAGAGTGTACATGGTACAAATATTTTATCTAAAACATAATATAGCAAAGAGTAAATAGATGAGTGGATAGAGAAATCTAAAACATATACATGCTGTGTATGTGGATGTAAACATAGTGAAATATATGAATCTATTGTATGATTAATTTTTTTTCATTACATACGATGAACGTCCAGAGAGACAACGGAGATACTATATATAGACACAATTCTGCACTGTAAGACAACGATGGATATACGGTTGCGATGTATTTAGCTCGCGAAGGAAAGGAGATTCCAACCCAGTGGGAACATGATCCAGCTCTGTAAGACAACAATGGATCGACGGTTGCGATGTATTTAGCGCGGTGTGGAAGGAAGATTCCTATACAGTGGGAACACGATCCGTCTGTGTAAACAACGAAAGGATTAACAGTGGTAATGTATTTTATTCGTGGTGGGTAAGATATTCCAAATCAGTGGGAACATGATCCGACCCTATAAGATGAAGATGGATGGACAGTCGCGATGTATTTAGCCTGTAACGGAAGGAAGATTCCTGTACAGTGGGAACATGATTCAGCACTGTAAACTAATATTGGAACAACAGTTGCAATGCGTTTAGTGCGGTGTGGAAGAAAGATTCCTACGTAGTGGTAACATGATCCAGCTCTGTAAGACAACAATGGAACAACGGTTGCGATGTATTTAACTAGTAACGGAAGGAAGATTCCTGTACAGTGGGAACATGATTCAGCACTGTAAACTAATATTGGAACAACAGTTGCAATGCGTTTAGTGCGGTGTGGAAGAA
>Ga0302215_10000106_pt1 | contig 64236 bp, 49 predicted proteins | sample II_Fen_N3_1_FD_194580 | JGI IMG/M metagenome (GOLD analysis project Ga0302215, IMG submission 194580) | Peat permafrost microbial communities from Stordalen Mire near Abisko, Sweden - II_Fen_N3_1 | ecosystem: Environmental > Terrestrial > Soil > Wetlands > Permafrost | place: Sweden: Abisko... | reverse complement strand
TGACTTTTCGGAAATAAAAACCAGTAATTTCTCCCAAATAAAGCTGAAACTTATTTCTAAAAATATAACAAATAAAGATTTTATTCAGGTAAAAAAACTGATTAAAGAACAAAAAAAATTAGAAAAACGAATTGGTCGGTTGGACAGGATGAAAAATCTTTTTAAATACTGGCATTTTGCACATTTGCCATTTGCCTTAATTATGTTGATTATCATGGTAATACACATTGTTGTGGTACTTACGTTTGGTTACAAATGGATATTTTAAATTATGGAACAATTTATTGAAATTGCTATATATGGCTCTATCGCTCTGCTTATAATCGTCGTATTGTTGATTTATATTTTAAAGCAAAAACGGGAATCAAAAGAAGTAGACGTCAAGATTGCTCAGGCAAAAGAAGATGGAGTTCACGAACCGGTTTCACTATATCCGGTAGTTGACCCAAACCGCTGTATTAAAAGCGGTGCATGTATAACAGCGTGCCCCGAACACGATATTTTAGGAATCAGAAACGGAAAAGCAACCATTATAAATGCTTCGCATTGTATTGGACACGGTGCCTGTTTCAGAGCTTGTCCGGTTGAAGCAATCTCGTTATCAATAGGAACTGAGAAACGGGGCGTCGATTTGCCACACGTCAGTATTACTTTCGAAACCAATGTACCGGGAATTTACATTGCAGGCGAATTAGGCGGAATGGGATTAATCAGAAATGCAGTTACTCAAGGTAAAGAGGCAGTTGAAAATATTGTCAAAACCATAAAAAAAGACGTTAAAGCCGAATACGATTTGGTTGTGGTTGGTGCCGGTCCGGCTGGAATTTCGGCAACACTTGCTGCTAAAAAATTTGGATTGAACACCTTGACACTGGAACAAGATACGCTGGGTGGAACAGTTTTTACATTTCCGCGCGCAAAAATTGTCATGACAGCACCTATGGATCTTCCTTTGTATGGACAAGTTAAGTTTAATGAAACATCGAAGACACAACTACTTGATTTATGGCATAAAGTGATTCTAAAAAATGACATTAAAATTAAAGAAAACTCTAAAGTTCAGTCAATTACTCAAAATGGAGATACGTTTAATGTTGAAACTATACATGGAGAGAGTTATAACACTAAAACGGTTTTACTGGCAATAGGAAGACGGGGAACACCCCGTAAACTGAATGTTCCGGGCGAAAATTCAGAAAAAGTAGCATACCGGCTTTTAGAACCTGAAGAGATTAAAAACAAGAACATTCTGGTTGTTGGCGGTGGCGATTCTGCCATTGAATCCGCCTTACTCTTAGCAGACGAAAATAAAGTTACATTATCGTATCGAAGCAATGCATTTAACAGAATAAAAGTAAAAAACAACGAGAAAATAAATGATGCGATTAAAAGCGGATTAATTGATATAAAATTCAGTTCAAATATTGTTTCGATTGAAAAGGATTTTGTTTTATATACTGAAAATGAATCTTCGGAAGTATTGAAACTACCAAATGATTTGGTTTTCGTTTTTGCCGGAGGTGAATTACCAACTGATTTTTTGAGAAAGACCGGAATTTTAGTGACAACAAAACATGGTGAAAGCATTTTAAAGCATTAACAATAAATTCGTAATTACCTTATATTCTTGCACTTTTAAAAATCTGTTTCCAATATGAATTTACATAAGATATATTTTGCGCTTGTAATTTTCATATTCTGTGGGTATTCTGCATCAGCTCAAATTTCGCCCGGTGATTTGAGTAAAGCTCATGCATATTTGGATGGTGTAACTAATTGCACCAAATGCCATGATGTTGGAAATAAAGTTACGAGAGAAAAATGTTTAGCCTGTCATCAGACTGTAAAAACAAATATTGCGCTTGGAAAAAGCTATCATGCTTCTTCTGATGTAAGCGGAAAAGAATGTTTGACCTGCCATAACGAACATCATGGACGAGATTTCCAAATTATCCACTTTGATAAAAAGAATTTCAGTCACATAAAAACAGGTTTTGAATTAAAAGGTAAACATGCCACCCTGGATTGCATTTCATGTCATAAACCTGCTTTTAACAAAGATGAGAGATTAAAAGGAAAACCGGGAACCTTTATGGGATTTAATCAAGCTTGTCTTTCATGCCATGCCGATTACCATCAGGGAAGAATGTCGCCAAAATGTAACAATTGCCACAACTTCAATACTTTTAAAAATCCTATCGGCTTCGACCACAATACGACACGTTTTCCGTTAGTTGGGAAACACAGGGATGTACTTTGCGAAAAGTGTCACAAAACGGAAATTATTGATGGTAAACCGGTTCAGAAGTTCAGAGGAGTTGAATTTGCAAACTGTACGGCTTGCCACAAAGATGTTCACGACAATAAATTCGGGCAAAATTGCCGACAATGTCACTCCGAAGAATCTTTCCACAATGTCAAAGGAATAAGTACCTTCAATCACGACAAAACAGGATTCAAATTACTTGGAAAACATAATTCAGTTGCCTGTAAATCATGCCATAAAGTTAGTTTGACAACACCTTTGAAGCATGATCATTGTTACAATTGCCATGCTGATTATCACAAAAAAGAATTTGCTAAAAATAATATTTCTCCTGACTGCAATCAATGTCATAATAATGATGGATTTTCGCCGAGCGCATATACCATTGAAAAGCATAATCAATCAAAATTTAGCCTTGAAGGTGGACATGTTGCCACACCTTGCATTGCCTGTCATAAAAAACAAGACAGATGGACTTTCCGGAATATTGGAAGTAAATGCAACGATTGTCATAAAAATGAACACAAGGGATTTATTCAGGAAAAATATTTTACTAATGAGAATTGTACAGTTTGCCATAACGTGAAAGAGTGGAAAAATATAGCATTTGATCATTCCAAAACGAATTTCAAACTCGATGGTGCACATGCAAAACAACAATGCGGTGAATGTCATTATGCTAAAAACGAAAAAGGAATACGAGTTCAGAAATTTATGGCACTTTCTATGGAATGTTCAAGCTGCCATTCCAATTCGCATGTCGGTCAATTTGATATAAATGGCAAAACGGATTGTACAAAATGCCATAATTCAGACAGTTGGGAGAAAACTAAATTTGACCACAACACATCACGATTTAAGTTGGATGGAGCTCATATAACTGTAAAATGTAATGAATGTCATAAAGAAGTTACAGATTCAAAAGGAAAATATATCCAGTATAAATTTAAGAATGTAGAATGTACAAACTGTCATTCATAACTCTTCTGACTCTATTTGTAGCAGTAAATGTGTTTTCACAATCTTCACCACACGGAGGTAAATTAAACATTAAATGTGACAATTGCCATGTTAGTAAGAGCTGGACAATAATTGTAATAAAAAAAGATTCTTTTAATCATAATAAAACGAGTTTTCCTCTTGTAGGTCAACACCAAACTATATCTTGTAAAAAATGTCATTCCGATTTAATTTTTGAAAATGCCAAGAATAAAACTGAATGTATTTCTTGCCATCAGGACGTTCATCAATTAACTTTAGGAAAAGACTGTGGACGATGTCATACACCTACAATCTGGACTGTAAAAAACATAACTCAAATTCATAATCAAAGTAGATTCCCATTGCGGGGAAGACATGCCTCATTAGATTGTTTGCTTTGCCATAAATCAGCTTCGTTGTTACGATTTGACCCAATGGGAACCGAATGTATCGACTGTCACGCTACTGATTACTTTGCTACAACAAATCCATCCCATGTAACCTCAAAATTTCCGAAAGACTGTTCACAATGTCATAAAGATGATAATTGGCATTCAGCTACTTTTAATCACAATAATACAAGATTTCCTTTAACAGGCGGACATATTGGTGTAGATTGTATTAAATGTCATGTAAATGGCTATGTTGGAACTCCGACAACTTGTGCGAGTTGTCACTTAGCCAATTATAATTCTGCAACGACTCCAAATCACACTACAAATAATTTCTCAAAAGATTGTCAGATTTGTCATAACAACCTTGCATGGCAGCCGTCTACATTTAATCATAATACCACGACTTTCCCATTAACAGGAGCTCATGTTAGCGTTGCATGTGGAAGTTGCCATACTAATGGTTATAACGGAGGAACACCAACAACCTGTGTTGGATGTCACCTGACAAATTATAATGCAACAACAAATCCGAATCATATATTAGCTAAATTTTCAACCGATTGCCAGACTTGTCATAATGTAACAGCATGGAGTCCCTCGACTTTTAATCATAATACTGCAACAACGTTCCCGTTAACAGGTGCACATATTGGTGTTACATGTGTCAGTTGTCATCCAACAGGCTATTCTGCTATTCCTACAACTTGTGTAAGTTGCCACTTAGCCAATTATAATTCTGCAACGACTCCAAATCACACTACAAATAATTTCTCTAAAGATTGTCAGATTTGTCACAACAACGTTGCATGGCAGCCGTCAACATTTAATCATAATACCACAACTTTCCCATTAACAGGTGCGCATGTCAGCGTTGCTTGTGGAAGTTGCCATACAAACGGTTATACCGGGGGAACTCCAACAACCTGTGTTGGTTGTCATTTAGCCAATTATAATTCTGCAACGACTCCAAATCACACTACAAATAATTTCTCTAAAGATTGTCAGATTTGTCACAACAACGTTGCCTGGCAGCCGTCAACATTTAATCATAATACCACAACTTTCCCATTAACAGGAGCTCATGTTAGCGTTGCATGTGGAAGTTGCCATACAAACGGATATACAGGTGGAACACCTACGACCTGTGTTGGTTGCCACTTAGCCAATTATAATTCTGCAACGACTCCAAATCACACAACAAATAATTTCTCTAAAGATTGTCAGATTTGTCATAACAACGTTGCCTGGCAGCCGTCTACATTTAATCATAATACTACAACTTTCCCATTAACAGGAGCTCATCTTAGCGTTGCATGTGGAAGTTGCCATACAAACGGTTATACCGGTGGAACACCAACGACCTGTGTTGGTTGTCACCTGACTAATTTTAATGCATCAACCAATCCCAATCATACATTAGCGAAATTTTCAACCGATTGCCAGACTTGTCATAATGTAACAGCATGGAGTCCATCGTCATTTAACCACAATACAGCTACAACTTTCCCCTTGGCAGGTGCTCATATCGGTGTGACTTGTGCTGCCTGTCATACGAACGGATATGCAGGAATACCAACAACCTGTGTAAGTTGTCATCTGACAAATTATAATGCAACTACTAATCCGAATCATATTACTGCTAATTTTCCTAAAACTTGTGAAACATGCCATTCTACAACGAATTGGACATCATCTACATTTAATCATAGTACTTCAACTACGTTTCCTTTGACCGGAGCTCATATTACGGTCTCCTGCAACCTTTGTCATCCAACAAATTATAATGCAATTCCGACTACTTGTGTGAGTTGTCATTTAGCAAATTATAATGCAACGACCAATCCAAATCATGTTACGGCAAAATTTCCGACATCCTGTGAAACTTGTCATTCCACAACAAACTGGACATCTTCAACATTTAATCACAGTACCAGCACCACATTCCCGTTAACAGGTGCACATATCGGACTTGCATGTAATCTTTGCCATCCATCTAATTATAATGCAATTCCGACTACTTGTGTAAGTTGCCATTTAGCGACTTATAATGCTGCTGTCAATCCAAATCATATTGGAGCAAAATTTGCAACAACCTGCGAAACTTGTCATTCGACAACCAATTGGACAACAGCCATATATGATCATAATACAGTTGCAACAATTCCTTTAACCGGAAATCATAATCTTAGTTGTTCAACATGTCATACAACACCAACAAATTATACAATATTTTCTTGCAGACAAGTTGGTTGTCATGCCACGGCACATAATGCCGCTCAAGGAAGCATAGGCTGTTATCAATGTCACCCAAGGGGTAGAGCAGGTTAATAATTAGTGAGTACCAAGAAATAACGATTCATGATGCACGTTTAAGCATAAATCAAAACACAAAAAAATTATCAATGTCTAAGATTTTACTTATTATTATATCTGTTTTTACAGTTACTTCTATCTTCGCTAAATCACCTCATGGAGAGGAGTTTAAAATAGATTGTGTAAATTGTCATATTACCAGTAATTGGGAACAAATGAATCCCAGAAAGTTTAATCATAACAAAACAAAATTCCCTTTAGTAGGTCAACATAATACTGTCGATTGCCGGAAATGTCATCCGACTCTCGAATTTGCAAAGGCTAAAATGCAATGCGTAGATTGTCATAAGGATATGCATGAAGGTACGGTTAGTAGAGATTGTGAACGTTGTCATTTACCAAAATCATGGATTGTTTCAAACGTGAAACAAATTCATCAACAAGTAGGATTTGCATTAGAAGGTTCGCATGCCACAGCAGATTGTGGTTTATGTCATAAATCAGCTTCTTTGCTTAGATTTGAAAATATTGGTACGGATTGTTATTCTTGTCATAAAGACAAATATGTTGGAACATTTGGTAGCCCAAATGATCATAAAAAGCTGGGATTTGGAACCGATTGTTTTCGTTGCCACAATATGACAGGTCATGACTGGACATCAATAGGAAATGGTTTTGAACATGGATTATTTCCTCTTACTGGTGGACATAAGATTGATTGTATAAAATGTCATACTACCGGCGAATATGGAACAAAGTTATCAACATCATGTGTATCATGTCATTTAGCTAAATATAATGCGACTACAAATCCAAATCATGTTACTGCCAAGTTTCCAACAACATGTGAGACATGTCATACAACAGCTAACTGGACAACTTCAACATTTGATCATAGTTCATATTTTCCAATTAAGAATGGAAGTCATAATGTAAGTTGCACTACTTGTCATACAAATGCATCAAATTATGCAATATTTACTTGTTTAACAGCTTCTTGTCATCGCAATGCCCATAACCAGAATCAGGGTTCACAAGGTTGTTATTCTTGTCATAGAAATGCGCGCGGTGGAGATTGATTGCTTGATATTTATACTGAATGTAATCTTTGTCAGGTATTAACTTTAAAAGTTGAAGTAAAATTGAACTTAACATTAAGATTGTTGGTTTATATAAATATTGAATTGTCTTAGTATCAATTTGTTTATAAGCAGAAAATTCAAGCACCTTAATTATTCAAAAGAAATTATTGCTTTATATGAAAACCCCGTTATTAATATTTTTATTATTCTTTTTAAATATTACTATCTTTTGCCAAACAACACCTGCGGTATTGAATGGGAAAGTTTCATTTATTTCTTCACAGAACGTATATGTTAAATTTGAAAATACTGAAGGAATTATTGTTGGTGACACATTGTACATTTCAAAGGACAATGTATTAGTTCCTGCTTTAGTAGTCAATAGCTTATCTTCAATTTCATGTGTTGGCACTCCATTGATTAAAAACACATTTACTCTTTCGGCAGAAATAGTTGCAAAAAAAAGGGAAGTAAAAAAATCGATTAACAACAAAGCTCCAGAACAAAAATATGCAGAATCGCCTAATGATAAGGCTATTCACGATGCATTCAACAAACAAAAAGGAACTACTACAAAAGCAAGATTCGATGGGCGACTTGCAGTTTCGTCCTACACAAATTTTTCAAGTAATTACACTCCCAGCGAAAGATTACGTTATAATTTAACTATGAATGCTGCTCATATTGGCAATTCAAACCTTTCAGCAGATACTTATATCTCATTTTCACATTTGCTCTCCTTTCCAAGTAAACCTACCGATTGGACCGGATTAAATAATGCATTGAAAATATACAGTTTATCATTAAAATATGATCTTAGTAAAACTTCAAGTTTAAGTTTTGGTCGAAAAATATATAATAATATGTCTAATATCGGGGCTGTGGATGGTCTTGAATATGAAAATGTGGGCAAAAACTTTACATTTGGTGCATTAGCAGGATCACGACCTGATTATTTGGACTATAGTTTTAATCCTAAATTATTACAATTCGGAGCGTTCATAAGTCATAATATCCGTAATGAAAACGGGACAATGCAAACTTCATTAGGTGTATTTAATCAACTGAACAATTTCAAAACCGACCGGCGATTTGCTTATTTCCAACATTTGAATTCATTACTCAAAAACGTAGACTTATTTAGTTCATTCGAAGTTGATCTATATGGATTTGTAAATAACCAACTTACATCAACTTTTGATTTGACCAGCACATATATTTCTCTCCGATACAAGCCCTGGGATAATTTTTCTACGTCTTTGTCTTACGATGCCCGAAAGAACATTTATTATTACGAAACTTTTCCGCAAAATAAGATTGACAGCACATTAGACAAAGAAACAAGACAAGGATTCAGATTCAACTTAATGTATCGTCCTTTCAAATATTTTGTTTGGGGAGGTAATGTCGGTTATAATCTAAAATCAATTAACACGGGCGCTTCAATGAATGCAAATAGTTTTTTAAGTTACACCCAATTACCTTTCAATACGTATGGTACCCTTACTGTAACTGCACTCAAAACGCCTAATATTACCAGTATGATGGTTTATGGAATTTCTTTAAATCGTGATTTTTTAGCCGGTAAAGTAAATGCTCAGATTGAATATAGAATGGGAAATTTTCAGTATGTAAATTCAACTATTCCAACTCAACAGAATATTGCAGCAATGAGTTTATTCTGGAGGATAGCTAAAAAACTGACTCTATCAGCAAATTTTGAAGGAACTTTTGAAACTTCAGGCACAACCAAAAATTACAATAGTTTGTATTTAAATATCAGTCAGCGATTCTAGAAAATTTATTTATTTTTCAATAAATCTTCCAGTTTCATTAATTCATCCCGATATTGTGCCGCTTCCAGAAATTCAAGCTTTTTGGCAGCATCCTGCATAGCTTTTTTGGTTTTTGCTATTGCTTTTTCCAATGCGGCACGAGACATATACTGAACTACAGGATCAGCTGCAATGCCATTCATAACTTCAGGTTCAATATAAGCATTCGGTTCAACCTTACTGAAAGAATTCCGTTCGCCTTTGATAATGGCTGTTGGAGTAATCCCGTGAGCTTCATTATAAGCCAACTGTTTTTCGCGCCGTCTGTTCGTTTCCGAAATGGTTTTCGCCATACTGTCAGTCATTTTATCGGCATACATAATCACTCTTCCGTTCAGGTTTCGTGCGGCACGACCGGCAGTCTGAGTCAATGACCTATGAGAACGTAAAAAACCTTCTTTATCTGCATCCAAAATGGCAACAAGCGAAACTTCGGGCAAATCGAGTCCTTCGCGCAATAAATTTACGCCTACCAACACATCATAAACTCCCCGCCGCAAATCTTCCATAATTACAACACGATCCAGCGTATCTACATCCGAGTGAATATAGTTGCAACGAACTCCCATTTTTCCCAGATAATCAGTGAGTTCTTCGGCCATACGTTTGGTAAGTGTAGTAACCAACGTACGTTCACTTTTTTCAGTTCTGATGGTAATTTCTTCCAGCAAATCGTCAATCTGATTCAGACTTGGCCGAACATCAATAATCGGATCGAGTAATCCGGTTGGACGAATCAACTGATCAACCACAATTCCTTCGCTTTTCATTAATTCGTAATCTGCCGGAGTTGCACTAACGTAAATAGTCTGTGGTGCCAGTTCTTCAAATTCCTCAAATTTCAACGGGCGATTATCTTTAGCAGACGGTAAACGGAAGCCATAATCAACCAGATTCAGTTTACGGGCAGCATCGCCACCAAACATCGCCCGGATTTGAGAAATGCTTACATGACTTTCGTCGATGACAAGTAAAAAGTCTTTTGGAAAATAATCCAACAGGCAAAATGGTCTTGTTCCAGCTGCACGGCCATCGAAATAACGTGAATAATTCTCAATTCCGGAACAATAACCCAGTTCTTTTATCATCTCCAGATCGTAATTAACACGTTCGTAAATTCGTTTCGCTTCATATGGTTTACCAATGGATCGAAAATAATCAACTTGTTTAGCTAAATCCACTTCAATATGCTGAATGGCATTAGCTATGCGCTCTTTTGTGGTAACAAAGATACTTGCCGGATAAATTTTGTAGGCGTCGAATGTCTCAATAACATTAAAATTAACCGGATCAACAGTTTGAATTTCTTCAATTTCGTCGCCCCAGAACATAACCCGAAGCACAAAATCGGAATAAGCCAGAAAAATATCCACCGTATCGCCTTTTACCCGGAAATTTCCACGATTTAATTCAATTTCATTACGCGAATACAAACTATCCACCAAAGTTCTTAAAAAAACGTTACGAACCAGTTTCTGTCCACGTTGTATTTCAATAACATTGCTGGTGAAGTCATCCGGATTTCCAATTCCGTATAAACACGAAACCGACGAAACAACCAGCACATCCCTCCTACCCGACAATAATGCTGACGTGGTAGCAAGTCGCAATTTTTCAATTTCCTGATTGATGGATAAATCTTTCTCGATATAAACATCGCTAACCGGCAAATAAGCTTCGGGCTGATAGTAATCGTAATACGACACAAAATATTCAACCGAATTTTCTGGAAAGAAAGATTTGAATTCACTATAAAGCTGGGCGGCAAGCGTTTTATTATGACTGAGTATCAAAGTAGGACGTTGAACCTGTTGAACGACATTGGCAATGGTAAAGGTTTTACCCGAACCGGTCACACCCAGCAAGGTTTGATACGGAACGTCAGCATTCAGACCTTCTACAAGTTGTCTGATTGCTTCGGGTTGGTCGCCGGTAGGGCGATATGAGGAAGTCAGTTTAAAAGCCACAACAAGAATTTACAATTAAATTTTAATCCAAGGAAATCAGATTTTCTTTGAGTTGATTGGGTTGATTCTGAATTAATTAATTCTGAATTCGAATGAATATCAGTAAAAAGGAAAACTTAATCTTCAAGCGGCATAACCATCCACATTACGAGATACAAAATGATTCCCGGAAATCCGACAGTAAAAATAGTGAGCAGTGCATAAATAACCCGAACTAAGGTTACATCCCATCCGAAATATTCGGCTAAACCTGCACAAACACCAGCTATTTGCTGATTTCTGGAACGTTTCAATTTTTTATCCATGATAAAGTATTTAGAGTTAGAATTAAAAACAAAGTAACGAAAAAAAAACAGGAAAAAAAAGTCTGAACAATTTAAACAAGTTGAGATTAAATTCGAATCCGATAATTAAACCAAATTGTTATATTAATAGTTCAACTTAAAATCAAACAAAAATCAAAATTTAGTTTATAAAAAAATATGCGTACTTTTGTTCTTCGAAACGACAATGTTGTTGATTTGAATTGGCTATTGAAAATAGAGATAATGTTTAAGAAATCAAATATATTAATCAGAAATAAACGCGCCGGTTTCGACTATGAAATCACGGACAAGTTTGTAGCGGGAATACAGCTTTTCGGCACTGAAATTAAATCCATTCGCGATGGAAAGGCCGGATTATCAGATACTTATTGCACTTTTATAAACAATGAGCTTTGGGTCAGAAACATGCACATTTCCACTTATTTTTTCGGAACCTACAACAACCACGAAGTAAAACGCGACCGAAAATTATTACTCAATAAAAAGGAACTGAATAAGTTGGTCCGTGGTACGAAAGAAACGGGTTTAACCATTGTGCCAACCAAACTTTTCATTAATGATAAAGGTCTGGCCAAAATCGAAATAGGATTGGCACGTGGTAAGAAAAACTACGATAAACGGCAAAGTCTGAAAGAGAAAGAAGATAAACGGAGCATAGATCGTGCGATGAAAGATTAAAAAAAAAGAGTTGATAATCAACTCTTTTTTTTCTTTTCGGGCTTAGTATATAAAAACCGTTTGATTTTTTGAGAGGCAGTCTTTTCGAAAGGTTCTTTCATAATATCCACCCGTTTGATTTGAGAAACTTTATTCAGTTTTCCATTTACTTCCTTTGTAAAATGTTGCGACCAAGCCTGATATTTTTCGTCTAATCCCTTGATAACCTGACGACCTTTTTCTTTCTTTTCTTCGATAACAGTCTTGAAATGCTCGATACTTTTTTCGAGTTCTTCAATATCAAGTAACACTTTTGCCACCAGAAATCCATCTTCTTCAATGACCAGCGATTCCACAACAAATTTATTATCATTTATAATCGTCTCAATATCTTCAGGATAAATATTTTCACCGCTCGATCCGATAATTGTATTTTTCATGCGGCCCTTAATGAATAATCGTTTTTTAGAATCAAAACGTCCGAAATCACCTGTATGAAACCAACCATCGGTTAAAACTTCGTCGGTTGCTTCCTGATTTTTATAATAACCTTTCATCACATTCGGCCCTTTTGCCCAGATTTCGCCGACACCTTTTTTGTTTGGATTGTTTATTTTTAATTCAACGCCCTGTACAGCATATCCTGTTGATTGATTTTTAGTTTGATGAACTCCGGCACCGGCAAGTAAAGGAGCTGTTTCTGTCAAACCATATCCAATGGCATACGGAAAACTAGCTTCTTTTAAAAACCGCTCAACGCGTGAATCGAGTTTTGCTCCACCAATTCCAAAAAATGCCAATCTCCCTCCAAAAGTCTCGTACAGTTTTTTACCGGCAATGCGATGAATCAACTTCCGGAAAAATACGTTTTTGTAAATCATTCGTTTGAATCTGTTTCCGGTAAATTTGCTCTGAATCTGAGACTTATACAGCTTTTCCATAATAAGTGGAACAGAAAGCATCATGGTAGGTCTTATTTTCTTTAAAGCAGGCAATAAGGCCGCAGCGGTCGGTGGTTTTTCCAGATAATAAATGGATGCTCCGTACATAATCGGATAAAGAAGGCCAATTGTATTTTCGTAAGTATGTGATAGCGGCAATAATGACAAGAAAACATCCGTACATGAAATCTGGTGGAAAGTATAAGATTGCATGGCCGTAAACGTGATACTTTTATGCGAAAGTTCTACGCCTTTAGAACGGCCTGTTGTGCCGGAAGTATAGATAATGGCAGCTGTATCTTCTTCTTTTACAGTTGATTTCGGAATTGATTTCGTTTTATCGGGAATCAAATCTTCATTTATCAACATAAGATTATCCAGTAAAATGGAAATTTTAAGCGATGGTAATTCCAATCCTTCAATTCTCGAAGAAAGTCTTTCGCTGACAAATAATGCTTTTGATTCGGAGTGAACCAGCACATTTTCAATTTCTTCACGATTAAAATCGGGTAAAATCGGTACGATAATAAGTCCGTTGGAAACCACTGAAAAATAGGCAACCACCCAATTAGGCATATTATGACCCAATAAAGCCACTTTATCACCTTTTTTCAATCCCAATGAAAAAAGTAATCCTGCAATTTCATTTATTTTAATTCCTAATTCCTTATAGGTTATCGATTCGCCATCTACAAAGGAAACTGAAGGTCTTTCTGCAAAATTTTTAAGCGAATAATTTAGTAATGATTGGAGGGTGAGTGGTTTGGGCTCAATTTTTTTACTCATGAAGTTTCATCTAGAACGGAAATGAATGGAAAGAAAAATTTCTGTAAAGATAGGATTAAATCTAATATGAAAGGCCGATTATTGGGTGAATGTATCTAAAAACAGACATCTTATTATTAGAATCTTCTCAATTTATATAAAAAACTCAATATTACCTATTTGAATATCAGACAAACTACAGCTAATAGTATTGTTGTGAAGAATATAAAAAGAATACCTCCAAGGTCAATTGGAAGTATTTTTAGATAATCAATAGTTAATGTTTAGGTAATTCAAACTTTAATTTTCAACAGCATATTTTGTTTTAAGAGAAATTTATCTTCCTGACTGAGCGATATAATTCTTTAATTCTGCATTAAATTCATCCTTCTGAAGCAAATCTTCCATATTCAGATGAATTCTGTAACGCCAGCTGCTCATGGAGTTAGATGGCACATTGATACGTTCTTCGTGCGGATTTGGGCGGCGAATTGCATCGGAGATACTCATTAAATCCTGCATCTGGAAAATGGCCCACATGGCGGGAGAATACAAATGCTGCAAAAGAATATCCCTGCAAATCCACCAATCACAAAAGTATGGCGCTTCGCCCCAATGTCCGAGTTGTGAATTATAAAACCGCTGCGTTACTCCGCGATCTTCTTCCCACCAACCACGGATGGTACTCATATCGTGAGTTGAAGGAGTTACAACCGACAAATAGGGTGCATTTGAAGGATGGAAGAACTCAATCTTGTTCGATTTAGGAGCACGTTGCACTTCCAGACTCAAAATACCCAGTTCTTTCATAACCGAAGTAACACAGGCGGTCATCATGCCCAAATCTTCGCCGCAAATCATCATGTTGGTTGCCCGTTTCAAGGCCGGTAATTTTTCCATTCCTGAATGATACCAGTTCGCATCCTGACGTCGATAAAAATAATCGACATACAAATCGCGAAGCCGGTCTTTCGAGTAATTATCCAAATCACGGTACGACCGAAGCGATTCCATTCCAAAGCGCGGATAATACTCGGTTCCGTGGCTTCCTTCATTTTCGAAGAAAAGTACATTGGAAATCAAATCGAACAAACCCCATTTTACACTTTCAGTAATTTTACCTGCAAGAAATAGTTTTTCAACATCCGTTTGATTCTGATATTCAGGCTTTAAACGTAAAATCCAGCCATCTTCAATTTGCAGGCAATTTGCCTTAACCCACGACATTTCTTCACCAAAGAAATCCCAAAGGATTGAATCTGTAATATATGGTTTGCAAAAACGGTTGTAATCGAACCACAGTCCTTTTTCGGAAAATTCATTTACATGAATAGGCGTTGATGGACTTAAATGACCCATAATCCCTTCCACATGATTAGCCGGAATTTGCCAGATGCGGAAAAATCCCAAAATATGGTCGATGCGAAATGTATCGAAATAATTCGACATTTGAGCAAACCGTTTTTTCCACCAGTCGAAACCGGTCCGTTCAATTTCTTCCCAGTTGTATGATGGTAATTCCCAGTTCTGACCTTTAACCGAAAACATATCGGGTGGCGCACCGGCCTGCATGTTCATATTGAAAAGTTCCGGTGAAACCCAGGTATCAACGCTGTTTCGGTTGACTCCGATAGGAATATCACCCTTAAGAACCACATTATGTTTGTGAGCATAAGCTGCAGCTTCCGAGAGTTGTTTATGCAGATAATACTGAATGAAATAGTTCACAGCAATATCATCATACTGAGGTTGATCCGGCGAAGTGAAAGCAGTTATTTTTTCTGCATTGTACAACGCAAAATTTTCCCATCTCCGGTAATCACACGTTCCGAACCGGTCACGCAATACACAGTACGCAGCATAAGGAACCAACCAGTATTCATTGTCTGCAAAAAATGTTTTGAAATCTTTATTCTTCAGGAAACTTTCTTTTTGCTGCAAATACAATTCTCTTGCATACTGAAGTTTATACGTGATTACGTCCATAAACGGAATCAAATCCTGCACATTTAAATCAGCTTGTTTCTGCTTATATTCTTTTTGTAACGGATGAGTGGCCGGAAGATTTCCGACTGCTTGTAAATTCAGGAAAAGCGGATTTAATGCAAATGCAGAAATGGCAGCATAAGGCAGTACATCAGCGTCGGTATGCGTACCGATGGTATCGTTTAGCGGCAGAACCTGAATTAATTTCAATCCGACTTTTTCGGCCCAGTCCACAAATAATTTTAAATCAACAAAATCACCTACTCCGAAACTCTTTTTAGTGCGAATGCTGAATACAGGTAAGCCAACTCCCGCTCCCTTCCAGTCGTTATTCGCAACGCGAACAAATCCATCGGAAAGTTGAACTAACGTTTTTTTCGAATTGATTATCGGTGCAATATGATCCGGTCCGGATTCGAAATAACGGAATTTATTTTCAGTTCGGTCGTAAATACCGTATTTATAATGAACTTCAGTTTTGACTTTACTCAAATCGACCTGCGTTGTCCACCAGTTTTCATCTCCACGTTCCAGAATCAGCGGGTTTTGTGTGGACCAATTGCCCAACACTTCGCAATTCCCAACCAAACAAAGTGCTTCAGTCTTCTTCAAAAGAGGCATTTTTACTTTGAAAATGTGTGTAAATTTCTTTTCAACACTTGCTTTTTCTGTAAAAAAATCCTGTTTTAATAATACTTCCTGAAACGGTGCACTCAAAAAAACGTTTTCAACATTACCCGGAGCATTCCATAAATCGATACAAAAGAAATGATCTGTTTTTGCCGGATCTAATGTCAGCTGGCGGTCATCTCCCCATTCCTCAACAAAAAGGTCGTTTTGTTCGTTGTACAAAACATATTTATAGTTGAATTGGATGATTGATTTTTCGGTGATATCAATTTCGGCATACCAGTCTTCAGGTGTCTGAAAATGAAGCGGCAACGCTTTAGACAGGATTCTGTTTCCAAGTTCAGGAATATTTCCCGTTACATAGAGTTTCTGTCCCCAATAAGTGTGGTATGGTATTTTGAAGTGAATTTTCATAAAATATAGATTTATTGACTGACTGATTCTTCAATTTTTAAAATGCAAATCAAAAGTAATGTTATTTACACTTCCTTGATTTTCCTTAGTTTAAAATAATGCAAATTTTGATTTCAAACGTTTGCGGAAAATAATTGAGATTGATAATAAGAGTCAGTCATTTCGTATAAGAACAATCTTAAATACCGGTAATCCTGAAAATTAAAACGGGTATGATTTCTATATTCAACAATCTGTCCGGCTGATTTAGAATTGTATTTTAAGGTTATAAATATTCATTATTATTTTATGAATAATTCATGTCTTTTTTATAATTTATTTGAGTACTTTTGCAGAAAATTTTCAAACTAAATCAAACAAAACTCATGTCAGTTTCAAGTACACCTTTTAAAGTGTTTTCGGGGACCAAAAGCCGATATCTTGCAGAGAAAATTTGTCAAAGTTTAGATTGTCCGCTTGGGAATATGAAGGTTCAGCATTTTTCGGATGGTGAATTTGCAGTTTCCTACGAAGAATCAATCCGCGGACAATACATTTATTTAGTACAATCCACCTTTCCGAATTCAGACAACTTAATGGAATTATTGCTTATGATTGATGCCGCAAAAAGGGCATCAGCCTATAAGATTATTGCAGTAATCCCTTATTTCGGTTGGGCGCGTCAGGACAGAAAAGACAAACCGCGTGTATCCATCGGCGCCAAACTGATAGCCGATATGCTGAGCGTTGCCGGAGTTGACCGCATTATTACCATGGATTTACATGCCGATCAGATTCAGGGTTTTTTCGATATTCCGGTTGACCATTTATACGCTTCCACCATTTTTGTACCTTATATTAAATCCCTGAAATTAAAGAATCTGGTTATCGCATCACCTGACGTCGGTGGTTCGAAACGCGCCGGTTCGTATTCGAAATACCTGGGAGTTCCGATGGTAATCTGTTATAAAACCCGCGAAAGAGCAAATGTAATCGGCGAAATGACCATCATTGGTGAAGTGTACGGAAAAGACGTCATTATTACAGACGATATGGTTGACACAGCCGGAACACTTTGTAAAGCAGCCGATTTAATGATGGGAAAAGGAGCACGAAGTGTACGGGCCATTGTTTCACACGGTGTCATGTCCGGCGAAGCTTCCGAACGGATTATGCAGTCGAAGCTAACTGAAATTGCCTTTACAGATTCAATTCCGTTTGACGCTGAGAAATGTTCAAAAGTTCGTATTCTCAGTATTTCGGAAATGTTTGCCGATACCATTTACAGGGTTCAGGAACATAAATCAATCAGCGAACAATATTTGCTATAAGTAAGCGGTAAGTAGTAAGCAGTAAGAAATAAAAAGCTCCCGGGTCATATGATTCGGGAGCTTTTATTTTGAAATTAAAGAAAGAACTAAGTTATTCGGCCAGTTCAATCCGGGTTTTCATATTTTTGATTTTTTCGTTTTGAACTAACCGAAGTACATCTTTTATTTTACTTACCTTGATAGCAACAAACGAATAATATTCCTTTACTTCCACCATTCCCAGTTCGTCTTTGGCCAGTTGTCCTTTTTTGAACATAAAACCAACTATATCCATTTTGCTGAGTTTGTCTTTCTTGCCTTTTCCAATATAGAGTGTTGCCCAATCGGGTTTCGGAGGTGCTGAAGGTAATGCAGGCAGAGAGAAAGGCTGAGGCAGCGGCAAAATAAAATCAGGCAGATTTTCATTGGCAGTCAGCAACACAAAAGCTGAACCTTCGGCTTCCATACGTGCCGTGCGACCGTTACGATGAATATATTCATCTATCCGAACCGGAGGATCAAAATGAATAATGTTTTTGATTTCAGGAATGTCCAGTCCGCGCGAAGCCAGATCGGTGGAAACAAAAGCTGTGCAACTACCGTTGCGGAACTTAGAAAGAGCCCGTTCGCGTTCAGGTTGCTCCATTTTACCATGAAAGAATTCGTTTGCCAGTTTTCTCTGAGTGAGATAGGCGCTTACTTTTTCGACCGTATCGCGCTGATTGCAGAAAATAAGCGTGGAATCGTTGCCCAAATAACAAAGCAGTTGGTACAACAAATCCATTTTGTCGTTGGTGGCGGCTTTTACCTGAAACGTTTTTAATCCTTTCAGTTCGTTGTTTTTCTCACTAAAATCCAGTTTCAGCGGATTGGTAATTCCTGTAAATGCAGGAATGGTAACCGCATCGGTGGCAGAAGTCAGAAAGCGTTTTTCGATGGCAGGAATGCGGCTGATAATCGTTTCCATTTGTTCGGTGAAACCCATTTCGAGTGACTTATCAAATTCATCGAGTACCAGAAGCCGGATAGCATTTACTTCAAAGTTTTCGCGGAGAATATGATCCTGCAGCCGTCCCGGTGTACCAATAAGAAGTGCGGGCGGAACTGTCAGGTCGCGTTTTTCTTTGTTGGAAGGGCGGCCGCCAAAGCACGCTGCCACTTTATAGCCGGTTGACATGCTGCGCCAAACCTGTTCGATTTGCTGCGCCAACTCTCGCGAAGGAGCCAGCACCAATGCCTGAACGTTTTGAATATCCGGTTTCAGACTCAACAAAACGGGAATAAGATACGCCAGCGTTTTGCCCGAACCGGTGGGCGATAACAGAATGATGTCCTGTTCTTTTTCGTTGGCTTCGAGCGTGGCCAACTGCATGGCATTAAGCGATTCGATATCCATGCTTCTCAGCATGTTATCAATAAGGATAGAATTAGTTTGCATGGTGCAAAGATACTACAAAATCGGACAAAACCGTGTGAACCCCCGATTACACACCAACGGGGTAACCAGGCAGGCATTTGCAGCCAACTTGAGTTACCCCGTCGGGTTCAGGTTATAAAAGCATTACGCTTTTTTTAGTTTTTTCTCTCTTTTTAATTCCTTCTTTTCCTTAGCGGTTTTAAGAGGCTCTTTTTTTACGGTTTTCTTTGCATCCTGACTCTTTGCCATAATTGTACGTTTTTAAAGGGTTAGTTTATTTATTTCTGAAATCAGTATGAATTTCTGCGGTAAAATTACATTATTATTTTTACTTAAACGAAAATCCGGCCTGTTTGTTGGAAAGAAAGTCGGTTTTACTCACTCGCCGAAAGCATTTATCCTACCATGCATACGTAGTGAAGTTGCACCAGTCCGGAATCGAACTGTTTTGCGCTCTGTAGTTTTACTTGTTGCAGCGGGCGGTTATCGTTGAAAAGGCGGACACCATTCCCTACTAAAACGGGAATAACCGAGATAATCAACTCATCGATTAAACCGGCTTTCAGAAGTTCATTTACAACTTCAGCACCCCCGTCGATAAAGATTGTTTTACCTTCCCGGCTTTTCAACATCGAAACAAGTTCCGGCAGGTTACCGGTATAAAAGGAAGTTTTGCCAGCGGCGGGTCGTGGCGTTCGGGTGATAATGTAGGCCGTTTTATCGGCATGGGCGTACTCCGGCATGTGCGACATAACCCAATCGTAGGTTTTACGACCCATAATGACGGTATCCACCGTTTTTATAAAGTCGGCGTAACCGTAGTCTTCTCCCTCCTGCTCCACCACCGACAAAAAACCCAAATCGTCGTTGGGTCCGGCAATATATCCATCCAGGCTTGCGGCTATGTACACGATTACTTTTCTATCTGTTTTCATTGTTAGTCTTTTAGCGTATTGCATTGAAAACAGTTTGCACGGAAGAAATGTTTTGCAAAAGGGTTAAACGGGAAATCACTTCCCACTCGTTACAACTACTTTGATTTTGTCAATTTCAATATCACCCAAATGCCTGTTAATATTCCAAGTCCGAATGAGATCAAAAACAGTCCGAAAAAGTTTATTGCATGAAATTTAATTCCCGACCCCAAAAGTGTGCTTGTTCCTGCAGTTAAAAAGAAGTACGACCAGAATTGAATAGGAATTAATGGTCGTTTCAAAGTAAGCGGGTTGTCATTCCAGGTTGGCTTTATAATTTCCCGTCGGAGGATTATTTGATTTAATTTGACAATGAAAGGAATGGCAATACTTCCAAAAATAAAAGGCATAAGAATCATTATAAGTCCTTCTTGACCTTGTGATCCAATAGGAAAAAGCAAGTTTGGCAACGCTAAAAGACCAAGTATAATAGCTTTAATCTTTCCTGTTTTGTTCCAGTTTTTCATCATTTTAATTGTTTCTTCTTACGTTTATATGGCACGGATTAGAATTTGCCAAAGAAGTTTGTAATGTCGAAATAGTATGTAAGTTTTTCGTTTCCGGGTATGGTAATAATGTCAATCACATCAAACATCTTCCCACTGGCTGAACTTGTGGATTGTCCGAGAGGCTTCCAGCTTGTGAACTTTTGTCCGTGTTTCTTGGCAATATAGTCGTACTCTGCTGCAACTCCATTTCGTTCGTTTTGTGCATTTTTTATTACAACGGCTGTTTCAATTGTTTTTCCATCTCCTCCTACGAAGGTTATTTTCGATAAATCCGGAGCCTGACTATAATAATTTGTCATGCTTGTTGACTTATTTTGCATGGTGGCACAGGAAGTCAATAGAAAAACGAATGCAAATAATGTAAGAAGTGTCTGCTTATTCATACGATTTTGGGTTGTAAGTGTGAGTAAATATTTTGTATATTTCCCCACGCGATACAATCGCGCGGGAGCAAGGGTTAGTGGTTTGTGTATTTTATTTTTCTCTTTAATTCTATTATTTCAATCTCTCCGCCAAATTAATCTCATTGCCTTCAGTATCAACAATCACAGAATAATAATATCCTGGTATTTTTTTTGGAGGTATTAAAATTTTACCACCCTCTTCCAATGTTTTTTTTAAGGTATTATCCAAATCTTTGACATTAATCATTAGTCTCAATTTGCCTATTGTTTCATCCTTTTTTTGAATTCCACCATTGATTTGGCCAACTCCTTTAGGTATTTTATGTTCGTCTGAAATAGCCGTCAATGCAAAATAATAATTTTCATAATCAGGTAAAATATGCCAACCAAGAACTTTTTCATAAAATTCTTTTGCCCTTTTCATATCATTTGCAGGCATCTCAAAGAATACAACAGGAGACATTTTTGATTCGTCCATAAATCTTATATTTTAGTTACTATAATCTTGAAAATATTTTATTTCACTTTTCATTTGTCTGTTCTAAATAACAATTATATTTCAATCATAATTTATCCCCACGCTGCCGCACAATTGTTTCATGTGGCATATCTAAATTATTATTACTTACAATTTATACCTTTTCCCCACGCGATACAATCGCTCGGGAGCAAGGGTAAATTATTTTCCAATTTGAAAACCAAAATTCAATGACAAATAATTTGTATTCATTCCTTGTATTAAGCCAAAGCCCCGTTGAAATCGTAAGTCAACACTGAGTTCTTTTTTATTAAATATTTCTGTAACAACACCTACTCCTAATCCTATACCAAGATCAAACCTCGTAAATGGATTGTCATGATTTACCATTGTCTCAAGGGCACCTCCCGAGATATACGTAGGATAAAGAGTCAGTGTATAGTCGACCAAAAAGGAATAATTTACAAAGCCCCCAATCTGAAATGTAGGTCTGAATTTTCCTTTGGGGAATTCATATCTCACCATGCCTGAATTGCAGAAAGAATTCTGAGTCATTGTTATGACATTTATTAAATTCATACGATTAATAGGTTCAATATAGGAGTTGGTGGTTGTCAGATTCATGTGCGTGTATGTTCCTTCGTATTGGAAATACAATTTATCATTGAGATCGGGCATCCCAATTTTGTAAAACATCCCTATGGAAGGATAAATTTCAGGTTTAAAATGACTGTCATTCAGATAATACAACTTATCCATAAAAGGGACTAATTCCGAAATTGTTATTGCATTCAACCCGATTAATGGTCCGAAACTGGTTTTTATTTTCGATGGCTTTCTTTCATAAATAATACACTCCACATCTGAGCAAAGTTCTTTGTGATAATCACGTGCTACTTTGATAAGTGATTTACGATCCAGGGTAATATTACTAACTTCCTGAGCGACTGTTGGACTTTTTCTGAGTAAATATTTGAGTACTCCAATGTAGGCTCTCGATTTCTTCGTGAATCTTACGTCATTTACGTAAACGTCTTTGTCTTCGTTTTTCAGTTCGTAAAATTTACCATCACCAACATCCGCTAAATAGTGTTCACCTAAATCATCACGATAATATAATATATTCACAACACCGTTTAACAGATATTCTAAAAAAAGAGGAACTTCCACACCCTCCGATAGAATCGGTTTTGAAATATAGTATTTGCTATCAATAAACCGATAGGCCTTTAATTCAGTCGGAGTAAATTCTTGTTTTTCAGAATTGATATCTTTCTTATAGATACACTTGTTTGCATTTGCTTTATCCCCCCTGTAATCAATCAATCCGTAAATAGTATCATTGTTATTCTTAATAATGTACCCATTTCTAAAATCAGCTTGAGAATATAAATTTACAATCGCAAAACAAAAAACGGCTAAAAGAATAATCAATTGTTTCATAGGGTATTTATTATGATCCGAACTCACGAGCTGGCAAGATTCCTTCGTTTAATTTTCTCTCCAAAGATAAAAACAATCTTTTATATTAACAACTATTCCGTTGGATAATTTAAATTTTGTATTTCTAAGTTATTAGATTGGTCGTTATATCAAACACATTCCATAGCGCAAGTTTGAGATACGATTTCCTAACTTTGACTTAGGATTGAGCATGTCAGAGTTAGGATTTCCTAAGTCCCTCGCTGGCGCAAGTCTCTGACCTGTGCCATTTAGAATTTATGTTTTATATTATGGCACGGGGATAAATTCGTGCATGCGGGTGATTGTCAATCAAGGTTTACTTGTAACTCTCTTGTATATTCTTGTTGACGTTGAAGGGTCTGAACTCTCTATAGCTAATCCAATTATGCTATCGTTTATGAATTGTACTTTAAATTCCTGATTTGTCTTTTGTCCGTATAGAGCGAACAAGTCTTTTCCTAATTTGGATTCATTCAGTTTAAATTCAAAGTTGGAATTTCTACTAATTTCTGAAATCCAAACTTCATTTGAGTCAGCAAAAAGTTTTACATATTTGTTGTCGTTCAGTTTTACGATTCGGCCAACGAGATTGTTGTTCTCTTTTTGAATTTGGATTTGAGTTCCATCCATGATAGAAGTTCCTTTCATCTCCCAGGTTCCGATAAACTTATCTTCCGAAACCTTTTTGAATTTTTCAGAACAACTTAACAAGAATAATGTCACTAATAGTAAAGTCGCTGTTTTTTTTGTAATTCGTCTCATATTTTTAATTCTTTTTGTAATGCGTGCTTACCCTAGTATAAAAGCAATTACTTCTAGTTCCGCTCTATATTTTTATTTCTTTTCTCTTAATTCCCGCCCAAAGATAAAGACAATCTTTTGTATTAACAAGTAATACAGTTACTATCCTATTGTTTCAAACAAAAAAACTCCCGAACTAACGTGTAGTTCGGGAGTTTTCGAATGATTAAAACGAGGCTGTTATTTTAAAACCAACACGTTTTTCACTTCCCATGTTCCGGCTTTGGTAGCGGTGGAAACATATTTGAATGCAAAGCGTACTTTTTTGTCGGCATACGCGCTTAAACTGAACACTCCCGAACTTGGGAAAATAGTTGGCCACGACGAGGCGTTATAGAATGCTGTTGGAGGCGTTAACTGAGTCCAGGTAGCGGTTGAAGGCAAACCTGTGTCGTAGTTTTCGGAAATCCAGATGGAACAGTCAGTCACCGGATTGGTACAATAGCGTATCACGTGGTCGAACGATAATTTCGCGGCAGGAATACCCTTGAGATCCATTTCAGGAGATATCAACCAGTCTTCGTTGGCATAGTTGGTAGGCGACACATAACCGGTCATGGTAGCCGCGCTGAACGAAATAGCCCAGATCTGTGTTCCCGAAACATTTTGCGAGGTAAATGCCCCGAATGTTTTAGAGAACGATTCGGAAAGAATCGGTTCAATTGGTTTCGGACCTCCAGCGGTTCCATCGGGCAGAATATAATAACTGGTGTTGCTCATTTGCGCCAACCCGCTGTAGGCCGAAGCACCGAGCAATCCATAAACCGAAATCTTTTTGCCGTAAAGGCTGCCGTTGGTCTTCATATTTAAAGCGTCGCGAACCACACCCACCGGCAACTGAACGAGCAAACATTTGGAAATATAAATGTTCGCAGCCGAATCGGCCAGCAATACATTAGCCATCTGTGAACATGAATCGGCGGTAAAAATATATTTTACAGGACTTGGCCACATGTAGCCCACTACATAACCCGTTACATATTTCGATGCGCCTAAGTTCTTCACGGCATCCGAAACAGTGTAAGGAGCTGCTTCTCTTCCTGTGTTGGCAGGTATATTAACCGCTTCGCCACGAGCCACCAAAAAGTTTTTAAGTTCCCACGTACCGGCTTTGGCGGTGGTGGAAATATAACGGAATGCAATACGTACTTTTTTACCTGCATACTGAGTCAGACTGATTTGATTGGAAGTTGGAAGTGGCGATGGCCATGCATTGGGATCCAAAATCGGTTCAGTAACCAGCTGTGTCCACGTAGCTTTGGTTGGCAAACTATCGGTTGAATTATAGTTCTCAGAAATCAATACGTTTGCTTCGGCAGCTGCATTGCCAAAATAACGCGCCACATAGTCGAACGTGAAGTGCGATACGGTAACATTGGTCAGGTCGATAACCGGTGAAATCAGCCAGGCTGAGTCTGCTTTATTTACTGAGTTCACATAACCGGTCATCATGGCATATCCTTTGGTATTGAATGCCCAACTTTCAGTACCCGATACGCTTTTAGCCGTGAAGAGTCCTAAATCGGCGGCAAATGTTTCGGAGTAAATGATTGATTCTTCTGTTTTTTGTGGTATAAATGCCGATTCATCTAGGTTGGAACAAGCCGAGAAAGCCATTCCCAAACCCAACAGCATAAAACCAACTATTTTTGTCTTTTTCATAAAGATATTTATTTGTAAATTGATTTATAATTATTTATTAATCTGGGTATGATATCCTTCATAACCTTTGCCTAAATCGAACATACCGCGGAGTGTGAGCTGCCAGTCGCCGGCTGTATCGGTATAATTGCGATACCATCCGATAATAACGGTAATATTGCCACGATACATAGAGGATGGAAGTGCATATTGTGCAAATTTAGCAAACTCGCTGGTTGCAATAACAATGGTTCCGGTACCATCGGTAATATCGCGCGATTGCGGATAACCGGCACCGTTGGTTGAAGGCGCAAAAATCAAATCGGAACCCGAAAGCGAAACTCCTGCACTTGCTCCCGTAAAGTATGCATTCTTGATACAAACGAGTTTATTAATTAAAGTATCCCTTTTATCAATTGAAATGGCTCTGATTTGCGAAATGGTCATGGTGTCGGCTTTGATAATGGTTGGATCGGGTAAACCATACGCATGAATGTGTGCCTGAGCAATCGGTAATGGAATACGTCCCGGTTCAGTACGGTAAATTGTATCATTAGTCGATTTTTTAATTATCATCTTTGTTGTATTTGTATAGTTTGTTCCAATCTGTGGCGCTTCGCCGTATTTGCCCAGATACAGACCGTTGCAACGGAACCATACATGTTTACCCAACGGATAAATACCTGACAAACTACCGGCATTGATTGAAATCTTCATAGCTTGTCCGTTCTTTTCCTGAATAACAATATTCTTATATATATTTCCTTCTACATCCGAAGAAGTGATATATCCGCTGATAACCACCTCTTTTGTGGTATCAATTAAATTGGCTGTGTATAAACCACCGTTAGAGTTTGTTGTATCCGAATAAGCATCCCTATTAGTAGTAAAACTTGCCCGCAATTGAGCAATCGTAAAAGTAGTTGGGATGGAATCGCCCAACAATTGACTCTGAGGAATGGGGTTAAAATCTACCTGGTTACAACCTGCAAGCAATGCAGCAGCCAGACCGAGAATTCCAACTATATTTAATTTTTTCATTTTCATACGTTTTTATTTTTTTTCAGATAGAATTTATCAAAATTTATAACCTACATTAAAGAACAGGTTGAAACCCCATGCATAATAATACTTTGCTGGAAACTCGTTAATATTAGTTGGATCTATACTTCCTTTATATAACGGTATACGGGCTTGTTGGTAACCACCGGTAATCATACTGGTATTGTTCAGAATATTGCTTAAACTCAAATTAAAGTTCAGCGATTTGCGGTTTTTCAGATAAACAAGTTTACCAACCGAAGCATCTAACAAGAAGCCTGGTTTGAGTTTTTCCTGAGTTCCTAAAGCCTTAACCATCTCCGGAGTCGAATATTTAGCCATATTGCTTACCGTAAAACGGTTCGGAGCAAAATCAAGATAATTATTATCGAAATAGTTCAACGTAACATCGGCAAACCACATTTTAGAATTGAAATAATCCAGTGTGATATTGGCTGCCAACTGAGGTCCGCTTGCTACTTTCAGGTTTTTAGTCAATACGGTTTCAGCTATATCGGCAAAAGCTCCGTTTTCAGGACTCTTGATACCAAAAGCATCGTTGGTGTAATGATAATCGGCATACGTTCCGGCCATCGACAGTTTGAAAGTGTTGTTTAATTTCACCGACAGACCAGCTTCAACTCCCTGATAAATTTTATCGGAATTAGTCAGAATGTGATTAATAAAGGTTTGATATTCGTCATCGTAATAACCTAACGTTTCCGAAGTTCCCAGCGTATGCGTGCGGAAACCTGTTATTCTACCACTCACTGTTGGGTAAGTGAATGAATAATTCAAGTCATACGAAAGCACTTTTTCGTTTTGCATTGGAATGGCCGAATCTTTAATACGTTCGGACACATACGAGTTATTTACCTGTGGTGCTCTTGTTTCGGCCACCGCATTAATGTATAACCGGTTTCGTCCGTCAATTTTATAGGTTGCTCCTGCTTTGATAGATGGATTGGTAGTAAACCATTTTTTGCCCTGACCCAATGAAATTACATTCAATGCGTCTGCCCTACCATTCTTCATATAACCAAAACGTGAGAATTCGGTGTAAGTCAGTTTAGCGGCGTAGTAGATATCCACCTGTGGTAAAACCCACTCGTTCTGAATAAAAGCAGCTCCGTGTAAAATGTTGATATCGTAGTTATATCCAAATATGTCACCCACTTTAATGACCCGGTTCGGATTATTCATATCATTCTGGATAATATTCGGATTGGAAGGAAAATCACGTTCTGAAAATTGATCGATGTCAATCCACTGATTTCCACCCAACAAATCTTCCATCGTTTTATAGTGCATACCTTTCGAAATTTTTGCTTCGATACCGGCAGTCAGTTTCAATTCCTTTTTAATCTGATTTACATAGGTTGAATTTAATGTTGTTTCCATCAAATTATTATGGCGGCGTTCAAGAGCATAACGGGCGCTGGTTGTCGGACCAACAAAGTTGTTATCGTAATTTGCTGCATAAAATGAAGCCCAGTTTAGTTGTGAAACATTTGGATCTGTTTTCCACAATTGAGTAAGCTGGTTTTTTAAAATCAGATCGGATTGGCGACTTGGTAAATTACTATAAGAATCAGGAAGCACTGCATCATCAGGTAAGTTGTGATAATAATCAGGGCGATTATCGGGTGCACCGTAAAAGTTTAATGCCGAACCACTGTATAAACTGTAATGATAGGCCAAACCGGTACGTAACCGTTGATTGTTATCAATTTTGAAATCGTGCGAAAGAATTACTGTCGGGTCAAAGCTTTTCACAACACGTGAATTGCGCACTTTGCCATCCTGGTAACCCCAATACGGATTATAGTAGATTCCTTTCAGATCGTAAACTTCCTGAGTAACGGCACCCTGTTGTGCGCGTTGAGTCGGAGCTCCGAATGTTACCAACGATAAACTGTGATGTTTATTAATCACTTTTTCAGCCGAGAGGAAATATCCTGCCGAATTGTAGAAAGTTCCGTCAACAATACCTTTATCGGCCCAGCGAACTACCGCTGAAGCTGCAAAAGCCCAACCATTCGGCATTAAACCGGTGGCATATGTATAAGCACCACGAAGTTTATAGGCACGGTTTGTATAAGCCACACTTGCTTTCGAACCTGCGGCATAACTGCTGGCTCTGGTGTTTATATTGGTTGCACTTCCCAGATTACCATAACAGAATGAGTTTGGTGCAATACCATTCACTTCTTCCTGATTACGCATGGCATCGTTCAATCCGCCGAGTGACGAATAATTGAAATTATCACGTTCCAGACCGTTAAAGTGTACTCCGTTTATATACGTTGATTCAAAATCTTGATCGTAACCACGTGTTCTGAATCGCATTGGACTGAATGAGAAACTGGTCTGTGAAGTGTAAACATCACCTTTTGACGATAACGCCGCCGAAATGCTCTGAGAAGATCGACTCTCGTCGTCACCCATTTCATTTTCGCTCAATTGTAATACAATGTCTTGTTTCACTTCCTGCTGAACATCGGCTTTGAGTTCAAATACACCCAAATCGTTTACCACATTAGCTTTCAGTTGGACTAATTTAATTTGTGTAAAATAACCCTGTTTTGAAAAACTGATTTCATCGTCACCGGCCTTCAGATAACTCAGTGTAAATTCACCTTTCTCGTTGGTTTGTGTTGAAATGTTTTGTTGTAATAAAGTAATTTTAACTCCCGGGAGAGGAGTTCCAGAGCCGGCAATTTTAACTACACCTTTGGCGGTTGTTTGAGCCATAAGTGAGAATGTCAGCAGCGACACAAAAAGTATCAGCGAAAGTTTTCTCATACAATTGATTCTTAATTAATTATTCAATGTTTATCTCTTTTCCTTTTTGCACTCAAAATATCGTTTTAAAAAGGGGGTGCAATTTACAATCTTTTTCCCAATTATCACATAAATATTCATTAATTTATTTCAACTTGTTCACCTTTAAACGGGAGTTTGGTGTCTTTTTTTAAACTATTTTAGTACTCCAACTACAGACTTTGTTGATTTTCAATTGTTTAATTTTCCCTTTCAAATTGAAACGTAATTATTGTTTTAACAACATTTATGTACATTCACTCAACCACATTAAGTGCATACCTTTGAAAAGATATAAAAGCAGTTCTGATATTAAAATCCAACCTTCAAATGTTCAATTATTTGGATTTCAATTTGATTTCATAGTACAACGATTAGTTTAAGCAGTTCCTTGGCCGGACTACACAAATTCAAATGATTCTAAATTGGAGATAAATCATTCACTTTTCGTTTATTAATGATGAGAAAACAAATACTTTGCTTAATTTTGACAAGATTTACACGAGAAATTCAGTTCTAAAAAAAGTATGTTTTATGGCAAGCGAGAAAAAAAATGTCGCGTTAACTTCAGTATTTGCAGCAATATTTCTAACCGGATCTAAGTTAATTATCGGACTATTAACCAGTAGTTTGGGTATTCTTTCGGAAGCATTACATTCAGGACTTGATTTAGTTGCTGCCGTTATCACATATTTCTCCGTGCGGGTTTCCGATAAACCGGCCGACAGGGATCATAATTACGGACATGGCAAAATTGAAAACTTGTCTGCATTTATTGAAACATTGCTTTTGCTTGTAACCTGTGTATGGATTATTTACGAAGCCATTCACAGAATTGCATCCGGAAAAGGACTGGAATTGAATTCTATACAAACCACTTTCAGTTTCCTTGTTGTTATTTCGTCCATACTAATTGATATCTGGCGCTCCAGGAAACTTTATAAAGTGGCCAAAAAGCACAACAGTCAGGCGCTGGAAGCAGATGCACTCCACTTTTCGACTGATGTATGGAGTTCAGTAGTTGTATTAATCGGGTTAGTTTGTGTGAAAATTTACGAATGGACTCATTTTCCTGTTTTCTTCTATGCCGATTCAGTTGCAGCTTTAGTAGTTGCTGTCATTGTGTTGTATGTTTCCTATCAACTCGGCAAAAGAGCCGTTGATGTTTTACTTGATAAATCACCTCAAGATGTAACACGCATTGTTCATGAAACATTAAAAGGTTTTCCCGAAGTTCTGAAACATCATGGTCTAAAAGCCCGTACTTCCGGTGCCGATACATTTATCAAGTTCAACGTACATTTTAATCCTGATCTCAGCCTGCGCGAAGTGCATGAAGTCTGCGATAAAATTGAAAAAGAAATAAAATCACGCGTGCTCAGAAGCGAAGTCTATATCCACGCCGAACCGGAGGAAATAAGCCATATTGAGAGTGAAGAAGATGATGATATTGTTTAAAATATGTTGATACCATGAGGGTAATTATTCAATAAATCTGAATAAAGTCGTTGTTTCTATTATCAATTGTAGTTTCTACTTAAATTTAGCGGCATTTCACTGAATCTTTTTGATATTTCAATTGTTGTATTCTATATTTGCGCAATAAAAACAAGTAATAGTGGTTTTATTAGACAAATAACGGATTACTAACTTTCAATTAAAAAAAGGTATGAAAACAAAGAAAATTTATTTAGCATTGGCTTTGGTAAGTTTCGTAACGTGGAGTTGTACGACTCAAAATGATTTGACAAGCAGTTCATTGAAAACTTCTATAAACGCTAACGCGCAAAATTTGATAACTGCTGTAAATACAATTTCGGCTTCGCCGGGTTATCAGCTTCTGGCTTCACAAAGTCAGGCAAGCCAATCAGGCAGCCAAGGTATGATGATGGCTAAACAGTCGGTAGCAGCATTTGACTCTACTTACAGTCAGATTTTGCTCAGTGATCTTGCCGGTGTTTGGGACTATAAAGCAGCCCTTTATATGCATCATGACCCTAATCTTCTGAAATTTTTCCAGAAAACAGGAACAAGTGCCGATATGGTTGTGAAACTTCCTGAATCGAAAGTGAAAAGATTCTGGGATTTATTGCATTATGCTCCGGCAGACACTGCTCTGGTAAATAATTACGTGGTGGATGTATCGAAATATGCTTATCATTTCAATCATTTTTTGGGTTGGGATTACGATATGGCTTCGAACATCGCTATAAGCAATGTGAGCGCAGGTGATTTGGCAATTCAATCATCGAACAGCAGAGCTAAAGGTTATCATTTTACTTCCAGTTTTGCTTTTGCCGACGGATATAAGGCCAGTACTTCGTACACAAGCGGTGATACCATTATTTCCGTGTACGGAATTTCGAAAGCGGGTGCAACGCTGTATGAAGAAAAATACACCGCTATCAGAACCAGCACTACTTCACGCCATCGTGAAAAAGAATATTCTTTGACTATCGGAAATGTTCAGATTGTCAGAAGTGCAGGTAAGAATAGTCTGGACAGTGCCAAAGTATTTGTAAACGGTGTATTGCAATTGCATTCGGTAGTGAAAATTGTAACTGATTCTACGGCAACAGTTGCTAATAACGATGAATCAACGGTTACCAACCACAACAGAACTATCCAGATTACATTTGACGACGGTACAAGCACAACAATTAAAGCCTTGTTGGGCAGTACGATTGATAATATCCAGACTTTGTTCACCACATTGCGTCAGGCTTATTTCTCAACCAACGTTGTTGACTGGATTGCCTGGGATATTTATAAAAACAAACCATAACAGATCGGGTAAAATAAGGTTAGTTGCGAATACATTTTCATTTATTCGCCCCAAAAATAAAAACTGTTTAAAACAGAATAAATAAAAGCAGGGGAAGCATATTACTTCCCCTGTTTTAATACAACAGAATGAGAACCGTTCAAAACAAAGCACTCAACATCAAGTATATTGAATCTATAATCTATCTGGTTATCTGGTTCGCCATATTCACGATACCTTTTTTTCAACAACGGAGCACAAATGTTATCGATTGGAAAAAAGTAAGTCTGGAATGGATTAGAATGGCTTCCTTTTGTATTATTTTCTTTTCCAATGCTTTTATTCTCGTTCCAAAGTTATTATTCCAAAAGAAATATCTGTTATATGCAGGAATCGCACTGGGTGTACTCCTACTCGTCATTAGTCTGAGCATTTCATTGCAATTATTCCTTACTCCTCCCGAACCGATTTCGATGCCCAAAATGGAAATTGGCCCCGGAATGCCTCCCATGGAATTAGGAACTAAAATGCCTGCACCTATGGGCTATCGGGCTCCCGAGCCAACCGAAGTAAAATCTGTTTTCATGATTTTTACCGATAACCTGATTATCGCGTTTCTGGTTCTGGCAGCCGGCACCACCATTAAATTACTTTCGCAGTGGTTAAATGAAGAAGGTCGCCGCAAAGATGTGGAAAAAGAACAACTGAAAACGGAACTTGCCCTGCTTCGTCATCAGGTAAGTCCGCACTTCTTCATGAATACGCTTAATAACATTCATGCATTGATTGATATCAATACCGAAACGGCCAAAGATGCGGTTATACGGCTTTCCACACTGATGCGATACCTGCTTTACGATACGGCACAGGGACAAACCAGCCTGAAAAAAGAAATGGAATTTATCGAAAGTTACATCACCCTCATGCAGTTCCGCTTTTCCAAAAAAGTACGGATACAGTTGGATATTCCGAAAAATATTCCGGATATTCAAATACCACCCATGCTTTTTATTTCCTTTATCGAAAATGCATTTAAACACGGTGTGAGCTATCAGGCTGAATCATTCGTGGAATTTAAGCTGGAGATTGAGGACAACCAGTTGAATTGTGTGATTAAAAACAGCAAACACAAAAACAAGGAAAAATTCGATAAAAGCTACTCTGGAATCGGACTTACCAACATTCGCAAGAGTCTGGAATTACTTTTCAATAAAAATTATACGCTTGATATACTTGAAAACGATAAAGAATTTGAAGTTAAACTAACAATTCCGGTTTATGAGAATAAAATGTATAGCCATTGACGATGAACCTCTTGCCCTGGAGCAAATCAGTTCATATATAGAGAAAACCCCTTTTCTGGAGTGTGTGGCACTTTGCCCGAGTGCTTACGAAGCGATGGAATTTCTTACCACCAAAGAAGTAGATTTAATGTTTGTGGATATTAATATGCCCGACATTAACGGAATGGACTTTGTAAAATCACTCAAACAACGTCCGGCGGTAATCTTCACAACCGCGTACAGCGAATATGCCATCGAGGGCTTTCAGGTGGATGCACTTGATTACATTCTGAAGCCTATCAGTTATGCAGGATTTCTGAAATCGGCCAACAAAGCCAAAATCTGGTTTGAATTGAATCAGAAGCAGCCCGAAACAGTTCAGACTACACAGGATTGCATCTTTGTAAAGTCGGAATATAAGCTGGTGCGGATTATGCTTACCGACATTAAATATATCGAAAGTGCCAACGAATATATCCAGTTTCATTTGATAAACAGCGAACCGATTACCACGCTTATTCGATTGAAAGTAATTGAAGAACAATTGCCGAAAGATAAGTTTATGCGCGTACACCGGTCATTTATTGTCAACCTCGATCGGGTAAAAGTGATTGACCATAACCGCATCGTGTTCGATAACAAAGTGCATATCCCTATCGGTGACCAGTACAAAGACATCTTCCAGACATTTATTGATAAAACGTTTCTGGTTTAGTCAACGTCTTTATTGCTTCCAGTTATTGTGGGCTTGATCCGCAATCCTTTCTTTTTCTATTATGAGTTTCCGTGTGCTTGACTCCCCTGCTGGCGCGGATTTGTAATCCGTGCCAACACTCTCTAATATAATTCAATACCTTCTTTTCCTGTCTTTAACAATTAATCTAAAAATATATTGAATGCTTATCCCTGTTTTTATGGCACGGATTACCGCTCGGCTTTGCCGCTTGGTTTACCAAGAATTGAAAATCGACGTAGTCAAATCCGCGCCAGCGAGGCATAAAAATACAATTATTATTTGTAAATAATTACAAACTTCCACATTACATTTAAATAGAAAAAGCAGAGTATTGTTTATCGCCAAATGATATCGTATCTATTTCCTAATAAATCATCATACCAAATATCTATCTGATCAAGCGTAGATATATCTAAGGGAGTACTGAAATTAATAACATCAAATCCGGTATCAGATGTTAAAGACGAACTATCATATAATCTGGTCTTAACCTGATCGGAAAATTGAACCATAACATTGGTTAAAATGCTGGAAGGATTTATCATTTTTCCATTTGGCAGTTTATATTCAAACGAAAGTGATGTGATTTTTCCATTACTGTTTGTGTGTATGGTTGGTGCAATAATAACTAAATTGTATTTTGCATCAATATTTGAGTATTCTAATGTAAAGGTTCTATTACCATCCAGCGTTAAAGTGTAAGTGCCCATTTTGAGAGGTAAAAAAGCTGTACCCCACGGTGCATCCCACGGAGCACCCGCTTGGCGGTTGAATGATGCTGTAAAACCACCCTGAGTATTCAGTTGCGAACCCCATGTTGAAAGATCATTATAAGGAGAATCACCCGGACCTGAAAGACTAATATTTCCATTGGAGAAAGTTAGCCCCGAACCACCATCAATATCAACTGAATAGTTAATGTAAGAATGAGCGCTATCTGTGGGAACAGGTGGTGTGGTGTTAAGGCCCCATTTTCCACTGTAACGGGCAAATTTACTAAATATAACTAATTGTTTATTTGATAATACGTCAGGAATATTGTCATTATTACTATCTATATTTTTTGCAATCGATGCATAATATCCACCTATAGCTTTAAGACTATTTATTTCATCATTCGATACAATAATCTCATTTCCCAGTGGATCGTGAGAAGGAATAACCTTATTATCAACTAATGTTAGTGTTGATAAATCAATAGCGGTATTTACACCATCAGAAAGATTTCCAAGCGGAAGCATATTCAGACCCTGTGAAGACAAATAACCTATATATTGATTTTTTGAATCCAGGAATATTAATGCAACTGCCGTACCTAATTTGCCGGTAACAGCAAATGACCCATCGACAATATCATAAAGTTTATAATAGTGATTGCTGATAACAAGCACTTTAGTTGCATCGGAGAGTGATACTGTGCTTACCGTTTTGACCTTAGAACTCATAGATTGACTCCCCTTAATACTTCCCTTTATCATTATACCTGAATTGTTCAGATTATCAAATAAATTGCAACTTACAACCAATATTGAAATTGCACAAATAAAAATTAGCCTTTTCATTATTCTATTTGTATTAATAGTTTAGCCTACTCTTTAAGTTTTCAGCATCCCTTTTGATTAACGGTATTTGTTGTTTTTAAAATATTTAGCACAAATATATGAACTAATATTAAAATGAGCAATAATTTGTATTTATTTGTTGCTTCACGCACATCAGGTTTATGTCACTGATATACAAAAAAGAGGATACCCAAAACGGATATCCTCTTCTATACTAAGCCAACATCATATACACCTGACTTTTACATGATCATGGTAGTTTGTAATGAACTCCATGGACCAGCCAGTTCGGGATGTTTGGTATTATACCACCGAAAGTAGATATACAGAAACTTACCCGGAGTATCGGGGTTTAATGCAACGGTAAAAGAACCTTTCGTAGAAATACCTTTTTTCAATACATTTTCATCTGCTGCCACAGGAGGAGTTGTTCCAACCTGATAGAGGTATTCCACGCTATCGGCGTTATTATAAATGGATGCCCGTTGACCGGTTGTACTGTAACATTTTATAGTAATGGAACCACCACCCAGGGGTTGAAAAGTTACTGTTACCGGCTCTGTAATTGGTGTAGTTGGTACCGAACGGGTTGTTTTAGGTAATACACCCCCATTAATATTAAACATACCCAAATCGTACAAGGTTGCATTGGGTGAAGCGGCAATACGATCCAGAATATGATTGGCCTGGTCATACGCAATTACGTCATCAATAATTTGCAGCATATTGTTCCGTATAGCACGAGTGCGGCTATTGGTAACATCGCTATACAATACAAATAATGGACTCCATTCTGTTTCAAATGCTTTCCATTTGGTTATTTCTGCTGGTAAAAGTCCTACTCTTTCACCGTTTGTTACGGGAGTTCCTTGTCCAATATAGCTACTGGTCTTCACTATATATTTATTGAACTCATCAATACTGCGGGGGATTCTTGCTCCGGCTGCCATAGTCATGTTCTTTTTTTGTTGTGTAATAGAAAATCATTTATTGCCTTTCGACGGGTCAAAGATAAATGCTCAATTTAAGAAAAAAAAGGCCGGTGTGACGCTTTGCAGGATTCTGTGACGAAATGAAGAATTTTGTGATATAATGCAGCATCTTGTGATAATGCGATTTGGGTAAGCGAGCAATAAAGTAAAATATAAATAGGACTTACTTTAGTACATTACAAAAAATAGAACGCGGTTCTCCGCTGATTTAGCGGTTATAAACAGATGGCACATGGAATAATTTTACTTCGTTCTTACTGTTTATTTTTATTTTCCTCACTCCGTTCGGAATGACAGTTCACAATTTAATAATATTCCGCTGCCCCACCATTCAATCTAACATTCCTTTTCCCATTGGCAGCGGTTCAACCGGCTTACGCACCCGTCGTCGTTTTAAATTTATTGTTCCCGCAAATCGTTACGACGGGTTTTATACATTAACAATGCCATGTCATTCCGAACGGAGTGAGGAATATAAGTAAGTCGAATACAATTATTTATTTTGCTTTGAAAATATAATTTTTACGGAGTATTTCTTTTATTTCATCCGATTTTTCACGACTAATGCTGATTTCCACAGTACAGTATTTGGGATGAATGACCATTTTATCGTCCGTTATATCCCAGTCTTTTAGATGATTCATATTGACGATAAATGATATCTGACATCGAAGAAACTGTGAATATAGTTTTAAATCATTTTCCAGCTTTTTCATTGTATATCGGGTAATGATTTCTATTAATTCCCCGTTACGAAGTACCCAAAAATGCAAATCATTCGTTTTAATTTCAACATAACAGATGTCATTGATTACAAAAGGAATAGTACGGATAGTAATGGTCTCCTGAAGATTGGGCTTAGCTTTTACAGGTTCATTTTCAGAAAAAAATCCCTGAGTTTCGGGTTGAACCTGTTTGAGTTTCGTGTTAATAAAATAACCAAACGAAGGTATAGCAAACATACCTACGCGACTGTTGTAGTTTAGCATTTTAAAAAACGAATCGAGGCTAAACTCAATTTCCTGAACCGAAGCAATGGCATAAATCCAGGTAGTTACAGCAACCAGTGGCAGGTAGAATAAAAGCAGCTGAAGTTCTTTGCCAACTGTCCAGTCTTCGGGATGAGTATATTCCTTATGATACGAAGTACGAATGAGGTACACAAAAAGATATGTGCCGGTACAGGTAATTGAATAACCAAATAGTACCAGCCATTTGTGATACTCGTACCAATAACCAAGCCCGAAAGGTTCTAACAGAATAAGAAAAAAGGTAAGTGTGGGTATGAGCAGGATAAAATAAATCCGGCCCATTCTCTGTGCCAGAAACTGGGGATACTTACGGTTCAGACGGTTTTTAATCAGTTCGTGCATAGCTGTACCAATCTATGTCTGAGTAAACTAACGAGTGTTTTTAAAATCGTTAAGACATTAACGTTGCAAATATATAAATTATTTTTAATCTAACGTTAAATTTTACAAGAAAGTTAAAGTGAATGATACTTTTTTTTATTAACCGCTTTAAAAGATAGTGGGAGTGCAACTTAAAGCCGCACTCCCACTATCTAAAGTTATTTCAATTTTTCAAAAGTTTATTTTTATTTGCAAGGCAAAACCTTGTTTTTAGCTCGACCAAGCCCTGCTGCCGGACGATTTCAACGTTTGGCATAACTAAACTACTATTACCGTTTCCCAGGCGATACAATCGCGCGGGAGCAAGGGAGGACAGTTTTAGTTTTTTCTTTTATAAACATTATACAATGTGCCGCAAAAAATAGAAGCATCAGTCAATGTTACTGAATCTTTAGGTGTAAATGAAATATACCAATATTGCAATCCGTTTGTATCATTATTGTTGGGAATGAAATTCACTTCAAATGTAGTGTTATCTTGCTTAATTATCTGAATCATTCCTGATTCTATCAGTTTATTATCTTTTATTTTCCCGTAAATTCCGAACTTTTTAATCACCAGATAATCATAATTTGGATTCAACTTACCCCGACCGGAAGCAATGCCTGCATAATCGTATATATTCAGGAATTGCCATGATCCATACAGTGTCAAATTTGGCACAGATAAAATTTCGTTATTGTAATAACGGTTGGTAGGAATAGAATTGAGCAGTGAAGCAGGAACGCTTTCGTATTCATTGCCACAAGAGGAGAGTAATAAAACTAAAACAATAAGGTTAATGATTCTTTTCATAATGCATTCATTTCTCATAGAGATGCATATTTAGTTTAAATCGTTGCATCTGTTTCATGGCTATTTACATTCGCCACACCCCCCTGCTGGCGCGGATTTGTAATGATAAATAATTAAACAACTTTCACTTTATAAAAATATGGAAAGCTGAGCTTTCCTTTTAGCCTCGATCAAACATTGTCGATTAGCCGAACTCAAGACTACAAGCTACGCTCAACTGGGCTGTTCTTTGTTCACCAAGTCTTTTGCAAAGTCTATAAAAAGCTTATGAGCCTTAGTAAAAATGTATCTTTCATTGTTTTGTTTTACTGCGATATTTCTCTTCACTAATGTTGTCCCAATTAGCTTTTTGATATTTTCAACGCTACTTAATTGCTTGTTTGCCTTAATTACATCTGACCATGATGAATTTTTAAAATAATCAATAATTTCATCAAGAGTAAATTCAGAGAAGTTTAACTCATCTAAGAAATTCTTTCCTTCTTTGTCTAATTCATAGCACAATATCGAAAAGAATATTGAAATATCTCTTGAAGTGTTTTCGTTTGTTTCTTTAGACAGTAAATAATAAAAATCATGCGTGCCAATTAATTCAAATCCAAAAGATTTCTGAAAAAAATCGATATAAAATTCTTCATTCTTCTTAATGGTTTTAAATAAAACATCAACTACAGTAATGAATTTACCCTCCATTAAAGAAGTTACTATTTCTTTGTGTTCATCTGGATACATAATCTCGTTTTTTAATATTTAACCAAGGCATAAATAATTCCGCGCTATCTGTAGAAATTGTCATTTTTCTTTTATGCTCATCTACGGACACTTCATAATCATCTTCAAATAATAAACTAGTAACCATAAAGAATACATCTATTGTAAAATCTGTCTTTTCTTGTTTTATTGTGTTTTCACACCATCCAAAAAAATCATTTAATGGCAAATTTTTGTCTAGGTTAGCCTTGTATTCTGTTCTGTCAAATAACCATTCAGTTAAGTAATTATTGTCTTCAATTACAATAACTTCATCTTCATTTTTAAATTGTTCAAAATATTCCTTTGTGTTTTCATACACGAATGGATTATAAATGTTATCTCTTGTCGAAACAAATAGACTAGGTGGGATTATTCCCTTATAACAATTGCCATTTGTCAAGTACTGATGAAAACCTCTTAAATACTCACTCTCAGTTTTTATCCGCTCGATTAATGGTAATAGTTCGTTAGTAAGTATTGAAGATTGATGATTAATATCCTTTGCTACTTGTCTTAAAAGATTGTATAGCTTTTCAAACTGTCTTCTTATACTTTCATCACCATAGTCAAACCTTTTAATATTTGAAAACTGTGAAATTGCCAATAGTTCATTGTAAATAGACTGTGTATGATTTACATCTAAAATAGCATTAAGAGGAACAATATAGTTTTCAATCCAAAATCGAGCTTTATGAACTTTCACTTGATATTCGTATTTTTTACTATTTGCTTTTAGCTCTTTCGATTCATATAAAAGGCTTTGTGTATTATTCTTTACTGAATTAGTAAACTTATTTATCTCTTTTGACAATGCTTCAATTCGATCAACAAGTATATTTTTATCTGAATTTATTCCTTCTTTAATATTGAAAAATAGAGTTCTAATTGACTGCCCATACTTTTCAATTTCTTCTGGAAGTAGTGGTTTGAATTGTTGCAGAATAAACTCAAAAAGGACAAAATAAGGTTCATTTATAACATAATCATCGTTCTGTTCAACTACAATTTTATGTTCTATAAGTTGCACTTCCAAATCGCTGCCATATTCCTTGATACTATTATATAACTGTTCTCTCCTTATTATTTCATTCTTTACTTGAAGGTCAAACAGTTCTCTGAGCAATTCGTAGTGATTTGCTAAAAATTGAAGTATAGATTTTGGTTCTGATTTAATCATATTTCCAATATTGTTGTTCTAAAAACCTATTGTTTCTTGCAACACTCTCTCTTATCATTATTACATTCTTATTTTTTGAGGCTTTGACTCTTTTTGTCATTTCTGCTTTGTTACCTTTAAGGCTTTGTGAGTATTTAGTAAACAATTCATTATAATTGTCAGGAATAAATAGTTCAGCCTTACTAAAAACATCTTTGATTCGTAAAAATTCATCTAATCCATTAAAATCATAGTCAACGAAAACGAGTATTTCTTTAGTTTCAAATATTGAAAGCGAATCTTTTCCAATTCTCCCATACTTATGAATGAATAGAAAATCTTCACCCAACAGTTTTTCTGCTACTAAAAAAGTATCCAAGTTTTCAACAAAGCAAATTTTATCTGCTTTTATATATGTTGCAGTACATGCGAATAAACCGTAATTCTCTGTATAATAATTAATATCAATCAATTTAGTGTTAATATCAATTATAGAAAACCCTCTCAGCATGAAAATTGATTTTGATTTAACTTGTGACGTTTTAGAATTTCGATATTTTCTAACATTGTCAGATTTATTTTCAATTACGATGTCTTCTGGAAAATAAGTTCGAAAAAATAAATCGAATTCAGTTGCTTTAGAAACCACAAAACGAAAACCTCTACCGACCTTTGTTTTTTCTAAAATATTAGAATCTAATAAACCTAAAAAAACTGCTGAGTTCAAGACAGTTTTAGGTATAGAGTTTTCAGTCAATTCCTTTGCCTCAAATAATTTTTTATATGTTCTAAAGTCCGTTTCTGTCATTTTATGCTTTTGGCTTTCTTAAAATTACATTTCCATTGTTTTCACTTAGAACTATTTTCCCTGAGCTTCTCCTAAGTAAATAATACTTATCAAAACCATCATAGGGATGCAAAGGGGCTGCTGAAATTGGGATAAAATTATTTTCTTTGCAAAAATTCAATATCTCAATTCTATTAGATTCATCAATTGTACCAATTTCATCAATGAAGATAACAACCTTATTCTCCACATCATTGATAACAACTTGATTAATAATTGACATTATTATAATTAAACGAATCATCTTATCAGTCCCATCTGATTCGATTTGATTTTTTAAGTCAACCACTTTGTGATGACCTTTTTTTTCCAAATGTAATTTGATGTCAAATAAGTCCTTGAAAAAGATCGTAGTTTGATTGTCTAGATATTTGTTTAAGGTATTAAGATTATCTGATTGGTCATCGAAAATCAACTCTGAGGTCAAGTCTCTAATTTCCATAATCTTTTTCAAATCACTAATCAGATTAGTATTAGGGATTACCTCTATGCTCAAAGAATCAATGTCAGAAATCTTTATCTTTCTGATTTTTGTATTAAATTTATTTGTTATGAATGCTTCAAATTCTTGAAATTTTGAATGCAATGTTTTACATGGTATTGCAAACTGAGTGGAAATATTTTTCAATAGACCATCAATGCTTTTTTGTTTATCTTCTAATGTTGCAAGTTCAGAGTCTATAAACTTTATGAAATCATTTTCACTAGCATAGGATGTTTCAGTTTTTATCTTTAAACTCTCAAAAAGTCTTTCTTTCCTATACTTTACTTCAGTTCTTTCTTCGAAATTTCTTTTTAAGTTTTTATATAGGTTATCTAAAGAATCAGTAGTTTGATATTCAATTGGTACAATTCCTAATTGCTCAATTTCTATTTTCCATTCCTGTATTTTCGTTATTCGATTATTTTCTTCAAAAATCTTTGCATTTAGATTTTTTATTGCTTCTTTTATTACTCTAATAGCTTCGTTGGTCTGTTCAACATCTTTCAAAGTAATTACTTTTGATTCTTCAAGATTCGCAATTTCAGTTCTCAAACTCTGAAATTGCGTTTCTAAATCCGGTAGTAATTTGATTTTTGCAATTTTTTCATTCAAAACTATTATTTTTTCTTTTATAACAGATAAATCCAAATGATGTTTCTCAAGATTCTTTGCAATTGGTAGAAGTTTTTCATTTATTTCTTTATCCCTCAAACTTTTATCTAGCTTCTTCTTGAGTTCATTGATTGACGGAATTGGCTTGCCCTTTAATTCTGATGGAAGAATAATCTCACCATCAAATAGTCGCATTATGCTACTAACCTGATTAATTCTACTGTTAATATGTTCTTTAGAAAGACTTGTAATTTCATCCGACAAGATTCTATTCAATTTTTCTTTGTAGTCTTGATTGTCTGATATCAGATGTATAAGTTGGGTTGAATAAGTATTGATTTGATGGCTTAATATTGAAATTTCAGATTGATATTTATCAATCATTTCTTCAATCTCTTTGCTACTTAATTTTTGATTTTCAATTTGAGTTATTTGACTTTCGATTTCCTTTCTCTCAATATCAAGGTTTTGTAATGATTGTACAAGAAAACTAAGTCCTTCAAAACTTTTTATTTCCTTTATTGATTCATCTAGAGCATTAAAACTTATCTGTTTTTGTTCTTTTAGGGTATTTATACTTCCAAGTTTTTGATTCAATTGATTCAACTGGGGAGTTAAGATTTCATTTAGTTGAAATGTATCTTCATCAAGTTTAATTATTTGTTTACTAATTTGTGTGCCTAATTCTGAGAATGTAAACGAGTATTGTTTGTCAAAAGCATAAACAATCTCTGAAAGAATTTGATTCTTTGCTTTATGTTGATTTACAAGTTCTTTGAAGTCAGAAAAATTCTTTTGAATGCTTTGAATAACCTTAATATCCCTATTATGTTTTAAAAGGCTTAGTATGTCTTTTTGATTTTTCTTTGAAAACTCAATACTTTCATTTTCTTTGTTGTCTGCAATTATTAAAGAATCTTTAAGCGTTTTATTGTCGATTAATTTAGAATTGATTAAGTACCTATAAATCTTGGAAAAGTTATTACTTATTTCTCTATTATCTTGTAATACACTGTGATCTAGCCAAACAACTCCATTGTTTTTCTTCCCTTTTTGATAAACAAAGTTGAAAACATCTCTTCGGCTTGAAAATTTGCTATAGTCAACTCCAGAAGTAGATAAGTCAGACAGAACTGAATCAAATTTCTTCAATTGTTGTCCTTCATTGGTATGATTGAAATATAAACTTTCCTTATAATCACTGTCAATCTTATAATAATCTATATTTCCTTCTGCATTTTTTTTTACCAATATACTATAATATCTTTTCTTGAAAATTTCAAATATTATATAGCTTGAATTGATTGATGGGAAATAATGATTAAAGGTTGTTTTGTCTCCAATTCTGTTCCCACTAAATGTCATCTGTTTTCCGTCAATAATGTACAAGAAATTTAATGCATAAATAAGTGTACTTTTCCCAATATTATTTGGTCCAACTATCTGTAAAGAATCACAGTCGTTGAGTTCAATATCTGCTTTCGCGTAAATGTCAGAATTTAAAATTATCAAGCGTTTTAGCATAGTTAGTTCAAAAATAAAGTTGTCAACAAGTTGAATTAATAGTTTCTTAGTTTCTCAGGATTTTTAGTTTGAATTTCGGTTCTTTATTTCTTTGATTTCACAGGTATAAAAGTTGAATTTGTTTCTTTGCAATCATGTCTGTCTTTTTTTTAGCATTGGCAGTAACAAGTGAATATACCTATCTGGGCATATTTCACTTAGTTCTACTCTGTTTTACTGAACATACTCCCCGTATAAGCGGGTTATACTCAGGTTCTATATTTTACACACCACAAATTTACAAACTATATTTAACACTGCCAACGTTTTTATATACTTTTTTAAATAAATTTTAAAAAACCTTTATTAATGCGGGTTTCAGTTAATCCAAAAAATGGTAATAGATTGATTCTTTGTAGTTCAGTCTTGTTTTTCTGTTATTTATGCTGTGAATTTAAAAAATATAGTATATTTGCAGCGGTTTTGTAGTCATAGAAACAAATTTAAGGTTAATATTAGGCAGACCGGTTCGGGAGAATCGGTCTGTTTGTTTAGAAATCTAAAAGACCCCCTACCCCCTAAGAGGGAATTAAAGAAAGGACTTACTTCGTAGTGGTAGCACGACTTGAAGTCGTACTACCACTAGCTTGCAGAAACGGTTTAATTATTTTAATAGCTTACTTATCATATTGCGTAAAGGTATCTGAACAGGCAGGAATATCAAGTCACCAACCCGGTAAAACATGCAAACCTAAGACATTTTCATTTCGTGCATGTATAAGGACAAAATGGCCTTGTATAAGGACGAAATGGCCTTATATAAGGACAAAATAGAATTGTATAAGGACAAAATGGCCTTATATAAGGACGAAATAGAATTGTATAAGGACGAAATGGCCTTATATAAGGACGAAATAGAATTGTATAAGGACGAAATGGCCTTATATAAGGACAAAATGAAAATCCCTTAGCAAGGAACAAAAATGCGGTAAAATACCGATAGGTATTTAAGAATAAGAAACCCCACCCCCTGCGGGGACTCCCATTAATAAAAGGGGAGATCATCTGGATAGAATCATTTGTTCATTTAAGAAAAAATATTTAATTTTGAACTTTACAAAACAATCTTGTTTGTAATAAATATCGTACTGCGCGGATGTCCCCTTTTGTAAAGGGGACGAGCGAAGCGGAGGGGTTTGAAAAAAAGCTATGAACACACACATAAACAACCTGCCCGAAATGAAGCCTTTCCGCAGAAAACTGCGAAAACAAATGACTGCTGCCGAAGTTGCACTGTGGATAATGATTAAAAACAAGCAGTTGGATGGAGAACGGTTTCTCAGGCAGTACAGTATTGGTCATTATATTGTTGATTTCTATTGTCCGAAATACAAGTTAGTTGTTGAACTGGATGGAGAAGGACATTTTACAGAAGAAGGACAAGTTTATGATAAAAAACGAACTGAATATCTCAATTCAGTAAGTGTAAGCGTTTTGCGTTTCGAGAATTTTGAAGTTTTTCAATATCCAATGCGGACACTGGATGAAATACGGAAGTATTTGAAGGATTAATATAAAAACCCCACCCCCTGCGGGGACTCCCCTTTAATAAAAGGGGAGATCATCTGGATAGAATCATTTGTTCATTTAAGAAAAAATATTTAATTTTGAACTTTACAAAACAATCTTGTTTGTAATAAATATCGTACTGCGCGGATGTCCCCTTTCTTACTCCCTCTCCTTGAAGGAGAGGGTTGGGGTGAGGTTGGGGACGAGCGAAGCGGAGGGTTTTGAAAAAGCCAGACTATAAATATTTCCCCCAGTCCCCAATTGGCACATTCGTAAGGATACTGATTTAACTGTATGAAAACGGCTGTCTACTTATTAAAAATAAGGTTTCGTTGATAAAAATTGTAATTTAGCTTTTCTTTTCATATCTTTGGAGCTCTATAAAATTTAACAATGAAGCTCAAAAAGAATATAGCAACCAGCGAAGAAGGATTTATTTTCAATCCGGCTACAGGTGATTCGTTTTCGGCCAATCCTATCGGAACGGATATTCTGACGCTACTCAAAGAAGAAAAATCATTTTTGGAAATCAATACATTCATTTGCGCCAAGTACGAAGTGGAACCCATTCAGTTCGAACGGGATTTGGATGATTTCGTTTCGCAGCTGAAAGACTATTCTATTCTCGATTTGTAACACCATCCCCTACCACCCAGAGAAATGACAAACACCGGCAAGAAAAAAATAGTGATTGGAGTGACTGCATTGAATGCTATCGACAATCCGGGACCCGGAGTAGCTGTCATCCGTGCCATCAGGGAGTGTACCGATTTTGAGGTTCGCATTATCGGGCTTTCGTACGAATCGCTCGAACCGGGCATCTACATGCACGATCTGGTTGACAAAACCTATCAGATTCCGTATCCTTCGGGCGGCACCGACAGTTTATTCGGACGGTTGCTGCACATTCACAAAGCCGAACATCTCGATTTAATTATCCCGAACTTCGACGCCGAGCTTTTTAATTTTATCAAGTTGCGGGACAAGCTCAGCGAACTTGGCATTCATACTTTTCTGCCGGATTTACATCAGTTCGAAGCCCGCGATAAAATAAAGTTATCGGAGTTTGGCCAAAAACACGGCTTGCTGGTTCCTGCCAATAAAATAATTCATCAGGCGTCCGAACTGGAAAAAGCTACCGAGGAAATAGGATTTCCTTTGCTGATAAAAGGCAAATTTTATGATGCGGTTGTGGCGAATACGCTTGAACAGGCTCAAAAAGCTTTCTTTCAGATTCAGGCCAAGTGGGGTTTACCCATTATTGTGCAGGAATTTATCAATGGAACCGAAATAAATATAGCCGCATTGGGCGATGGCGAAGGGAAAGCCATCAGCATCGTCCCCATGCGCAAATTATATATTACCGATAAGGGAAAAGCGTGGTCGGGCATTACGCTCGACGACGATAATTACATTGAACTGGCAAGGAAATTTGTTACGGCTACCCGTTGGCGGGGCGGTTGCGAACTGGAAGTAATGCAGACAGCCGATGGAAAATCGTACATTCTGGAAGTAAATCCACGCTTTCCGGCCTGGATTTATCTTACCGCTGCTGCCGGTCAAAATCAACCGGCTACCCTGGTAAAAATGGCTTTAGGACAAAAAGTGGAACCATTTACAGAATACGAAGTCGGGAAGATTTTTGTGCGCTACGCGTGGGATTTAATTACCAATATAACGGAGTTTCAGAAAATATCGGGAACGGGAGAACTTTAGACAGTTATCAGTGAACAGTTATCAGTGAACAGTTATCAGTGAACAGTTATCAGTGAACAGTTATCAGTGAACAGTTATCAGTGAACAGTTATCAGTTATCAGTGAACAGTTATCAAAAAAAGATATGAAGAAAGAAAGATACGAACGGCCGATTATTCAGAAAATGAATACGGGATTGATGAATAAATTCGGGACACGCACGGAATACGAACCGGTTACACATATCGAAAGTGTTCCGGTGAAAGGTTTGCTGGCCGAGTATGGTTCGCCGTTGTTCGTGTTGTCGGAAAAACAAATCCGTCGGAACTTTCAGAATGCCTCGCGTATTTTCAAAACCCGTTATCCGAAAGTACAGTTCGCATGGTCGTACAAGACCAATTACATGAATGCCGTGTGCCGGATTTTTCATCAGGAAGGTTCGTGGGCCGAAGTGGTTTCGGGTTTTGAATACGAAAAAGCGCTTGGTAACGGCGTTCCCGGAAATAAAATCATCTTTAACGGACCTGTCAAAACCGATAAGGAACTGATAAAAGCCGCACATCTGGGCTCCCTTATTCATATCGATCATTTTGATGAACTGTATTCGTTGATTCGGCTCAGTGATGAAAACAAGCTGAAACCCCGCGTGGCCATTCGCGTGAATATGGACACCGGTATTTATCCGAAATGGGACCGTTTTGGTTTTAATTACGAAAATGGCGAAGCCTGGAATGCCATCACCCGCATTATCAATTCGGAAAATCTGGAACTGGTAGGATTGCATTGCCATATCGGCACCTTTATGCTTTCTGCCGAAACGTATAAAATTGCAGCCACACGACTTTGCGAATTGGCCTGGAGTATCCGGGAGAAATTCAATAAAACCATTCAATATCTCGACCTGGGTGGTGGTTTTCCATCAACCAATACATTAAAAGGAGCTTATCTCCCCGGCACCGACACGGTACCTTCACTCGATCAGTTTGCCGATGCCATTACGGATGTAATTCTGGGTTACGGATTCAAACAGGAAGATTTGCCCTTGTTGATTCTCGAATCGGGACGGGCATTGATTGATGATGCCGGCTATTTACTCGGAACCGTGCTGGCCACCAAACGACTCTCGGATGGACGCCGGGCTACCATTCTCGATTTTGGCATTAATTCCCTGTTTACGTCTTTCTGGTACGAACACAAAGTCAGCCCGGCTCAGGAATTTGGTGATTATACCGAAGAAATGGTGCTTTACGGTCCGCTGTGTATGAATATTGACATTGTACGCGAAAGTGTAACCCTTCCCCCACTCGAAAAAGGGAATCAGGTGGTGGTGCATAAAGTGGGTGCGTATAACATGACTCAATGGATGCAGTTTATCACCCTGCGACCGAATATCGTTTTGATTGATACTGAAAATCAAACGCACATTATCCGGAAAGCCGAAACGCTGGAGTATCTGGAATCGTTGGAATCTGTACCGGAAAAACTTAAACAGTGAACAGTTAACAGTTAGCAGTGAACAGTTAGCAGTTATCAGTTAAAATAACGCGAAGCAAATAACCATTAATAACGCCGAAGGCAAATAACAAAAAATAACGCGAAGCAAATAACCTGACCATGTTGAAACGCAATTTACATACTTTCCGAACGCTGATTCTGCCGGCCGTAATGAACAGTTATTCGGTTATCTTCTTTTTCAACAATAAGTTGTTGGCCTGCGTTTTAATGCTCGTCACTTTTTTCAATTTCTTTGCCGGATTGTGCGGGTTGATGGCGGTTTTGATGACAGTTACCATTGCCTACAGCATGAATCTGGATCAGTTTCAATTGAAAAAAGGGCTGTTCAGCTTTAATGCTTTGCTCGTTGGGATTGGTATGGGAACTTTCTTCGATCCGGGGTTGGTATTCTTCAGTTTACTGGCACTGGCTTCGTTACTTTCGCTTATTCTCACGGTTACCCTGGGCGGCTGGTTGAATAAATACAATTTGCCGGTGCTGAGCATTCCGTTTGTTTTTGCCTTCTGGTTTATTGTATTGCCATCGGCTCAATTCGAAAACCTGGGACTCACCCAACGAAACATTTACTGGCTCAACGAAATGTACGCGGTGGGCGGAAATCCGTTGCTTAATTTCTTTCAGAGCATCGATACGTTGCCTGTTCACAACATGGTGGATATTTACCTCCGTTCCATGAGTTCCATTTTCTTTCAGAGTAATCTTATTGCCGGTTTGCTGATTGCCATTTGCCTGCTCATTTGTTCGCGGATTGCTTTCTCCTTGTCAATTGTCGGTTTTCTGTCGGCGTATGTGTTCGCTCAGTTTTCAGGTTCGGCCACGGCCAGCATTACGTATTACAATATTGGTGCAAACTACATCATGGTGGCACTGGCAATTGGCGGATTCTTTTCCATCCCTTCGCGCTATTCGTACCTGTGGTCTGTCCTATTGGTTCCACTCACAACGCTTGTATTGCTGTTTTTTAATAAATTGTTGGGCTACTTTGTTTTGCCGGTATTCTCGTTACCATTTGCCGTGGTGGTTATTCTTTTCATCTATTTTCTTCAGTTCCGCACCCGGTCGTAGAAACTTGTCTTAACACCGTATCAGTATTATTCGCCTGAAATAAACCTGTATACATACAACAACAATAACAAGGACCGGTATTATCATTTCTTATATTTCCCCTTGTATCTGCCCTTCTGGGGAGAATGGACCATCAGTCAGGCACACGATGGCGAACATACGCACAAAGGCGATTGGGGAAAGGCTTTTGATTTTATGTTGCTGGACGAGAAAAAGAAAAGTTACAGTGCAAACGGAGTAATTTGCGAAGATTATTATTGCTACAACAAACCTGTTCTGGCTCCGGCCGATGGTTTTGTGGAAGATATTTATGATAATATCGATGATAATGAAATTGGTAAGGTAAACACTACCAGCAACTGGGGAAACACTATTATCATCAGGCACGTAACGGGACTTTACACACAAATGTCGCATCTCAGGAAAGGTTCGTTTAAAGTGGCCAAAGGTGATTATGTAAAACGGGGTGACTTGCTGGCCAGTTGTGGTAATTCAGGCCGTTCGCCCGAACCTCATTTGCATTTTCAGGTTCAGATAAGTCCGTTACTGGGTTCCAAAACAATCGATTATCCTTTTGCCTATTATCATCAGAATACGGCTGAAGGTGTCAGTCTAAGCCAGTTTAAAAAACCGGAAGAAGGTGATTTGGTGAGTGGTGTTATTGATAATTCGTTACTGAAAAACGCATTTGAAATGATGCCGAATTCAAATTTCGAATTTACATACACCAACGAAAAAGGAATTCAAAAAACCGAACAATGGGAAACATTTACCGATGCTTACAACAACCGGTATCTGTATTGCAAAGAAACCGAATCGAGTGCATATTATATGAATGATGGATTAATGTTTTATTTCACGGCATTCTACGGAAATAAGAATTCGTTATTATATTACTTTTATCTCACTGCCTATAAGGTCTTTCTGGGTAATGCCGAAGATATGGAGATAAAAGATGCTATGCCAATCAACATTATCCGGAACAAACGGTTGGCTATCTGGTTGCACGATTTTATTGCTCCGTTTTACAATTACATTCGGGTGAATTATTCCATTAAAACGACGCCTGCATCCAATCCTTTCGATACCGGAACCATTCAACTGGAATCGAAAGTTGATATTTCCTTTCCGGGGAAATTAAAACAGGACAGTACAAGTATCATTACGGTAAAAAATAATTGCATAAGCGAATTTACCTATACCGGAGCTAAAACAAAAATAAGTGCCCAATGCGTAAACTCCTGATACTTCCTTTGTTCTTTATTCCGGTTATGATGGAGGCGCAAAACACGCGTTACGATTTGCGTATGGATACCGTTACGTACCAATATTACCTGAAAGGCGACTGGAATAAACTGATTGACACCACAAAACAAGCAATAAAAGATAATATTGACTTCAAGTACCTGCGGCAACGACTGGGTTATGCATATTTTGTAACCGGCGATTATTACGCTTCGCAGGCTCAGTATGAAAAAGCATTTGCTTTCGACAAAACGGATCCGGATACTCGAACTTATTTATACTATTGCGGCTTATATACAGGAAACGAAGTCAATAAACGCTACTGGAGTGGTTTGTTAAGCAATGAGATGAAGAAAAGTTATACTATTAAACCGTTCAAAATAATTAATTCTATTGATTTTGAATATAATTACAAGTCCAATGACAACAGTACGCGCGGAAATCCGGTTTACATGCGAGGTGGAGTTAGTACAGAACTTGGGTACAGACTGAATTTATATCAGTCCTTTTCGACGTATTCTCAAACAAACGGGTCAAGTTATGTGAATACGACTGGTACAGTTCCGGTTCAGACAAAGGATTCATCAATTATCAATCAGAATGAATATTTTGCCTTGCTCAGCTGGACCATTTCACCTCATTTAATTCTGAATGCCGGTTATCATACTCTGAATTCGAAAATTCATATTATTAATAAATATTCTTACAGAATAAATGCGAAACAATTTAACACGCTGAATGATACAACTGAAAATTCACCCGGAAATATGTTTTGCAGCAAACTGACTTATACGGTGAACCGGTTCGATTTTGGAGTAAGTGGTTCTGTTTATATGAACGATACCATCGTTTCGCAGCAATACGGAGTCCATGCCGGCGTTTTACTGCCCGGAAGTTTAAACGCTTATCTGAAAAGCTCATTGTATGCCATGCTTGACACAAAGAATAATAACCGGCTTATTTTTACACAATCGGCCGGAGCACTTTTCTTTAAAAAACTTTGGGTGGAAGGAGATATTACTTTTGGAAATCTGAATAACTATTCCGATAATAACGGCATGTATATTTACAATTCAATTGATCCTACTACCTTTCGTACAGGATTGACCCTGTTTTGGAATGTAATTCCGAAACTCTCGGTTTATGGAAATTACACATACGATACAAAACTAATTGAAGATAAAAATATCAGTTATAATCAACATTCATTCTCAGGAGGAATCATATGGAAACTTTAAAAAGAACTCTAGTTTTTGTAGTTTTAATGTTTATCGGCACTTTTGTCGTGGCACAAAGTCAACCGGTTATGCAGGCTGCATTTGCCAAAAGTTATGAATCAGAACAGGCCGGTAAGTATGTTGCTGCTATTAACGATTTGAAACCGGTTTATAAATCGGATGGTTATTTTGTGAATATCCGCTTTGGCTGGCTTTATTATCTTACGAAACAATATGCCGAATCAATTAAGTATTATAACATCGCCATTTCACTAAAACCTTATGCCATCGAAGCAAGGTTTGGTTGCGTAAAACCGTTAAGTGCAGCCGAAAATTGGGAGAATGTAAAAATTCAATACAACGAAATACTCAAAATTGACCCGCAAAACACAGTTGCCAACTATTGGTTGGGTGTAATTTACTACAACCGGAAAAGTTATCCGGCAGCCGAAAAGTTATTTGAAAAAGTGGTTAACCTCTACCCGCTTGATTACGATTCCATCATTATGCTGGCCTGGACAAAACTAAATCTTGGCAAATCGCAGGATGCAAAGGTATTATTCTATCAGGCTCTGGTTATTCGCCCCAACGACAGCTCTGCAATGGATGGACTAAAACGAATTAAATAATACAGGTGACACTATCGTTTTTTGATAAAAAAGACTAAAATCAGGAAGAAAGAGATTTTCTGAACTGATTTTAGTCTTTGGTTTTTTAATAATACTATCTTTGCACCGCTTTAATGAGAATTTACAATAAGATTCTCTCCGTTTCAAATCCATTTTTATAGTTTTCAGAATCAATGAAGAGAATTTTAGTTATTAGTTTTATCTTATTTATCAATTTATTAGCCACTCATGCTGAATTAGATAGCACAGGAAGTATTAAAGGATTTATTTTTGAGAAAGCATCGGAAGTTCCACTGGAATTTGCAACTATTGTTATAAAAAATACAAAAGACAGCACCATTGTAAAAAGCGGTATGACTGACAAAACCGGAACATTTGTTTTTACAGGCTTACCTTTTGGCGAATATAAAATCAGTTACAGTTATATCGGTTTTGATAAAATTGAAATTAAGTCGTTACAAATTGATTCGAAAAAGAAAAACATTGATTTAGGGAAATTATATATCGAAGAAACCAGCAAATCACTGGCTCAGGTTGAGGTTGTTGGACAAAAATCAACGTTTGTAAGCTCCATCGACCGGAAAACATTCAATGTCGGACAGGATATAATGAGTAAATCGGGTTCGGTAAGCGATCTTATGCAAAATATTCCTTCCGTTCAGGTGGATGTGGAAGGCAATGTCAGTTTACGCGGCTCGGAGAATGTAACCATTCTTATTGATGGCAAACCTTCAACGATGATGAAAATGAATGCGGCTGCAGCCTTGCAGCAAATGCCTGCAAACACAATTGATAAAATTGAAATTATCACCAATCCTTCAGCAAAATACAAACCGGATGGCACTGCCGGTATTATTAATATCGTTTTGAAAAAAGACAAAAGTCTTGGATTCAACGGAAATGTCATTGCTAATGTCGGAAATAATAATCGTTGGAATGTAAATGTAGCCGGAAATTATAATCCGGGAAAACTGAATATTTACGGCAGTCTGGGTATTCGGAAAGATAGCCGGACCCGTATCACAGACCTCAAATCAACGGCTTATGATTCGTTGCATTCGGCAACCTATTCGAGTACGTATACCGTGGGAAATGCGCATCCGATTTATTATCTGGGAAATGCGGGATTTGATTATAAACTGAACGATAAGAATAAATTCGGTGCATCCGTGAATTACAATTACCGGTATCAGGAACAACAAGATCACACTGTTTATTCCTTAAAAGACAATTCATTAAATGTACTGGATGATTATGACCGGGATCGTTTTCTTCCTGAAGTTGAGTCCGATCTTGAGATAAATGCATTCTACAAACATGCGTTTAATAAGGACGGTCATGAATTAAATTTCGATTATACTTCGTCTACGTCGTACGAAAATGAAGATAATTATTATACCAATACCTATCGGATTCCGGTTCGGCCGATAAGTAAAGATAACATGTTTTATCATCATGTGAATGTAGAATCACGATTTGCCATTGAATATTCATTGCCATTGGCAAAAGACAGTAAATTTGAAGCCGGATATTTACTTGAATCATTCAATAATAATCTAAATTTAATTCGTGACACGCTGGTTGATTTGGACAAAAACTTATGGGGCAGAGACATTTCACGCTCCAATAAGTTTATCCGCTCTGATAACAACCATGTTTTATACGCCACCTATGAACGTGAAATCGGAAAGTTCGGATTTCTGGTTGGCATCCGGGGTGAACAAACTTTTACGAATTCGAATCTTGTAACCCTTGATACGATTATTAAAAGTCAATATACCCGGATTTACCCGACACTTCACATGTCTTACAAATTGTCTGATATTCATGAACTTCAGCTAAATTACAGTCACCGTATCCGCCGCCCCGATGATGAAGAATTGAATCCGTTTCCCGAATATCAGGATTTGAATAATATCCGTGCCGGAAATCCGAATCTCCTGCCGGAAGATATTCATTCGTTCGAATTGGGCTATCAGTTTAAAAAAGAAGCAACTACATTTCTTTCAACACTTTATTACAGGAGTAAATATAATTCAATCACATATATTACAAAAAGTCTTGGCAACGGAGTTTTCATGTCAACGCTCGAAAATCTGGATAAAAATCAATCGGCCGGAGTAGAATTAATCTTTTCAACCACATTTGGCAAACTTGCCACGCTCAATCTTGCAACCAATACTTTTTACAATACCATTGACGCTTCCGCATTAGGATTCAGCAGTAGTAAATCCAATATTTCATGGTCGGCCAACGGAAATATCAGTTTTAATCTGACCAAAAGTACTTTCTGGCAGATTAATTCAAATTATACTGCCGAAACGTTGACTCCGCAAGGAAAAAGACTACCTTCGTTTGTAATGAATACCGGTTTAAAACAGGAACTTTTCAAACGAAAAGCAACCATAATCCTGACTGTTTCAGATATTTTCAACTCTAACAGAAACAGTTATGAATTAACCACACCTGATTTATACAGAATGGAAATCCGCAAGCGCAGTTCTCAAACAATCTATTTGGGATTCAGTTATAATTTTGGTAGTTCTCCCAAAAAACAGAAAGACAGCACCATTAAATACGATAATCAGTTGTAAATTTGCTTGTTCTTAAAATTATCGTTTATCTTTGCATAAATTTGATTGAAAAAGAATGAGACAGAAATATATACTTCCGTTTGTATTAGTTCTTTGGACAGGAATAATCTGTGCGCAAAAGTACGATTTGAATTACTTTCTGGAACAATCCAAGATGACCAGTCCGTTGATTCAAAAAAACAAGAACGATAACAAAATCATCGACCTCGATTTACAACAAATTGAGCGGGTTCTGAAAACACCCGAAATCAATCTGGAATCCAATATTCTCTTCGCTCCCATTATTTCGCACGACACCAATCCTTCAAGTCTGGTTATTTCTTCAAACGGAGCTACCAGTTATGCCGGTTATGATTTAGGAATTACAAACGGCGGTCAATATCAGGCATTTGTTTCCGTAAAAAAACCGCTGTTGGGAAACATGAATCTGAAAGTTTATTCCCAAAAATCAGATATTTCGCGGAAACAAAATGAGAATTCCACATCAATGACCATTCATGAAATGGAACAATTGGTGGGCTACCAATATTTGCTTTGCCTGAAATCGAAAGCACAGCTGAAAAATGTAACAGAAATTGTTCAATTAATTGACGAACAAATCAATATCATGAAAAAGCTGGTGAATAATGCCATTTACAAACAATCGGATTTGATGTTGCTGGAAATTGAAAGACAGAATCAAAAGCTTAATACTAAATCGTTCGATGACGAATATAAAAGCAATTTGTATGACTTGAATCTGTTGTGCGGCATAAAAGATTCTGCCCGAATTGATATTGAGGAAATCGATTTACAACTGAATCAGCAAACCATCACTAATTCACAATTTCTGACTTCATACAAGCTCGACAGTCTGAGCATTCTTGCCGACCAATCAATCAGCGAACTGAAATACAAACCTCAATTGAGCGCCTTTGCCAATGCCGGATATAACGCGACCGGAATTCCTTCATTTGATCGGTTCGGAGTGAGTGCCGGACTGACTTTCAGTTGGAATCTGTACGACGGCAACCAGCGCAAACTGGAACGGGAAAAAACGAATGTGAACATTCAAACGCAGCAATTTGAAAAGAATCATTTCGTCACGCAACAGGAAATCAATAAGAACAAAATTAAGAGCCAACTGAAAGCACTTGACGAACGCAGAAGCATCCTCGAAAACCAGTTACTTCAGTATGATAAACTTTATAAACTATATGAAAATGAGCTTACTCAGGGTTTGGTTTCGGTTATGGATTTTAAAAATCTATTAAAAGATATAACTTCCAAGAAACAAGATTTTCTGTTGCTCAATATGGAAAAACAGTTGCTTATAAATTCGTTTAATTACTGGAACTATTGATTTAATTCATAATTCACAATTAAAATATGAAAAATAATTCTATATTCTTTTCACTTTGCATTGCTGCTTTCATGTTGAATGCCTGTGCAAAAAAAGAAGCAACCGGAGAAGAACAAAAGCCAGTTGTCACTGTAAAAACTGCTGAAGTGAAAGTTGGTTCAATTGACAATAAACTCACATTCAACGGCAAAACCATTTATCTGAAAAAGAATCTGGTGGTCTCTCCTATTGCTGGTTACGTGCGCAAAATGTCGGTTAAGTTTGGCGATGCGGTTAAGAATGGCAGTTTGTTGTTCGAAATTCAAACCAAAGAAAACAAGGCACTCGAAAATTCAAATTCAGGTAATATGGGTATTATCAGGGTATTTGCACCGTCAAACGGTGTAATCAGTGCTCTGAATGTAACCGAAACCGGTGCTTATGTGGTGGAAGGTGCGCCCCTTTGCACGGTTGCAGAAAATAACGACGTAATGGTTCAGCTCAATTTACCTTTTGAATTTAATTCGCTTATTCGAACCGGTACCATCTGTACGCTCGTGTTGGACGAAAACACCAAATTTGAAGGCACTGTTTATCAGATTCTTCCTACTGTTGACGAAGCAAATCAAACCCAACAGGTACTTATCAAACCTCATACTAACAAACAATTGCCTGAAAATCTGAACCTCGGAGTAGAAATTCTGAAATCTCGACATTCCAAAACCTGTCTCGTACCGCGGGAAGCAATCATGACCAATGAAACGCAAACCGAATTCTGGGTGATGAAGGTGGTTGATAACAAACTGGCCCTGAAAGTTCCGATTAAAAAAGGAATTGAAGACGACGGACTTGTGGAAGCACTTTCTTCTGATTTGAAAAATGCAGATCTGGTGGTCAGCGAAGGTGGTTATGGATTGAATGACAGTACGGTGGTGAAAATTACCACCCCAAACCCCTAAAGGGGCTTAAAAGTGCATTTTTACAGTATAATAATATAAAATTAAACTAACTTAATTCCCCTTTAGGGGTTTGGGGTCATGGAAAAGATTTTTGTACGTTTTAAAAGCCCGATAGCGGTTATTCTGTTGCTTATTCTGATTGGTGGGGTTTTTTCCTATCAGAATATGAAGACATCGCTTTTCCCTAACGTTACTTTTCCAAAAATCAAAATCATTGCCCAAAACGGTGAACAACCGGTGGAAAAAATGATGGTGATGGTTACCAAACCACTCGAGAATACCATTAAAGGCGTTGATAATCTGCAATTAATCCGAAGCACTACCAGTTTGGGAAGTTGCGAGATTTCAGCTTTTATGAACTGGAATTCGGATATTGATCTGGATAAACAGCAGGTAGAATCGCAAATTCAGCAGATTAAAAACGATTTGCCACCCGATGTTCAAATCACTGTACAGAAAATGAATCCTTCCATTCTGCCTGTCATGGGTTATTCGCTTCAATCGGATACCAAAAATGCGGTGGAATTGAAAATGATTGCCCAATACACCATAAAACCATATTTGTCGAGGGTTTCTGGTGTTTCATCTGTTCAGGTTATTGGTGGAAAAGAAAAAGAATACCGTATTGTATTGGACGAACGGAAACTAAACGTATTGAAAATTAATCCGCTTGATGTTCAAAAAATTCTTCAATCAACAGATTTTATCAAATCTACAGGCTTTACGGTGGATTACAACCGGTTATACTTAACTGTAACCGATGCCACACTTAAAAACATTGAAGAACTCAAAGAACTGGTGATTTTCGACAACGGCATACGGAAAGTGAAGATCGGCGATGTGTCGTCTGTTGTAATTGCCGAGCAAAACGAATATATTCGGATTAAAGCTGATGGAAAAGATGTACCGCTAATTGCCGTGGTGAAACAGCCTAAAAGCAATCTTGTGGATGTGGCTAATCAGGTTTCGCTGAAAGTGGATGAGCTAAATAAAATTCTACCTAAAGGAGTTCAACTGAAACCTTATTATAATCAGGCAGAATTTGTAAAAACCAGTATCAGCAGTATTATCGACGTACTTTGGATTGGTCTCGTATTGGCAATCATTGTGGTGCTGTTGTTTTTGCGCTCCCAAAAAGCCGGATTGGTATTGCTTGTCACAATTCCGTTGACGCTGGCGCTGACTTTTATCAGCATGACTTTCTTCGGCTTGGATTTCAACATTATGACCATTGGCGCCATTGCTGCTTCCATTGGTTTAATCATTGATGATGCCATTATTGTTGTCGAACAAATTCACCGTACACACGAAGAATTTCCGGATAAAACGCCCAAAGAACTGGTTGGAAAAGCCATTGGCTTTTTGTTCCCGAGTATGGTAAGCTCGTCGTTAAGTACCATCGTTATATTGATTCCGTTTGAATTGATGTCCGGCGTGGCAGGCGCTTATTTCAAAATTCTGACCGAAACCATGATTGTCACACTCGTTTGTTCCTTTGTAGTAACCTGGCTCGGCTTGCCGGTAATTTATCTGCTTTTCTCAAAGAACCGTGGATTATCAACCGGCGAAGAAGTTCATTTGGTAAAGCATCGTCCGTGGATCGAAGTTTTCATTAAACGTCCCTATATCAGCATAGCCTTTGTGGTGGCTTTAATTCTAAGTCTGATACTGATATTACCAAAATTACAAACCGGATTCCTTCCCGAAATGGACGAAGGTTCCATCGTGTTGGATTACGATTCACCTCCTGGAACGTCGCTCGAAGAAACCAACCGGATACTGAATGAAGTGGACAAAATTCTGGAAACTACGCCGGAGGTAAAAACATATTCGAGGCGGACAGGCACACAGATGGGATTTTTTATTACCGAACCAAACCGTGGTGATTACCTAATTGAATTAAAGACAAAACGGAATAAAAAAACAGAAGAAGTTTCGGACGAAATCCGTCGGCGGATAGAGAAAACATTGCCGGCATTGAAAGTTGATTTTGGTCAGGTAATAACCGATATGCTTGGTGATTTAATGAACAGCGTTCAACCGGTGGAAATAAAAATTTTCGGGGATAATAACCAGAAACTTCAAGCACTTTCAAAACAAGTGGCTGATTCATTGAGAACCATCGATGGAACGGCTGATGTTTTTGATGGAATTGTGGTGGCCGGCCCTATGTTGAAAATCCTGCCTAAAGAAGAGAAACTCAAACAATTCGGTCTGAATCCTGCCGATTTGCAATCGCAAATGGAAACTTACATTTCTGGGGTTGTCATTGGTTCTATTCCCGAGAAAGAACAGCTGACTGACATTCGAATGATTTTCCCGCAAAACAACAAGACGCCCATTGAGAAAATGAAGGATGCTAAAGTTTGTACGATTACGGGCGATTATATTCCGGTGAGCCAGATGGCTGATTTCAATATTCTGAAAGGTGTCACCGAAATTGAACGCGAGAATCTTCAGACCATGGGTGTGGTAACAGCGCGGTTGAATAACCGCGATTTGGGAAGCGTAATGAAAGATATTCAGAAAAAACTGAAAACAATCAGTCTTCCTTCTTCGTATCAGATTGAATATGGAGGTTCGTATGCCGAACAGCAGAAATCATTTGGCGAGTTATTGAAAATTCTATTAATTGCCGCTTTGCTTGTATTTACAGTGGTTCTGTTTATGTTTAAAGACCTGAAACTTTCACTTACCGTCATTTTTATCAGTACGTTGGGAGTTGCCGGAGGTGTATTAGCGTTGTTTGTCACCAACACTCCGCTAAATGTGGGAAGTTATACAGGATTAATCATGATTGTGGGAATAATTGGTGAGAATTGCATTTTTACGATTCAGCAGTTTTTATTTGAATTGAAGAAGTCAACCTTAAATCATGCATTGATATACGCCATTTCGGCACGGTTACGTCCCAAATTAATGACAGCTTCCGGTGCAATTGTTGCATTAATTCCCTTGGCACTGGGAATTGGCACCGGCGCACAAATGCACCAACCGTTGGCCATTGCCGTTATTGGCGGATTAATCTTTGCATTACCGTTGCTGCTGATTGTTTTACCAAGTATGTTGAAGGTATTGATGAAAAATAAAGCTGTCGTTGAATAAACTGAATGTTCGGCAAAGAGAAGATTCAGTTTATTGTGACTTCATTATTTGTAAGTATTTTAGCTTCAGAAAAGTCGCGGGTACATAATTCATAACATAACTTCAGCCAAACCAAAACACAAGGTAAAGCCTTTAAAGCATACGGCTTAATGAGTTGCTCCCGTATAAAACGCGGAAAAATATCTGTGGGCGACAAACTCGTAAACACAAAAACAAATACAAGAAGTGCAATATCCCATTTATTCCTTTTCCAGGGTGCAGCCGTATACCAGATAGCAACTCCGATCAATGCCGTAATATATCCGCTGGATTCGCTTCCCGTACTAAACAACACCACAAACAACAGGGTTGAAGCCAAAATAAAATACCGGAATGAAAGACATGCATATTGCTTAAAACGCAAATATGGAATCAAAAACAGCAAAAGACCTGCTCCAATAAGATAGGTATCAGAATATGTTGCATTACCGGATATTTTACGCACCATCCCTAATAATGACACATTTTGGTGAGGAGAAAACATATTTGTACTATTCTTTTCTGATAATACTCTTATCCAGTCTCCATATTGTCCGATTACATAAGCGGGTGATGAAAAAAACATGGGTAAAATAAAAAACACAACCGACCAGATAATCAAACTTATTATAAATTTAGTTTTGTGTTTTGAGAAAAAGAAAAAAGCCAACCCTACAATACTATAAAGCTTTACAAATGCCCCGAACATAATAAAAAAAGCAGCCCAACCCTCTTTTTCTTTTTCTACAAGAAGAAACGAAAATAATATACAAGCAGCTATGGCAATGTTGAATTGTTGCATATACAATGCTGTAAGCAACTCATTAGCACAAAACCAATAAATAAAAAGCGTATTGGCACGTGGAAGATTCTTAACCGCGAGGTAAAGTAACGTGCTCAAGCCTATCAACCAGAAAAACATTCCAACCCAAACAGGCAGCAATGCAAATGGAGCAATAATGGTGCTAAAAAATACACCGTAATGATTCAAATCGTAATACTCTGTGGGATATGGTGTATAAAGAGAAAGTTTATGAATGGTATGCCAAAAAACCTGACGGAAAATCAAAAAATTATTACCTTCCTTGGTCGAAGCAGCTAAGGGAAGAATCAGCATCCACAAATAAAATAGCGTTTTTGGGTTTTTGAAAAAAGGGAGGGCAATGATTCTTCTAAATTTTGCAACGACAATCATAATTAGGCACTTATTTATTGGTGGAACATTCTCCAGTGAAATCATTTTTATGTGACAAAAATACAAAAAAATTTAGTTTATTAATTTCATTTAAGAATATAAAAGCTGTTTATACCTCTTGCTATTTCGGTTATTGGTGAATTAATCTTAACTTTGCATTTAGTATGAATTGTTTTATCCAGTTTATTTATCTTGACAATTAAACTAAAGCAAGTTGAAATATTATGAAAATCAGATGGATTTACTTATTCTTTTTTCTTGGATTTTATGTTTACTCACAGGCACAATCCGACTCATTAAAGCTTACGAAACGCAATTTTTGGGAAAACAAATCTTTTCAAGTCGGCTATCAAAACGGTTATGTATTCCAGACAAATGATTTTTTGAAAGGATTAAATACAAGGGCTGCCTCTGTTGATGAATATCAGGATGTTTTTCTGAAATTTTCAAAACAAACCAACGGCGAAAAACTGTGGGAACAGATTTTCAAGTATCCGAGCTGGGGATTTGGAATGTATGTAGCCGATTTTTATAACCACGCCGAAATTGGAACGCCCATTGCACTATATGGCTTTCTGAATGCACCTTTTGTTCGCTGGAAGCATTCATCATTTAATTATGAAATCAGTTTCGGTGCCACTGGGAACTGGAAATCGTTTAATCCTCTTACCAATCAATACAACACTTCCATAGGGGCCGGTGAATCTTTTTTTATTGATGGCGGGCTGAATATGGATGTTGAGTTATCCAAACATTTGGATTTAATTGCCGGATTTAGCCTGACTCATTTTTCAAACGGAGCGCTGAAAATTCCTAATTCCGGTATCAATTCCATTGCACCTAAAGTAAGCCTGAAATACAATTTATACGATCGCCCGAAGTTTATAAAACATGAACTACCAAAATTTAAACCGGTAAATGAATGGGAAATCAGTGCTTTTGTAAGCCAGAAAAATCTGGTTTTCGATACGCTGACGAATATCGGTATTCTGGAAAAATACGAAGGCGCTTATTTCACGGTACTGGGAGTCATGGCCACCTATAATCACCAGATAAGCCGCATGTCGAAAATCGGAATAGGTATGAATCTGGCGTATAACGAATCGGTTAACGGACAGGTTGCCCTTCAGAATAATGATTTGGTTGACGTGGAAGGACCGTTTATGGAAAAATTTGAAGTAAGTATTTTTCCGTCATACGAACTGGTAGTAAACAAAATGTCGATCATCCTGCAACCGGCATTTTACCTGTACCGTAAAAATTTAAAGAATCAATCGCCCGTTTTCCATCAACGAATTGGTTTAAAATATCATATTTCCGACGATATTTTTGTTGGAATCATCCTGCGAGATTATGCCTTCCACGTCTCTGATTTTATCGAATGGACTATTGGCTACTCCATTGGCGGAAAATAAGTAGAGGATTAATCAAAAAAACGAAACCGCTAAAGATTTTTCTATGTAAAATGTTTGATTTTTTCAAACTAATTAACCCCGTTTTTGTTTTAAAAGAAGTAGAAAACTTCAAACTAAATCGTTGATTTAGAATTAAAATAAAAACAAAAAAAAATGAAAACCCAAATTGGAATTAAACCTGAAAATTCAGTTCAGGTAGCTGATGCTCTCAACAAACTCCTGTCGGACGAACACGTCCTCTACATCAAAACACGGAATGCTCACTGGAATGTGGAAGGACCCGATTTTGCTGCTGTACACAAATTTTTCGAAAGTCAGTATGATGAGCTGGAAGAAGTGATTGATCAGGTAGCCGAACGTATCCGCGCAATCGGCCATTATGCCGTTGGAACCATG
>Ga0302215_10000105_pt1 | contig 64431 bp, 57 predicted proteins | sample II_Fen_N3_1_FD_194580 | JGI IMG/M metagenome (GOLD analysis project Ga0302215, IMG submission 194580) | Peat permafrost microbial communities from Stordalen Mire near Abisko, Sweden - II_Fen_N3_1 | ecosystem: Environmental > Terrestrial > Soil > Wetlands > Permafrost | place: Sweden: Abisko... | reverse complement strand
AGATACTGATGTGGTAGCGATGTATGCGGAACAATTAGCGGAACCAGAAAAATTGATGGCTAAAATCAAAGAGATGAGTCATGACGCTAAACCTACTCCAGTAGTAGTTTTAAAGTCTGGAAAAACATCAGCTGGCGCTGGTGCTAGTGCTTCTCATACTGGTGCTTTAGCGGGTAATGATGCGGCTTACGCAGCTTTGTTCCGTCAAAGTGGTATTATTCGTGCTAATACTTCTGAAGAATTATTTGATTACATTAAAATTTTTAGCACAAACCAAGTTAAAAGTGCGGCTCGCTTAGCGATTATCACTAACGCTGGTGGACCAGGCGTGCTTGCTATTGATTCGACTATTGAAAATGGTTTAACAGTAGCCACTTTAAGTAATGCCACTAAAGAAGCCTTAAAAGCCGCTTTACCAGCTGAAGCTAATATTCATAATCCAATTGATGTTTTAGGTGATGCTCGGGCTGATCGTTTCCAAGCTGCTATTACAGCCGCTTTAAGCGATGAAAATGTTGATGCTGCAATTGTAATTTTAACCCCACAATCCACGACTGAAATTATTGAAACCGCTAATGAAATTGTAGCGGCTCGTGATAAATTTAAAAAACCAATTGCTGCCGCTTTCATGGGTGAAGAATTAGTAACTCCAGGAATTGAAATTTTAAAGAATAATAAAGTAGCTGCTTATTCTTACCCAGAATCAGCTATTAAGTCTTTAAGTGTTTTAGAAAAATTTTATCAAGATACTCAATCAGAACTTGAAGAAGCTCATGATTTTGCTGATGTAGATCGTGAAGCAGTGGCTAAAATTTTTGCACAGGCTAAAGCTGACGGCATTAATTCTTTCCCAGAGGCTCATGCTTTAGCTATTTTAGAAGCTTATAAATTACCAGTTTTAGTTAGTCGCGTGGCTCATACTAGAGAAGAAGCGGAAGTTATTGCTAAGGAAATTGGTAAATTAATGGTATTTAAGATTGTTTCTCCAGAAATTTTACATAAGAGTGATGCTGGGGGCATTATGTTACATGTTGCTCCAGAAGAAGCTGGTGCTAAGTTTGATGAACTAATGGCTCGTGTAGCTGTTAATCGTCCCGAAGCTCATTTAGAAGGAGTTCTTCTAGTAGAAATGATTTTAGATAAAGGTACTGAACTTATTTTAGGTAGTGTTCAGGACCCAAGTTTAGGTGATGCTATCATGTTAGGTCTTGGTGGTATTTATGTAGAAATTATTAAAGATGTTGTCTTCGGTTTAAATCCATTAACTCACGCTGATGTAAATCGCATGATTAATACTTTAAAATCCAAGAAGGTTTTAGAAGGTGCTCGTGGTAATAAGCCAGCTGATAAAGAAGCGATTATTGAATGTGTTTTACGTTTAGCTCAATTGTTACGAGATTTCCCAGAAATTAAAGAAATGGATATCAATCCTTTATTTGTCCTTGAAGATGGTAAAGGAGCTAAGGTGATGGATGCTCGTATTGTGATTGAATAATAATTAAAACCAAAGTAATAGTCGACTCAACTATTATTTTTGGCGTGAATATATGAAAAAAATTGTTAAAAAAACTCCAGTTAAAACTAAAAAGGTAGTTAACTGTGAAATAGTTGGTGATGCAAAACTTCAAAATTTAAACAAAGTTGATGTTCGTTCTTTTGTTTTAAATAATGTTAAATCTTATGATGGTGATGCTTCTTTCTTATTTGGTCCTTCTAAGAAGACTCAAAGATTGTGGGATCAATGCGAAAGACTACTTAAACAAGAGATTAAAAATGGCGGCGTTTTAAAAATTGATACTAAAACAGTTTCAAGTATTACTAGCCATAAAGCTGGATATATTGATAAATCTTTAGAGGTAATTGTCGGACTTCAAACTGACGAACCACTTAAGCGAGCTTTAAAACCAGCCGGAGGACTTCGAGCAGTTGAAAAGGCTTGTGAAGAAAATGGTGTAAAAATTGATAAAGAAATTTATACGGCTTTTTCTAAATATCGTAAGACTCATAATGATGGTGTCTTCGATACTTATACTAGAGAGATGAAAGCACTACGTAAAGCTGGTATTTTAACTGGCTTACCAGATGCTTATGCTCGCGGTCGTATTATTGGTGATTATCGTCGCGTGGCTCTTTATGGTATTGATTATTTATTTAACTTAAAAAAGGAAGATAAATATTCTTTAGATCCTCATGAGATGACTGAAGATATTATTCGTTTACGTGAAGAAATTAGTGAACAAGCTAAAGCCTTGGAAGATATGAAGCTTATGGCCGCTTCTTATGGCTATGATATTTCTGGTCCCGCTAAAAATGCTAAAGAAGCAATTCAGTGGACTTACTTTGCTTATTTATCAGCCTTAAAAGAACAAGACGGAGCGGCGATGAGCTTAGGCAATGTTAGCTCTTTCTTTGATATTTATATTGAACATGATTTATCTGAAGGAATTATTACCGAAGAAGAAGCCCAAGAATTAGTTGATCAATTTATTATTAAATTACGTTTAGTTCGTCATTTAAGAGCTAATGAATATAATCAATTATTTGCTGGTGATCCTACTTGGCTTACGGAATCTATTGGTGGTGTTTTTGAAAATGGTAAACATAAAGTTACTAAAACTTCTTATCGTTTTTTACAAACCCTATATAATTTAGGAGCTTCTCCAGAACCAAATATTACTGTTTTATGGTCTAAGGATTTGCCTGATAATTTTAAGAAATTCTGTGCAGAGGTTTCTATTAAAACATCTTCTATTCAGTATGAAAATGATGATTTAATGAGAGAAGTAACTGGTAGTGATGATTATGGTATTTCTTGCTGTGTATCCAAATTAACAATTGGTAAGCAAATGCAATTTTTTGGTGCCAGATGTAATGCCGTTAAAGCTCTATTACTCGCAATTAATGAAGGTCACGATGAAGTTAGTGGCGTTAAGATTATCGAAGGTATTTCTCCACTCAGTGGCAAGACTCTAAATTATAAGCAAGTAATGAAAGAGTTTAAAAAGAGTATTACCATTTTAGCTAACGAGTATGTTAAAACCATGAATGTAATTCATTACATGCATGATAAATATTATTATGAACGAGCTCAAATGTCTTTAATCGATACTAATGTGGATCGAATTATGGCTTTTGGTTTAGCTGGTTTATCAGTAGCAGCTGATTCTTTGTCAGCTATTAAGTATGCTAAGGTAATTCCAATTAGAAATGAACAGGGAATTGCGATTGATTTTGAAGTTACTGGTGAATTTCCAAAATATGGTAATAATGATAAAAAAGTTGATGATATTGCCGTTAAATTAGTTAATGATTTTAACGCGGAATTATCTAAGCACGCTATTTATCGTGGCGCTAAACCAACTTTATCAATTTTAACTATTACTTCTAATGTAGTTTATGGTAAGAAAACTGGAGCCACTCCTGATGGCCGAAAAGCTGGCGCCCCATTTGCTCCCGGAGCTAATCCAATGCATGGTCGTGATACTCACGGCGCGATTGCTTCTTTGAATTCAGTAGCTAAGCTAGATTATCGCAATGCTCGTGATGGTATTTCTAATACTTTTAGTATTACTCCAAAAACATTAGGCTTGAATTTGGATGAACAAAAGACTAATTTAGTTAATTTATTATCTGGTTATTTTGCTAAAGGAGCTCATCATTTAAATGTTAATGTGTTTAATCGTGAAACTTTAATTGATGCCATGGAACATCCTGAAAAATACCCACAACTAACTATTAGAGTTTCTGGTTATGCAGTTCACTTTATTAAACTGTCTCGTGAACAGCAACAAGAAGTACTCGCTCGCACTTTCTTTGAATCAATTTAAAATAGAAGCCCGCTAGGTCCTAGCGGGCTTTTGTTATATACTAATTGTATGACTTACGATATTGCTATAATTGGCGCCGGCCCAGCCGGAATGATGGCGGCTATCTCAGCTAGTAGCTTGGGTGCCAAAGTTATCTTACTAGAAAAAAATAAACGCCCCGGACTTAAACTGCTTACTACTGGCGGCGGTCGTTGTAATATTACCAATGCTATTTTTAATCCAAAAGAGATGGCGGCTTGTTTTTGTGATAATGGTAAATTTTTAATTTCAGCTTTAAATAAATTTGGTGCTAAAGAAATTGTAGAATTTTTTAATGATCGCGGTGTTTTTACCAAGATTGAAAAAATTAATCAAGTTTTTCCGGAAAGTAATCGGTCAACCGAAATACTAAATACTTTAATCGACGAGTTTAAGAGAAATGGTGGAAAAATTATGACTGAAGCGACGGTTAGAAGTATTATCGCGACTGAGAATCACATTGAAAAAATTGTTTTGAATAATAATGAGGAAATTATTGCTAAAAATTATATTATGGCTACAGGTGGTCGTTCTTATCCAGATACCGGTTCCACTGGCGATGCTTATTTATGGTTAAAAAAATTGGGACACAAAATTGTCACTACTCAGCCAGCTTTATCACCAATTGTAGTTCGTGAAAATTTAGTTAAAAAATTAGAAGGCCTTAGTTTAAATGATGTCACTTTAAGTTTGTATGAAAATGATAAGAAACTTAAAAGTTTAACCGGAGATATTATTTTTACAGGAACTGGTGTTAGTGGTCCAGCGGCGATGAATTTAACTAGATATATAAATAGCACTGAGAAACTTAGTTTAAAAATAGATTTCTTGCCAGAATATACCAGTGAAAGTTTAGACGAACATTTGCGTGATACATTTAGTCGCCATGGCACTAAGTTATTTAGAAATAGTTTAGATGGTTTAGTACCACCAAAACTACAGTATTTACTATGTGATTTGTTAAGTATTAGTATTGATAAAACCGCTAGTGTTATCAATAGAGAAGAACGTAAAGCCTTAATTAATTTTTTGAAGAATTTAAATTTAAAAATTCAGTCTATTGGTGGTTATGATAAAGCTATGATTACTCGTGGTGGTGTGGCTTTAAATGAAATTAACCCGAAGAATATGCAATCTAAATTGATTGATAATTTATTCTTAGCTGGTGAGATTTTAGATTTAGATGGACCTAGTGGTGGTTATAATTTACAAATTTGTTGGACCACTGGCTATGTTGCTGGACAAGGGGCTGTGCTTTAATTATTAGGCCATTCTATGGTATAATTTCTAAATAAATAGAAAATAAGTTAATAAAATTATGAAAATTTTAATTATCGATGATGATGTTAGCGCGGCTACAACTCTTCAAGCTTTATTAAGTCAACAAGGTTATTCGATTGACGTTGCTTACAGCGGACAAGAGGGCTTATCAAAAATGTTAGCTGACCCTAGTTATAATCTACTTATTTTAGATGTTATGATGCCTGACTTCAGTGGTATTGATGTTTGTAAGGCGATGTCCAAAAATGACACGATTAAAAATATCCCAATTTTACTGGCCTCAGCTTTACCAATTACTTCTAAGGAGTTGGGTGAGTTATTAAACGAATTTAAATCTTTATGTGTTGTTAAAGGTGCTCTAGAAAAGCCATTCGTTTTAAATGATCTTTTAATTGAAATAAACAAGATAGTTTAATTTTTTAAATTAAATATGAAAAAAATTATTATCGCTTTAGCTATCTTCGCGGGATTAGCTTTGGGCGGTGTGTTTTATTTGAATCGCTTGTTATCTGAAAAACAGAATCTTTTAGTTGGCGAAAAACCAGTAGTTATCGGTTTTTCTTTGGGCACAACTCGTGAAGAAAGATGGTTTAAGGATCGCGATTTTTTTGTACAAAGAGCTCAGGAGTTAGGAGCGGTAGTTAATGTGACCTTATCTGATTATGATGTTGAAAAACAAATTTCTCAAATCGAGAATCTTATTAGTCAGGGCGTTTCAGTCATTGTAATTGTGCCAGCTGATTCAGAAAAACTAGCACCAGTTATCGAAAAAGCTAATAAGGCTGGAGTTAAAATAATTGCTTACGATAGATTGATTAAAAATAGTAATATTGATTTATATGTTTCTTTCGATAATGTTGCTGTTGGAGAGTTGGAAGCTAAAAGTATTTTATCTTTAGTCAGTAAAGGAAAGATTGCTTATATTGGTGGTTCGCCTTCTGATAATAATTCTACTCTGCTTAAAGAAGGAGCGATGAATATTTTACAACCAAAAATTAAAAGTGGTGATATTGAATTAGTCGTTGATACTTTTAGTACCGACTGGAAGCCAGCGGAAGCTTATAAAACAGTTAAAGAATATTTGGATTCCGGAAAAACACTTAATGGAGTAATAGCCGCTAATGATGGTTTAGCTTCTGGTGTTATTCAGGCTCTTAAGGAAAAGGGCTTAAATGGAAAAATTCCTGTTTCTGGTCAGGATGCCGAGTTGTCAGCTATTCAAAGAGTAGTTGCTGGCACACAAACATCAACTGTTTATAAGCCAATTAAATCTTTGGCTTATACAGCCGCTCAAATAGCTGTAGCGGTCGCTAAGAATCAGGCTATCGAAGTAAATACTTCCATTGATAACGGTAAAAATATGATTCCGTCTTATTTTTTATTGCCAGTAATAGTTGATAAAAATAATATTGAGAGCACGGTTATTAAAGATGGTTTTCAAACTTATAAAGATATTTACGGTGTAACTAAAAAATAGTTTCTATGGGTATAAAAAAGAAGTTACTTGCTTCATTTTTTGCAATTATTTTTACCCTCTTTGTGTCGGGCGGTTTTTTTATGGCGGTAGATTATACAATTCTGGCAAAGTACATGACTTTAACAGATAATATGATTTCCGAATATAAATTAATTGAAGAAACATCTTCTTTGATGGAATCATTTAATAAACGGATTAAATCTCCTAACGATGCTGCGGAAGTTTCTAATTTTAATAATGTTTATTTTGACACTAAGCAGCTAGTCGCTAAATTAAGAAAAGTAATTGTAGATGGTAATAGTCAGATTATTTTTAATGGTTTAGAAAATAATATTAATGATGTTTTCTTTGATATTGAGTCTGGTGTTAACAGTTTAACCAGTGGTAATTATTTGGATGCCGTTAGTAAATATGATGATGCTAATCATAAAACAGAGTTTGTTAGAGAAAATGTGAATGGTTTACTCTTAAGTGAATTAGATTATGCCAAAAAATTACAAGTAGAAATTGAAAAGATTAGAATTATCAGTAAAATAATTGCTAGTTTATTATTAATTCTATCTTTAATTGGTTGTATTATTTATGTCTTAAAATTTTCTAGAAAATTAGTATCGCCACTTATAAAATTAACCAAATTAGCTAAAGTGATTGAGGACGGTGATTACAAAGCAACTGTAAGTGATGAATTATTGGCTGGTGATGATGAGGTCTCTAGTTTAGCCAACTCTTTTAATACTATGGTTTTTTCTTTAAAAAGTAGTATTAATCGTTTGCAGGAATACAATAAAGAAATAAAAAAGTCACATAACCTTTTGAAGCTAGAAAAAAATAAACTGCAACAATATTTAGATGTTGCTGGGGTAATTGTTCTAATTTTTGATTTAGATAATAAAGTTCTTTTAATTAATAAGAAGGGTAGAGAAATTATTAATGTTAAGAATAAAGAAATTATTGGCAGTAATTGGGTTGAAAAATTTGTGCTTAAAAAAGATAGGTTAAAAACATTAGAAAGTTTAAATTCAATTGCTGATAATTTTAGTCGCATCGATACTTTGGAAAATGTAATTGTTTCTAGTGATGGTTTATCAAAAAATATTGTTTGGCATTTTAGTTTACTTAAAAATGAGAATGACTTAGTAGTTTCAATTTTAGCTACTGGTGTTGATGTCACCGAACTTACTCAAGCGAAAGTTACTATCAGTCAACTTAAGGAGGTTGATAAATTAAAAAATGAAGTTTTAAATATCGCTACTCATGAACTTAAAACTCCTTTAGTTTCTGTGGTTGGTTTATCGGAAGTCATGGAAAAACAACCAAAAACTATTCCTGAAGATTATCAAAAATATATTTCTATTATCCATGCTGAGGGCGTGAAGTTAACTAATTTAATTAAAACCATGCTCTCTGTTAATCGTAATGAAGTTAGTCGAATAGAAATTATTAAAGAAAATTTTAATTTAATTGATTTAATAATTTCTAGTAAATCATCACTAGAAATGTTAACTAAGAGAAGTGAATCCAAAATTGAATTTAACTTTGATAATAAAAAAGTAAATATTAATAGTAATAAAGAAAAAATAACTCAGGTGATTTATAATTTTGTTGATAATGCTATTAAGTATGGTCCTAATAATCAAACTGTTAGGGTTAATGTTATTTCTGATAAAGATTTAGTAAAAGTTGAGGTTGTGGGCGATGGACAGGGAATACCAAAGGAAATGCAGAAGAAGTTGTTTATCAAATTTTCTCAACTTGAGCCATCTTTGTCTCGTTCACAAGATGGTTTAGGGCTTGGTTTGTATATTTGTAAACAAAATATTGAAAATCTTGGTGGTCAAATTGGTGTTGTTTCGGAGCTTAATCAAGGAGCAACTTTTTACTTCACTTTACCATTAAATTTAAAAACAAAAATATGAGAATTCTGATCATCGACAATGATGAAAGCACTGTAATTACTCTTCAAGCTATTTTATCAAGCGAAGGCACCTTTGATATTGATGTTGCTCAAGGCGGACAAGAGGGGCTTGATAAGATGACAGCTAATCCTAATTACGGCGTTGTTTTACTGGATATCATGATGCCTAAAATTAGTGGCATGGACGTGTGTCGAACAATGTCAGAAAATTGGCGTTTACAGAAAATACCAGTATTACTTATGTCTTCTGCTTTACCTTTGTCGCCAGAAGAGTATAAAGACTCTTTAACGAAATCTGGAGAATTAAGCGTGATTAAAGGTGTGCTGGAAAAACCATTTACCGCCGAAAGTTTACTTAGTGAAGTCTATAGAATAGTTAAACAAAAATAAAATAAAAAAGACTACCAGTGGTAGTCTTTTTTATTAGGAATTTATTTTTCAATAATTTCGCAAAGTTTTTGATAAATATCATCAATAGAGGCTTCACCATCTAATTCATAAAATTTATCTTTAGCACGATAGTGTTCTGATAATGGGATTGATTCTTTAAGGAAGACATTCATTCTATTTTCTACTACGCTCTTATCTTTATCATCACCACGATTTTCAGTAGCAATACGATCATTAATTCTCTTATCAACTTCTTCGCTGCTAATCTTTAATAAGCAGAGAGCGCTCACTTCTAAATTAACTTCAGCTAGCATTTGATCAAGTAAAATAGCTTGGTCAATGATTCTAGGGAAGCCGTCAAAGATAATACCAGTTTCTACTGCTTGATTTTTAACGTCACGTAAAACTTCTAAGATTAGTTCGTCGGAAACAAGTAAGCCGGAATCAACAGTACTTTTTATTTTTTGGCCAAGTTCAGAACCAGAAGCAATTTGTTCGCGAAGTTTTTCACCCATGGCAAAATGGTATAAACCATATTTTTCTGCCAATTTACGAGCTTGAGTGGTTTTACCAGCCGCTGGTAAACCGTACATGATAATAATTTTACCCATAATATTTTAGTAATTTTTAGAAAAATATATCATAGCAATAAACTTTAGCTCTGGCAATATTTATTGACTATTATTAGTTTTATTGTTAGATTAATTTTATTGAATAAAGTTTTTTTAACAATCAAAACTAATATAAATCATGGAAGAAAGAATTAAAGTATTAGTAGCCGGCTTTCCTAATGAAAGAGCTATGACAGTAGCAATGGCAGTTTGTCAGGCAAAAGATATGGAGTTATTAAATGTTGGTATTTCTGAGCCTGGTTTGGCTAATAGGCACTTAAAAATTGCCTGCGTGTATATGGAAATGTTTAATCTAGAGCGGAAACCGCTTGTGTTTGAGCAGATTACGCCTGATGTTGTTGTAGATTGTTTTTCTTCGGAGGACGAGAAGGAAAATATGGAAAATATGGACCTTTTTGTTCAAAATGAGATTCGCTATATTATTGTTGATGAAGTTAATATTGATAAATTATCAGCTAATATTAAAGAGATACTTGATAAAATTCGTAGTATCTATCAAAAAAGTAATGTTTTAGAATCGGCTTAAGGCTATCCTTAAGAATAAACCTCTCAATTATAATATTTGAGAGGTTTTTTTGTTTCTAGTCTAAGTTGACGTCTTCACTTTTTTGTGCTAATCTTAATTAGTTATTATTGATCCGAGCATTTGTCATATTAAGTGGCCCAAAATGGAATCGGGTCGCTTATTTTTTTTATGATAGAAAACAAACAAACAGTGGATTCCGGATTTGATGAGTTGGGAATTAAAGACACTATTTTAGCATCAATTAAGAAGTTGGGTTTTACAACACCAACTCCTATTCAAGAAAAGACCATCCCAATTGGGTTAAGTGGTCAAGATTTAATCGGTATTGCTCAAACTGGAACAGGTAAGACTTTTGCTTTTGGTATTCCGATGTTACAACGCCTAGGCGTTATTGGTGGTCGTGGACTTATTCTACTACCTACCCGTGAACTTGCTTTGCAGGTTGAAGAAAATTTAAAAAAATTAGGTACTTCTTTAGGTCTTAAGACCGCTACTTTTATTGGTGGTGAAGCTCAAGAACGTCAACTTTACGCTCTTCGTAAGAATCCTCATATTATTATTGCGACTCCAGGTCGTTTAATTGATTTTTTAAAGCGTCGTATTTTAACTTTAGATGATATTAAAGTTTTAGTATTAGATGAAGCTGATATGATGTTTGATTTAGGTTTTGCTCCTCAAGTTGAGGAAATCTTAACTAAAATGCCAAAGGATAGACAAACAATGTTATTCTCAGCTACCATGCCTCTTTCGATTGTTAAGCTAACTACTAACCACATGAAATTGCCAGTTAGTATTGAAGCTGCGCCATCGGGTACAACTGCTGAGCGTGTTGATCAAGAAATGTATATCATGCATAAAGATGACCGTATTAAGCATTTAGAAACAATTTTAAATGAATACAAAGGTTCAGTTTTAGTCTTTGTTAGAACTAAGCACAGTGTTTCTGGCTTAACTGAGGCAATTCGTAACTTTGGTCATACAGCCGAAGAAATTCACTCTAATTTATCATTACGTAATCGTCGTAAAGCTTTGGATGATTTTAAGTCAGGTAAGGCTCGTGTTTTAGTGGCAACTGATATTGCCGCTCGTGGACTTGATGTAAATGGTATTGAATTAGTTATTAACTATAATTTACCTGATAAATTAACTGACTACGTTCATCGTATTGGTCGTACTGGTCGTGCTGGAAAATCTGGTAAAGCCATTTCTTTTGCTACTCCAGATCAAGCTCGTGATATTCGTGATATTGAACGTATTATTAATCAACCAATCGCTTTAACTAAATTTGCTGAACCACAAACATTTGGTAGTAGTCGTAGTAAATCTTCTAGTTATGGTCGTGGTAAAGGTGGTGCTAAACCATCAAGATTTACTTCTAAACCAGGCTTTGAAAGAAATTCTCGAGCAGGTGCTTATTCTGAACCAAAACCAGCTTTTGGTGATAAGTATACTCCAAGTTTTGGTGAATCAGCTTCAGCAGCTCGAGCACCGTATAAAAAACTTGATCAAGCTCCAAGAGGAGATAAGAAAACTTTTGGTGATAAATCTAAGTCAACTTATGTTGCTAAAGATACCTTTGAGCGTGACCAAAGAATGAATCATTTACCTAGATTTAACAATAAACCTGATTTTGGTACCTTTAACTTTGTTGAAGATGCTCCAACTCCACGTTCTAGAGGAGCTAGAGAAGAATCAAAACCAAGAACTTACGGTAAACCAGCCTTTGGTGAAAAGAGAAGTTCAACTTACGAAGGTTCAAATCCTAGAGCTTCTAAGCAAGGTTATGCTGGCGAAGCTCGTCCAGCTCGATCAGACTCAGCTAGACCAAGTTTTGCTCGCTCTTCATCTTACGAAGGTTCTAAACCAAGAACTTTTGGAGAGAAGAGAAGTTCAACTTACGAAGGTTCTAAGCCAAGAACTTTTGATAAACCTGCTTATGGTGAAAAGAGAGCCTCTAGTTATGAGGGTTCAAAACCTAGAGCTTATGGTGATAAAAAACCTTTCTCTAATGAAGCTAATCGAGCATCATCTTATCACTCTGGTCGTCCAGCTTCTGGCAAATCTTACGCCGGACCATCTTCCTATAAATCAAGCGCTAGCTCAACCTATGAAGGTTCAAAACCTAGAACCGCTTCTGCTGCTCGTCCAGCTAAACCAGCTTACGGAGCTAAATCCGATAGCCGTCCAGCTAGACCATTTAAAGCTAAAAGCAAACCAGGTTTTAGAAAGCCTCGTTAAAATAAAAGAGTATAAAAAAAACGGTTCAATTTCTGAGCCGTTTTTTATTTGCCATTTAAAAATAAACAAGAATATTTTGTTATATTTTTATGAGATTCGTAAACAATCGTGTCTTTCTTTCCAAAAGTCATTAAAGCAATTGGAAAATTAAGTAGAGAGTACAGTTTAAATTTCTGTAGATTTAAGCCCTTGGTTTCAGTGATTATTTTTTTTACTATTTTAATATCAGTAGCTTCATTTAAGATAATGAGGCTGTAATATTCTTTTTCATTTATCTCCGTTACCATAAAGAAGCGTTTAGAAATACTATTTTTATTTAGTATTTTCATCTTCTTTAGATAATCAGGGGCATAAATAAAAACTCCAATAGAATTAAAAATATAACCAAAACTTAGTTTGCCATCAGATTCAATATGGTGACTAAAGTCAGCCAAAATAGCATAAGATGGTTTAATATTTTTTAGCATTGCTAGAGTATCGATTCCTGAACTCAGATGATTAAAGAAACTCGGATTACTTTCGACTGAGCAGAAATGATAATGATTACTAGGGTCTAAAAAATAAATTTGGGCAATCTCTTTTGAACTTTCGTATATTTTGAAATAAGTTAAACTATTTCCAAAACTAGTTTTTTTACCAAGTTCGTAGCTAAAGGCTAGGGAAGATTGGTAAATAAGCAAAATTAATATGATTACTTTTTTCATGATTATTAAGTTTTTAAGTTACTAAACTTAGATTAGCAATTAAATTTGTTAGTTGTCAATGAAGGCTAACATTTTCAAGTTGACCATTTATAGCTCCTGATATATAATTATTATATCCTCCCCCTAAGGGTATGGTATATGAAATAATTTATGAAAAAAGAACAACTTACTCCTAAACAAGACGTTTCAAGACGCTTAAGAATTGCCGAAGGTCATCTCAAAAAAATTATTGATATGGTCGATAACGGAACTTATTGTATTGATATTTTGCAACAAACAGCCGCCGTTAAAAGTGCAATTAAAAAGGCTGAAGAAGTTTTGCTCTTAAATCATATGAATAGTTGTTTAATTAATGCGATTAATTCTGATGGTAAAGAAAAAGCAGTGGAAGAGTTAGCTCAAGTTTTTCGAAAAATGAATTAATTTTTTAATGAAAAAATATTTTACTAAAACTTTAGTCTTATCGTTACTGGTTACCATTTTTGCGATGGCCGGTAGTTTTTGTTTTCATGGTTTATTGGGTTCTAATTTCGAAGTTTTAGAAGCACACGCAGCTACCTTAGAAAATACTAAAGATTCTTGTACTGATATGCCGGTGGAGACTAAAAAGCCAGTTAGAACTAGCCATGAAAACTCTCTTTTGCCTTGTTGTGTTTCCGATACACAACCAACTAGCACCTCTTCAGTTTTACAGATGTCTGAAGTAATTAAAATATTGCCAAATATTGTTTTTCATAATTATGAAGTTACTCAAACAATTTTAAAATCAGCCGTTTATCATACACCACTTATTTCACCGCCAGAATTATCGGCCTTAGAGTCAACGGTGCTTCGGGTATGATTAGTTATTAGGTAACTTTAGTTTTATAAAATAACCCTAATAATTTTTATGTCCAATAATAAATATGTAAAAATACCAATCAAAGGAATGCATTGTCGTTCTTGTGAGCTTTTGATTGAAGAAAGTTTAACTGAGATTCCTCATGTTAAATCAGTTGATGTTGATTATAAAGAAGGTGAAGCAATCGTTTATCATGACGGGAATACACCCGATTCAAAAGTATTAAATAAAGCAATTATTGATGCTGGCTATGAAATTGGTCGTGATGGTAAATTGCCATTCTTTAGCACTGATAAAAAAGAATATCTTAATCTTGGTGTAGCCTTTTTATTTTTGGCTGTCATTTTTTTAGTATTAAAAGGTTTGGGTTTGTTTAGTATTAATTTAGGTTCAATTAGTAATCCTAGTTGGGGCCTAATTATCTTAATTGGTTTAGTGGCCGGTTTTTCAACTTGTATGGCTTTAGTGGGTGGTCTTTCTTTAGGCATCTCAACTAAATTTATCGAAAGTCATCCAAAGGCAACGGCTATTGAAAAATTTAGACCGCATTTATTTTTTATGGCTGGTCGAATTGCAGCCTATTCTTTTTTAGGTGGTTTGCTTGGTTTGCTTGGTACTGTCTTTAAATTTTCGGCTTTTGCCAATAGTATTTTGCTTGTGGTTGTAGCAATTGTGATGTTAGTTATGGGCCTACAACTAATTGATATTTTTCCACGTTTAAGTAAGTTTAAATTAACTTTACCAAAAAGTATTTCTAAGGCTTTTGGTTTTAGTGCTAAAACGAAAGAATACAGTCATCAGAATTCAGCTATTATGGGAGCTTTAACTTTTTTCTTACCTTGTGGTTTTACTCAAGCGATGCAACTTTATGCTGTTGGTACTGGCAGTTTCTGGTCCGGTGCTTTAGTGATGGGTTTATTTGCTCTTGGTACAGCCCCAGGTTTATTAAGTATTGGTGGTTTAACAGCCTTAGTTCAAGGAAAGTTTAAAGAAAGATTCTTTAAAGTGGCGGGTTTAGCAGTTATTTTCTTTGCCTTATTTAATTTAAATAATGCTTACACTTTAGCTGGATTAAATATTAATAATTTTTCTACTGATCAAACAGGAATAAGTGATTCTAATGTAAGTATGGAAGATGGAGTTCAGGTAGTTAGAATGGCTGAGATAAATGATGGCTATACTCCTAATAAGTTTTCAATTAAAAAGGGAGTGCCAGTAAAATGGATAATTGACGCTCAGGCTCCATATTCTTGTGCTAGTTCAATTATTGTTCCCAAATTAAATATTAATAAAAATTTAGAAGCCGGTGAAAATATTATTGAATTTACACCAACTCAAACTGGAAAAATTCCATTCTCTTGTTCAATGGGAATGTATACTGGTGTCTTTAATGTTTACGATGGTGATGCTCCGCTAGTGTCTGATAACACTAATACTGCAGTAACTAAAAATAGTGGCACTTGTGGTATCGCTAGTGTTACCGGTGGTGGTTCTTGTGGTGGCGGAAGTACAACAACTGCTAAAGCTAGTGGCGGTTGTGGTTGTGGTGGCAGTGGTGGTTCTTGTGGTGGTGGTGCTAAAATTGTACCTAATACCACGGATACTGCCGCAATTGAATCTAATGATGTTCAGCTTATTAAAGCTACCTACACTGTAAGAGGCGATATTCAACCTAATAGTTTTACTGTTAAAGCTGGCAAACCAGTTCGTTTTGAGGTTCTAGCCAAAGAAGATGGTTCTGGTTGTATGGGCACTATTCAAATTCAAAGTCTTTATGAAAATATCCAGCGTTTTGAAGCTGGAAAAACTGTCGTCATGGAATTTACTCCTAAGGAGACCGGTAATTTTTTAATTACTTGCGCCATGAATGTGCCTCACGGAACTTTAAAAGTACAATAATAAAATAAATATAATTATATGAATAATATAGATTTTAAGTTAGACGGTCTTAATTGTGAGGCTTGCGTTAAGATAGCTACTAATCGTTTTAAGAAAGTACTTGGTGTTAGTGATATTAATATTAATTTAGCTATTGGCGAGGCTGAAGTTTCTGGTAATGGTTTTACTCTAGATGATTTAGTAAAAAGTTTAGAAGGGACTACTTATAAAATAGTTAAATAATATATGAATAAGAAAATATTATTAAAAGTAACTGGGATGCACTGTGCATCTTGTGAGATGCTTACTAAAGAAGAATTAGAAGAGCTACCTGGTGTTAGTAATATATTAGTAGACGCTAAAGCTGGTTCAGCCGAATTAGTTTTAGATGATTCTAAAAATAGTATTAACGATGTTTTAGCGGCTGTTAAAAAAGCTGGTTATCAAGCAGAGCTTAAATCAGATGTAGAATACATTGGTAAATCAGAAAAGAAAATAATAGTAAAAGAAAATATATCAGATAGTAAAATTAATAATTCTAGAACTAATTTATCTCTTTTTGGAATGCATTGTTCTTCGTGTGCTAATATCATCGAAAGATCTTTGAAAAAAATTCCTGGTGTAAGTTCGGCTAATGTTAATTTTGCTGCCGAGAAGGCTAATGTTATTTATGATGAATCTAAAGTTAAGACACAAGATTTAATTGAGGCTGTCTCTAAAGCAGGATATAAAGCCGAATTAGTTGATGCTAAAGATTCTGATTACGAGCATCGTAAGAGAGAACAAGAAACAAAAGTGTATTCAAAAAAATTCTGGTTTAGTTTTGCATTAAGTTTGCCGATGCTGTATTTTATGTTGCTCGACTTTTTTGCTATTCCCGGTAAAGCAGCTGTCCTACCATTTGTTGGTATTATCTCTTTAATTCTTACTTTACCAATTCAGTTTATTGTCGGGGCAGGTTTCTATAAAGGCATGTGGGCTTCTCTTAAAATGAAGACCTTTAACATGGATAGTTTAATCGCTATTGGCACTTCCACTGCTTTTATTTATAGTTTAGTTAATTTTGTAAATTATTTTATCAAAACCGGTTCAGTTTTAGGACAAAATGGCAAAGTACCAGAATTATATTTTGAAACCGCAGCTTATTTAATAACCTTTGTTATTTTAGGTAAGTGGTTAGAAATTAGAACTAAGGGTAAAACTGGTGATGCTATTAAAAAATTAATGGGACTACAGGCTAAGACTGCTCGTGTAATTAGAAATGGTGCAACTTTAGATGTACCAATTGATAGCGTTGTTCTTGGCGATATTATTATTGTTCGTCCGGGTGAAAAAGTACCAATTGATGGCAAAATTGTTAAAGGTGCATCTGCTATTGATGAATCAATGTTAACTGGTGAATCTTTGCCAGTTGAAAAAAAAGTCGGTAATAATGTTATTGGTGCCACTATTAATAAAACCGGTAGCTTTGAATTTGAGGTTACTAAAATTGGTAGCGAAACTACTTTAGCGCAGATTATTCGTTTGATTGAGGATGCTCAAGGATCAAAGGCGCCAATTCAAGGCTTTGCTGATAAAATTTCGGCTGTCTTTGTACCAACTGTTATTGGATTAGCAATTCTTACTTTCATTGTTTGGTTCTTCTTTTTAGGCGCTACTTTATCTTTTGCTTTAATGGCTTTTACTTCAGTAATTGTTATTGCTTGTCCTTGCGCTTTAGGACTAGCTACCCCAACATCACTGATGGTGGGAACTGGTAAAGGCGCGCAGTATGGTATTTTAGTTAAAGGCGGTGAACCACTCGAAGCGGCTTGTCATATTAATGTAGTTGTCTTTGATAAAACTGGAACACTAACAAATGGCAAGCCAGAAGTTACTGATATTATTCAGTTTGAAAATTTAGATGAAGATGAGATTTTAATGGTTGCAGCTAGTTTAGAAAAACAATCAGAACACCCACTAGCCGAAGCGATTTATTCTCATGCCAACGAAGAAGGTATTAAATTAGAAGAAGTAACTGAATTCTCATCTTTTACTGGTCGTGGTGTTAAAGGTGTAATTGATAAGGTTGAATATTATTTTGGTAATCGAAAACTAATTACTGAAACTTTAGGCTTATCAATTGATAAGGTAGGTAGAAAATTAATTAAATTAGAAGAACAGGGAAAAACAGCGATGATTTTAGCTACTAAAGAAAAAGTAGTGGGTGCGGTGGCCGTTGCTGATACTGTTAAAAAAACTTCCGCTGAAGCCGTAGCAAAACTAAAAAAACTTGGTATTAAAGTTTACATGATTACTGGTGATAATGAACGCACGGCTCAGGCAATTGCTTCTCAGGTAGGAATTGAAAATGTACTTGCTGAAGTTTTGCCAGAAGATAAAGCTAGCGAAGTAAAAAAATTACAACAAAGTAATTATAAAGTAGCGATGGTGGGAGACGGTATTAATGACGCGCCAGCACTGGCTCAAGCTGATTTAGGAATTGCTATGGGATCTGGTACTGACGTGGCGATGGAGGCCGGTGGTATTGTGATTATGAAAAATGATTTAAATGACGTAGTGACTGCTTTTGAATTGTCTCGCGAAACCATGAGTAAGATTAAGCAGAATATGTTCTTTGCTTTATTTTATAATGTCATCGGTATTCCGATTGCAGCTCGTTTATTTAGTTCTTATGGTTTAGTTCTTAAGCCAGAACTTGCCGGACTAGCAATGGCGATGAGTTCTATTTCAGTAGTCGGTAATTCATTACTGTTAAAATACTTTAAACCAGGTAAGAGAAATTATTTATCACTGATTGCTCCAATTGTTATGGTGGTGATTTTTACTTTTGGTTTCTTTGAGTTTGCTAAGCTAAGTTCCAGCATGGAAGATTCTAGAATGAATTTAATTGTCTCTACACAAACAGCTACTACTTTAAATGAGTTTATTGCTGGTTCAAAAACTAAAATTAATTTTGCTGATGGTAATCCCAAATTAATTTTGAGTGTTGATAATTTACCAAAAGATTTAAAAGCTAGTAGTGGTTCTTTAGCTCTCAATGAAAATGAAATTATACTTGGATCTAATGAAGCGATGATGATGAAAAAAGAAAAATTAATAACTGGTGTCGGCGATAGTTTAAAAGATTTTTTTGGATTAACTAGTGTTAAGATAGTTGGTATCTTGGCTCCAACTGGTACCCTGATAGATGATTATCATTTTGTAAATAATGTTACTTTTACAAAAATGACCAATGTTGCCCCAATAGAATACATCGCTGAAAAGGAAGTGATGAAAAGTTTTTATTTTGATATCACAAATAATACTCCAGATAAATTAAAGAATAATATCAAAAGTTTTGAGATCGTTAATTTAGCTGATAAACATTATTTGCCAATTTATATTGGTTCTAGTGAAGCTAAAATGATGATTGAGAAAAAGCTTATTAGTAAGAAAGGGGATACGATTGATAATTTATTTGGTAATGATGTAATTATTGCTGGTATCTTACCGGAAACAAAAACGACTCTTGATATGATGCATTTTGTTGGTCCTGGTTTTGTATTGAAAAAATAATAGTTTAAAAAACAGCGTCTTTATTCAAGACGCTGTTTTTTTTATGTTTAGTTTTAATCAATCACATCAAAGTTACCAGTAAACATTTTCATTGAACAGGAAAAGGGAATTGATCCACTTTGAGTTGGTGTAAATTCTACAATGTTTTTTCCAGGTTTTAGAAAGGCTCTAATTTTATAATCAGGAACTATTAAAGCATTAGCACAAGTTCTGTCGGCTAGTGATTGAATTTCCCAACGAACTGGTACGCCTTTTTTGATAGTAAAAGTATTAGGAGAATAACCTTGAGCTGATTCATTCATTCTAATCACCTGAACTCCGTTTTCTAAAGTAATAGTTGAATCAAGGTTTTGTTTGGTTGATGTAGCTGGTTTACCAATAGCAGCAAATATTAAAATAGCAATCACGATAAATGCTAAAATGACGAGTATTTTTTTAGTTTTGTTGGTCATATAATTAAGTCTAAATATTTTAAATTATTAACTAATTATAGCGTTTTTTCTTTATTTAAACAAGTAATATTTGGTTTACAATTAGGGTAATATTTGCTAGTCTTAAGTTATATTAGTCTAATATTTTTTATTATGAAAAATCCAACTGAACCAAATATAAAAACTGAAAAATACCCAGTTTTAATGATTTTACTATCAACTTTAGCCGCTTATTATTTTACTTATATTTTGCCAGATAAACTTATTTTAAGTTGGACTGATGCTGGGCAACCAGAGAAATATATTTCCTGGGCTAGCTTAGCTTATACTTGGCCAATAGTTTTATCTTTGGTGTATTCAATGTTTTTATTTTTTCCTTATTTTAAGATTAATCACGTTGAGAGTAAAAACTTGAAAGAGCAATGGCATAAAGCTAAAGATTTATCTTTGTCGTTTTTCTTTATCTTGCAAGTTATTGGCGGTTTAATACTCACTGGTCAAAATATAGTTCTATTTTGGGCCTTACCAATTTTATTTTGTTTATCTCTTATCTCTTTTAAATCAACTATTACTGAAGTTTTGCATTATCGTAAAAAACACCCAGTTAAATTCTAAAATAGTATGGATAATAATCTGCCATTAGCCGCTTTTTTTCGCCCAAAGACCTTGGGTGATTTTGTCGGTCAAGAACAGATTATCGGCAAAGACGCTTGGCTTTATAAAGCGATTAAAAGTGACCAAGTACCATCATTATTATTTTGGGGGCCACCAGGGTCAGGTAAAACTACGTTGGCTTTAATTATTGCTAAAGAAACTAAAGCAGAATTTGTAGAAATTTCCGCCACTGAAAATGGTAAAAAAGATTTAATGGTAATAGTCGACCGGGCCCGTAAGTCTAAACGACTAGGCACTAAAACAATTTTATTTATCGACGAGATTCATCGTTGGAATAAAGCTCAACAAGATGCACTATTACCACAGGTGGAAAACGGCACGATTATTTTAATTGGAGCTACCACTGAGAATCCAAGTTTCGCTGTTAATGGCGCTTTATTATCGCGTGTTAAGGTAGTCGTTCTTGAAGCTTTATCAGAAATTAATTTGGGTTTAGTAATTAGCCGAGCCGCTAAGTTTTTAGGCTTTAAGGCTAAAAAAGATGTGTGGAATTTTATAGCTCGAGTGGCTAATGGTGATGCGCGCAAAGCTTTAAATATTTTAGAAAGTGTTGGGGCTGACGGTCGGGAAATAACTTTAGATTTGGTGAAACAAATAATTAATAAACCAAATTTGCTTTACGATAAAAACGGGGAAGAACATTACAATATTATTTCGGCGCTTCATAAATCGATGCGTGGTGGTGATGCGGGCGCCGCTGTTTATTGGATGGTGAGAATGCTGGAAGCTGGCGAAGATCCATTGTACATTGCTCGTCGCTTAATTCGTTTTGCCTCTGAAGATGTTGGGCTCGCTAATAACTCGGCTCTACTACTAGCTAATGCCACTTATGATGCTTGCCACAAAATTGGTATGCCAGAATGTGGTGTTAATTTAGCTCACTGCGTGGCATATCTTGCTAAATCACCCAAGAGCATCGCTGCTTATCAAGCTTATAATTTAATTAAAGAAGAAATCGAGAAGAGTGGTAATTTACCAGTCCCATTACATATTAGAAATGCACCAACTAAACTGATGAAAGATTTAAATTATGGTAAAGGTTATAAATACACGCCGCTAGAAGATTCGAGTGAGCAGGAATATTTACCAGAGAAGATTAGGAAGAAAAAGTTTATATAAAAATCTCAGCTACAAACTGAGATTTTTTATATTGACAAAATTAATAAAAAATACTAGGATATTTTTGATTAGGTATATGCCAATCCGTATCTGAGAGGTCGTAACTCTCACAATTGTTCATTAAAAATTATAGTTGTATGACTACAGATTATTTTGTAATTCACAACGGGCCATCAAAGTATGACCTGATGATGTCTTTATTTGAAGACAAGGGGTTAAAATTGGAAAAAGAATCATCTGAAAGATTACTTTCCAAGTCTGAATTTCTGGTGCATGGAATGCAAAAAAAGCACAAAATTGATCCGAACACTTATTATTTGCAGATTCTCATTACTAAGGATGGTGATAAGAAAATTAAAATTAATGAGATGTATTTTTGTGTTTATAATCCTTTCACTCGTCAGGGGGTTATTAAGCCAGCTGAAGAGTTCGATAAGATTGATAATTTTTTCTTTGGAGTTAATGTCTCTCAAGGATATTCATTCTTAGATCTCGGTATAAATTTACCGGATTTGATAAGTGAAAAATATTATGATTGGATTGATGATGGCATTGAAGAAAGTATCAAACCGACTTTAATTTCTTCAAATTCTGATGGTATTAATTCATGTTACTTATTGGATTTTAATTACGAAGTAACTCCAAACGGAGTCATCAAAGAAATGTCTAAAAAACATATGGTACCAGGTAATTTTATCGATTTACTTTTATTTGATTTATCTTACCCAGATCGCAAAAAACATTTACCTATTATAGCTCTGGGGCAATCAATCGAATATAATGGTGAGATTTGTTATTTAGGGCTAAGCTATGGTAAGGAGAGCGATTTTCATCCTGGTCGTCAATTATGTTTAATTCCTGAACCGGAATTATTTCATAAACATGATTATGAATTTTTAGTCGTTTCTTAAATTTACTAAAACAACAAAGACCTTGTCTTACGCAATGTAATTCAAGGTCTTTTTTATTCCATCATAGTTAACCACTCTGCTTCCGCTTCATCAATTAACTTTTTCACTTCTGCTAATTCATTTATTTTTTCTGGCTTATAGTTAATTGGGTTATCATTAAAGTGATTAAAAATTTCCGCTTTTTGTTTCTCTAATTTTTCTAATCTATTTTCTAAACTTTTTATTTTCTTTTGTTTTTCTTTTTGTTCTAAATAAACTGGTTTTGGTTTATCGCTTGGCTCGTATTCTTTTAGTAAGTTATTAAGTTCTAATCTTTTTTCTAACTGATTAATGTAATCTTCATAGCCGTGATAGTAACGTTTAGATTTACCATTGTTTACTTCAATAATTCCGGTAGCCACTAAATTAGCAAAAGTACGATCATGACTAGTAAATAATAGAACACCGTTGTAAGACTGTAATGCTAAACCAAGATTTTCAACCGTTTCAAAATCTAAATGATTACTAGGTTCATCAAGCACTAAAATATCTGGTTTACTAAGTAATAAGCCAGCGAGCACTAAGCGAGACTTTTCACCACCGCTTAAAACGCCGATGGCTTTTTTTAAATCTTCATCTTTAAATAGAAAATCCCCAGCCATCTGTAATACTTTTTCGGTTTTTAAATCACCAGAAGCCAAGCGTCGTAAATATTCACCTACTTGTTCATTCGGGTCTAGGCCTGTAGTTGATTGTTGGGCGTAATAACCTTTTTTAAGACCAGTAAACCAAGTAAAGCTACCGCTAACTGGTGCTAAATCATCAGATAGGGTTCTTAACAGTGTAGTTTTACCTTGGCCATTGTCACCCACAATAATTAATTTCTCACCACCTTTGACAATAAAATCTAAGTCAGAAACAAGAGGTTTGTCATTATAACCGATACTTAAATTATCAACATTTAAAATGGTTTTCTTAAGTCGTTCTACCTCAGGCATGGTAATTCTTACGGTGCTAGAATTATGCTCAATACTAATTTTGTGTACTTCCATGCGATCAATCTTTTTGATAAATGCTTGAGCCTGTTTAGCCTTTGAAGCTTTATAACGAAAACGATCCACAAAATCTTGGAGATGTTTTTGTTCACGGTCAATTTTTTTATTAAGATTTTGATCACTAGCTTCACGTTGTTCTTTAAAAGCTAAGTAAGCCTCGATACCTTGAGGAAAAGAGATACAACGATGAGGTGTAATTTCAATTGTCTCCTGACAAGTATTTTTTAAGAATTCACGATCATGAGAAATAATTAAAAAAGCCCCACGATAATTTTTTAGAAAATCTTCTAATAATAAAATGGTCCCTAAATCTAAATAGTTAGTTGGTTCATCAAGTAAAAATAAATTTGGTTCAAGTAGCAACATGGCGCTTAATTTTAAACGCATTTGCCAACCACCAGATAAACTAGTCACTGGTTTTTCTAATTGTTCAGTGGTGAATCTAAAATGACTGGCAATTTTTTGACACTGCCATTCCTCTTTTTGGCTTTTACGTTTTAAATAATCTAAAGCTAACTCACCACTTAAAAAATTATTTTCCTGTTCAATACTACCAACAACCGCATTACTACTTAAAATTATTTCTCCTTTATCGGCTGCTTCCTGTCCCAAAATTATTTTAAATAAAGTGGATTTACCAGCTCCATTACGACCAATAACGCCAATCTTTTGTTTTTCGAAAATACTAAAAGACAAACCAGAAAAAATGGTTTTACCGCCGTATTCTTTTTCTAAATTGTTGACTTGTAGAAGGGGTGACATATAATGCTTTATATAATAAAGATATTTAGCAATTTCGGCAAGAAGATGCCTATTTCGCTAATATATGTTAGGATATTTAGATATGTCATTACTTAATTCCATCTTATCATTTCCATTTATTAGACGTTTGTCTGATATTGAATTATTTAAAAAATATCCCGCTGAAGTTCAGGAGGAAATGTTTTATTATTTAATTGATAAGGCGGCTGATACTGCTTGGGGCAAAGAACATGATTATAAAGCAATTAATTCCATTAAAGATTACGAAGCGGCTTTAAAAATGTTTAGAGAAAAAACTCCTTTATCTTCTTATGACGATATTAAACCATGGATTACTAGGGCTCGTCAGGGTGAAGCTGATGTTTTGTGGCCCGGTTTAGTTAGATGGTTTTCTAAATCATCAGGTACTACTAGTGATAAGAGTAAGTTCATTCCAATTACCAAGGAGTCTTTAGAAGATTGTCATTATCGTGGTGGTAGAGATGCTTTTGCTATGTATATTGAAAAACACCCAGACACTAAACTATTTAAAGGTAAAACTTTAAGTTTAGGTGGTTCAAAAAGGGAAGATGATTTAAATCCGAATAACTCTTGTGGTGATTTGTCGGCGATTGTGATGGATAATTTACCATTTTGGGCTGAGTTAGCTCGTACTCCAGAAATTTCAGTAGCACTAATGGATGAATGGGAATCTAAATTAAAAGCGATAGTCAAATCAACTAAAGGTGAAAACGTTATTTCTTTAGCTGGCGTACCTTCTTGGATGATGGTTTTACTTCGCAGATTATTAGAGGAAACTGGCGTTAAAAACATTAAAGAGCTTTGGCCTAATTTAGAATTATTTATGTATGGTGGGGTCGCTTTTGCTCCTTACAAAGAACAATATAAGAATATTTGTGGCGACTTAAATCTAGTTAGTATTTATAGTGCATCCGAAGGTTTCTTTGGTATTAGTGATGATGTAGAACATGAGAATATGTTGCTGATGTTAGATTATGGTATTTTTTATGAATTCGTTCCTCTTGAAGAATTAGAAAAAAGCCAACCAAAAGCTTATACTATTTCTGAAGTAGAACTCGGAGTTAATTATGCTGTGATTATCTCAACTAACGGTGGCTTGTGGCGCTATATTATTGGAGACACTATTCAATTTACTCACTTAAAACCATATTACTTTAAAATTTCTGGTCGCATTAAACATTTTATTAATGTCTTTGGTGAGGAGCTGATGGTAGATAATGCTGATAGAGCAATTGCCATGGCCTGTGAACGCACTGGATCTCTAGTTAAAGAATATAGCGCAGCTCCTGTTTTTATGACTGACACCGAACAAGGACGTCATCAATGGTTAATTGAATTTGAAACTGAGCCAGTCGATTTACAAAGATTTATAGATATTTTTGACGATTCTTTAAAAAGTTTAAATTCCGATTATGAAGCTAAACGTTATAATGATATGACTCTTACTCCACCAGAAATAATAGTAGCTCGTCCTGGTCTATTTTATGATTTTTTAGCTTCTAAGAATAAATTAGGTGGACAACATAAGGTACCACGTTTATCTAATAATCGAGACAACATCGAAGAAATGCTAAAATTTCTTAGAGTCTAATTTATAACCACGACCAGGGAAGGTATGAATTAATTCCTTACCATCAATAGTTTTTAATTTTTGTCGTAAGTTTAAAATGTGAGTATCTAGGGTGTTGGAGAAAGGGTCGGAATTAATATCCCAAACATTTTCCATAATCGTTTCACGTGATTTTATTTCTCCACGATGACGTATAAGATACTCTAAAATAATATATTCTTTACGAGTCAGACTAATTATTTTGCCTTGTCGCCTAACTAATTGTTTATTTAAATCAACCATTAAAGTATCGACTCGCAAAATATTAGCGGTTATCTCTGGTGGACGACGAAGCAAGGCCTTTAATCTTAAAAATAATTCTTCTAGTAAAAATGGTTTAGTTAAAAAATCATCAACACCAAGATTAAAAGCTTTTTCTTTACAATCAAAATCACCATAAACAGTAAGCATAATAATTGGCGTTTTCTTATCGCGACGAATTTCTTTAACGACGTCTAGTCCATTTTTCTGAGGTAAAATATAATCAACAATAATTAAATCATATTTTCCGGTGCGGCCTAATAGTGCTCCTTGTTCACCGTCAGTAGCCACGTCAACAATATATAACTGACTTTCTAAACTGGCTTTAATAAAATTAGCAATAGATGTTTCGTCTTCGATGATTAGAATTTTCATAATTTTTTATAAGTTAATTAAATAATTAAAATTATAAAATAAGTTGGATTAATTTTTCATAAAAAAAGTTTTATTTTTATCTAATGAAAATTAAAGTTAAAAAAATAATAATTATACTTTTTAAAACTATCTGTTTTTTAGTTTTGTCTTTTTTAGTTATTTTAGTTGGCGGTTTTTTAGCTGTTAAATTTAATTTAACTAAAACAGCAGGGAATGTTGATGAAAATACGGGTTTATATAATTACTTAGCTGATAGTTTAGCTTCCAGTTCTCACTCTTCTTTTTTACCAACTAGTCGTAATCAGCAAGATATAAATGATGCTAAAGTTTATTGTCAGTTATATGTCTTGTCGGATTACGTTGATTATAATGCGGCTACTATCTTTAAAGCTTATGAGCAAACTAAATCTTATGACTTAGCTCAAAAAATGATTTTAGCAGTTAAGTTGAGATTTACTAATCGTGAATTACTTGAAGAGCGTTTATCAATTTGTGATCAGGAAGAAACTCCAAAAATTGATGTTGCCTGGTTATCTATTCGTTTACAGAATCCTAAACAGCCTAGTATTTTTGTTTGGCAGAATGAAGAACCGTGGCAAATTATTCGTGAAGCAGTTGTTAAAGATAAAGATGTTTTAAATAAAGTTGGTAGCGATTTGAAAATTAGTCCAAGAATGATATTGTCAGTTGCGATAGTTGAACAGTTGCGTTTGTATTACACACAACGAGAATTATTTGAACAAGTTTTTAAGCCACTTAAGATTTTAGCTAACGCTAATAAAATGGCTTGGGGTGTTATGTCTATCAAAGAGGCTGCTGCTATTAAAACTGAACAAAATCTAAAAGATAGAAATTCAGTCTTTTATTTGGGCGGCCCTTATGAAAATATTCTAGATTTTAAAACAGCTGCCCCAGATAAAGAACGTTATGATAGACTAACTGATAGTCATAATCATTATTATTCTTATCTCTATGGTGGCTTAATTATTAAACAGGCGAGTGCTCAATGGCAAAAGGCTGGTTTTTATATTGATTCTCGACCAGAAATTTTAGCTACTTTATTTAATATTGGCTTACAAAACTCTCAACCCAAGAAAGAGCCCCAGGTTGGTGGGTCTAAGATTAGTATCAATAATAATGATTACGTTTTTGGCTCTTTAGCTTATGAATTTTACTATTCTGGCGATTTAATGACGGAGTTCCCGTATTCTTATTAGTAATATTGGCCGATTTATCATATAATGCTTGACTTTATTTAATTTATATATTAGAATATTAAAGCTTAATTATTCAAAAATAGGCGAGAAATATCGCCTGTTTATTTTTTTGGGAATTTAGAGATATCTTCCAATAACTCAATTACTATGGAAATTCGAAACATCGCTATTATCGCTCACGTTGATCATGGAAAAACAACTTTAACTGACGCTCTTTTACGTCAAAATGGTATGACTGAAGCTGGTGCCAGCATGGACAGCAACAATCTAGAACAAGAGCGTGGTATTACAATTTATTCAAAAAATTGCAGTCTTTTTTATAAAGATACAAAAATTAATGTTGTTGACACTCCAGGTCACGCCGATTTCAGTTCTGAAGTAGAACGTATTTTACGTTCCATTGATTGTGTTTTGTTAATTGTTGATGCTCAAGAAGGACCAATGCCTCAAACTAAGTTTGTGTTAAAGAAATCTTTAGAATTAGGTTTAAAACCAATCGTAGTTATTAATAAAATTGATAAACCAGCCGCTCGTCCTGATGAAGTTCAAGAAATGGTTTATGAATTATTTTTAGATTTAGGTGCTACTGATGAACAATTAGATTTCCCAGTGGTTTACGCTAATGGTCGTGCCGGTATCGCTAAGTTAAATTTAGCTGATGAATCTGATAATTTAGAACCATTACTTAATAAAATTATTGAACACGTTGCTCCAGCGGCTACTCCAGAAATGGCAACTTTAACTTTAGCTGCTCAACCTTTTAATTTAGCTTATGACAACTTCTTAGGACGTTGTGCTATTTGTCGTATTTACAAGGGAAGTATTAAACCAAATCAAACTGTCTATATTAAAGAACCAGATGGTACAATGACAACTGGTCGTACTACAAAATTATTTACTTTTGCTGGTCTTGTTCGTCAAGAAATTCAAGAAGCAGTTGCTGGTGATATTGTAATGGTGGCTGGTCTTCCAGATGTTTATATTGGTGAAACAATTTCTGATTCCGCTGATCAAGATGCGCTTCCTGCTATTACTGTTGATGAACCAACTATTTGTTTAAATTTCTTAGTAAATAGCTCACCGTTTGCTGGTCGTGAAGGTAAGTTTGTTACTAATCGTCAAATCAGAGAAAGATTGGAAAAAGAATTAGAAGTGAACGTTGGTCTTAAGGTTGATTTTTCTGATAACAATTTTGCTAAAGTTTATGGTCGTGGTGAATTACACGTAGCGATTTTGCTTGAAAATATGCGTCGTGAAGGTTATGAAATGCAAGTTTCTCAACCAGAAGCGATTATCAGAGAAGAAAATGGTGTCAAAACTGAACCATTTGAAGAAATTACCATTGATATTCCAGAAGCTTGTTCTGGTGTAGTAATTGAAAAAATGTCTCGCCGTAAAGGACAAATGACTGATCTTAAAACTCATAATGGTCAAAGTCGTTTAATGTTCCAAATCCCAACTCGTGGTATTTTAGGATACAGAAATGAATTTGTGGTTGATACTCGTGGTGAAGGTATTTTATGTTCTCACTTTTTAGGTTTTAAACCTTATGTTGGTGAAATCGAAAAGAGCCAATTAGGTTCTATGATTTCTATGATTACTGGTAAGGTAGCCGCTTTTGCTCTTTGGAACTTACAGGAACGTGGTGTTATTTACATTCAACCAAACGTTGAAGTTTATGAAGGAATGGTTATTGGTAATGTAGCTAAGGGAAATGACATGGCTGTTAACCCAGTTAAAGGTAAAAAATTATCCAATGTTCGTGCTTCTGGATCAGATGAAGCAATTAACTTAACTCCACCTTGGGAATTAGATTTAGAGCGTGGTTTAAGTATTATGAATGCTGATGAATATTTAGAAGTAACTCCAAAAAATGTCAGATTACGTAAGCAATTCTTAACTGAAAACGACAGAGTTCGTGCTACTAGAAAATAAAAAATAAATTTTTATATAAATTACTTTAACAACAAAAAACGGAGGAAAAATGAAGAGTAAAAAAATGCTCGTGTTTAATTTAAGAGGCACTTTATTGTTGTCTTATGATCAAGCTATTGGTTTGTGGTGTACCGCTATTAAAGCAGTTGGTTTAACACCAGATTTTAGTATAATTTTTATGAATTGGGATAAGCCCTTTAGAGATTACATTATTCCTTTGTTAGCCAAAAAGGGGTCATGGACCGAAGAACAACGCTTACTTATTATTAAAAAAAGTGAAGAGCTTTTCCATGATTTAAATTTCAATAGTCTGGCTAACCTACCCCAAAAAATCAGAGAATTAAAAGAATCCGGTTATGAACTGGGGATGATTACCAATCGAAGTCTAGAATTTTTCGAAGACTTTATGGCAGATATTGAATTAGATGCTAATATTTTTAGTTTTATTAAAACTGGTGATGATGGTATTAAAAAACCAAATCCTCATGTTTTTGATAAGGCTTTAGAAAAATTTGAAGCTAAGGATATTGTGTTTATCGGTGGTGATCCTGATATTGATTTAGTAGCAGCTCAGTCTGGTGGCATTGATTTTATTGCGGTAGAATCTTCACCTTTTCCTAAGGGCTTGTTTATGTCTCGCGGAGTGCCAGAGCAAATGATTGTTAAAACGATTGCCGATTTTGTTAACGATATGTTAGCGTTAAAAAAATATTCGTAATCGATTCTTATAAAAAAAACCTTGTCGTAATGATAAGGTTTTTTTATTTGATTAAATTTTTTACGGGCGCAAAACTTTGACGATGAATTGGGCAGGGACCATATTGGTTTAAAGCTTCTAGATGGATTTTAGTGCCATAGCCTTTATGTTTAGCAAATTGATATTGCGGATATTTTTTATCCTCTTCGCACATCAACCAATCACGACTCACTTTGGCAATAATTGAAGCCGCCGCAATGCAAAATACTTTAGCGTCACCAGAAACAATAGCTTGTTGTTTAATAAGTAGTCCGGGAATTTTTTGATTACCATCAATTAAAACATAATCAGGTTTATTTTTACAAGCTTCAATCGATTTTTTCATAGCAAATAAGCTAGCTTGTAAGATATTTATTTTATCAATCGTTTCATGACCAACTACACTAATTTCTACTGATAGAGCTTTCTCTTTAATTACTGTAAATAATTTTTCACGATTTTTAGCACTTAACTTTTTAGAATCAGACACTAATTTAAGTTCATCGCTATCAATTTGAAAATTAGAATCAATCACAACACAAGCTGCGACTACTGGTCCAGCTAGTGGTCCGCGTCCCGCTTCATCAACTCCAGCTACTAATTTATAGCCAAGATTCATTATTTCTTTTTCAGTTTGTAAATCTAGCATATTGACAAAATAGAATATTTATTTTAGAGTTAGTTAATAAAATAGTAAATTAACAACAAAATAAATAGGAGGTTATATGAAAAATCTAGCACAGTTTGCTTTTAAAAGCGAGAATTCTTTCGGGCGACCATTATTGCCAGGATTTGATCGTGATCGCGGTTTATCCTTTATGGACCCATTTTTATTAGATATAGTAAAAATTGAATATTCGAAATCGTTACGGCGGTTAAAGGATAAAACTCAGGTGATTTCTGGACTTAGTAATGTTAATATTCGTGATCGCATGATTCATTCATTTGAAGTCATGTCGGCTTCGATTCAATCTGGTGCAAGACTTGGTCTTAATATTCCTTTATTGCAAGCAAGTGCCTTGGGTCATGATTTAGGTCATGTGCCTTTTGGTCATTTAGGCGAAAGATTTTTAGCTGATAAATTGGGTGAAAAATTTCGTCATGAAAAATTTGCCATCTTTGTTCTCGAAATGGTAGAACGTGAAGGTAAGGGGCTTAATTTATCCTATGAAACTTTACAGGCTATTGCTAATCACTCTCGTGGTGGCGGTAAAATGACCACTAAGAATGGTGATGTGCTTGAAGATGATGTTATTATGATTTGTGATAAATTATCATATTTATTCTCTGATTATAATGACATTCAAAGAATTGGCTATAACGGCTTTATTTTGCCGGATGAAATGATTAAATTAGGATCAACTCAGACTGAACGTTTAAATAGTTGTTTGCAGGCTTTCTGGAAAGAAAGCGTTAAGAAACAAGCAATCTCTTTTGACGATAGTGATGAGGCGAAATGGTTTAAAATTGTTCGTGATTTTATGTACGAAGAAGTTTATTACAAAATGGATAATCTTGAAGACCGGGCTCACATGAAAAATATCTTAAATAAGATTTATTCTTATTTTAAAGGTTATTTTGGTGGCGATCGACAAGCCGCTTTGGCAATTGCTTTATCTTCAGAGGCAGATATTTATGCTTTGGGTACATTATTGGAACAATATGGTGCGGTTGTAGTTGATGGATATGTGGTGGATACTAAAACATTCTCCATTGCCGAGCTATTACCATCAATCTCTGGTTGGGCAGAACTCGATTTCTGCAATCCCGATCGTTTTATGGATAAACAGAACTTTGGCCGAGTTTCTAAACTGGAATGCTTTGCCCGTTAATAATGAAGCGACTCAAGAACGAGTCGCTTTTTTTTATAAATAGCCATATAATAAGGGCATGAATAGTTTTATAAAGATTTGGAAAAATCCAAACAAATTAAAAAGTGCGGTAAAATTGTTATTATTTGTTCTGATTGTTTTAGGGCTGGCTTTTATATTTCATAAATATATTAATCGAGAAGCTCTGCAGCTTATAGTTAAAAATAGTGGTAATCTAGGAATAGTAGTTTATTTTTTAATTGAAACTGTTTATATAACTTTTACGCCATTTTTTAACACTTTTATTCTAATTGCCTCGGGATATATTTTTGGTGGGCTTACTGGTTTTTTTATTAATTTTTTAGCTTCAACCTCTAGTTTATTTTTAATAGTTTTTCTCGTAAAAAAATATGGTCGCCCACTACTTGAAAAATTAATATCGCATCGTTTTTATAAACACTTTGATAAAATAATTCAAAACGTTGGACCAATGCTGCTATTGGTAGCTTATGTAGTGCCTTTTTCACCAGATGATGAAATTACTTATATTGTCGCCGCTGGGCCACTTGGCTTTAAAAGATTTATTTTACCAGTATTATTAGGAAGTGTTGGAAAAGCCGCTTATAGTTATATTGGCGATTTGGGGAAAGCTGGAATAATAACGGCTGCCTATTTTAGAATTAGTGTTTTAGTGATTGGTTTAATTTTAGTCGGTTTGCAAGAATATATTTTAAAGAAAAAAATATGAATTTCGAAAATTTAAACAACATTGTTTCGCCGATTGAAGCAGAGAATAATGAAGAGCGAGAAGAAAAATTAAATTCAAAAATTGAACAGATTTCTTTAGTTTATACTTATAAAAAGTGGCAAGAGGTTAAAGAAAAAATTCCTGATTATAAATTATCAGAAGCTTTAAAATTTTATTCACCAACTGATAGTATTGTTTCTCAGCCATTATATAATTTAGAGGGTTTTAATTTTAAAGATCATAAAGAAAAGATTGATTTATTCTTTAGCTCTTTCTATCAAGAAGTTGATAGCTTAGCTGAATTTGATGACATTGATTTAAGACAGTTAAATGATTTAGTTGATTTAAGAAAAAATACAATTGTTGATTATTTAGAGCTGGGAAATCTTAAAAAGATTGATAAGAAAGAAAAAGAAACAAAAATAATAAAATTTAATGAAGTTGATAATATTGAAAAAAGTAGTGAAGGGAAGTTTAAAAATTTAACCGATGATGGTTTTTTAAAGTCAGATCATTTTTTAGAAGTACATTTTGACAGTTTTTATAGTATTGATGAAAAAAATTTAGGCCCAGATTTAATAAAAAAAGATTTATCTGTTATTGCTGAACAAATTGTTAAAGAAAAACCAGAAATAGCCGCTGTAATTGGTGAGTCTTGGTTGCTCGACACTCCAATTGCTAGTCGTTTAGGATTTAAAAAATCAAAAGATGATAGTAGACTGGAGAATGACTTTCCAACTTGGCTTCAGTTTATTGATAAAAATGGAGAAATAAATCAAAAAAGATTTAAGCAGCTTTTAGAAAACGGTAAAATACCGTTTAAAAATACGATTGCTTATATTCCAGTTGAGGATTTTTTAAAGATGTATTTACCAGAAGGTTTGAGGGGAAAAGTAATTTTAAAAAAGATTAATCCAGAACACATTCAAGAGAAAGAAGAACTTGATAAACAAATTATGTCGCTAAAGGATATTTGGCACGAAGCCATTGAGTCTGATAATTTTGATAATTTTACTAGCAATCAATACTTTAAAAAAGCTTTTAATTTTGTAGATGAAGCTGATAAAGAAAAACTTTTAAATTTTTATAAAAAAATGTTTGATGAAAAGATTGAAGATTTTTCTAAGTATAAAGATGAAGAAATTATCGCCGCTAATTCTCGTATGTCGTTAAATATGAACAAGTTTATTTATGAAGATAAAGAAGTAATTATTGATTAGCCATGGATATCCGAAAAGTTACAATAAATAATCAAGAAATAAATTATGAACTCAAACCGAGTCGCAAAGCTCGTAGTTTAAGGCTCGAAATTGGAGCTTCTGGTTTAGTGGTTACTAAGCCATGGTTTATCTCTGGTATTTTTATGGAGCAATTTATTTTGCGCCAAGCTGATTGGATTATTAAAAACTTGGCTAAACATAAAAATGCCGAAGTGTTACCCAAGATAGAGAAAGATGAGCTAGTAATTTTAAAAAAACGAGCCGCTAAAATATTAATCGCTCGTTTAGAATTTTTTAATCAGGAATATAATTTTAAATATAAAAGTATTTCGATACGTGATCAGAAAACTCGGTGGGGAAGTTGTTCAAGACAGGGAGCTTTAAATTTTAATTATCGTTTAGCATTACTACCAGAAAGTTTATTGGATTATGTCGCTGTTCATGAACTTTGCCATTTAAAAGAAATGAATCATTCCGTGCGTTTTTGGAATTTAGTAGCTAAGACAATTCCTGAATACAAAGAGAGACGAAAAGAGTTGGAGAAATTTAGACTTACTTAAAAATAGGCCCGGATGGTGGAATTGGTAGACACGCAGCGTTCAGGTCGCTGTGGGAGTAATCCTGTGAGGGTTCGAATCCCTCTTCGGGCACAAACTATTAATTTGACACAAAAGATGATTGGTGGTTTAATCAGAGAACAACATAACGTTATTTAACATTTTAATTTTGGAGGAAAAATTATGAGTAAGTGGTCAGAAAAAAATGGCTGGGATTTTAGTGCGCTAAATGAAAGCCTTAGAAAACAAACAGGTATCGATTTTGAAGCAAAGTTAGCTGATTTTGCTAAAAACGAAAAAGTGACAGAAATTGGTGTTCACAAATTTATTAAAGAAAATTATCCGGTGAAGGTAAATTTAACTAAAGTAGATAATCACAATTTATCTCTTTTAATTAAGTATTATCTTCATAAACTTGATGAACACGACGAATTAGCGAAGGACAGTGCCATCACTTATGGTTGTTGTCTTTCACTTTCAACTCCTTATGAAGATTCTTTTCGGTCTCGTCATCTTCGTAAATTTTTCCCAGGGCCAGACAACTTACAATTCTGTGCCGATGTGGTTGGTTTTTTCCCAAAACAATAACTAATCACTAAAAAATTAATAAAAGTCTTACTCCAAAGGTAAGGCTTTTTTATTTGCTTTTTGCGGAAAAAACCCCTAATATGGGAGCATGACTATTAAAAAAACAAATAAAATTAAATTAGAACTTTTAGCTCCGGCTAAAGATTTAGAAACAGGTAAGCAAGCCATTTTGGCTGGGGCTGATGCTGTTTATATTGGTGGTCCAGATTTTGGAGCTCGTTCAGCTGCTGGTAATTCTTGGAATAATATTCAATCTCTAGTTGAATTTGCTCATAAATATTATGCTAAGGTTTATTTAGCTTTAAATACTATTTTCTTTAATGAGGAGACAGAAGCTGTCAGAGAAGCTATTTTTAAAGCTTATGAAATTGGAGTTGATGCTTTAATTATCCAAGACATGGGTATTTTAGAAATGGAAGCTTTACCACCAATCCCATTACATGCTAGCACTCAAACTAATAATTATGATGTAGCTAAAATTAAGTTTTTGGAAAAAGCTGGTTTTTCTCGAGTTGTTTTAGCTCGTGAACTTAGTTTGTCTGAGATTACAGAGATTAGAAAAAATACTAAAGTAGAATTAGAATATTTTGTTCATGGTGCTTTATGTGTTTCGATGTCCGGCCAATGTTATTTTAGTGAAGCCTTATCAGGCCGTAGTGCTAATCGTGGTCGTTGTCAGCAAGTTTGTCGTTTACCTTTTTCATTGGTAGATGCTGATGGTAAAGAGCTACTTAAAGAACAATATTTATTATCAACCAAAGATTTGAATTTAATTAATTCTTTAGGAGAACTGGCTGAAGCTGGTATTACTTCTTTTAAAATCGAGGGTCGTCTTAAAGACCCAGTCTATGTGACTAATGTGGTAGCTAAATATCGCCAAGAGTTAGATAAAATTATTGCTGAAAGTGAGGGTAAATATATTAAGGCTTCTTCTGGAGAAACTGAATTAAACTTTAAACCGGATTTAGCTAAAACCTTTAATCGTGGTTATACTGATTATTTTTTACACGGACGTAATAAAGAAATTATTTCACCAGATAATCAGAAATCTTTAGGAAAATATATTGGTAAGGTAAAACGAGTTGACCATCGTTACTTTACTCTTGATACGCCATTTCAATTAAGTAATGGTGATGGTTTGTGTTGGTTTAATCCACGTGGTGGTTTGTGTGGTACTAATGTTAATCTAATTAGTGAAGGGAAGATTTACCCTAATAAGTGGATTCCTTTAAAACCAGGGACTTTAATTTACTGTAATCAAGATCAATCTTTTGAAAAAGCGGTTACTAGTGGAGCTAATCGTATAATCTCATTTAATATTGAAGTTGAAGAACTTAAAGATGGTTGGCAAATTATTGCTCACGATGAAGATGATAATCAAGCCGAACTTATAATTAAAAGTGATAAAGTTTTAGCTGAAAAAGCGGAACAGGCTAAACAAAATTGGGAGAATCAGCTTAGTAAAACAGGGGATACTATTTTTAAAGTATCGGAAGTAAAAATTAATTGGAAAAAAGCTGCTTTTGTTCCGGTCAGTATTTTAAATGAGTGGCGTCGTCAGTTAATTGATTTACTTATTGCTAAGCGTTTAGAAAATTATCCAAAAGAAGTTATTGAATTTAAAGTTAGTGCTCACGCTTATCCAGTAAAGGAATTAGATTATTCCTATAACATTGCTAATGATTTAGCACGAGCTTTTTATGTTCGTCATAAGAGTACGGTTAAAGAATCGGCCTTGGAGTTACAAAGTGATAAACGTGGTCGAAGATTAATGACCACTAAACATTGTTTGCGTTATTTCTTACAAGCCTGCCCACGTCGTAGTAAAAAAGGCGCTCCAACCTTAAAAGAACCTTTATCTCTCGTTTATAATGGTAAAAAATATCCTCTAAAATTCAATTGTGACAATTGCATGATGGAAATTTATAATAGCTAATATGAAAAAAATTAATTTTTTAGGTTTATCAATTTTAATGGTAACTCTGTTTTTTGGTGCTCAAAAAGTTAAAGCTGAAAATTGTAATATTCAATGTTTTCGTTATGACCCCGTCTGTGGTGTTAATGGTCAAACTTATGGTTGCGGTTTACCGGAGATTAATTGTCATGGTATAGCCATCGCTTATAATGGTGCTTGTCAAACAAATGTTTGTTTACTTAGTGATAAAAAAAGTAAATTACAGTGCGCTACATCATTAGAGAAGGAAGCCTTCGAAAAATATTTAAGAAATAACATTAATAAATTATCTTCTCAGAAAGCTAGTTCTGGAATGGTCTTTTTGCTTACAAAAATAAACTGGCAAGCTAACCGAGTCGCTCTAGTGTCTTATAATGATGGGCATAAATTTTTAACAGCTAAGGTACAAATGGCAGTCATCTACAGACAAGGCCAAATTAAAAGTGTTCAGTCGAAATCATTCAAGATTTTGACCAATAAATAGAGACTTTAAAATTATTTTTAGACTGTTGTAAAAAATCAGATTATCCGCTATTATGACACCAGGTTTTTTATAAGTGACTTTTGTCGCTTCTTGAAGGCTTGAAATTTGAAAATAATTTTAACACTAGATTTAATTATTTCTATCTTAAAAATAATTGTTAAATGTGTTAAAATTAAGGAGTAAAATTAATTAATAAATTTATGAAATTAATCTTCAGATTATTACTAAATGCTTTATTTTTATTATTTGCATCTTACGTAATAAGCGGAGTACAAGTTAATAGTTTTTATGCAGCTTTAATTACGGCTGTTGTTTTAGGTGTAATCAACGCCTTGATTAGACCAGTATTAATTGTGTTAACATTACCAATCAACATTTTAACCTTAGGTTTATTTACTTTAGTAATTAATGGATTACTTGTAATGTTTGTTGCTAGTTTTGTTAAAGGATTTGTAGTTGCTGGTTTTGTTCCAGCAGTTTTATTATCAATTTTTTTATGGCTCGGTTCATTCTTAACCAATTTTTTGCTTAAGGACGGAGAGGAAGCTGATCTTTAATATTTATCTGTTATACGTTTATGACTTATCAAGAGGCTTACGAGTATTTTGACTCACTCCATAATTTACCACGTCAATATAGCGGCAAAGGGAATTGGCAAAATAGTCCGACAATTTTAAGAAGCGTTCGTTTAATGCTTAAAATGGCTGGTAACCCAGAGCTTAAAATTCCACATTACATTCATGTAACTGGTACTAGCGGCAAGGGTTCTGTTTCCATGATGGTTAGCCAGATTTTGCGAGCCCAAGGTTTTAAGGTTGGCATGATTACTTCGCCACACCCAACTTACATTACTGAACGTTGGCAAATAAATAATCATTCCATGTCTGAAAAAGACTTTGTGGAAATGGTTACTGACTTAAAGCCAGTTTGGGATGAATATATTCATAGTGCTAATTTTACTTTTCCATCAATGGTAAGTTTAAATACTATCATTGCTTTGTATTATTTTGCTAAACATAAAGTTGACTTTGCTATTTTAGAAGTAGCTTGTGGTGGTCTAAATGATGGTACTAATGTTATTCCTTATAAAGACGTCGCTATTATTACTAATATCGGTTTAGATCATATTAGTATTTTGGGAAATACCAAAGAACAAATCGCTCTTAATAAGTCCGGCATCATTACTAAAGGTTGCAACGTTATTACTGCTGAACGCGATCCTAAAATAATTAAAATTTTAGAAATAGCTGCTAAGAAGAAAAAGGCTTCATCTTTTGTTGGTGTGGAGACTGATAGATATGGTGATAAAGGAAGTGTGGTTGCTAAACAAGATTGGAATGGTACTGATTTTAAATTAGATGGCATTGCTTATCATTTAAATAATTTAGGTTATCATCAAATTGCTAATGCTAAGGTGGCAATTGTGGCTGCTAAAAAATTAGGAATTAGTGATGAAGTAATCCAGACTGGATTGGCGGCTACAGAATTTCCAATTCGTTTTGAGGTCGTAAGTCAAAAACCTTATGTTATTTTAGATGGAGCTCATAATGCTGATAAAGTTAAAGCTACAGTTTTAGGCGTTAAAAATCTTCAAAAGAAATATAAAGAGTTGCACTTGTTAATTGGTTTTTCTGATAATAAGGATCACGCTACTTTTTTAAAGGAACTTTTAACTTTAAAACCAACTTCTTTAGCTTGTACCCGCTTTACTAAAAATATTTTCCGTAAAACAGCTGACCCTAAAAAATTAATGAATGCTGCCTTAAAGATAAATCAAAAATTAAAAGTTGCTTCTTTTCTAGATCCTCAAGCAGCTTTAGCTTGGACTCAGAAACAATCACATAAAGATGATTTAACTTTAGTGACTGGTTCAATGTTCTTAGCAGGAGAACTTCGTCCTAATTTTAAGAAAATTCAATAGTCTCTTAGGACCGGGTTTCCCGGTCCTTCTTTTTAGGGTATAATATTTATATAATTTAGCTTATAAATTTATATGATTAAGGGTAAAGCAGTTTATTTTTTCTTAGGTATAATTATTATTATCGCCTTGTTTCTAAGACTTTTTTCTTATTTAGGTATTGGAAAAAAATCTAATAATATTGGTCCTCAGACTGTTTCGGTGGTATCCGAAGATGAGAAGACGCAAAAGTTTATCCTAGAAGGAAATTTAGCGACTTCAACTGCAAGTTCAAGTGCTAGCTCTAGTCCAGTAATTAAAGAAGCAATTGTTGAAAGTCCTCAAGCTAACGATACTATTAGTAGTCCTTTAGTAATCAAGGGTGAAGCTCCAGGGTACTGGTTTTTTGAGGCAAGCTTGCCGATTAAATTATTAGATAACCAAGGAGTTCTAATTGCTAGTGCTCCAGCTTCCGCTGAAAGCGACCCCCTAACTGATAATTTAGTGCCGTTTAAAGCTTTATTAGAGTTTAATACTACAGCGACATCTGGTTATTTAGTGGTTAATAATGATAACCCCTCTGGCTTGCCGGAAAATGAACTCTCTGTTAAGATTCCGGTGTTATTTTTAAATAAATAAATTATAATAATGTGATTATATACAACACCCTAAGTAAAGAAAAAGAAGAATTTAAACCAATTACCGCTGGCCAGGTTGGTTTGTATACTTGCGGTCCAACCGTTTACAACTTTGCCCATATTGGTAATTTAAGAACTTATTTGTTTGAAGACTGGTTGAAGCGAGCGCTATCTTATAATGGTTATAAAGTTAATCACGTCATGAATGTTACTGATGTTGGGCATTTGGTAGGTGATGGTGATGCGGGCGAAGATAAGATGGAAAAGGGAGCCACTCGAGAAGGTAAAACTGCCTGGGAGATTGCTGACTTTTATTTTGAAGCTTTTAAAAAAGATTTAGTGGCTTTAAATATTATTATGCCAACTACTTGGTGTAAGGCCACTGATAATATTCCTGAGCAAATCGCTTTAATTGAATTACTAGAAAAAAAAGGCTTCACTTATAATACTAGTGATGGTGTTTACTTTGATACTGATAAGTTTCCTAAATATAATCAACTAAGTCATTTAAAACTAGAAGACTTAGAAGAGGGTGCTAGGGTTGAGATAAATGAAGAGAAAAAAAATCCTACCGATTTTGCATTATGGAAGTTTTCTCCTAAAGGCGCAAAACGTCAAATGGAATGGGAGTCTCCTTGGGGAATTGGTTTTCCTGGTTGGCACATTGAATGTTCAGCTATGAGTTTAAAATTTTTAGGCAGTGAGCGTGATATTCATTGTGGTGGTATTGATCATATTAATGTTCATCATACTAACGAAATTGCTCAGAGCGAAGCCGCTACGGGTGAAAAGTTTTTTAATTATTGGATGCATGGAGCCTTTTTGAATGTGGCTGGTGGTAAAAAGATGGCCAAAAGTGCAGACAACTTTTTAACGATTGATAATGCTTTAGTTAAAAAAGGTTTAATGCCGCTCGCTTATCGTTATGCTGCTGCCTCAGTTCATTATCGTAAGCCAATGGAGTACGCGGAAGAAAGTTTTAAACAAGCACAAAACGCACTAAACAATTTAATTAAACAAGTTGCTGCTTTGGGTGATGAAAAAGGTGAGATAAGTAAGTTGTGGCGTGATAGTTTTTTATTAGCTATTAATGATGATTTAAATATTCCTCAAGCGCTAGCAATTACCCAAGACTTACTTAAATCAGATTTAGAGCCAAGTGCTAAATTAGCCACAGTTCTTGATTTTGATAAAGTACTTGGTTTTAACTTAGATCAAGCTAAAAGTTTTGTAGTTAGTGAAATTACTTTTAGTGAATTACCAGTAGAAGTTCAGGCTTTGGCTTTGGCTCGTGAAACAGCAAGACAAAATAAAGATTTTGCTGAGTCTGATCGTTTACGCGATGAAATAAAGAGTCGTGGTTATGCTGTTGAGGATACTAAAGATGGAATGAAATTTAGTTTAATTTAAATGTCTGATAATAATTTTTGGAATAAAATAAAAAAACCGATTTTAGCTTTGGCTCCCATGGCTGGTTTTTCCGATTCTCCTTTTCGCCAAATCACTTCTAAGTATGGAGCTGATGTTGTTTATAGCGAAATGGCTTCGGTCACGGCTTTATTTTATAACAAGAAAGCTACTTTAGAATTACTTAAATTTAATAGAAGAAAAGAAAAGAATTATGTAGTACAACTTTTTGGTTCTAATCCAGAACATTTTGCGGTGGCTACTCAAATTATTACTAAGGAAGTGCAACCAAGCGGTATCGATATTAACTTCGGTTGTCCGGTTGGCAAGGTTATTAAACAAGGGGCTGGTTCTGACTTAATGACCGATTTAAAAAAAGCTCATGACGCTATTAAAGCTGTTTGTGATAATACGGATTTACCGGTATCTGTTAAGATTAGAACTAAGGCTGGTGAAGTTGGGGCTTTAGATTTTTTAAAGTCTATTTCTGATTTACCAGTAGCAGCGGTTATGATTCATGGTCGATCAGTAAAACAAGGATTTGTGGGAGAAATTGATTATGATTTAATTAAGGAAGCTAGAAAATATTTTTCAGGAATCATTTTAGCTAATGGTGGAATCAATGATTTAGCTCAAGCTAAAAAAACTTTAGAACTTACTGGGGCTGATGGTTTGGGTCTGGCCCGTGGTGTTCTTGGTCGCCCTTGGATGTTTAAAGAAATTAAAAAAAATAAAGAAATTAATTTAAATACTAAAGCGATCTCTAAAATTATTTTTCGTCACGCTAAAAAGTTTAAAAAAATAAAAGGAGAGAAGGCGATGGTTGATTTACGTAAACATCTTTGTTGGTACGTTCAAGGAATTACTAACGCTTCCCATTATCGTTCTAAAATGGTAGCAGTTAATAATTATCAGGATGTAAAAAATATTTTTAAAGATTAATATTATGATATTATTTATTAATACAGCATCTTATGATGAAATAGTAATTGCACTACTCAATTCAGATGCTAAGAAAATAAAATCTAAAAAGTTTAAAGCGGCACGTCAGCAAGCTGAAAAACTTTTACCAGCCGTAGCTAAATTATTAGAAGTACAAAATAAAAAGTTAAAAGATTTAACCAGAATTCAAGTAGTAGTTACTGGCGGCTCTTTTACTAGTTTACGAATTGGCGTAGTAACTGCTAATGCTTTAGCCTACGCTTTAAATATTCCAGTTGAAGCGGTTAGTGCTGATGGAAAAATTTTAGATAATCAAGCGGCTAAAAAATTTGCCACTTATAATATTGTTACTCCGCAATATGATAGAGAACCTAATATTGGCGTAAAAAAAGAAAAGAAATAAAAAAGGAATAATTTAATAAAACACCATATAAATTAAAAATCACTTATACACAGGTGATTTTTTTATTGTAAAATTAGCTAATATTTTTTGATAATAACCATTGGTATTTTATGTTGACCGTAGGGGGTCAGTGATGTATAATTGGGGTATTGAGGCAGATAGTGGGGAATTGTGGTGAAATAATAAATTAGCTCCAAAACATTACTTATGTTTATTGGCGAATACAAACACAATTTAGATGATAAAGGACGCTTAGCTATTCCAGCTAAATTTAGAGCGGCTTTAAAAAAGGGAGCAGTTGTTACTAAGGGTTTAGATAACTGCTTATTTTTGTATTCCAAAGAACAGTTTGCTATTATCGCTAAAAAATTTGCTAGTCTACCAATCAGCCAAGCTCGAGCTCGAGCCTTTTCTCGTCATATGTTAGCTGGTGCGATGGATGTTGATTTTGATACTCAAGGACGTATTACTTTACCAGAATATTTAAGAAGTTTTTCTGATTTAAAAAAGAATGTTGTTGTCGCTGGTTTATATAATCATTTAGAAATTTGGAATGAAGCGGCTTGGAATAAATATAAACAGGAATCTGAAAAGAATAGTAACGCTATTGCCGAAGAATTAGGCGATCTAGGAATTTAAAGAACATGGAATATCAGCATATACCAGTAATGTTAAATGAGGTGCTTGCCGGTTTGAATCCGCAACCGGGACAAGTTTTCGTCGATTGTACTTTAGGCGGTGCCGGTTATACTTTAGCCTTAGCTAAATTGGTTGGTCCTAAAGGGAAGATTATATCAATTGATTTAGATGATTTAGCTTTAGAAAATGCTAAGTCTAAAATAAAGTTAGCCGATGTTTCTAATGTAGTTTTGTTTCAAGATAATTTCCGTAATTTACAAAATATTATTGATGAAAATTTTCCGGCCGATTTTAAAGTAGACGGCGTGGTTATGGATTTAGGTTTATCATCAGCCCAGTTAGATGATGATAGTCGCGGTTTTTCCTTCCAAGGTGATAGACCATTGGATATGGCCTTTAATCAGGAAGGACACACAGCGATTGCCACCACTACTATTGTTAATCGTTATTCACTTGAACGTTTAACTAGTGTTTTTAGAGAATATGGTGAAGAGCCAAAAGCCTATTTAGTAGCTAAGAAAATAGTCGAAAAAAGAAAAAAAAATTGGATTAGAACTACTGGTGAATTACTTACTATAGTCTCTGAAGTTTTAAAGCCTAATCCAAGATCAAGAATTAATCCCGCTACTAAAATTTTTCAAGCCTTAAGAATGGAAACAAATAAGGAGTTGGATGCTTTAAGAGAAGTTTTGCCAGCGGCCGCTAATTTACTTAAATCTGGTGGACGTTTGGCAGTCGTATCGTTTCACAGTGGGGAAGATAAAATTGTAAAAGAGTTTTTAAAATTTGAAAGTAAGGATTGTATTTGCTCATCTTCGGTTCCGGTTTGCGTTTGTCATCATAAAGCTTCACTAGAAATATTAACGAAAAAACCAAGCCCAGCTAGTGATGCCGAAAGTAATTTAAATCCCCGTGCTCGTAGCGCTAAACTCCGTCTCGCCCAAAAAATTTGATAATTTTTAAATTAAATAATATTAAAACGTTATGACCGCTGTTATAACCACTAAACGTCCTAACTATGTTACTGGTAGGACAGAAATTTCTAAAAGACTCAATTTAAGATTAGTAAACCTAGTTTTAGGTGGTATAATCTTCCTTGTTGGGGGATATTATTTAGTTAATATCAATGACTTAACAGTTAAAGGTTTTGCTCTTCGTGAGCTTAAATCCGAAGCTACTATTTTAGCTAGTGAAAATTTAGATCAAGAGACTAAAGTAATGAATCTTCAGTCTTATGGTAACTTGAATGAAAAAGTTAAAAAATTAAACATGGTAGCAGTTGGTGAAGTAGAATATCTAACAGTTAACCAACCTGCTTTAGCCAGAAAATAAGCTCATGTGGCGAGATCAGAAAAAAACAACTAGTAATCGCCCAGGAGATAATAATAATCGCCTACGTTTAGTCGTAGCGGTTATTTTTTTATTAACCGGCGCTCTTATTTATCGTCTTTATCATGTTCAGATAAATCAAAGTGATCTTTATACCGCTATGGCTGCTAGTCAACACGAAATTTCTAGTAAGCTTATTCCTGATCGAGGCAAAGTTGTAATTGCTGATTCTGCTGGTGGGGAGGATACAGAGTATACTCTAGCGACTAATAAAGATTTTTATTTGATTTATGCCGTCCCAAAAGATATTACTAATCCCGGAGAAACAGCAACTTCTCTTTATGAGTTTTTTGATAAACCATTTCTTGCTAAAAATTTAACAACTAGTATTGAAAAAAGTGTTCAGGATGATTTTGAAACTAGATTATCAGCTATTAATAACGATGAATCTTTAAGTGCTGATGATAAACAAAAAAAATTAGCCGAAGAAATTCAACGTCAAGTTAATTTAAAGAATTCTGGTACCTTAGAACAGCAAAAGGAAGCTCAGATGAGTACTCAGGAATTAGATATTGTTAATACTTATACCAAGAAATTAAGTCGAGTTGGCGGCATGTATGCCATTATTCAAAATAAAGTTAGCGATGATAAGTTGTTAGAATTTTATGCTTTTATGAATAATAAGAGTACTTCAACGCCAATTGATGTTAAGGATTTATCAATTTCTTTAGGTAAGGTAATGAATAGTAAAACTGGTCAGCAAGTTAAACTTACTGGTTTTGATTTTGAAATTAAAAAATTCCGGTATTATCCAGAAAATAATATCGCTTCACATGTATTAGGTTTTGTTAGTTATGCTAATGATACTGGTGCTGGTCGTTATGGTTTAGAGGAATACTTTAATGAAGAGTTAACTGGTAAATTAGGTTCTCTTAAGGGAGAGCGGGGTGTAAATAATGCAGTGATTGTTAATGATCGCGAATATGTTAAGCCAGTTACTGGTAGCGATTTAGTATTAACCATTGATCGTAGTGTGGAATTTTATGCTTGTGACCAACTCAAACAGACAGTTGATAAATTTTCAGCTAAAGGAGGTACGGTTATAGCCCTTGATGCTAAAACTGGTGCTATTTTGGCAATGTGTTCTGTGCCAGATTTTGATCCTAATAATTATAAAGATGTTAGTGACATGGCTACTTTTAAGAATCCAGCAATTTCTGATCAATATGAACCTGGTTCAGTGTTTAAAGCTATTACTATGTCGATCGCACTTGATCAAGGTAAGGTAACTACTAGCACAACTTACAATGATCCAGGAGAAATTTATATTAATGGTTGGTCAAAACCAATTAGAAATTCCGATTTTGATACTAAGGGTGGACATGGCGTTGTTGATATGAATTTTGTATTGGAAAATTCTTTAAATACTGGTGCTATTTTCGCAATGCGTCAGGCTGGAGCTAAAACTTTTGCAGACTATGTCAAAAATTATGGTTTCGGTGCAAAGACTGGTATTGAACTTGGTTCAGAATCTCCTGGTAATATTAATAATTTATTAAAAAATAACATTAAAGAAATCGATGCTGCCGTAGCTTCATTTGGACAGGGTATCACGGTGACTCCTTTGCAAATGGTTTCTGCTTATCAAGCGTTTGCTAATCGTGGTTATTTAATGAAACCTTATATTGTTAAAGAAATAAAACACGCTGATGGTAAAATTGAAAATATTACCCCAATTCAAGAAAGGCAAGTAATCAGTGAAAAAACTGCTACTACTATTTTGGGTATGTTGGGTAATGTGGTTACTTCTGGTCACTCTAAAAAAGCCGCTATCTCTGGTTATTATATTGGTGGTAAGACTGGTACTGCTCAAATTGCGGTTAATGGTTCTTATGTTAAAGATCGTTATAATCATACATTTATTGGAATCGCTCCAATTGATAATCCTAGATTTGTCATGTTAACTCACATCGATAGTCCTAAAGGTATTCAATATGCTGAATCGTCTGCCTTGCCTTTGTGGACTAACATTGCGACGTTCATGCTACAATATTATCAGGTACCAAAGACCAAATAACCTTGACGATTTACTAGTCTAGCGTTAACGTGGAAATATATGCGTAAAATTCTACAATTTAAATTAAAATTACTAGCTAAACTAATCGTGCGTAAATATCAGCCGCATATTATTGGTATTACTGGTAGTATTGGTAAAACTAGTTCCAAAGAAGCAGTTGTTACTGTTTTAGATGGTCGTTTTAGAGTAAGAGCTAGTTATAAAAATTATAATAATGAATTAGGTGTGCCGCTAACTATTATTGGCCATGAGTCGGCTGGTAAGTCTCTTAGTGGTTGGTTGTCAGTATTTATTAAAGCTTGGCGCTTAATACTTGTCCCTGATAAAAATTATCCAGAAATTTTAGTACTTGAGATGGGCGTTGATCGTCCGGGTGATATGGCCTATTTGTGTTCAATCGTTAGTCCAGAAGTTGGTATTGAAACGGCCGTTTCTTATTCTCATTTAGAATATTTTGGTAGCGTAAATAATATTAAAAAAGAAAAACAAGTTCTAATTGAAAATGTTGATAACAAAGGTTTATCAGTTTTAAATTATGATAACGAATTAACTAGAGAAATGTCTGAGGTAAGCCACGCTAAGGTGATTACTTACGGCTTACACGAAGGGGCTAGTTTACAAGCTCAAGATATTTCTTATAATTTTTCTAAAGGAGATTACGATTTATCTGGCTTACACTTTAAGATGAGCTACGATGGTTCAATTGTGCCAGTGTTTATGAAAAATGTTTTATCAGAGCCAGCCATTTATGCAGCACTTACTGGTGCGGCCGTTGGTTTACATTTTGGGATGAATTTAGTGGAAGTTGCCGGTGCTTTAAATAATTTTAATTTGCCAGTTGGCCGCATGAATTTACTGGCGGGTTTAAATCATACTTTTATAATCGATGATACCTATAATTCATCTCCAGAAGCTTGTATTGCGGCTTTAAATGTACTTGGTAGTATCAGAATTTCTGAAGATAGTAAAAAATATGCTGTATTAGGAGATATGATGGAAATTGGTGATTATACCGAAGATGGACATAAATTAGTTGGTGCTAAAATTGCTGAACTTAAAATCGATTATTTAATAGCCGTAGGTGAGCGTTCGAAGTTTATGATAAGCGGTGCTAAAGATAATGGTTTAAATGAAAAGCAACTTTTTCATTTTGATAGCACTAAAGAGGCTAGCGAGTTTTTACTTGGTAAAATAAATAATGGTGATGTTATTTTAATTAAAGGTTCTCAGTCAATGAGAATGGAAAAAATAGTTAAAACTTTAATTGCTGAACCGGAACGAGCTAAAGAATTATTAGTTAGACAGGGAACGGAATGGGAAGAATAAGAAGAATAATTTATTGATTACTTTAAAACTCTATCTTTAAAAAGATGGAGTTTTTATTTGACAATATATAAATTTTTTGGTTATATTTACTTAATTAGAACTTTAAAAAACAAGTAAAACTCTGGTCCCGTCGAACGGGGCTTATATGTTATGGAAGATAATAAAATTCTTAAGTGTATTTCTGATTGTGAAGTTCTTGAAATCAAAGTTTTTGAAACTCTAGGCATCAAAGCTTTAAATGGTAGTCGTTTAATTTGTGAAGCTATAGATGTTTTTAATCATTGGATTGATCCTGATTTTATCAAACTAGATCTTATTGATTTTAATGTACTCACACCAGAAATGTTTACCAGGGTTTATGAAACCACTGCCGATGGTGGGCTTATGACTTTGTTTGGCTCTTTGCCAGGAGATTGGAATCAAAAAATTTTAACTCAAGATCAGATTATAGAATTTTGCGATAATTATCGTAATTGGTTAAAAAGTGCTAGCAATTTAACTTTTTTCTTAACAAAAAAAGATAAGGATAAGCCAATTGATGATAAACAGCCATATGACAATTTGTTTGTCATTGTTGTTCAGGTGTTTTCCGATGGTCTGTCTGCAACTTTTAGTCGTCTTGAGCATGATCGCGCTTGGTATTGTTCTGGAGAGCGTCGCGTTGTTGTGCCAGTAATTAATTCGGAGTCTTAGTTTTTTAGATTTTGATTATAATTTATCCCTTAGATTTTTTGAACTTAATGTTCTTAAAATCCAAGGGATTTTTTTTATTCTTGATTCTTACCATCATCTAGATTATACTAAAAATGATATGAAAACACTTATTTTAGGTTCACAAGGTGGGCTTGGCACTCAATTAGTTAAAACTTTTGCTTTATCAGATTTGCTTACTTGGGATAAACCAGAAGCTGATTTTTTAAATTTAGCTGATTTATTAGTTAAATTGGATATTGCTAAACCAGAAATTATCATTAATGCGGTAGCTTATACAGCGGTTGATAAATGCGAAAGTGATTCAGAGGAGTTAGCTGTAGCCATTAAATTGAACGAAGAGTTACCAAAATGCCTGGCCGAGTGGTGTTTGGCTAATTCGGCTACTCTAGTTCATTATTCTACGGATTATGTTTTTAGTGGTACTGGCGAAAAATCAGAATTTATTGAGACCGATGTTCCAAACCCAATCAATCAGTATGGTATTACTAAGGCCGCTGGTGAAAGAGCTATTTTAGAATGCGTTGGTTTGAAATATTATCTAATTAGAATTTCTAAATTATTTGGTCCTAAGGGATCAAGTCCTTTTACTAAGGCTTCATTTTTTGACGTAATGATAAATTTAGCTCAGAATAACCCTGAACTCAAGGTAGTTGATGAGGAATATAGTTGTTTTACTTATTCTCCAGATTTAGCTCAAAATACTCATGATTTATTATTCGAAAATTATGAATCAGGAATTTATCATTTAACTAATTCTGGCTCTTGCACTTGGTACGAAAGTGTCTTAGAGTTAAAGAAAATTGCTAATTTAAATGTTGAAGTGACAGCAATTTCTGGTTCAGGTTTTGTGCGAGCCGCTCGTCGTCCAGAATTTTCAATTTTAAAAAATACTAAATATCCTGTTTTGCGTGATTATCGTGAAGCTTTAACTGAATATCTAAAAAATAAATAAAAAATATGAGAGGAATTATTTTATCAGGTGGTAGCGGAACTAGACTTAGACCGCTTACTAAAATTACCAGTAAACAATTATTGCCAATTTACAACAAGCCAATGATTTATTATCCACTTAATACTTTGATTAAGGCGGGTATTAAAGAAATCTTAATTATTGTCTCTCCAGAGAGAGCGGGCGATTATTTAAATTTATTAGGTAGTGGCAAAGATTTTGGCGTAAAGTTTACTTATGAGATTCAAGATAAACCAGAAGGTTTAGCTCAAGCTTTTTTAATTGGTGAAAAGTTTATTGATAAAGAAGATGTAACTATGATTCTTGGTGATAATATTTTTGAAGATGACTTTTCTGATGAGATTAAAAATTTTACTAGTGGTGCTAAAGTATTTGCAAAACACGTTAACGACCCTGAACGTTTTGGTGTTGTTAAATTTGATGACAATAATAAAGCTCAACAGCTAGTTGAAAAACCACAAGAATATTTAAGTAATTTTGCTGTTACTGGTTTGTATGTTTGTGATCATCGAGTAGTTAGTATTGCTAAAAATCTTAAACCTAGTAGTCGTGGAGAACTTGAAATTGTTGATGTTTTAAATAATTATTTAGAACAAGGTGAGTTAGAGGTAGCAATGGTAAACGGAGAATGGTTAGATGCTGGTACTTTTGATAGTTTGCTTCGAGCTCAAAATTTAGCTAAGGAAAGATTAGCTGATAAAATGGTTATTTAGAACTTATGAAGATTGCGATTGGTTTTATTACTTACAATGCAGACACGGCTAAATATCTACCTTATTTTTTGGATAGTCTTTTCAAATCTTTAGAAACTTGGCCTAAGGATAATTTTTTAGTTTTAGCTCGCGATAATAGCGAGGAGCCAGATAATTATAACAGGGAATATATTGAAGAAGTTTTTAATAAAGACGAAGAACTGATTAAATTTAAATGGTCTGGTGAAAATGCTGGATTTGCAAAGAGTTATAATGTCATGATTGAGGAGGCAGTTAGTTGGGGCGCTGAAGCTTTTTTAGTGATTAACCCTGATACTATTATGGCACCAGACGCTATTAGTAAAATGATTGCCGTTTTGGAATCCGATTTAATGTTAGGTTCAGTCGCTCCTAAAATTTTACACTGGGATTTTGTTAATTTAAAATTAAGCACCCAAATTGATACTTGTGGTTTAATGTTGAGCCCGGGTTTAGTTTTTACTGATATTGGACAAGGTGTCTTTGATAATGGACAGTTTTATGATGTTTCTATTTTAGGCCCATCTGGTGCCGCTGGGTTGTATCGAATATCTGCTTTAAAACAAGTCAAAGAAGCTACTGGTTATTTTGATGAGCGAATGTTTATGTATAAGGAAGATTGTGATTTAGCTTATCGTTTATTTTTGGCTGGTTTTTCTGCTAAGCTAGTCTCAGAAGCTTTAGTCTATCATGACCGCACTGCTTCAGCTGTGGGGTCTGGTTTGTTAAGTAGTTTAAAAAGTCGATCAGGGAAGAGTCAGCAGATTAGATCTTGGTCATTTTTAAATCAGCATTTACTAATTATCAAATTTTGGTCTAAACAATCATTTGACAGTAAGTTCAAAATATTTATTAGAATCTGCTTATTTGCACTTTTTGCTTTAATTAAAGAGCCATTTTTGTTAAAAAATTACTCTAAAATAAGCCAATATTATAAAGAGCAACTAAAAGATTAAAATGCTATTGACTAATACAAAATATTGTGATAGATTGACCATATTGCAGTATATAAGCAATATTATAAATTAATTAAATATAAGAGGATTATATTTTTTAAAATAGTATGGAAAACGTCCTAGAACAGATGGTAAAAGAAGAGAAGAGCGAAGAATTAGCTCGTCTTAATGCTATTACCATTGTCAATAATCTTTTCTCAGAACTCTTAGATCGTGAACGCGATGTGCTTTCTCGTCGTTTCGGCTTGAAAGGTGGTAAGGGTGAGACGTTAGAAAAAATTGGCCAAATGCATAAATTAACTCGTGAAAGAGTTCGTCAGATTGAGGTTGCGAGTATTCGTAAGATTAAAAAATTAGAAACCTTAGAATCTTGTTTAGGTTTTCTTAAAACTACTATTTCTAAACTTTTAGAGGAACACGGTGGCATGCTTCGTCGTGATTATTTATTAGATATTTTAACTGTTTATTCCTTAGAAATTGGTGCTAAAGAAGAAGCAAATGATGATGCTCGTTCAGTTTATCGTAATCATTTTAATTTCCTTATTTCCAAATTATTAGAAGAAGAATTAGATACTGTTAAAGATTCTAATAAATTTAACCTATCTTATAAGTTAAAAAATTCTGAAACAAGTCATTTGGAGGAGTTAGCAGAAACTTTAACAGCTAAGGTTGGAAAAAGTGAAAATACTTTATCTACTGAAGAGCTATTAGATTTAATTAAGAATTCCGATGTTTATGCTAAACATCAAGAAAAACTTCAAGAAACTAATACTGATATTACTCCAGTTTTCAAAAGCAAAACTTTCCCTGATAAAGCGGAAACTATTAACGCTGATAAGATTTTATATTCTTTATTACAGTCCGTTAAGAATGTTGAACAAAATAAATTTGGACAATGGGGTATGGCTGATTCACATGAAATCAAACCAAAAACCATTAATGATAAAATTTATTTAGTGCTTAAGAATGAAAATCGTCCAATGCACTTTACGGAAATTGCTAGTCGTATTAATGAAGTAAAATTTGACCGTAAAAATGCTAATCCAGCAACTGTTCATAATGAATTAATTTTAGATAATCGCTACGTTTTAACTGGTCGCGGTATGTACGGACTTAAAGATTGGCAGAAATAAATCAAATTTAAACACTCTTATAAAACGCCCCTTTGGGGCGTTTTTGTTTTTTAATAAATATGATAAAATATAAGCATGAACACTGATTTCAATATAATTATAAATACCTCTCATTTAGAGGAATTTTGGAATGCCACCCCAGACGCTATGCTCTGGATGTTTTTTGCTAATATCGGTTGGATGATTTTAGCCGTTTTTTTCTTAATAGGTGTTAGAGAGATGTATTTAATGTATATTAGTGGAAAATTTGCCAGTACGCTAAAAAATATTATTTTAGCAATTGATATTCCTAAAGGTAATGTGCAATCACCAAAAGCGGTGGAGAACTTATTTACATATTTAGCGGGTGCTCATGGTTCTATTAGTTTTTGGGAAAAATGGTTTGAAGGTAAGTTCCAGGAGTCTTTTAGTTTTGAAATTGTTTCCATAGATGGTTATACGCAGTTTTTAATTAGAACTCCGGCCGCCTCTCGTTTTCTATTAGAATCGGCAATTTATTCACAATATCCTGATGCCGAAATTTCAGAAATAGATGATTATGTTACAGGAATGCCAACTAAATTTCCAGATGAAGAGTGGGAAATTTGGGGAGCTGAATTTATGCAAACGGCTTCAAGTGCTTATCCAATTAAACTTTACCAAGAATTTGAGCATAGTTTTGGTGAATCAGAAACTCAATTTAAAGATCCAATGGCTTCTTTAATGGATTTATGTAGTTCACTCCATGGTGGTGAACAATTATGGATACAATTTATTGTAATTCCGACTGATTTTTCTTGGACTAAAAAGTCAGATAAAGAGATTGATAAAATTTTAGGCAAAGAGGTTAAAGAAGAGGGTAAGCTTATTAAATTTGTTACTTGGATTGGTGATTTAAGTGAACATATTTTTGCAATTTGGGGAGATATAAAACCGAAAGAAACAAAAGCTGTTTCGATGATGGAGTTAACTCCTAAGAAGAAAAAACAAATTGAAGCTATTCAGCAGAAAGCCTCAAAGTTAGGTTTTGAATTTAAGATGAGAGCGGTTTATTTTGCTAAGAAAGAATTGTTTAATCGAGCTAAAGTAGTTAGTGGCTTAGTTGGTTGGACTAAACAATTTGGCGTTTTAGACCTTAATAGCTTTAAACCTGATATGAACGTAACGGCAACTAAGACAGCCTATTTTAATAAGGATAGTCGTTTAATTACTAAAAAGAATACTTTAATTCAAAATTATATTGCTCGTAGTGGTTATGACGGAAGAACGCCAGGAGTTTTGAATATCGAAGAATTAGCTACCCTTTGGCATTTTCCATTGGAGGCCAATGTTAAGGCACCGCTTATTCAAAAAGCTCCAGGCCGAAAAGCTGATGCTCCAGCATCTTTACCTATTTTTGAAGAATCAACTAGTCAAAGTTTACCACCAGATATTTTTGGTAGTCTAAATGTTAAAGAAAAAGTAAGTCCGAAAGTTGAGGAAAAAGTAGAAAGTAATAATGAAAATAATGATGATTTATTTTGGGTAGAAGGTGATGGTAGTCAAAATTTTACTCAAGCTCCTAAAAAAGAAGACCCTGCTAATCATTCAGCTCCACCAGCGGGAATACCTTTTGTTTAATTACATGGATACTAAATTAGAAAAACGCCGAACTATCGGTATTGATGCTCGTTTTTATGGCCCCTTAGGTAAGGGGCTTGGTCGTTATACTCAGGAAATCGTTGATAATGTAATTGCTATTAATGCCGATGAATTAATTGACTATGTGATTTTTTTATCACCAGAAAATATTGATGAGTTTACTTGTCCTAATTCTCATGTTCGTAAGGAGTTAATTAAATCTCGTTGGTATACTTTAGCGGAACAATTTGAAGTGCCATATAAATGGTGGCGTGCCAAAATAGATTTAATGCATTTCCCTCATTTTAATGTTCCTTTTGTAAAGATTGGTCCTTATGTAGTGACTATTCATGATTTAATTTTAACTAAATTTCCCACTCATCGAGCATCAACGCTACATCCTTTAATTTACTGGTTAAAAGACAAAGCTTATCGTTTAATTATTTCTTCGGCGGTTAAATATGCTAGAAAAATAATTACTGTTTCAGAATTTACAAAACTTGATTTGATTGATCAATTTCAGGCTAATGACGATAAAATAGAAGTTACTTATGAGGGGGTGGCTAATTTAGCTAAAGGCAACGATTCTTTATTTGTGGCTAAATTAGATAATAAAAAAACTTTGGCCTTATATAATATTCATGGTCCATTTTTGCTATATATTGGTAATGCCTATCCTCATAAAAACTTGGAAGGTTTAGTTTCTGCTTTTTCTAAACTACACACCAAACATCAAGATTTGCGTTTAGTTTTAGTTGGTAAAGAGGATTATTTTTATAATCGAGTTAAAGATTTTGCTAAGGTAAATAATTTGTGGCAAAAAGAAAATCTTAATAGTCCAATTGTTTTTACTGGTTATGTGCCAGATGTTGATTTAGAGGCTTTATTTCAGGAGGCTAGTATGTATGTTTTTCCTTCTTTGTATGAAGGTTTTGGTTTACCACCACTTGAAGCCATGGCTCATGGTTGTCCGGTGGCTAGTTCGAATCGAGCTAGCATGCCAGAAATTTTAGGTGAGGCTGCTATTTATTTTGATCCAGAAAATAAAGATGAAATGATTGGTGTGATTGAAGAAATTTTAAGTAATCAAAGTGAGCGAGAGCGTTTGATTGCTTTAGGAAAAGAGCAGATAAAAAAATATAGTTGGTGGGATTGTGCTTTAGCTACAAGTCAGATTTATCAGAAGGCACTTATCAATTTAAAATAGATGTTTAGTCAGCCAGAAAAAAATAGTAAAAATAAATCAACTTTATCACCTAACTTTTTAAATAGTTTGGATGGTTTGGAAGTGGTGTCACATAAATTAGATAAGGTAAGATATAAAATAAATAAAGAATTCAAAAAAGATAAAAAAATTATCGAGAGAACTAAACATGATATTGTAAAACCGATTTATAATCTAGAAAAAGAAATCATTAAAAAATTACATAAGCAACACAATAACTTTGATAAAATATTAGGAGATAGTGAAAAGAAATTAAAAAAAATAAGAAAAACTTATTGGTTTTTTAATAAGAAAAAAGCAGTAAAAAAAGATGAGACAGTACAAGAACTTAAGTGGTATCGCTCTTTATTTTCTTTTTTTATAATTTTAATTTTACTGGTAGTACCTTTTAAAATGCTGGCTTATCTGCAGGTTTTTAATATTTCTTCTTTGGAAAACAGGGTTCTATCTAGTTCTAAATCAGCAATTAATAATTTGATGAGTGCTGGAGCGGCAGCTTCTAGTTTAGATTTAGTGACTGCTCAAAATCGTTTTGCTGGTGCTGGTGCTGATTTTCTTCAAGCCGATGAGGACATGGCTTTTATAAATGATACTATTTTATCATTAGCGTCTTTATCTTCTAATCCAAAATTAAAATTAGCTTCTGAGAGTAAAAAGTTTATAAAAGTTGGTATTTTAGGTTCTAACTTGGGTAGTGAGCTTTCTCAAGCTTTAGCTGGTTTAAAAAATAATAATGGTGATTGGATTAAACTGTTAGACGATTTCTCAGTTCATGGGCATTTAGCTTTAGACAATGCTAGAGAACTTAAGGTGGAGATGAAAAAAATTGATACTAATAATTTACCGGAAGAATATCAATCTCGCTTTGCTGATATAGCATCTAAGATTGAAAAATTACCAGATAGCTTAGCGATGGTGGTTGATAATATTGATGAACTCAAAGTATTTTTAGGTGCTGGACGCGATAAAAGATATTTATTAATTTTTCAAAATAACGCTGAAATGAGAGGTTCTGGTGGTTTTCTTGGCAGCTATGCTTTAGTTGATTTTAGGGAAGGGAAAATTCGTAATTTAGAGGTTCCTGGCGGCGGTTCTTATGATACTGAAGCTGGTTTAACTGAAAAAATTAAAGCACCGACTCCTCTAAGTTTAGTTAATCCACAATGGCATTTTTGGGACGCTAATTGGTGGCCAGATTTTCCAACCACTTCAAAAAATTTAATGTGGTTTTATGAAAAGAGTGGCGGACCATCAGTTGATGGTGTGATTTCTTTTACGCCAAGTGTCGTTGAAAAATTATTAACAGTGACTGGTCCAATTGATATGACTAAAGATTATGGTGTAATTATTACGGCTGATAATTTTTGGCAACAAGTAGAGCTGACGGCCGAAAGAGATAATATTATTAAAAATAATCCAGCCGCAGTCGCTCATTTACCGGCCGGTGAGCAGAATAAGCCTAAAAAAATTATTGGTGATTTGATGGCTAAAATAATGGAAGTCTTGCCTAAGAAATTGGATAAAGAAAATTTAATAAAACTACTTAGCATTTCTGAAGATAGTTTAGCCTCCAAACAGATAATGTTTTATTTTAATGATGCTGGTTTAGAAAAAACAGTTAGTGAAAGAAATTGGGGCGGAGTAATGACGGAAGCCCCTTTAGATTATTTAATGGTGACTAACACAAACATTGCTGGCGCTAAAACTGATCGAGTAATTAGAGAAACGATTCACCATAAAACAGCAATAGCTAGTGATGGCTCTATGATTGATACAGTAACAATTACTAGAGAACATACAGCTGGTAAAAATGAGCCACTAGTTGGTGTTCGTAACGTTGATTGGTTAAGAATTTATGTACCACAAGGTAGTCAGTTGATTAGTTCCTCAGGCTTTGTTTTGCCTGATGCTAAGTATTTTGAGTCTCCAGACCCATCTTGGGTAACTAATGAATTTTTGGCTCAGACAGAAGATTTGGCAACCACCGAAGAACCTAGTGGTACTAAAATTTATCAAGAGAATGGTAAAACTGTTTTTGCTAATTGGTTAATGCTTGACCCTGGAAATACAGCTACAGTTACTTTTACCTATAAATTACCTTTTAATGTTTGGCAGAAAGAACTTAAGACTGATTTTTTAAGTCGTTTAAATAATTGGCTTAATCCGAATAGTAATAATCTGTATTCTTATTCTTTGTCTGTTCAAAAACAACCAGGTGCTGAAAATGAAACCATGACCACTGACTTAGTTTTACCAAGTTCAGCCAAGTTAGTTTGGGATTCAAGAGCAGAGACTGTAAATAATTTAAAACATAATTTTGCACTTAGTCGCGATCAGTTTTATTCAGTCTTGTTATCTAACAAATAATTTTTTAATTTTATGATAGCTGATAAAAAAAATAGATTAACTAAAAAGACGAACTTAGCGGAACCAGTTTTTATAGAACGCCCAGTACCAACCCAACAACAGGTGCGGACTTTTGAAAAAGCGGTTTTAAAAGAAGTTAGACAGGAAGAAATTGATGATAATCTATCGGAAATTTATCGTGATAGCGATGGTGATTTAGTTGATGTTTCACATCTGCATCATAAAAAAGATTTTATTTTTGTAAAAGTAATTAAAAACCTATTTATATTAGCGGTTTTGTTCTGTTTGGGTTATGGTTTTTATGTTTATTTTTCCAATCAATTTTCTAGTACAATTTCTCTTGATTTAGCAATGAGTGCGCCTGAACAAGTAAAGGCAGGGTCTGATTTTAATTATACAATTCATTATAAAAATAATAGTAAATTAGCTTTAAATTCCTTACGTTTAGAACTAAAATATCCAGAAAATTTCGTAGTATCATCGGTTGCTGGCGCTGGTATTCAAGCTATTTCTAGTTCAACTGCTCAAAATTATTTTAGTTTGCCATCTTTACCAATTGGAGCCGAAGTAAATTTAGTAGTATCAGGAAAATTATTAACTAAAAAAGATTCAGCTAATTTATTTGGAGCCAGTTTGAGTTATGAACCAGGAACTTTTTCTAGCGAGTTTAAAAAAGAAGCGGCTGTATCAGTTCTAGTTAATGATTTAGGTTTTGATTTGGATTATGAATATGCTAACGCTGCTTTAGTAGGAGAAGATAGTCAGGTTGATTTAATATTTTCTAATGTTAAAGATAATTTCTTTAATGACTTTGAAGTATCATTTTCTTTTCCAGAAAATATTAGTTTAGTTGATATTCCAGCTAGTAGTACGGCTACTAGCACTGATAATGGTTTAACGGTTGCTAAAACTAGTAGTTTAATTTGGCAAGTTCATGGTTTGGCACCAAATTCTAATCCTTATCATTTACCAATTCATTACAAGATAAATAAGAAAGTTGATGATAATCAGGAAATTGTAATCAGACTTAGTAAGAGAACTGATGACGGCAAATCTTATATTTTTTCTGAAAAAACTATTCAACTTAATGTTATGAATAGTAGTTTAAATTTGACTTTGATTTTAAACGGTAGTAAAAATGACAACACCGCTAGTTTCGGTGATACTCTAAATTATTCTTTGGTTTATGCTAATAAGAGTGATAGTCAATTGAATGATGTGATTGTGATGGCGGTTTTAAAGAGTGATTTCTTAGATTGGTCTAATTTTAAAAATACGCAAAAGGGAACACTGGGTGAAGGTACAATTACTTGGACTAAGGAACAAATACCAGCTTTAGCTAGTTTGGCCCCAGGGGCAGAGGGGGTAATTGATTTTTCAATTCCTGTTCGAGCCTATAACAGTAGTGATTTAGGTAAGAGTTTTAATATTACAAGTTACGCTCAGTTTAATATTAATAATAGACAGGGTGGTTTAAATGATAGTAAGAGTAATAATATTATTACCAAAATAAATAGTGATTTAAATTTAACTGAAAAGATTTTGTATTTTGATGAAAATAATGTTCCAGTTGGTTCTGGTCCTTTACCTCCAAAAGTTAATCAGAAAACTATTCTTAAAGTTTATTGGAAGATTGAAAATAATCTTCATGAGTTGAGTAATACTAGAGTAGTAACCAGATTGCCTGACTATGTAAATTTTGAAACTAAAAATAATGCTTCGACTGGTGATTTAAGTTTTGATAATGCTAGTCATTCGGTTATTTGGAATATTGGATCACTACCAGTATCCACTTATCAGGCTCAAGCTGATTTTACTATTAGTGTCACCCCAAACGAAGCTCAGCGTAATAGTTTATTAGTGTTGTCATCTGGCTCAGTTGTTAGTGCCACTGATTCTGACACTAAAGCTACTTTAGAAAAAAAGATTAACTCCAAAACAACTAAATTAGAAGATGATGATATTGCTAATCTAAATAATTCTGGTCAGGTTGAATAATTATTATGTTTAAAATTGATAGTAAGAAAAAGCTACGTTGTGGTGAAATTAGTACGGCCCACGGAAAACTAAATACGCCATTTTTTATGCCCGATGCGACTCGTGGTTTTGTTAAGTTATTAACTGAGAAGGAAGTAAAATCAACTAACACGCCAGCGATGGTAGTTAATACTTTTCATTTATATCTACAGCCAGGGCCAGAATTAATCAAGCAAGCTAAAGGAATTCATAAGTTTATGAATTGTTCCAGGCCATTATTATCTGATAGTGGTGGTTTTCAAGTTTTTTCACTGATTCACCGTAGTTCTAATATGGGCAAAATTGATGATGCTAAAGTAACTTTTAAATCTCCAATTGATGGTTCAAAGCACGAGTTAACTCCAGAACGTTCGATTCAAATTCAATTTGATTTAGGAGTCGACATGATGGTTTGTTTGGACGATTGTCCGCCAAATGAATTCTCTCGCTCGGATTTAGAAAAAGCGGTAGACAGAACTATTGCTTGGGCTCATCGTTGTAAAATTGAATATGATAAGCAATTAAAACTTAGAAAATTAAAAGGTTCTAAAAGACCATTATTGTTTTGTGTGGTGCAGGGTGGCGCGGAATTAGATTTACGCGAGAGATGTGCTAAGGAACTCGCTATTATTGGTTTCGATGGTTATGGCTTTGGAGCTCGTCCGATTGATAAGGATGGCAATTTTTTGGCTGAGGTGATGTTTAAAACAGCATCTTATATTCCGACTAATGCAATTCGTTTCGCGCTCGGTGTAGGCACTCCTGACGACATCTATCGTTCTTATATTATGGGTTGGGATATGTTTGATTGTGTTATTCCGACTCGTGAAGGTCGCCATGGTCGCTTGTTTAATTTCACGGAAAAATTTAAAGGTTTTGCGACCCCTAAAAATTTAAACAAAGCGACAGAAACTGCCCCAGAATTTTATCGAACTTTAAATATCAGCAATGCCGAATATACGACTGATTTTTCACCGATAAATGCTAAGAGTAAAATTCCGGAATTACGCAATCACACAAAAGCTTACTTACATCACTTATTTAAAGTTAATGAGCCACTAGGACAAAAATTGGCTAGTTTAAATAACTTAGAGTTTTTCGCTGACTTGATGGAGCATTTAAGGAAAATTAAGTAAAAACTTGATAAAATTTAACAATTCCTTTATACTATAGTCTGCTATTTAATTTTTAAAATATAATTATGAACACAAAAATCGTGGCCACTGTTGGGCCTAAAACAGAATCAGAAGAAGCGTTAACCGCTATTATGAAAGCCGGTGTTGATATGGTACGTGTTAATTTCTCTCACGCTACTTACGATCAATACAAAAGAATTAAAAAAATTATTGACACTTATAACAAGGAGCATGATGCTAAGGTATCTTTAATGTTAGATCTTCAAGGTCCAAGAATTCGTGTTGGTAAATTTCCTGAAGGTGGTATTACTTTACATGTTGATGAAGTTTATCAATTTACTTATTCAAAATTACCTTATAAGAAGGGCGGAGTTCTTCCAATTGATAATAGTGATTTATATAAAGACATTAAAAAAGGTCACCCATTATTCTTATGTAATGGTGCTATTGAACTTACTGTTTTAGAAGTAAAGAGTAAAGTAATTACTGCTAAAGTTATTAATGGTGGCGTTTTAAGTTCTAATAAAGGTATCAATGTTCCTGATACTAATATGCAAAAAGGTGGTCTTACTGCTAAAGATATTCAAGATTTGAAATTTGGTATGAAGGCTGGTATGGATTATGTCGCCTTATCTTTTGTACAAACTGCCGCTGACGTTACTCGTTTACGTACCTTATTAGGTAAGAAGAGTAAAGTTAAAATTATTTCCAAAATTGAACGTGGTATCGCTTTAAAGAATATTGATAAAATTATCATGGCTTCTGATGTTATCATGGTTGCTCGTGGTGATTTAGGTATTGAAGTACCGATTGAAGAATTACCAGTTATTCAAAAGAATTTAATCAGACATTCACACTGGCACAATACTCCAACTATTTTAGCTACTCAGGTAATGACTTCCATGATTAAGAATCCACACCCAACTCGTGCGGAAATTAGTGATATTGCTAACGGCGTATTTGATGGCGCTGATATGATTATGTTGTCAGATGAAACTACTATTGGTGATTATGCTTTAGAAGCAATTAAGTTACTTAAGAAAGTTATTAATTGTACTGAAGAAAATATCTACAAGACTTACATGGATTAATATCCACTTAAAACTCTCTTTGTAAAATTAGAGAGTTTTTTGATAAATATTAAAAAATCAATTATATGAAAATAAAATCAATTAAAGCTTTACAAATCCTTGACTCCAGAGGTAATCCAACTCTTGCTGCTACTGTTACTTTAGAAAATGGTGCTATTGGTTGGGCGGCTGTTCCAAGTGGCGCTTCTACTGGTAGCTATGAAGCGGTTGAACTTCGTGATGGTGATAAAGCCATCTACGGTGGTCAAAGTGTTTTAAATGCCGTAAAGAATGTTGAAGAAAAAATTGCTTCTGCTTTAGTAGGTCTTGATGCTACTGATCAAGCAAATATTGATGCTGTTATGATTGCTTTAGACGGTACAGAAAATAAAGCAGTTTTGGGTGCTAATGCAATTTTGGGTGTTTCGATGGCTGTAGCTCGTGCCGCTGCTAATGGTTTAAACCAACCTTTATATCAATATTTATCTAAATTTAATCCAGAATTTAACGGTACATATCAAATGCCAGTACCAATGATGAATGTTTTAAATGGTGGTAAACATGCTAATTGGGCAACTGATATTCAAGAATACATGGTTTTACCAGTTGGTGCTAAATCTATTACTCAAGCAGTTCAGATGTGTGCGGAAATTTATCAAACTCTTAAAAAAGTTTTAAAGGCTAAAGGCTATGGCATTACTGTTGGTGACGAAGGCGGTTTTGCGCCAGCAGTTTCATCTAATGAGGAAACTTTTGATTTGTTAACTGAAGCAGTTGCAACAGCTGGTTATAAATTGGGAGATGATATTGTTTTTGGTATTGATGCCGCTGCAACCGAATTCTTTCAAGACGGCGCTTATCATTTAAATAAAGAAAATAAAGTAATGACTACCGATGAGTTAATTGCATTTTATCAAGCTTTAGCTCAGCGTCATCCAATTAGATCATTTGAAGATATTTTAAGTGAAGACGATTGGGATGGTTTTAAAAAGTTTACAGATGCCTTTAATCGTGAAGTTCAGGTTGTTGGTGATGATTTATATGTAACTAATGTTAAACGTTTAGAACGTGGAATCACCGAAAAAACTACAAATTCAATTTTAATTAAATTAAATCAAATTGGTAGTTTAACGGAAACTATTGCGGCTATCAATGAAGCTCGTGCCGCTGGCATGACTGCCGTTGTATCTCATAGAAGTGGTGAAACTGAAGACGCTTTTATTGCTGACTTCGTTGTAGCGATGGGAACTGGTCAAATTAAAACTGGTGCTCCAGCACGCTCCGAACGCACTGCTAAGTATAATCGTTTAATGGCAATTGAAGCTGAGCTTGAAGGAAAATCTCAGTATGCCGCTTTCCCATTCTTGAAAAAATAAGGTTTTAAAAAACGGGCCTTTTATAGGCCCGTTTCTTTCTATATGATGGGTGACATGTATTTTTATCTTAATATAAGTGTTTTAAGTCTGGGCAGTATTTCTGCTTGGTACTTGATTAATTATCTTTTTGGTATTGATAATCCTTTGGTTCGTTTAATTTTAGGTATTATTATTTTTGTATTAGCAGTTTCAACTTTTTTTGCTTCTTTTATTGTTAATAAAAAAGATACCTTATGGGTTAGAATATTTTATATCATTTCTTGTTCCTGGCTAGGTATTTTGCTTAATTTTGCTTTGACAGCTTTAGTTCTTAGCCCAACTTTTTGGTTATTAAAGTTAAATGGTATTCATTTGTCAGATGAGTTATTTCGTATTTTATTATTAGTAATAACAGTAATATCGTCAGCTAAAAGTTTTTATAACGCTCACGAAATAAAAGTTCAAAAATACGTTGTTGCTATAAAAAATTTACCAACCGCTTGGCAAGATAAAAGAGTAATCCATATTTCTGATGTTCATTTAGGACCAATTTTGCGTGAAGATTTTTTTCATCGTGTCATTCGTAAAATAGAAGATTTAAAACCAGATGCCGTTTTTTTAACTGGTGATTTATTCGATGGCTCTGAATCAGATTTTTCTTGGGTAAATAGTCCCTTAAATAGTTTGAATGCTCCTCTGGGTTTGTATTATTCTTTGGGTAACCATGATTTTACTTTAGGGGCCGATAGAGTAATTGATTTGCTTCGT
>Ga0302215_10000104_pt1 | contig 65225 bp, 134 predicted proteins | sample II_Fen_N3_1_FD_194580 | JGI IMG/M metagenome (GOLD analysis project Ga0302215, IMG submission 194580) | Peat permafrost microbial communities from Stordalen Mire near Abisko, Sweden - II_Fen_N3_1 | ecosystem: Environmental > Terrestrial > Soil > Wetlands > Permafrost | place: Sweden: Abisko... | reverse complement strand
CGTATAATCTTAAACAAACACAATTAATATCATGGCAATAGTTACAGAATTGAATGCAGACGTTATTACCAAGGATGAAGGCGACTATATCTTGATTATGTTCAAGAGTGAGGAAGCTATAAAAGTCGTTAGTGCCTATTGGCAACTGTTGTCTAAATCTGGCATATTGGATGATTGCATTTGTATTGGTATCGCACCAACAGGATTGGATGAATTTCTTAAATTTTTAGATGCATCAAATCTCGAAGTATTTCAATTTTAATTGTAACCTTTTTTGCTAGTTATCGTATAATCTTAAACAAACATTAAATTTCTTATTATGGACTTTACAACAATTGGACAAGCGAAAAAACAAACTGGTTTATCTTACTTAGGTGGCGTTAACATTAGCTCTAAGCTGACCAAAAATATGAAAGTCAATGTAATGACTTACTGTATTTATCTTAGCCCTGCACACACTTCTGGCTATGATGTTTGCCCCGAATCTACATTTGAATGCCGTTTGGGTTGCTTAGCAACGTCAGGACGTGCAGCAATGGATATTGCATCTGGTCAGAATATTATCCGTAATGCAAGGATTAAAAAAACCGAATTGTTTTTCGAAGAAAATGAGTTTTTCATGGGTTGGTTGGTTGCTGAAATGACAGCCGCAAAAGCTAAGGCAGACAGAACTGGGTTTGTATTCTCCGCAAGGTTGAATGGTACTTCGGATATTGACTGGTCAAAAGCTATGTACAAAGGTCAGAACATTTTCGAAATCTTTCCAGATACGCAATTCTACGACTATACAAAAATGTCGGACAAATTCGAAGAGATTGCCCCGAACTATTCACTGACCTATTCTTATACAGGCTACAATTGGGCAATGTGCATGAGGTTAATGGACAAAGGACACAATATTGCAATGATTTTCAATGTAAAGGATGAAAAGTACCTGCCTGCAATGTACAAAGGTTACAATGTTATCAATGGTGACTTGAACGATTATCGTATTGCTGATGCAAAAGGTATTATTGTAGGTCTTAAATGGAAACGTATTCAGAACAAAGCGGCTGAAAAGAAAGTCCTTAATAGTGTGTTCGTTGTGAACGTTGCGGGACTTGAACCAATGTACACAGTTATCCCGAAATAATAAAAAGCTTCCCTACTTACACAGTGGGGAAGCTTTTTTTGTAACCTTTTAGTGCAATGTACGTATAATCTAAAAACAAATACAGATATCATGAAAACAGTTATTGTTGAATTACCGATTGACAAATTTGGCATTGATCACGTTGAGGCAGTTAGGGAAACAAAGTTCCCAGACCAGATTGAGTTTGATAAGCTCATGGCTCGAATGGAATTGACTCGCTGGTATGACATTGAAACTTTCATCAATGGAATTAACAATGATTCTATTGACACCGAAAACAATTGGTTTGCACCTGTAATAATTTATAATTAATATTATGAAAGAGCTTAGAGCATACGTCGTATCAATGTCCATGATGTATCCATTACTATCGTCAGACATTCAGGATTTATTCCAATGGTGCTTAGATGAAATCGAATCTGGCGAATCAGAAACAAACGAAATTGAAATTTGTTATTCTGCTATTAAAGAGGTAATTGAAGGCGAAATCGACGATGATATCGAAGACTAGATTGTAACCTTTTAGTGCAATGTACGTATAACTATTATATAAACAAAAATATTTATCATGAAACTTATAACGGAAGACGATCACCTTGAATTTGAAAATGATGCCGATTTATCGTATCAAGATGATGGCGAAGCAAATATAATACTTCATGTAAAGGGTTCGCCAGTGGGCTTAATACAGGTCTTCTGTGACATGGGTGATGCAGGTAGGGAATACATTGTACTCAACAATGATGTTACGTACTTAGATACATTGATTAAACTGTAACCTTTTTGTGCAATGTACGTATAATCTATAAACAAACTAAAACATTTATCATGCAAAAGATTTTTTTCGTTCCAGTGTTCACATTAGCTGAGGTGACTGAATTTGATATGGTTGGTTGTTTCTATCGTGAGTATGTCAATGCACACGACGACTACCCAGATAAAATCATTGCAGCCGTAGACGTTACGGAAATGGGCGACACTTTTATGTTAGAGATTATGAAAGTAATTGATGATCTCGATGATCGCACACCAACATTTTATGTTGATATCCCACCTACCAACGGCGGCGACGAATGGACAAATGTCGAATCGTTCAAAGAAAAGCCATTGGCAATTGCTTATGCTAAAGAGCACTTCGGCGCAGATGAAAACGGAATGATCTGTATTGTAAGCCAATCATGAAACAAAAGCTAATCGACGCAGTTATAGCACAATTGGTAATAGATATCATAGAGGGTGACTATACAGTTCTGAATGAACTATTACAGGACGTTGAGTCTATGGACTTAATTCAAGCTTTGCCCGAATCTGATCAGGGCGAATATGTTAAGAATTTGTTGTAACCTTTTCTTCTGGCTATCGTATAATCTTAGACAAACACTAAAACATTTATCATGGAAAACACAAACGTTGTAGGCAATGTACTGGATTTGAAAACTGCCGTATGCAGAGAATTTGATGTCAATGAATTACATCTGACCATTGTACGTGGTGCTGGTCAATGGGCTTGGACTTGGGGCTATGTTAAAGCTGTTCAGGCTGTTAAGAACAAAGCATTGCGTTTCACTGTCACTGGTCGCAAGCATAAAGGTTGGGTCTACATTGTACTAAACGGTTTGGACTTGTTTGATATCTATTACACCAGTAAGCAAGATAAGATTAAAAAGGTTGAGAATGACATTTATATCGAAGACCTGATCAATACGCTTGACATTTCAATTGAAAGGATTGCGGCATATAAGAGCTAATAAGGTTGCAGGCATTGTACGAAGATAATACACAATGCCTGTAACCTTTTCCAGTTTCTAACGTATAATCTATAAACAATTAAAGATTCTTATTATGGTAATCTCGAAGGAAGAAAAGTTTGCGACTGAAATGGCTGACCAGCTATTAGTAATGCGTGGCGAAGACGGCTACATTAGTTTCATGACAGATAAAGGCAATATAGTTCCGCTATCATTCATTGAAACCATTCTGGGGGATCAAGAACATGTTGATAATATTAAGAAAAAGATTCACGACGAAATCCTAGGTCATGTTATTGAGTTCCCTAGAGAGTTCAAAACCTGTATAAATGCTCAGGGTACACGTGAATTTTGCTATTCATCCGATATCTACGACTATGCCACAAATATCGAAGAATACATTGAAGGTCAGTACGACGATCTGATTAAAGCAACCGAGGCATTCGATGAAGCAACCAAATCCAAAGCAAGGCAAGGTCGCCTACAGATCAACTACAGGGTTGTAGTGTCTATCGAAAGAGTTGAATACGACCCAGAAACTGGCGAATCAGCAATGTTCGAGGAATCTCGTTCCATCGTAAGTATTGTATCAGAGCTTAATACTGCTGATCAGGTAAAATATGATTTAGTAACCAAATACGTTTAATAGTCATGATCGAAAAATTCTCATTGCTCCATGCAGCATTGTACTCCAAACATTGGTATGAAAAATATAGTGGCAAAAATACAATCTGGGACGATCTTAAGAAGACAATGTCCGCTGATGGCTATAATGGCGAACATATGACCAAAGGTGACATTGTCCAAGTGATGCTACACCAGTGCCAGCTTATTAATCATAGGGCTGTCACTGACCTTACAGAATTCGTTTCAGGTATATCTAAAGAAGGCTGCTGGCGACATGGCTACTTTACAAAAGATAACACACCATTCCAGCATAAAAATGAAGTGCTCGAAGAATATGATTTCTATGAAGCCATTGTACGATACTGTTTATCATCCATCTGCATGTTATCAGCCGAAGAACTTGGAGGCGTTGTATTGCCAGCACCTGACTATATAAATGTATTGCCAATGCGTATTGACATTTAGAATGAGTCTTTGCTTAGATTCGTAACAAAATAGGATTGTTAACGTATAATCAATAAACAAAAACATTATCATGAATTTAAAAGTTGAATTGAAAAAGGTTTCCACGTTCCAAGGACATGACGGCATTGGCTTTAATGCTGATCTATGGATTAACGGCATAGAGTGCGCACATGTACATGACGGTGCATACGGCGGCTGCATGGACTACACATACAATCTGTATAACAATGCCAAGGCAGAGGCTGTAAAGAAGAACATCAAACTGTTCGAAGACCATATCAAGACTATGCCTGATATCATTTTTCATCGTAAAGATGGCGAAGACATGGTTATCAAAATGGATATGGATCAATACATTGAAGGGCTACTGGCTGCTGATTCCAAGAAGAAAGACCAAAGGAAGATCATCAGGAATCAGGCGAACCATTTCATCTTTGGCTTACCAGACGCTGACAGCTACAACCAGATTAAGCTTTCAGTTCCAATCGCTAAGTGCCCAGAGGCTCAACTGAGGGCTAGCATGCTAAGGATCATGGCTGAGCACTTCAAACAGGGCTACGTATTTTTTAACACAAACCTTCCCAAAATTTAATTATGGCATACTATTACAAGATTCAAGCTTTAAGAGCTGTTATTGAAGACCTTATAGAAAAAGGCAATAAGAAAACAAACATCTGCTATAAGATAGGCTACACATCAACGTCTCAATTGAATAATGTCCTTAGTGGCAAATCAATAATGTCAACAAAAGCTATCCAAGGATTATTCAAAGCTTACAATGTGAACCCAACATATTTCTTCTCTGGCGCAGGTGCAATGTACATCAACCAGATCGAGCCAGCACCATTCATGGAACTTACGCCTTCTGTTGAGGGTTATACCATCACCGAAAAAGAAGTTGAAAGCATTTTCCAGCAGCTGTCTCGCCTACATTCTTATGGCTTTAGCATTGCGACGATCCTAGCTGGGGACGACAATGACTACATTAAAGGCATGAACATCGGTAATAGTATTTCTGAAATGCATGAATCAATCAAAGCCATCGATGAAGATATCAAAGCAGCACTGGCACGTGGCATCATCAAACCAGTGGAAGCTGCTGAACAGAAGATGATTGTCAGTGAGTCAGCTGAGAAATGGACAGAAGAAATAATGAATAGCTGTAGGAAGAGAATCCTTGATAGGGCAATGGATGATACCGAAGAGAAGTTCTACGAAGAGAAGCATCGTAGAACAGTCGATGATAATAATAATGTCATTCATCATGATCATTGATAGGTAACATAATATTAAAAGCCCTGAGATCAGTTAAGTTCTCAGGGCTTTCTTTTGGTAACTATATAAAGGATGCTTAGTTCGTCCACACTAGATTGCCAATTTCTTCGGCAATTATTTTCTTCAAATTCATTTGGTTTTCTACCAGAGAAACACTACCTTTGTCGGCTCGATATATGTTAAACACAATGTCCGATGGCATATGCTTTCTTATGTTAAGGTAGGCTTGTATGTCCTTATCCCTATCATCATATACATCTATCTGTTGCAAGTCTTGCTCCCATCTAAGAAAATCAAATATCTTTTCTCCTTTGTCAACATTGTTATCATTCATGATAATGCCGTCAACCAGAATATTATTCTTATGTAAAACTTTCTCCAACTCTGGACGAAGCTCCTCAACTCTACTGGTTAATATAATAACCATTGTACGAGGATCAGCATACTCTTTGGTTAATATACTAACCATACCATTGTACGGCTTTATGTTAAACACATCTGTGTCCAAGGAAGCTGGAGAACTCCACCATCCCTTCTGAGGAAATTCCTTCCCTGTCTTCTGCTTATAGATTGCCATGCCTTCTTCTGGCTCTGGCGTAGCAAACAATGTTTTATCAAAGTCGAATGCTACTAATTTTGTTATGACCATTGTACATGTTTAATAATAAATAGTAGCAATGTACGTTTAGTATTACTACCATTGTACGAGCCTTATCCAACACCACAAAGATAGGCATAACAAATGACACTGCCAAATAAAATCAATAAATAATTTCATTTATTTTTGTAACCTTTTATAAATCTATACGTATAATCAATAAATAATACGATATCAATATGAGAGCATTTTTACCTACAGATTATAAAGCTAAGCTGCTCGGAATTAAATCTGGCGACAAGGTGTCATGTGATAACGCATTATTAATCTGCTCCGAACTTGAATATTATTACCTGCAAGAGATCAGGAGAATGCAAGAAGAAACAAAAGCTGACACCTTAAGACTTAATAAGGTACTTCAAAATGCTATTAATGCCCTTGACAGAATTAATCAGAAACACGTGTTCACTCATACAGACGGCGACGGCGGTGAACTGCCTGAATGCTATTGGGGTATGATGCGTAAATTGGGCGACGTTAATAAAGACTCTAAAGACTATGACGATTTCTTTCACGGAGAGAAAAAATAAATCAACATTTCTGTAACATTTAATAAGTTTCTACGTATAAGTAACAAATAAATATATTTCAAATATGAAAGATAAACAATTCAATCCACTTGACCCAACCAATTGGCTAAACCAAAATGCTTCTGGTAACACTGTCGCTCCCAATAAACGTACTGTAGATGAAATCTATATCGACGTTTTGAAGACCAAAAAATTAAATAGGAAAATCGCTAAGCTCGAATACAAAGCTGGCTTCTTTGAATTCCGTAACGGCTTCGTAGAAGCTGCTGGTAAACGCCTGATTAGGGCTATCGAACTCGACCCTACCATCAAACACAAATACAAATTCAATGGCGAAACCCTGCTCTTAGCTGACCAGAAAACTGCTGACAAAGTATTTGCCAATAAAGACGTTACCATCAATGGCATCTTCGATGCTAAAAATATGAAACCTGTCGATCAGTCTGAGGTTAAACGTGACTCAAAAAAATATGATGTCCCGTCTAATAATCAATTTGTAGGAGCTAAATCGAAATTCCAACAGGATCTTGAAGATGCATTAAATAATATCAAACCAGCCAAATCAAAATCCCAACAGCAACTCGAAGATGAATACGCTTTGCGTGATAAAAGTATCAGTGAGAAAAAAGCCGCCGCAAAAGAAGTAACTTCACCAACCGAAGTATCTCCGCTAAAAGCTTCTCGTCCATCAAAGAACTTCAAAGATATTGATGTCCCAGAACGTGACGATTTGTTCGTCAATACCTTCCGCAGTGTTGACGCTGACGACCTGTTCAACGTTGGTATGAATGACTCCTTTGAATTATTGTTGCTCGAAATCGAAGCTATGGCTAATGCTCTTGAAAAAAAGAACGTTTCCAAAAACTTCAATGCTCCTGTCAATAAAGAAGCCACTCGTAAACAAGTTGACGGCATCAGAAAAATTCTTACTGACGAGGAACACGACACCGTCACCAAAGACATGATCAAAAACATGCCGAATCGCAAACATGCTCAAATGCTAAATAATGCCTTATTTGACAAATACGATAAACGTATCGTTCTATCAGACGAGGACATTAAACAGCTTCTTAAAATCTTGAACGCATAAAACAAAATAATTACAGGGGTCAAATAGGTCTCTGTAATTATTATTATATTCATTATAAGCGTTTTATAAATTCGACCTTGTGCAAATACAGGTCATTAGTGCCCTTATCTGACCCGTTTTTTAGGCGTTAAACCCTACAGATTTTCTAATGACCTGTTTTTGAACATAATAACTTTTATAAATTAAATCTCCTATAGGGGTCTAAGAGGTTAAAACCGTTCTTATCGAATAATTTCTATGGTTATCTAAGACGATCCTTATGTTAATCAGTCATTTTTTATAAAATATTATAATTATGATTTACAGAAAAAAATTCGGAAGCGGTCACACGCATGTGGGGGCGACAAGCGCACCAAAAACGATCATTTTTAGCCATTATTAGATATTTAGACAAACGTCTAATTAATCTCTCTACTTTTCAGCGTTTAACTTATTGATTATCAATCTTTCCTTTTTTCGGCTTTGATTAGGTTTATCAAACCATTTTGTGACTATAAGTATAGTTAAGGAACATATAAAACCCATATAAAGGAATGGTTAGAAAATGGTCGAATAAATGATCATAATCTGATCGAAAAATAAGACCCTATCCACAGATTTTTGCTTGCATTATTTGATTATAATATATACTTTTGTGTCGATCATCTAATTGATCTTAATATATGGATATAAAAGAGCTGGGTAGTTTAGTTTTTTATAAGATGGAAAACTATCATCAGATTACAATTGATTTGGTTGATGATGCCGAGAGTATTTTAACTGAGGATGATTTAACATTGGAGAGAGTGTGTGCATTGAGTTATGTTGTTTCAATCTTGTCAGAGGTTTTTAATCCTGAGTTTAAAGATGATATTGACATTATTAATAAATTGAAAATAGAATTAGATACCATAATAGCAACAAATAAATACACATGTTAATCTTATGGTACATATTGAGAAGCCAAAGGTTTTCAATCCGTATGAATTAGATATAACCATTGATAATGTGGATTCACGCATAGGGTATTTTAAATTAAAAAACCAATATGTGAATGAGTTGTTCTATGGCTATATTACTGTCACGGAGTTCATGGAGAAAATGAATATTTTGTATCAAAAGGAGTTCAGATATTTTGATAAAGATATGGAATAGGTTTTTTAATTAAAACCATATAATATTGAAAAGGTTATGGATTATTCTGTAACCTTTTTTGTTATCTTACGTATAAAGAAATAAAGAACTGTCATGAATAGGAAATTACACAATACACCCGAAGATCGTTTATATTTAAGTGAATTGATTGCAGATGGTAAATTACCATTGGCTACATTTGAGATAGGTGTATTCACATCTATGTTGGCTGATGGCTTTAAGGTTATAACACATTTCGGTAAAGTCACTTCAATTGATCTTGAAAATGGCTACTGCTATTGGGTATCAGCTGGCAATGAAATGCCATGTGTTTGTATCAATGTGATTACATTGATAAATCCGTAACCTTTTGTTTTGATTTACGTATAACATAGAAAATATAACATGGAAAAGATATTCACAACTGAGTTTTTGAAAGAGATTGGTTTCACATTGGTTTATGAGAAGATCAGTGAGTTCAAGCCTAATTTGCCTTATGGCTGTGCTAAGGACAGAATTGGTATGACGCATATCTATTGGAATGAAGATGGTCACTCTGTCACTTACTTCGGCGAACCGTTAGAACCAAATATCTCCATGAGTATTCGTAAAGATGCTGATACCCGATATGCTTTCAATGGTTATGTTTTTAATCAAGATGATGTTCGTAGGCTGTTAAAGCTAAGTTATTAATTATGAAATATTTATTTATCGGTTTGTGGCATTTGTTCTGTTTGTTTATTCTGGTTGTGGATATGTTCTTGTATGGGAATTCAAATTTACTAAGTATACATGGATAGATTGGCATTTTACGGCATGGACGCAATATGATTTCACTCCTTGGGACACATATCATCGGTGGATTGATTAAATATTTACTTTTTTGTAACCTTTCGTTTTTAATTACGTATAATATAGAAAATATATATCATGGATGAATTATTTGTATCATTTGAGTTGGCTTTGAAATTGAATAAATACTTTGACGAAAAGACCTTTAGGGTTTACGACCTTCAAGGATATTTCCAAGATGAAAAAGTCATGGAATCAATGGGATTGACGGCAGTTAAAGCTCCGACCTATTCGCAGGTGATTGACTGGTTCAGATTAAAATATGATCAACATATCGTTATCGCACCATATTACAATCCTTTCTTCACAGAGACGATATACTATGATGTGGCTATAGCCAATAGGGATAACTCGTATGAGGGATTGGTGACAAACTCTATAAACAGGATGGGCGAGAAATGGCTAAAAAATCCGCATGCGTTTCATCTATATGAGGATTATTATGTTGCTTTGGATGCTATCATCAACGAAGCTTTAGAACAGATTTAAATTAAAAACGATGGAAGTATTATTTGTTACTTATGTGTTGGCTAAGAAGCTAAAGGAAAAGGGTTTTGATTTAAGACACTTGAAACAATGATAAAAATTGTTCAGGATTTAAGAACTGAAAATACTCAATTCCGTCAGGATATTAAGACACAGGTTGAGACTATCAATACAAAAGCCAATAAAACATTTCTACCAGTTACCTTAGAACAGGATATTTTAAAGACTGCTCAACAAGCTATTGGCGAAAGTATTTCGAAAGTAATGACAGGCTATGACAGCCCATTGGTTAAGCTGGTTAAGTCAGTTGTCGATGAAAATTCGACTACATTAAGGATAATCATATCCGAGAGCTTTAAACAGGTGATATTAACTGACGAGTTTAAGCAATCCATTGTGTCTGCATTTTCTCATAAGGTAGCCAGAACGATCATATCCAACAATGATGGATTATTCGATAAGGTCAGCAATGAGTTGAAACAGGATTCAGTGTTCAAAGCAAGAATGGCAATGGCTGTTTCAAATGTTGTTGAAGAATGCTTAAGAGATAGAGAATCATGAGAATAAGATTAAAATGGTGGAAGATTAAAGTTAATGAAAGCGGATATCAGCATATAATATTACTGGCTTTTAGTCGTGGACTTGATGGTATATTGATTCAACTGCCATTTTGCAGGGTTGAGATCACATGGGGCGATGCTTTATTAAAGCAAAAAGAGGAAGAGAGATTAAAGGTAAATGGTTCTTCTGTTGAGGACAAACAATAGCGTAATCGGTGAGTTAACACCCACAAGGGATGGCGTACTATCCTAAGCTATAGTCCACTAAGGGGCGTTGTTTGTTATTCAGGCATTAGTAATATAAAACATTGGGGTTTTAGCCCAAGAGTTGATATGAAGGTGTATCATTACTTAGAAATGATAAGAAGAATTATAGAGGTTATGGAAGATACTTGTTATTTTCTGTAACCTTTTTTATTTTATTACGTATAACGAAGAAACAATTTACTCTATGAACACATTTATAAAAATACTTGCATCTATCTACATTGGCATTCGCAAATTAGGCTATGTAAAATCGTTACTCATTTTAGGTTTTATTATTTTATTACTGGCGGTTAATAGTAAAGTAAATCGTAGCCATGAGAGCGATTTATTAGCTACCAAAGTTTTATCAGGAATTAAGCCAATATATCTTACTTATTATACTGGCAAAGTTTTAAATGTCGATTCGTTGTTATCATTATATCATAAAGAAACTAATGGTACACTTAAATTAAAACTCATTCTAAACATATCATCACAAATAGAGAATGAACGATCAAGAATTAATCAAATTGAATACCCTATATTTAAAGCTAAGACTGATAGTATTAATAGAGCCGATAATATTAAACGTATAGCAGTGTTATCAAAAACACCTAAAGGTCAATTAATGTTAAATCATCCAGAATGGTCTGATTATGATTGCCAACGTATAGTTAATAATGAGGTTTGGATTGGTATGTCACTTAGTCAACTTGAATTATCTATTTCGGATATTCGATGTGTCAACATTTCTGATTATGGTAGTGGTAAACAATATCGATTTACTGATGGAAATAGTTTTTACTATACCAAGGAAGACTTTATTGTTTATGCTTATAATTAAATAATCCTTGCGACATTCAAGAATATTATTTACATTTGCACCGATCATCTAATTGATCTAAATATAAAATTATAAATATGGAACTTAAATTAAAAACAGAAGAAGGAATGATGATATTTATCTATAATGAGATTATGGATAAGGGTATTTATTTTACGAAGATTCAGGAAGATATTAAAAAAAATCTAAAGACATTCGGTGACAATAAGAATGATTTTAATAAAAATGAGTTATCATATATTAAATGGGAATCGCAAGTAGTTGTCACCGAAAAAATGGAAAACGGTAGATTTAGGCAGTTTTTGGTTACACCTGAGTCAGTGTGTTCAGAAGAACTTTATGAGATTTTACAGCAAGCAATTGACATAACAATCATGTCAAGTGAACAGTTAGAACGAAAAGTTGCGTATAATGACGAATCAGATGATCATAAAATTCTTTCAGGCAATATTATTGTTAATATAAATCAGGGCGAGATTAAAAGAAATCTTCTCATGTATGGTATTGCTTATGATTTTAAAGATAAAAATACTATTTACACCCTGCAAACAACCGAGGATGGCGTTAAATTTGTGGTTGTATTTCATTTAACGCTTGATAAGATTAATTTAATATCATTTTTAATAGACTCAGACTCTGTTTATTTAGAATCTCCTGACGATCTTCATGAAATATTGAAACCTGCTTTTGAATTGCTTAACGAAGATTAATCTATGAATATTTTAGAAATACTCAAAACAATTGCAGAGTCATTATTCAAGTCTGTTATAATGATTATATTTATATTCTTCTTAAGAAGATTATATTTTAAATTTATTGCAAATCACCTTGGGTCAAAGATTAACGCCAATAAAATTCTCACAGGATATGATATTTTTGTAAATGTAGATTTAAAAGATTTTAGCACAATATATCTACCAAATGATAAATTGTATAGAGGTGGCATATTAGAAATGAGGTTAATTCGATTTGATGCCAATGGTATGTCTTTTGCATTATGTGTACCATATATAAGTGGCAATAAGGGATATTACAATCCTGTGAATATTACAGTAGCAACTAAATATATTCCTTATATGGATTTCTGGAATATATTTAAGAAGTTAATACTCATAAACATGCAAGAGACCTATATACCAAATTTATTTTATCAGCATGATATGTATCATGAATTTAAAATTGATTTAAGTAAAGACTTAACAGATATAATTAATGATAGAATATATATTGAAAGAATGAATATTCAAAATATGATAAATATTAATAAACAAGAGCCATCATGACCACACAAGAAGAGATTTTATCTGATATTAAGAACTTAAGGGTTGACTGTCCAGATTGTCATGGTCTCTATGATGATGATCAGTATACATGCACTACATGTTGGCATGAGGGTGGTAATGGTAGTATTAATGTTTTTGATTGGTTACAAGAGAATCCAGAGGTGTTAGGAATATCTAAGCCGACTACGTTTAATCCATTAGAAGATATTGGTGTGACCATTGAGACAGTTAATACGCAAGATGGTTATTACAAATTGAAGGCTCAATACATTAATGAGTTATTCTATGGGTTTATAACTGTCGTTGAGTTTGGGTTACAGATGGATGAATTGAATAAAAAGATATTAATTGATTAAGGTTGTAACCTTTATTAGTTCTTCACGTATAATCATTAAAATATAACATCATGTTTTACAATTGTAATGTGGTTTTGCTTACCACTGATAAAGAAGCTACCATAGGCGACATTATATCTTACCCCAATGGAATATTGGTTGCTAACTGTGAGCCTATTAATTTGAAGGCTAAGCAGCTTTATGTGACTGTTCCTGATAAGATAAAGGTAGGCGACTGGTGTGTACATGAATTTGGTGATCTTGCTGATACTGGTCACAGGTTGATTCAGGCGAATAAATCCAATGTAGATTCAATTCAGGAATGGTGGAAAAAGGTTGTTGCTTCAACTGATGTATCTATTGGTTTTCCTAATCTTTCGAAAGCATTTGTTAATCTATATACTAAGAGGTATAAGACTAAGCATCATATTGAGAAAGCTACAATTGAGTATGAAAGATGGATTACTAATTTAGGCAGACCATTTGTCGTCAGGGATGATTATCCTATTACGCAAAAAATATTTGATGATGGCACTGGCATAAGGGTTGTTATCAATGATGATAATACTGTTAATATCAAAGAAGCTAAGGAGTCTTGGGATAAAGAAGAAGTATTAGCTGTTGCTTTCAAGGCTTTCTATGAGGGTTATATTGAACATGATAGGTACTGTCCAGCTGATATTAAAAGGAATTTTGATAAGTGGGCTAAGAATATTGACTTATAGTTGTAACCTATTGTCTTTTCATACGTATAATCTATAAAATACATATAATCTATAAAATACATATCATGATCATACCAATTTATTTAAAGAAAGAGATATTTCAGTTTCTTGTTGATAGGTTTAAGGCAGACCCTGACACGCCAATTCTTATAGAAACCGTTATGGCAAATTTTCCTGATGTATCGCATATAATCTGTCACCATGCTTTATCTACGTTGAGTGATGAAGGGTTTATTAAATATTTCAGTATTCATTTTTTTGATGAATATACCCATGAGCATTCATATAGTGGTAAAGTGATGAAGGCATATAATAGCGACGAGTTGTTGTCGCCGAAAGTAATTAAAAAGGCGTATACTCTCAGGGAGATTGAGGCGGCAATGAATAAGACGCCAAAGCTGGGAAGGAATGGCTTTTCTAAGTATGAAGATAGATTTATGGAAAACATATCTACTGTTGACGTAAATGAATTTTGGGTGAATTTATTTGGAAAATCTCTTTATAATGAATATAAGAATAGCCGAAATGACTAAATTACTAATTAAGCGACAGTTTCAATATTATTAGGTGCTGAAAGGCTTGATGCTATTCTCGTAAAGAATTGGGTTGAGTTCAATTATGATTCATCTGAGAATAGTATTAAGCTTCAATTTCTGGAAAGAGATCATTGTGGCGATAATGTTATTTTTTGCAGTGTGGGTTATGATGTTGATACAAAGAAATGGTTTAGCAATAATTGCATTGACTATCCTGAAATACTGTTTGATACCTATGAGGAAATGAAAGACCATTTGGACTGTATTGAATATTTGATAGTCGGGAATGGATTTAGTTTCGCAAATCTGTAACATTTTTGATTTTCCAACGTATATGCAAATATAAATTATAAGACGATGAATAAATTACCTCAATATTTTTGTGTTAAGAATGATGGCAGCAAGTTGTTTAAGGACACTGTTATTGCATATTTGAATAAAATCTACAAAGAGACTTTACAGGGCGATAGCGACAATTGTTTCTATGGTGTTGATTCAACTGGCTTAGTATGGAATAACAATATTGATCGTTTTGATGGTAGACCTACGATATTAACCATTGAGGATTTCATTGAAGCTACCACTGTATTTGTTGAATCCGCTAAGGTTGAGACAGCATTTGCATTGCCTAAGAATTGGCATATCATCGTTACACCTGAAAACAGGGGAGTTGTGAGTAAATGGAGAATGGAGCATATCAAGAACTCTCACACTATTATTGACCTTGGCTTAGCTGTTGGTTGTTGTTCGGGTAGTAATACAAGAGATCATAATCCGAGTACGAATCTTGTAGGTCAGAATTATGACTTTGGCATTGAAATAACATTTGATCAGTTTAAACAATACGTTTTAAAAGATGTGAAAAAAATCGTTGGGTACAACTTAATTAAGCCACAGTATCAAAAGGCTGCAATTGCTATTACTGGATATAACGAGAATTCTATAACGTCGTTTCAAGCATGGATGGTCAAAAATCCAGATGGCGAATTTGCGAAAAAATTGAAAGAAGCAAATGTTTTAGATACATGGTTTGAGCCTATTTATGCAAAAAAATCTTATGCTATAGGCGATTGGGTATTCATTACAGGCAAAAGTTTTACAGGTAATGGTTTAAATTATCGTGGCGATGATGATGGCGTGTTTAAACTATTAGCAATTAACGAAGAAAAGCATCCTAGCGGTCATGCGAGAGAAGACTCTCAATTTATGTTTGAGTTGAATGGTCATTTCTATCGCACAGCTGACGTCAGTATTCTTAGATTTGCCACAGCAGTCGAAATTTTGAATGCTAAGCATAAAACAATATTGGATGACGTTAAAAAGCAATACCCTGTTGGTACTAAGTTTTACCCTGCGCATGTTGGTATTGAATCAGAATATTGCATCGTCACCAATACCAATTTCAGAATTAATCTAATGGACGATGACGATGCAATTATTGATTGCGAAGAAATTGATAGCATCATTGCATTGACTGACAGTGCCGAAGAATGGTGTAGTGACGCTAAATATGGTAATACCTTATTAAGTCGAACAGTATATAATTGTGGCAAATGGGCGAAAATTGAGAGCAAGCCTATAATTCGAATCAAAGGTTATAATGCAAAATTCTCTGAGAATGCGGTGTCCTTTGGTTGCCAGAAGTACACAAAGGAGTTTATCATTACACTCAATGATTGCTTGCAAGCTAATGGCTTTAAAATGGATTGCAAAGACGATATTAAAATAATGTCTGACTGGTTTAACAGTATAAAATAAGACAATGCGAAATATATTTAAATGGGGCGAAGAAGCTGGCGATGAATTAGTTGTAAATCATTTGATGAATTAGTAACCTTTTTTGCTTTTACACGTATAATATAGAAAATATCATGGATGAATTATTTGTGTCATATGAATTGGCTTTAAAGCTAAAGGAAAAGGGTTTTAACTTAAACTGTTTCAGGTATTGGAACATCACGCCATTTTTCAAAGTACCATCGTTGTATGGTAGCAGTCTTGATGGCTATAGTAATCCTTATGCCAGAATAGTTTCTGCTCCGACATATCAGCAAGTCACTGACTGGTTCAGGGACGTTCATAAGATTCATATTTGCGCTGATTTTCTTCCTAATACTAAGCAATACGCAACGACTTTTGTCCCAATTTATTTTACTCCTAAGGAATTTGATACCTATAAAGCGTATCATCGTCAACGTAGTGAGTATTCGACAACTGAAAAGTTTGACAAATATTATGATGCATTGGCATCATCCATTGAAGAAGCCTTAAAACTTATATAGTCATGGAACTAAGATATATTATCATTCCAATTGGAATTCTACTTTACGTTATTACTTGGATTTTGTCTGTTAGATTACTATACATTGGTATGCGAGATCGAAATGATGGCGAAAATTTCTGGAACGTCACATACAACAACATATACTCAACTGCTTGGATTGCAATGCATGTTTCTGTTCTTATAGCTATTCTTGCTGTATGCATTGGGTATTACATGGGAATTGTATTCTCATTAATTATTACTGAAATTATAAAATACTGGTAAATTATGAAAGGTATAGATTTTGAGAATATTCTTTTAATGCTAATGCTTGCCATAATCACTTGTGCGGTAGTTAAATGGAGAATCAATTACGAAATTGAACAAAAGGCTAAGAAGCCAGAATATATTCAGGTGTATAATTCTGAACAGGCTATGATTAGGTTGAAGCATGAGAAAGAGAAATTGGATTATGGCGTTATAACGCTCGAACGTTATAATCAGATAAGAGACTCTTTAGCTTTGATCATTAAATAATATAAGAATTGTCTATGTAAAAATAAACAGTAACACGTTGGGGATAGATATGCCCATCGCAAAATTCTTTAAATGTTATATGCCTTACTCAAAGGTTGTTTTGTTTTATGATAAAGATGCCAATATGAAGATGGTTTGAACGTGGGTTAATCCGCAAGAATCAAGTCCTTAAAGAAGTTGATGGGCTATCACTTTATCTCGTGTGAGATCGAATAGATGATTTTTTAAAGGTTACGGAGAATATCTGTAACCTTTTTTGTTTTTACACGTATAATAGAGAAAATAAGATTATGAAGAAAGAATTCACGCATAATGATTTATTCTTAAGGAAAGGATGCTACTCTCTTTTGATGGTTGCTAATTTTTGTAAACACAGACCTAATATCATAACTCTTTATGATATAATGACTTCTGACATTCCATTGACTGATAAACAATGGTTCTTATACCATGAGTGTAGCATTGAGAAACATGAAAGCATGGCGATAACACTGAAAGTATTATATGTTGTTTTGCCAATGCTTGAAAAAGTTTTTCCAGATGATAAAAAGCCGAGGGAAGCACTTGAAGCATTTGAATTATATATTGACGGAAAAATTAAGATGCGTGACATAGTTAATAAGCGTTTCAATCAATATCGTAATTATGACGTGACTGATTATGTGGCAGATGGAATTAATTATGCTTTGGATTCAAGGTTTAGTGCCGCCGCCAGAAATGCTATTGCTGCAACAATTGCAGACCCTTCATACAATAATGCGGTTTTACAAGTTTTTATTGATAATTGTTTGTAATCTTGTATTTATTCATATGAAGAACATTAATAAGATTATTTCGAAATGCTTGGAAGAAGATATATTCAGGACAGACAATAGCATTAAGCCATACGAAAAATTAATGATTGATGCAGTTATTGCTTTCATGAAGTCAAAGTTTGGCTTCAATGCTACAATCGTTGTCAAGAAGAAAGATAATGTTGGAATGATCGGTGATATCGTATTGAATAACAATTCCGTTAATCTTAATAAGTTTACCTTGCACTATAATCCTAGTCAGGGCTATCCGTCGATGATCAAATCACTGATACACGAATTAACGCATGTGAAGCAAGTATCATCAAAAGAGTTACAACCATCAGCAGATTATAAATCATTGGTCTGGAATACTGATTACGTGCTAAGCGTTAGGGATTATATCAAGACAATGAAAAACATGTCGGCATATAAAGAGTTGCCTTGGGAAAAAGAGGCGTATTCCAACATGAATAGCTTGTACGACGAGTTTATAAATTCTCCTTACTGGACGAATTTACGTGGCAAGGACAAAAATATGGATTTTATTATTAATAACTTATAACTATGGTAAATATACAAACAATTATAGCAGAGGAAATTCAATCTCTGAACGAAAACACATACAAGGTTTATCATGGTACTAATGAAAAGTTTGGCAAATTTAGCTTAAATAGAGCCACACAAGGCATCATTTGGTTTACGGATAGTATCGACTCTATCACCAAAGGAGAACACGGCGGAATTGGTTCAAAGATCATCATGACAAGGTATATAACAATCAACAAACCAGCTGGCTGGGATGAATACGAAAAGTATGGTCTTGGTCAATTACGCAACATGGGATATGATGGCGTCATATTGCCACAAGGGGATAAAAATGATTTTATTATATTTGATACAAAAAATATCAAAGTAAAGCCTTAGTTCTGTAACCTTTTTTGTTTTTATACGTATAACAGAGAAAATAACAACTATGAGAAACTTTTTTGTGCCTTACGAAATAGCTTTAAAGCTTCAAGAAAAAGGATTCACTGAGAATTGCATATGCTATTTCACTTCACATAAGCTTTTATCGTCTAAGGTCAGTTATTCATCTGGGCATGACTGCGAATGTAAATGGGATGCAAAATATGATCTTGAATTAAGAGCACCTTTGTATCAGCAAGTTGTTGACTGGCTTAGGATTAATCATGGCTTAGTACTTGCATATGATATGTGTGAAATGACATGTTCATATGACCCAACCGAGAAATACCACAAATTCAATTTGTTTAAAATAGTTAATGGCAAAAGCTGCAATGCTCTTTCATACCATGCAAACCATAGCTGTTTCGATTCCTACTATAAAGCATTTGACTTTATTATTGACGAAGCACTAAATCTTATTATCGTATGAAAATAATCAACTCAAAAATTTATAAGGGCGAAATATACCAAATCATTGTTGATGCTGACGATTATGATCGTGCAGTTGCTTTTGCTGTTAATGGTTGGGAAATCAAATATACCACTGGCTCGAATAATCCTTATGTAATGACAAGGAAAACTGTTTTGGTTGACGGCGTAAAGGTTCGGAAACAATATTATCTTCACAGGTTTATAATGAACGTTTTAGACGATTCTAGCATACATATTGATCACGAATTCACCAACACCTTAGACAACAGAAAGTCTCAATTAAGGGTTGCTACTAGGTCACAGAACATGAGCAATCGCACATCTAAGAAAACAAGTGCTTGTAAATATCTTGGGGTGTCTTATTGCAAGAGTGTTAAAGGCTTGAAGAAATATCGCACCAACATAAAAGCTGAGAACATAAAGAATAATATTCATTTAGGCTACTATGCCGATGAAGATAGTGCTGGCTATGCTTACAATCTTGCGGCAGTTCTTGTGCATAAGAATTTCGCCAATTTAAACGAAATTGACGAATCAAAGGTTTCCGATAGCCTTAGTATCATGCAATATGTATCATATACATTAAATAAATTCAATTTTATATAATGAATGAATTACTAAAGAAGAATTTGATAAGAGATTAATGGGTTCAACTTGTTTAAGAGGCTTTAAAAAGCCATGAATGAGTTAATCTGTCCATTATGCGGTCATGTCTTCCATGCCGAGGATTATGATCATGGCTACTGTCCTAATTGCGGATTAGCTGAGTATTATTGGGACGATGGCTGGGACGATGAACTTAAAGAATGCTTCAATTCAGGATTTTTATGGGGATATTTGTAACATTTTTAGATTTTAAACGTAAAAGTAATAAAAATTAGTATGAAATGTAAATTTGAATTAGCATGGATTGGAGTATGTAATGAAATCGCCGACGAAAGCGGATTTTGTGCAAAGCATAAAGATATAAAATGTGTTAGTTGCGGAAAACAAGCGACGCAACAATGCAGTGAGACAATGGGATTGGTTTGCGGTGCGCCACTATGCGACGATTGTGAACATACCATTAATGATAACGGATGCAACAGCGGCGGCAATCTGCCTGTAGGCTTGAAAATGCATTGCAAAAAAAATGAACAAGTTTATAAACGTTGGTATATGAGATTAAATGAAGATGATTTGTGGACTTTTAACGTATAAGTAATAAAAAGATACTATGATAATAAGACCAAATTCTTCAAAGGATACTATCAGAACTGAGGTTCGTGATTTAAAACAAGAAATGATCAATATTTCAAGGCGTATAAATGCGCATGAACGAGAGATCGCAAAGTTATACACTGAGGGCGGAAAATTCGCTAAAAGACTTAGGATAATGGAAACACGTTTAAATCAAAAATAGTATGAGAGAAGCATTTAAACTATTAAAAGCAAAGCAATGAAGTACTATATATATTTTTTTATAGCCTTTATATATGGCTATTGGACTGTTGGTTCGATCAAAAATATTTGTAAACACATTAAAGATAATAACATACCATTAACATTTTTATCTTTAATGTGGTTAACATTAACGGCAGCATTGGCTACCACTGGATTTATAGTAGCCATAGCTAATCCTATATTTATAGATTTTATAACAAGACACTGGTAATGAGAAAAACATATTATGCACTAATAATTATGCTTCTGGCAACCTTATTATGCTCATGTAGCTCAATAAAGGTTGTGAGTATTGCTTCACCTGTAGCCGAAAGGCTTGACTATAAGCCTGAATACCATTTTGATGGGTATGATGTTAGCCATTGTCTAATAATATTCAAGACAGATTATTGCTCAAATAAGCTTGAATTTGCTTCGCAGAACGATTGGCTATACGATAATTCTTATAAAGATGGTTCGATTTTTAGTCATCCTTACAATTATTGGCATAATGATATTGGCAGCAATACTAAGGGATTTATTTACAATAGCACTCTGAATTTTACATTAATGTTTAAATTATAATTGCTAAAAGTTGTAACCTTTTCTTATTTTCAACGTATAAGCAATAAAATATACAATATGGATGATTCACAAATAAAATTCGATTTAGCTTCCTTGCTGAAAGCAAAAGGATTCAACGGACTAAGCCATGATCTTTTCATCAAAAATGGCGATCGTGTTCATAACGTCTATGTTATGCGATGGAATGAATCAGATGATCATGTAACTCAACCTACATACCAAGAGGCTATAGACTGGCTACGGAATACCCATAATATACATGTATACAATGAAGGCGACAATTGGGATAGCTATTTGGAGTTCGATGGTTATAAAGGAATTGCCGTCAAAACCAAATGGAAAACAGCCTCAGATGCTATTACCTTGTTCGAATCGAAGGAAGTTAAGCCATACTATGTTTCACTTGCAGAAGCCATTACAGAAGCCTTAACATTCATCCAATGATTATAATTACACTGTCAGAAGCTGAGTATCTGGCTTCACACTATAACAAAAAAGGATGGCAAAAATCAGTTAAGATTGTGATCTGGGAGCATGACTTTGAAAAGAAGTAATATACAATTAAATACGAGAAAAAATGATCTCACAAAATTTAAATTTTGAAACAATTGTCGTACACTCTCGAAGTAAAGCGGCATGGAATATTGTTAGCACACGATTAGGTGCTAAGTATAAGATTGCTGCTATTCCTTATGTGGAATCCGAAGAACATACCATTAGCACAAATAACAGAATTAAGGCATTTGAACATGCAACATACATAAACAAGTGTTTGAATCAATACGAAGAAATCATTAATCTATTACGATAATATCATGAAAAAAGAATACATTAAATTCAAGACTATTTCCAAACAGGAAATGGACGAATGTTATGGTACTGAACTACATAAAGGCGTTGACAAATGTTTTGAAGACGGCACGCATTCGTATATGCAAAGGACAACTGATGTGTTACATGTAAATGGTAATCTTATTAATTCGGTGCATAATAGTATTTTGGATGATACCGAGTTAACAGAGATTCCAAAGGCTATCTTTATTGAAAGGCTGAGGCAAGCTATCTTTGACTTGGAAATTTACCAATTTGTTGTAAGCAAATAAAGTTATGGAAAAATACATAATAATTTTTGAAGATGGTACGCCATATGTAACATCTAAAATAACTGTTGAGGACGGAAAATCCGTTGAAGATGGCTATATTACCATAATCAGATGCAGTGACAGCATGGAACTATTGCCAGATGGCACATGGGCAGAACTGCCCAATTGGAATGAAGAATATTATGACGCAAACAACTTAGAAACAGAAGAATAAAATATGAAACCATTTACAGCATTAAATTTCAGAATATCACAAGATGTTTGTGGAAAACAGAGATTTACAGAGCAAGAAGTGCTTGACGAAATGGCGTCTGGCAACGCTAAAATCGATGGTATGATACTCGTTCGCATACATGACGGTAAAGTCATTGGCGGATTCACGGATTCGATAAATGTATTCAGTAAGATTTTAGCAGACGTTGAACGTGTCAACAATCTCGACACCAAATCAATACCTGAGAAAGTATTGAAGTTCATCGAAGAATCGGCTGACTCATTACAAGTGTTGATCTCCCTTCAATTAGCGGCATGTAAGCTAAAAGGTATTCCTTATGAAAAGGTGCTTTATGCTTTGCTCGAAAAGAATATGAAATGGGAAGCTAAACTAAGCGAGTACACCAGAGATAAAAAATAAGTAATATGTCAGTAGCACACGTAAAAATTTTTAAATTCGATTTTGCCTTCGTTTATCGTTATCGTTACGAGAAGAATAACGAAGACAAATTCTTAGATCGCCATACAACTTGGCGTCAATGGGAATTAGGCTTGTTTTTCAAGCGTAATAAAATCGTTGGCAGAAAGAATTTCAATAAGCCTAAAGAGTGGGGTAACAATCTGGTGCATGAGTATATGCTTGGCATCAATCTGCTTATATGGAAAATGTGGTTTACTGTTCATAAAGGCGGTATGAGCATCAATCTAAACGATAAAAAGAAAGTATGAAACAAGAAAAGAGAGACCAATTAAGACATTGGGTTGAAAGTTTGGATCGTGAGAAGATTAATGACATCGCTTTAGAATGTATCGAAGAACTAATATTGGCAGAAGTGGTTAATTTCTATGAAAGCACAGAAATACCATATTGGGACGGATCAGGAGATAGATTAGATGGGTCAGAAAGTCATGACACTGAAAATTAAAGGACAAGAAATAATGGATAAAATTAAGGAAATCGCATTAGCCGTTTGGATAGATGCTATAACATGTTCCGATAATAAAACATTTGAGCAGTATTGGGAAGCCGCTGAAAGCCAGTTCAAAGTATTTGAGACTGCTGAAAATTCAATAGCTCTTGAGGCTTTGGAAAAGATTGCTTACCCAATAAAATATCTTCGTGAGGAAGCTGATAAAACTGGATGTATTTTAAATGGCTACATAGCTAATCAACTGACACAAGAAAGTAGCTTTTATCAGGATATTGCTCATGATGCTTTAAACAAAATTGCTCAACAAAATGAAGGGAAAGTGTAATTGCGGCAAGAATGCTGTTGTCGAATACCTTGTAAAAGGTAAAAATCAGCCAGTACCATTAAGTTTTGTGCCGATTGTAAGCCAAAGATGCCTAATTTCTACTGACACGAGAGCATGTATATTATTGACGGTAAGTAGATTAAAAGTATTTTCAGTGAAACTGTAACCTTTTTATTTTCTTAACGTATAAGTAAGCAAGTAATATTAATTAAAAAATAGATACTATGTTTTACATTTACGACAAGAACACCCTGAAATTTGAAAAGGTCAAGTGGCTTGCATTAACATTAAAGCTGTCACTGATTGCCGTAGTAATTTTTTCAGCGTTTGGTTTGACAATTCGAACCCAAGCAAAAGACTTGAATGAGGCTGAGATTATCGTTATCATGAATAAACACGATAAGTTTAGTTCTGATAAATTGGCTGCAATGATTAAGGATATGAATTTTGGCTTTCCTTATATCGTATATGCCCAAGCTATTCTGGAAACCAACAACTTTCAGTCAAAGATTTTCAACGAGAATAACAACTTGTTTGGAATGAAACGAGCAGTTACACGTATTAACAAAGCACGTGGAACACAAAGTGAGCACGCTTTCTACAGGAATTGGATGGAATCATTAGACGACTACAGTTTATATTCGGCTACATATCTATCGTCATTAAAGACTGAAAACGATTACTTTGATTATTTAGAGCAAAATTATGCCGAAGACAAACAGTATGTCAAAAAGCTAAAAGAAGTTATTGCTACAAGGAAATTAAAAGAGAAGTTCAATTAACATGGAAACACTGAAATTTGAAGACATTCAGCCACTAGGCAATTTTAAGGATTTGCTGATAACCTTTCGAAAAAAAGCAGATGAAGTCATTGCTAAATGCGACGAAAAGAAGGCATTCAATAAATCACTTGCTAACCTGATCAAGATGATCGTTGGAGACTTCGGCGTAGTCGTTGCATTGGAAGACGGCATCATAACAGGAAAAGGTTGGGATATCGACGAAATGAAGAAATGCTTACTGTATACGCATTTGATTATACTTGACTTGAATCAAACTGCACATAAATATCTGAACCCGACAATTGAATTGGGGTCAAGAATTGAGCAGCTACAACAATTTATTGATAACGGCGATCAGAAGGTATTCGGAAAGCTTAAACTGATTTAAAGTATCAATATTATTAAAGGTTACAGAGAAATCCGAATTCTTTGTAACCTTTTTCGTTTTATAACGTATAAGTAATAAATTATAGCAATATGAATAAAATATTAGTAAATAAAGCATTAACCGATAAGCTTCAAAGCATCGCACAGGACATTAAAGTTTATATCAATATAAATTCAGAAATAGCCAATTCATTAAACATTGACGACGATAGCAATATCACTTTTTTTGACGAAAATGAAATGATTGAGTTAATTGATATTCGAATGAAAATCAAAGCATTGACATATAAACTAAAAGATAAAATGAGTCATGGCAAAAGTAGATAAATTCGCAGAAAAAGACCTTTGGGTTAATTGGGTTGGAATGATCTTGCGCAAGCATTCAAATAATCCCTTCAAGAGTGGTTTGCAGACTGGTAGAGCTATGGAACTAACTGTTAATCCATACTCATTGAAGCAAGGGTTTTTAATGGATGATGGAACAGTCGTCGATTGTTTTCGATGTAAATTAGAAAATAGTTAGTATTTTTTGTAACCTTTATTGATTTGTAACGTATAAGTAATAAATAATTTAAATTTTTGATATGAAAGCATTTGTAGCAGCATTTTTTACACTTTTCGCCTTAATAATCATCGGCACTTTAGTAGTGATGAAAATTCAGTTCAATCAGAATTGCACAGGCTTTTTAAAGAGAGCAGCAGACGCCAACACTGTTGAGACAGCAAAGGCTCAGCTGGATAAGTCCATAGACTACTTGGATTTACATAACATGACAACTGGCTATACATCAGTATTATGGCAGACTCCTGATGAAGACATTGAATTCTGGTTTAATAATTTAAAGTCAGCATCAGCTGAATTAGCAAAGGTTGATAGTACGACTACATCATTGGAGAAGACAAATATATTAATGAAGCTACGAGAAACGTTGTTAGATGCTGGCGAGAAAGGCGAAAAGCTTACTGTTCCAGATGGTTTATATAAATATCCTGATAATAAGTTCTGGGTGTTCATGTCCATATGTGCTGGCATAATTCTGATCGGTGGCATTATTAGCATATTAATTTGGATAGACAATAACTAATGGAAGTAAATCTATATTTGAATGACGAATGCGATACCAATATTGCATTTTTCAGCGATCTGACTTCCAATCCTTTTAAGCTTGGCGACGAAATTAACATCGCTGTTCATGACTTAAAACAAAAGGATTACATTCGATACAGGACTGAGTATGCGAATAAAATGAAGGAAGACAATAAGATTCTTCAAGATACATTTAACTTGAAGAAGATAAGACTTGTAAAGGAAAACGTTTTTGCAAAAATTACCGTAGCCAATGAGCCGAAACTTATTTATGAGTATCATTGCGAAATCGTTGACGAAACTGTTAAGGCTGACAAAGTGTTTGACAGAGAGTTTACAGCTGAAATGATCGATGCATTTGTCTATTATCATTCACGTGTAGACAATGAATTATCTATAAAAGAATGGCTTGATGTAGTATATCCAGTCGCAAAATAAAAACTAATAGTATGAATAAATATAGTTTTGTAGCAATAATTGATGGTAAAGAATTATTTCCGAAAGGATTTTACTACCAAGGAAAGTCTATAATTCTTGTTGGTTGTGAAAAATCGAATCATACTATCAGGAGAAAAGAAAAAACTACAGATGTTGAAATAATTGTAACAGAAAATAAATAATATTATGCAAAAATTTACAGATATTGGTCAATTTGCCAGTGTTATAAGATCGGTGAGGCTATCTGCCGACTACAGGGGAAATGACGATAATGGCGATGCTATTTACGTTCATGACACTGATTACCCTACACTTAAGTTCAGGTGTACGGTGAAAAATCATGGAACAAATTCAGGAATTGCCCTCTATCCTGACGGAACATACAAGTTTCAGTCACGAGAGAATGAACTTGAAGTTGGTCATGATAATGCTGGCTTCATGACAGCTATGAGCAATAAGAGCTATAAGAAGCTATTTGAGGGCATCGAATTTAAAGAGTCATGTGTTATCTATGGCGAATGGATTGGCAAAGGTGTTCAGGCTAAAGTGGCTATCGCTGAATTGTCAAAACGTTTAATCATCTTTGCTATTCGTATTGATGGCGTTTATCAGGACATGGAAAACTTTAAGCACGTGAAGAACGAAGCCGAAGATATTTATAATATTCTTCAATTTCCTCACTGGTTTATTGATATCGACTTCAATCGTCCAGAGTTGTCACAGAACAAAATCGTCGATCTTACGTTGGCTGTTGAAGATGAATGCCCTGTTGGGAAATACTTCGGCATTACTGGCATTGGCGAAGGCATCGTTTGCGAATACATATTTCCCGATGGATCAGATCGTTACATCTTCAAAAGCAAGGGAGTTAAGCATGCAAATGGCTCAAAGGTGAAGACTGTCAGGGTTGTTGACGAAGACAAGGTTAATGCTTTGCTTGATCTGGCTGACGAACTTACTCCTGAATGGAGATTAGACCAGATGGTTACGGAATCATGCGATCTGATGAACGGCGGATTGATCGACAGAACCAAGATGGGCATCTACATGAAAATGGTTGTAAATGACATCATTAAGGAAGAATCTGATAAAATTCTTGAATCGGGATATGAAATGAAAGACCTTGGCAAATACATTTCTGAGATTGCCAAGAAATATTTCTTTGAACGAGAAAAGACTAGCGAATATTGATTGGTAATCGTGGCTATTAAGCAAACCAATTAATTTAAAGGTTGTAGAAAATACTTGTTATTTTTTGTAACCTTTTTTAATTTACAACGTATAAGTAATAAATATAAACTTTTATTATATGAAGCATTTAATTTTTCAGTTAGACCAAGCTAATACAGCACAAGAGTCTAAGCAAGGTCTTAAGATTAATAAGATCGTTTCAAGTATATCACCCTTAAATTTTATTAGATTATTAAAGGACGTCGATACAAAGGTGAATCCTAGGATTGCAGCCGTTAATAAAATAACGAAAAGTATTTCCGAAACTTTGGATTCAAACCCTACGTTATTCTGGTTTAAATCCAAAGGCATTTTGTTAGCGACTAAAAATTGCGAAACATTAAGCAATAACAGGATTAAAATTACTCTCGACGATACAGATTATGAGGGAATTATGGACGGCGGACATAATATGTTTGCTATAGCCGCCTTCATAGTGCAAAAGCTATATGCCGTAACATTTAAAAAATGGAGCGAATGTAAAGAATTTTGGAAACTTAATTTCGACGATATTATCGTAAAATTCGAAAAAAGAAGTGCTGAATTTAATTTTTCAATTCCAATTGAGATCATCTATCCGAATGGTAAGAACGGCTCAGAAGATCAGTTTTATAATTATATTTCTGAAATATGCTCAGCCAGAAATAATAACGTCCAGTTGAGCGAAACAGCTAAAGGCAATCAGGTTGGAAACTATGAGTTTTTGAAGGAATATCTGAAAAAATATAACATAATTTGGAAAACTGGCGATATTGGCAATATTGAGGCAAGCGAAGTTATTGGTCTAGCAACATTACCATTGATGTTTCTGAAAGTAAAAGGCAAGCTACCAAATGGCATTTCAAATCTTAGTAGAATCAGTATATATTCTCAGAAAGGTAGGTGCATAGACTTTTATAATGAAATTATTTCTCATTCAGATGTTTCAAGTGAATCTAAAGGAAAAAATGTTTTAAATCATAAAGGCGTTGAATCTGCACTAGCCTTATGCGAAGATATTCTTAAGTTTTTTGACTTGATTTATTACCATTTCCCTGTACTTTATAATAATAATTCTGGTAAATTTGGGGGCATAAGCGCAGTTAACAGGAATAAGAAAAATAAAATTAAGTCTCATTTTGGAACGCTTAAAGACGTTTCGGAATATAACTATCCTCCAGCATTTATTTATCCTTTGGTTTATGGACTCGTCAATTTGATGGAATATGACGAGAAAACTAAAACAGTTCGTTGGAGAATTAATCCACTAACAATCGATTTAAAAAAGTTAGACTTTAAGCAATACATAAATATGTTTAAAGTTGTTTATAACGATCCGCAAAAAATTGGTAAGGGCGACGTTTTTTATGGAGAAGCTGATACTATTTTTTCAAAATTATAAAATTGATTGATATGGGAATGGACTTAGATTATATTGCCGCTAAACAGTCAATTGACCAATTAGAAAATTTGCTTTCAAGTCAGGAGCATGGCAAAAGAGAAGAAATTGCTGACGAGATCATTGAGTTTGTTGAAGCAATGGAACTAAAATGGTCTACTAATAAATAGATTGATTGGTAATCGTGGCGGTCAGCAAACCAATTAATTTAAAGGTTATAGAAAATACTTGTTATTTTTTGTAACCTTTTTCAATTTGTAACGTATAACGAATAAAAAACAATGATAACATTAGAAAGATTGGAAGAAATTCTGGATGAATCACCCGAATCAAAACATACAGACCGTCATATGGCTGCTTTAATTTTATTAAGAGATCGAATACCTTATGATGTTTGTAAAAGTATTATCATAGGGGCAGATCATGATAAAGTTTTCCTTTGCGAAGTTGAATATGCGTTGCCGTATATAAGCGAAGCTGATGCTTATATATTATCAGCAAGTAGATGCTTTATCGAGGATGATTGTTTCTCAATGTTTGTTTAAAAATGGAGACACTTACAATAAGGGCTAAGACGCCAAAAGACTATAACGCAAAGATTCATAGAGTAACAAAGTTTAAGAGATATAATTGCGAATTTTGTTATGCTTTGAATGACGATGGCTACTACAGAAGTGACAATATATATGCTGATTCCACAACATATTCGGAAACTGCTTTATTAGGACTAAGCGATTTTGAAGTAGTATCATTTCGTAAGCAATAGTTGTAACCTTTTTCAATTTATAACGTATAAGTAATGGGAGTGCTGCTCTGGAGTGGTAGCGATATGTGATATGTCTAATAGCCGCCTTCATCGGTTGCGGTTTCGGGTACAATCCGATATAAGTTAGTTGATTAATACGCCTAATGGCAATTTGCAGATTTCGTAAAGTTCGATTCCTTACACTCTCACAAAATAACAATTTTTATCATGGTAAACAGAGAAACAATTAACGGTATGGTTTTCATTGCACAAACAACTTACTACGTATATCGTAGTGAGGAGGATTTGCAAAACGACGCAATTCCAATGTTAACATCCTCAGACATCATATCATTTGATGCCTATAAAGACATAGCGAGATCATCTAAAGAAAAATAACATGGAAAATATAGTGATCATAAATGGCGTTGTTTTTAAAACTAAGATTAGTTATCTGGTTTATAGTAATGAATCAGACTTGAAAAATTATCGAATGCCATATCTAAATACATGTAATCCAGATGAATTCGAGAAATTTAAGAATCTGTCTAAAAACGGAATTGCTTTACCAAAAACACTTATAAATTTATGAAAAAAACGAAATTGTCTAATGACATGGGTATGATATTCAAGGATATCCTTGATATTGAAATTACTCTGGATAACAGCTTACAGGACATGCTTAATAAGTTCTATGACGTTATGAGTAAGTACAGCATTTGCCAAGGTACATGGACTGAAACAGGCGGCAGATCAATTGCTAATCCTGAATGGACTATTTGCTTCAAAGCATTCTTAATGCATAAGCAAGCTGTTATTGACTTCCGTATGTTGCTTGCCGAAGTGCCGTCAAAATTACGGGCGTATGATAAAGAACCAAAATCAAAAAGGAAATAATTTGTAACCCTTTTCAATTCCCAACGTATAAGTAATAAATAAGTATCATGGATGAAATTGAACTGAAAGAAATATTCGAAAACCAATCAGACTGCTATGCTGATACAGGCATGTACGTAAGTGGTACTTGGGTTGATGGCGAAGTAATTCAAGCTATGACGTGTGATCGTTTCATAGAAGTGTTAAAACAATTAGGAATTATTAAATTATAAAAATATGAGCATTAAACAGATTTTTGACGAAATTGCGAATGAATCGAGTACCAATGAAAAAATGGCAATTCTCGCCAGATACAAAGACAATGGACTATTGGTACGAGTTTTGTATGCAGCTTGCTCTAAGAGAGCTAAATACTACATCAAACAATTGCCACTATATGAGCAATCGAGTACAACGTTTGATCTTGATTGGGCATTAAAACAACTACCTGCCCTAAGCAAACGTGAAGTCACAGGCTATGCTGCACATCAATATTTGATGAAGATACTTACACAACTCCAACCAGACGACGCTTATATTATCGAGCGAATCATAGACAAGGACTGTAAGATCGGCATCGGCACACGTAACATCAATAAAGTTATTCCTGATCTGATCGAGCGCACTGGATACATGGGATGTAAGCCATTTTCAAAGGAAGGTCTAATTAAATTATTAGCCAAAGACGAATGCGTTTCACAGGAAAAAATGGACGGTAGATTCATGAACTCCATCATTCAGGGCGGCGAATTGTTAAATGAATCCAGACAAGGTGAACCGACTATTTTGGAAAATCCATTATTCTTCACCGAGTTAACTCAGCTAAAAGATTGCGTATTAAATGGTGAGTTAACAATGAAAGGAATTCCACGTTTTGAGTCGAACGGAATCATTGCATCATTGATTAGCATTGCGACCAAGAAAAATGCTGGTGAAGATGTTACAAAGGAAGTATCTAAATTCGAATCAAAGCATATGGATTATTTCGACGCATTGAAGCTTGTGAGATATACTACATGGGATATCCTAACCATTGACGAATATTTTTCACGAAAATGCACACGTCCATATAGGGTAAGACTTGCTGAATTAAATGAATCACTGAAAGGACTTTCAATGATCTCGATTGTTGAGACCAGAACAGTTAAGACTTATGTTGATGTTATGGATCACTTCAAAGAAATTGTAACAAGAAATGGCGAAGGCTGCGTGGTCAAGGGATTAAGTGGAGTATGGGTGGATTCAAAACCAATTTATCAGCAAAAAATAAAACTTGAAATTAATCTCGATTTAAAAATTACTGGCTTCAATTATGGTACTGGCAAAAATTCAGAATTGATTTCAAGTGTTAATGTTGAGTCAGAAGACGGTTTATTAAAAACGTCGCCAACAGGACTTGATGAAGATGAAATGGCGTATGTTACGACAAATCAGGACACATTGTTAAATACGATACTTGAAGTTAAATGTTCTGGTCTATCCCAAGACAGTAAAGGCAATTATTCTGTGCTTCATCCTGTATATAAATTATTGCGAAACGATAAAACGATTGCAAATACTTTAAACGAATGTATTGAAATAAATAAAAGCGTACAGTTCATATAATTAAATTTCTTTTAATATCTCTATTATAATGACTGCACAATGGCTGTATGTTTGTATAATGATTTAGTTTGATTATATCATCTTCACTGATTGCTGACGATAAGGGTATTTTATGGTCTAAATCCCAACCATAGTTTGATTTTCCATTGTAAAATCCCTTATTATTCCAATTCATCCATATTTCAAATTGATTTTCAATGTGTGTCTTAAATTCTGAAATACTACAGCCTAAGATTATTTCGCTTTTAAATTTTTTGCTATATCCTGAACTTATTAGTGAACGTCTAATTGCTGCTCTAATATTATGCGACAATTTTCCTGTTGGCGTAGATAATTCACGCCTTTGTTTATCAGCATAGCCCTTCAATATTTTTTCTCTATTATTTTCACGATAGACCTTTCTCTGTTTATTTATTTTTTCTTTATTATCCTGATAATATCTTTTTCGTTTATCAAGTATTGAAGATTTATTCTCGTTATAATATATCTTTTTATTTTCTGATATTGACTCTTTATTATGAATGTTATAGTTATCTGATTGTTTATTCAAATAAATTTTATTATCTTGATAATATTTGGTATCATATTCTTGTTTATTCATTTAAATGTCTTGATTTATTTTTGCTTTTTGGCTGTAATACTCATTTATAATTTCTTCTATAAATTTTGATTTATTATTAGTCAATTTTTCTAAAACTATATTCGACTCTCTGGATATAGTGATGCTTAGTTTTATCTTTTTATCTTGCTCAATCAATTTTGGTCTGCTCATATCGTTTTCATATAAATACGCGCATATTAATTTAAATCGTATTTAAATACTATTTTTTGTAACATTTTTCATTTAATATCGTATAATTGATAAATTATAAAACAATGATAACAGAAGAAGAAAAAAAAGAAATCGAAGGCTTTGATGAAGCTATGTCATATTTTTTCATTGACGCCATTGGCGGTTATATCTGGCGTACCAATCATGACGTAGGTCATGGCAGATATGACATGACTCCTGAAATGGCTGAGGGTCTTGCTGAAATGTCTGAAAAGCTGCAGTATTGTGTTAAGCAATTGAGTAGATTTGGCGTAGACCCAGAGTCAACAACGGATAGGGTTGACGGCGAATACTGGAAATGGTTTCGTTATTGGGATAGCTGGAAAAATGATATGTCTGATGAAGAATGGGAAATCTTTGACAGAAAAATGTGCAACAATGAAGATTTGTCTGATTTATTGCCTAAAACCAAATGGAATGATAAATAGTGCCATTTATTTGTAACATTTTGAAAAGCTTAACGTATAAGCAAATATAAACAATAAAATTATTTAACAATGATTAAACGTAATGAAAGTTTCTACAAAATCGCTGACTTAGTTTATGCGGTTAAAGAAGGGTGCGACAGAAATCCAGCCGTTCGTGATATGGTTTTCACGAAAAAAAATAACAAAGGCAAAATCGTAAGGATTTCGGAATTTTTTGGTGTTGGCAGTATGGTGAATCACATCCGATTCGCTGAATTCGGATGGATTAAATATGTCGATGCCACTCAGAAGAAAAACAAAAAAGCACTAATTCAATGGTGCGGCGGCGAAATAACAGAGGGCAATATTGAATATTTCGTTTCGAAAATCAAAACTGTTGTCGCTGAGTATAATGATGCCTCACGCAAAAATATTGCAAAAAAAGCAAATGCAGCACAGGGCGAATTGGCTTTCGATAGCGTTATCGAAAAAGAAGTTAAGGTAGTTAAAGCTGAAATCGCTGAGCTTGATGTTGATTCTGATGAAAGTCAGGTAAACGATCAGGCGACTTACGCCGACGAACTCAAACCAAATCGTGCTGATTTGGAACGCATTTTCATACAGTCCATCGTCGATCTGAAAAAGGCTAAAGCCAATAAATTAAAGGCTAAAGCCAATAAATTACTTGTAGAGGCGGCAATTTTTGAATACGAGAAAGCAAAGGTTTAAGCACTGATTCGCTTCTAAATAGTTAAGGTTACAGGAAATATTCGTTATTTTTTGTAACCTTTTTTCATTTATACTTGCATCAATGAATTATTATTCATATTTTTGCATAAATAAATCTAATACATAATGGCTGAAAATATTATTTACGGCGTAAAGACAGGCGACAAATATCATTACATTGGAAAGACCAGTAAAAAGGTAAATGCTGATGGCGATCTAAAGAGGTCGAAAATTCAAACATTATATCATAAGGACAGTATTCGTAAAATATTTGAAGATAATACTTTTATTGATATCGAGCCTTTATCTGTTGTCGCTGACGACGAGTGGTTTGACGAGAAGCTATCGCAAGTTGTAAAAAAATATAACGAAAAAAATCCTCTGGTAAATGCACAATGGATGCTAGACGGTAAACGTGGCTTTTGGGACGGTACGCAAGGCTATTGGGTAGGTAAGACACGTGACGCAAATACGTTGCTTAAACTGTCTGAAAGTAAGTATAAACAGGCTGTACAATACGATATTAATGGCTGTCAGATTAAAATATGGAATTCGATAAAAGAAGCCGCAACTAAAGTCTTTAAAGATTATAAAATTATTAAAGGCTCAGGCTGTTCTTTATTATATTCAATACTTTCCAGTGCAACATTGAAAACAAGATTGCGACATGGCTCATATTGGTTTGGAAGTGACGAGTTGATAGAGTTGTTCGGCGTTATTCCAACAAAACTAAAGTTTGATTCCATACGAGAACATGAAAAACAGAAACGAAGGGATAATCATAAAGTCTATGAAAAAATTGTGTGTAGCATGTACACTGTGAATCAATTCAATATAAAAGGGGAGCTTATCAATAAATTTGCTAATATTTATGAGGCGTCCTATCTATTAAATTTGTCAGTCAAGCAAATAAGAACTATATGTAGAGGCGAAAAAGTGTTTACACGTGTGTTTTTAAAATATGGCGAAAAAACTAAACAGCCAATCAACCAAGAAAAACTATGGAAAGTTTCTTAAATCTGTAACCTTTTTAAACTTGGCACGTATAAGTAATAAATTATTGATCATGAAAATACGTGTTAATTTTAAAGCTATTGGTTCGATGGGTAGGATTGAACATAAGACTATCTCTTTCACATGTCCAGACTTCAAAGAGATAGTCTATGTGCATTCGGAAAGGCTTAAAGGCATTCCATTAACTGTTAATCTAAACACTACTGTAATCTGTCAGGTTGTCGATTGGCTCGACAATATGGATAAGAGGGATATCATGGATGAAAATGATTGGTCTATAATTCTCGATTACAATATACTTGCAAGGAGAGTACAATCAAAGAAAAAAAGAGAATTGGCTCTTAGACACAACACCGCTTTTGAATTAGCACAAAGGCTAATCGTTGATAACGTACCAATGCTAAATGATTTCGAAGTGACTTATAATCGTATGGCTGATACTATCAAAGGCATACCAATTGCAAAACAATTCGAGATAGTCTTAAAAGCTATGAACATCGGCATGGAAACTGCCTCTGTTGCTTATCGAAGGATATCTGCCATCTTGAATGACAAGAACCCTGACGATGTTACGCTAGAACCAAAGAATAAAATTATATCGAAATTGTAACCTTTCTTGACTTTACGCGTATAAACAATAAAATACATATCATGGATAGAATCAACATTTTGAACAAGCATGGAATGCTTACGGACAAAGATCGGTTAAAGCCTTTCTCTCATAGCTGTAGCTATTTCACATTTGAAACTAATCTGGAATTGTCGATTCCTGTTAAGGTTACGCCTCATGGCAGACTTGACAAGTATTCAGTGGATTGGTATTCGAGAGACCTTGCTAGCTTCATTTGCTATTGGCAACACTTTGTCATGAAAGACTTAAATGACTTCTCAGGCTTTGGAAATGTTGTATTCGAATTAGTTGGTTTTGATCTTGTTAATATTTGAAATTATGAATACTGAGTATATAAAACATCGGAACTCGTTGTTACGATCTATCAATACGCTTAGAGGCGTGGTAATTGGTCTGTCCAAATAATCCTTTTTATCAAAAGATGAAAAACTAGCGGCTATGAAAGTTGTCGATGCTTTCGAAGAACTTCGAATAATCTATAAGAAAGATCGTAAAGAACCCATACCAAAAAAATGCGTATATGGCGATCTCTATGACGCTGACAACTAGTGTCCTAGATTAATGAACTGTCAAGATTGCGATAAATTTAGATAAGTTGTAACATTTTTGATTTTCATACGTATAAATAATAAATAAGATATCATGGAAAAGGGTACAGATTTAGTGTCAGTCGATAATGGGGAAATATTTGAAGGCACACGAGACGAATTTGCCAATTGTTTTTTCGATAACTCAACCAACGAGCAAATCGCCGACTGGTGTTATAGTAATGACTGGAAGCTTGTTATCAACGGTAAAACATTTTAAGATGGAAGCAAAAGATATAAATAATGCAAGGAAAAGTTATGATGAAGTTCTTAATGAGGTTATTGATGCAAAGTGTTGCAACATGCCACGAACAGGACTATCAGATTTTCGCAGAAAAATAGATTGTATTGATAGATCAATTGCGACAACTGCGATGGGTATTGCTGCCGAAAATGCTGAGACTATTATTAAGATCAATAAAGACCTGTCCTCTATGATTGTTGACGGATTTGATTTGCATTTCGATGCAGACTCTTTAAGCAAAATGACATGCATGGAGATACTTGCCAGAGTTAAATGGTTCTCAGAATGGTCAAAACGAGTTGTTAATTCTATGGATTTAAACCAATCAAGTCAAACTGATAAATTGCTAAACGATATCATTGGCATGGTTAAATATGATGCCGTAAAATTGATAGAAGACGCTGGGTATACATGGCGTATTACACGTTGTGATAAAAATGATTATATCATAACGTGCGATCTCCACCTGAAAAGGTTTAACCTTGAAATTGATAATGATCTCATAACCAAAACATATTTAGGATGAAAGCAACAACAGTAATTGAAGAAGCTTTGGCTTTTTGCAAGTCTGACTTGAAATTAGCTGAAAAGAAATACTCTGGCTTATGCCAGATCGACATGCTTAGCGGCGAGGGTTCACAACTACAAGAAACAATTAATCGGCTGAAAGGTGAGATAAAGGCATACAATTGGGTGCTCACTCTAATTTAAAATATTTATGGAACAGATACACGAAGTCACTTTGACGTTTAAACTACCTCATGGCATTGCAAAGGTTTTTAAGAGGAATTTTCCAAAATTTTGCGAAAAGAATTTCGTAACATGCGAAATAACATCTGAAATCAGATGGTATTGGTATCATGATAAGATCACAATTGTTGTGACTGGCACTGCTATCAATTGTGCAACAATTGAGGACACTATTAGTAAAATGCTGCAATTTGTAATTTAGTACTATGTTTAATAATTTAAAAATAGTAACTCTTGTGCTTGGAAACGATTATATCGTTTGTGGCAATGCTCGTACAGCATTCAGGCTTATTAAAACAACGCCTAAAGGCTATAATTTACTGAATATAAGGACTTCCAAATGTGCTTTTAAGCATCATTTATATCCTTTGAAGAATCACTCTGATGAAAAGAAACTGGCTTTTTATATGGTTGGCTATATATGGTTTGAGCCTTATTACAGTTCTTTAGGAAATATAAATCATGGCAAAGCTTTAAAAGCATTTGAGCATGAGGAAGGCAGAACGCCTGATATGAAAAATAGTAAAGAAATGTCAGTTGTTTCAACCTTAGAAGCTGGTATAAGGTATGAAAAAAATCACAGATAAATGTAACATTTATATACTTTGAACGTATAAGTAATAAAATAATTCAATTATGAATGACAAGAATTTTTTTGAAGACCTTGACGTACAGGTAAGAATTGCTTGGTCAGCAATAACGTGACATTATGAAAAAGAAAGAAGCAAAAGCACTGCCAACTTTTCAGGAAGTTTATCTTCCTTTAGAGTATCATTACGGCAAAACGTTTTGTAACAATCACATGGCATTTGATTTTCCAATGAAGATGCTGTATGCAAATGCGCTCATTTTAAACCCAGATCAACAACAGCAAATTGTTAAAGTTATCAACAACGTTGGCTTTATACCTACTATCAATCTGCCAACAGTTTTGACGTATCGTGATGGTATTATCTTTGCTTATGATCATGACGATAACGAGCGTGAGTTCATCATCCTACGTGGCTGGGGACACCTTACAGGAGTTGGCGGCTTAGCTCTTAAAGGCACTGATGCCGCAAAGATTCAGGATGATTTTGCTGAATATATCATTAATACCTTAACAACATATTTTAATGTTTAAGTTCAAGAATTTATTTAAGACAAAGGAATGTGATCATACCCATAATTTCAGAAGCTTGAAATACAAACTGAAAGATGGCACACCGATGTATGAGTTTGAATGCTACGACTGTGGCTATAAAGACAAAGCTGTGTCTATGCCGATGGTCAGACATGGGACGATAAATTGGTTATCAAAAGAAACGGTGTGCAAATTAATTAAATATCATGGTTAATATAAACGAAGTATTTACTGATTATCTCAGATATATAAAAGACACCGAAGCCACAAGAAGATTACTATCTGAAAAATTTGAGGGCGAAATGCTTATAAGTGAAGAACACACATATATCATATTTAATACGACATCAAAGACATGGCGTCCGTCATTTGATTTTGAGTGGCTATATCGTAAGACTCCAACATTAACAACGATTGACGAATTATTTGCTGAATTTAAATAAAACACACTATGGGAATTTTTAATTTTTATCCTTGGGAAAATGGCATTAAACCAGTTTTCGTCAATGCGGAAGGCTTTGAATGGTATCTTGATAAAGATACTACAGATTGGGCGACAAAAGATACTGATAATGGCATTAAAGGACTTGTAGGCGTGGCATGTTTCCTTGTAAAAAAGGGCGACGATATTAACAGGGTTATGATAAACGATAAGCAACAAATGCTTTTAGATGATAAGAATCTTGAGCAAATGTGTGTGAAGATTGACTTGATGAAGATCGTTAAGAATTATGAATTACATGAAAAGAAATAGATCAAATAAGTTGTAACCTTTTTCAATCTTTAACGTATAAGCTGATATGAAAACACATAAGGTATTGGATTTTACATATTCGGAAGACGAGGATCAGGGAGTGCTGGTTGGCACTGAACAGGAATGCAATGATTTTGTATCTGAACAAGATACGATTGGCTTAGAAATATTTCCAATGACAAGGAAAGAAATCGAGGAATATCCTGACAACATCGAAGAAAAGCTTGCTTTAAAGATTCTGCCTACAGGGTTTCCAACCTTGCAAAGGGCTGTGTTCAATGGTAAGTACCTTGAACATTTTGGAATCCATGCATCACTAGCAAGCATGTATGGTCATAATGCTGATGAAATCGTTGAAGTCGAAATGACGGTACATGAAAATCAGACTAAGCCGCCTACAGGCGATAACAATGACATGACCAATGATTATTGGGGATGGTTTGATTATGAGAATGATCGTAATTCGTTTAGTCTGATATACGCAAAGAGATTCTTACTGGAAATGTGTTTTCCAAATATGCGTTGTTCAGAGGAACGTGGTCAAGGTAAGGCATATAGATTGAAACTAGTCGGAAACCTATATAAATAAATATTATGTCAGCAACTAACAAAGACGATTTCTCAAAGGAAGAATCCAAATTCATGTATAGCATGCTTCATAAGAGCTTTCACGAATCTGAACGCATGCTTAAAACCATGAGCCTGACTAATGAAGAACGTGAGATCACGGAAGGAAGAAAAGAAATGGCATTTGCCTTAATGAATAAAGTTCGATAGTATGAGAGATTTGCAAGAGATTATTAGCCAAAAGCCTGTGTTCTTAGGCGTTTTTAAAAAGAAACGTGATGTTCTAAACGCATTTGATATAAATGATTGTCAGGATGTTCATATCCTGTTTGCAGCATATTTCATTGATGGTTATGATGGTTCAGCATACGTCTTATATGAAAAGGACGGCAAGTTGTACGACGTTACGGGTAGTCATTGCTCATGCTATGGCTTGGAAAATCAATTTGACCCAGAAGAATGTGAACTTCGTGTTCTTAGAGATCGCTTAAAAAGCGGATTTGGTTCTTCTGATTTTTGCAAGGAACTTAAAGAGTTCATCGGAATATATAAATGATTATGAAAACAAAAGTATACGGTTACGATGGTTACTGTTATCTTTACAAAGGCATCCTTTACAAGGTCTGGAAAGTAGAAAAAAGTTACAATGCCACTACATTCGACTGGTACATAAAATGTAATGATAACGATGGTACAGATGTACTTGGCGGAAAAGTGGGTTGCAATTCTTATACAAGCAGAGGCGCAGCTATTGACAATGCTAAATACTATATTGATATATATTTAGCACGTGTCATAAATTCCTGTCCAAACCCAACAGACTATGGACTACTTGATTTTAATGAAGCTGTTAAAAATATCGCTCAAATTCAAAATTTACGAAAATTTAAACAAAGTTTAGAATTTCATAAAATATATGTTAAATGGGTAACGCAACGTATTGACAAACTTGAAAATATAAACTCATGAAAGTAATGAAGTTCATTTCATTGTGTAAATGCAAGGGAAAGAAAGAATATATCGTTTTAGCTTTCGGAAAAGCTTGCTTAAAATGTGGACATTTTCAAACTAAAGTTAGATAATAATGAAGCCATACGGCAGAGAAAATAAATTGCAAGGCTTCGGCAAATGGAAGACCGACGTTCATCCGCCAAAAGGACTTGTCAACTGGTGGGAGAATATATGTGATCTGCTATCTCGTAGTAGAATGAAGCAAATATCAAAAAAAGAAATTAATCGAGAAATCTCCGAAAACTTGTAACCTTTTCGTTTACCACACGTATAAGCATATATAAACAATTAAATTATTGATCATGAAAGCATATATTACTTGCGACGGTTTGTATAAGGGAAACGAAGACGATATGAATGGCGTCTGGATGCTTAGTTGGTATAACATTGGTACTAAGATGTTTGAGTCATGTTATACGTGGTTCGAAAGATCAGCCGTAAAAAGTCTTGACGATATCAAGGAACTGAAATCAGAAAAGTGCTCAAAAATGCTTCGGACTTTGAGAAAGGATATCCAGCTTAAGCCGCCTTACGTTTACATTAGTACCATATTCAACTATTCATATGGTAAGGAAAATGACTCGCAAAATGGCGATGGTGACTATGATATAACTATCAAAGCATTGCAATTAATGTTGGAAGATCATGCCAATGAAATTTATTTGGACTTTCGTGTATATGCACGTGATGGTAATCCTCATGACTGGTCAGAATGGGAAAGAACTGGCGACGATGATTACATCAAGGTAATGGAAATTCTTCAACCAATTAATATTTAAGCCATGTACTATTTCTATGTATATTTGATCTTGGATGTTAATAGGCTTTTAATTACCGAATCAGCTATTAAAAGCGATAATTACTTTCAGTTATCGAATAGCGAAGGCGGCGACAGACAATCGTTATTAAATACTTGCCAGATGTTTTGTATAGGGTATCTCTATGGTTCGCAGTGCAAAAGAAAACTTACAAACGACCCACATGAATTTATAATTACTCGTAATTGTTAAGCCATGAGAATAGTTCTGAAAACAATGGAAGAAATTGATGCATTGATTGAGACAGTACCCGATTCAATGCGAAAACTATTTTTAAAAATAGTTCGCACCGACTATTTTGTTTCGCGTACTCAATTAAAATATCTTCAAGATAATAAAGAGAATTATATGATGAAGCTGGAACATGCTGAATTCGTTTACAATATATACAGCCTGTTTAGTTTGTCAGACAGAGATATTGGAAGACATTGGGTTTTTAAAAGAGAACAGCAAGCTGATTTGCATTACTCGTATTCGTCTATGGCTAAGAATCCACGACAAGACAACAAGGACTACATCAATCGTGGCAGTGGCGATAGTAATGCTTATTCGCTTCGACGTCCAAAACTATGTAGGAAAACTGCATGGAAACGATTCTACAAATTATTCCCACGTTTAAAGAAATAATTATGAAACAGGGTATGAAGATAAAGACATTAAAACATATTGATGGCGAATGGAAAACGACATTTAATATGTATAACGGATACCCAATTATCATTAAGTCTCGTACTGGTAAGGGCATTAAGGTTCACGTTTCAGACCCTATTGACGCCAACAAGGTTCTATTCACATTAAGATACGTCTTCATTAAACCAGATGCTTTGCTGGCAATTGTCAGGGCAAAAATCGATAAATATATTATACAAAATGAAAACAAAACTGTTTAAAATTGTTAAGAAGCGATATAAAATCGTTGAGATTAGTCATATTGAAGACCCAAATTCTGGCTTTATACAATATAAACTACCGATATATGTTGTATACGATAAAGATTGTGTCATGTATGAGGGAATTGGCGGTTCAGCTATATACAGTACGTATGCTGAGGCTTTCATTAAATTAGTAAAAGAAATTCATAAAGAATTCTATTCTTTGATGAAACGTAAAGACGATAAAATAACCAAAGTGTGGCATAAATAATTAATTATATGAGATCAATACTTTTTATTATCTGGATGCTATTAACTATCGTACTGGTAGCTAGCGTTATTGGCATGTTATTACTTGTGCCAAACCAATATTCATACTCCGATAACGTACCTTCAACATGGATGAAGCTTGGCAAATCATTAATGGATTCAGCTATAAAATAGTTGTAACCTTTTTAATTTTTTCTCGTATAAGTAATAAAATATAACGCTATGAGTTGGAAAGACGTATTTAATTCGGATTTGAAGCCTACCTTGTGGGGAAACATTCAGAATGCTAATGATGTGGCTAAATATAGTGGCTACAAGTACTTGGCTTGGAATGGCTGGGTATATGAGGTTGATGGTAAACGCTTGGATATCTTATCCGTAGACTTAGTATAACCATGAGCGACAGAGAAGACAGAGTAAACGAAGAATATTTTATTGATACCTTCGGCAAAGATCATAAGTATAAAGGTACTTGCGACGAAGAACTTGAAGATATTATTTCGTTGCATTACGAGATTGCTTTAGCTATGTTCCCCGAAATGAGGAATCCTGACGACTATTTAATGAATTTAGGATGGATTCAAATCGGAAGCAACTGCTATCATAATCCAATCGCACATCGTTATCCTACACAGGCACAAATCAATGCTTTAGATGGGATGGGCGATCTCAATAGATTAGAAATATTGCGAGATGGATATTTCATCAAATATAAATTATTCGATGATATGTAACCTTTTAGGGTTTTACACGTATAAGCAAATACATTAATACTATAAAGTTATGACAGTAACAGAACTATTATCAATTGGACTGAGAATCAATATATCAATTTTCATTGTATTCTTAGTGATTTTTATTATATCAACGTGGAAAGATTTAATTTACTACCTCAAATATGGCGGTAATTTTTATGAAGATGTAATCGATGAAACATTTACCAGCTATCTTTCCTTCGCCGTATTATTCATATATGGCTTAATCGCCTTTATTTATGGCGTATATTTACTACTAGGCTTATTTTAATTGTAACCTTTTTAATTTTTTCTCGTATAACTATAAAACACATATTCAAAATGAAAAAAACATTATTAGTTCTCTTAGCTTTTGCAGCATTATTTGTATCATGCGCAAAGGAAAAGGTGATCGACGGCGTCACGTATCAGCCTTATGGCTTTCTAAACGAAGACACAATGAAAAGTGATAGCATCACTTACAAGACCAGTAAAGACGATATTATTCTTGCTGTTATCTTTTCGGAGACAATCATTGTTCCAGTCATAGTTCTCGGAAACTACATGTATGAGCCTGTTGAGAAGAAACAATATCCTGCAAAAATACAAAAGTAATTATGAAATACGATCTGATTATTTTGGCAATATGCGCAGTGTATTCAATCATTGCCCTTTTCGATATCTTTGTTTACACCGTAAGGTCGTCACCAAAGAGAAGTATTTTTTCAAGATTTACTTGGACTCTTGGGCTAATCGCCACAGCTGTTTTAATTTATTGGTATATTAACGGAATGAAATTTTTGTAGTCATGGAAAATACTTACAAAGGAAATAAGAATAACTCTTGCATGGGTGCTTACAAAGATACCCTTGATATCAAACTGACTGACGCCTGTAATGGCGATTGCGCATTCTGTATCGAAAAGGGCGGAAAGCTTAGCGATGCTTCTGACGTACAGTCATTTATCGATAAGGTTAAGGGAATTAACCCTAGATCAGTATTGGTCTTAGGCGGTGAGCCTTTCGTTTATCCAAAGCTTGTTGAGTTCATTCAGGGTATCAGCAACAGGGAAATCTTCATCACTACCAATGGCAGTGGCTTGAAAAACAAACGCATCGTCGAACAGCTTGCGCCTTGTCTCACAGCATTAAACATTTCGCTGATGCATTATGATATGGTTAAGCATACCGAAGTGACCAAAGTAGTCTTAAAACCGTACCATATCGGAGAAGCTATTGAAATCTTGCACAAGTATCATGTGTCAGTAAGAATAAACGTTTTATTGTTAAAAGGCTACATGGATAATATTGAAGACTGTAAGAAAATGATTGACTTTGCCGAATTTCTTGGCGCAGACGATATCAGGTTCTCAGAGGTTCAAAATCAGCCAGACATGTATGTTGATGCCAAATTGATTTTCAAAGGCTTAAACGCTAATCCATATGTTGATGGATGCGAACAGGTGCTTTCCAATAACAAAATCAAAGTTATCGTTAAACAGACATGTGGTCTTGTGAACTGTAACAAAAAGGATGGTATCACCGTCAGTAATACAACTCGTGCCAATTTTGTCAATGCTGGTGTTCTTTATCCAGACTTACTTCATTCACCTGATGGATGGGTAGTTAAAAATAGCGACCCTGACTGTCACAGTACTGGTTGTCATAAAACAACTTCATCTGGTGGTTGTAGCTATGTTCCTTCACGAAGCAGCGGCGGCTGTTAAAATAATTATTATGAATATCCCAACAAAATCAGAGATTAAAAAATACTTAGAAGACAATCTAACCTCAGCCGAATGTAATATATTGGATTCATCTGATCGTTATGTATTAATGTCGGAAGTGGCTAATGTGACTATTAATTTAATTGAAAGGATTAATTCTCGTGAAGGCTTCATGTCTTTAAAAAATATGGGACTTGGGAATTTATCATTAGAAATAATGAATCACATTAAGGCAGAAGGCTTTACAGAGCATAAGAACAATAGCTATTGCTATAAAGAAACTGATCTGGAATGGACTGAAAGGTGTTACTATCTTTACTTTGATAAATGTTCATCCTTTAGTGTTGGCATCTATATCTTTCACAATGGAATCGGCGTTGACGTTGATTATAATTGCGGCGGTAACTATAGCACAGCCTTTTGGAAGTTTTCTAATTTGTCATTTGAAGAGGCTTATGAGTCTATGTGTAAAATGATTGAAAGATACATTGATTAAGTGTAACCTTTTTCAGTCTTACTCGTATAATATAGAAAATAAATAAAATGGGAAAAGTAATTTTTACGTTCAAAGATCATACGGAAAGCTTTCGATGCAAGAATCAGGATAAAGCTGATGCGATTGCATCTAAGCGACCACATGTGCTAAGTCACAAGTTTTATGCCGAAAATGAAAGCATTCCAAGACCGACGAAGAAAAGAGTAGTTGAGCATAAAATGTCGATAGAAGAAATGGAATACAGAATCTCACGAATGTAAATAAAGCTATGATAAGATTAAATTTAGTTATAGGAATATTGACTGATGTCATTTTTAGTTGTATTGCATTCGCATTTTTAGTCGTATTATGGCTACTTGGTGCGCCACAACCATTTAAAAAATGGAATGATTTCATGGATAGTCTCATATTTTTTGATAAAAAGAAATAGTCATGTCACATTGGAATTATAGAGTGCTTGCCGTAAGCAATAAAACTTATCCAGATGAAATATCTTTAGAGTTTTATGAAGTCTATTATAATGACGAAGGCGTCCCTGATGGTTATACGGCTAATCCTGTTGGCGTTGGTAGCGACACCATGAAAGGTCTTGGCTGGGTGCTAAACCGAATGAAAGAAGCATTAAAAAAGCCTGTACTATGGGAAGGAAAAAGATTTCCAGAAGAATATATACCAAAAGTGTAGCCTTTTTTTATTTTAAACGTATAATTATAAAAATCTTGTATTATGAACTACAGAAACATTCAATCAGGTCATGTGATCAACGAAAGTTATTATCGCAAGTTGCCTTTCAGTAAACAGCGTTTATTTACGTCAACCTTTGACGAGCCAACACACTCAATTTCGGAGAGTGACGAAGATGGTAACTCAGACGGTATGGGCTTATTCACAACATTACTTATTGCCGATGCTTTAAGCGATTCAGGCAGTATGTTTAGTGACGATTCGGACATGGGTTCAAGTTCATCTGCCACAGATTCATCTTTAGATTTCGGCGGTGGCGCATTCGGCGGCGGCGGTGCTGGTGACAGCTGGTAATATAAAATAATTATGAAAGAATATAGAATAGAAGAACGATATTTTATTGGTGGCACAAGTGAATTCTTGCCACAATTTAAAGACGACGTATGGAAATATTTTGTAAAGTCTATAAATGGCGTCCTTGTGGCAATAAAATTTGACGAATACAAAGATGCCTTGGCTTATATCAATTTAGATCAACAAGGACTGTCGGCTGACCCTTTAGTTATTACATATCATTACATAAAATCGGTGAAAAATGTTTAAAAATCTACCAAATAAGTGTTATAATACCCAAGATGGCGAATTATGGCTATCACGAAGCGTTGCTGTTGTGGGCATTATCTTAGCTATTACCGATAATTTCACAATGCGTGTTCTCACTGTGAAGAGATCGGATAAGATGCCCGATAAACCAAATAGATGGTGCTTGCCATGCGGATATCTCGATTATAATGAAACACTTGAAGAAGCTGTTGAGCGTGAAGTGTATGAAGAAACTGGTTTTCTAATGAGAGATCATGAAAAGGAATTAATGCGGAATATGCCGTATTTTCATATCGACTCAAATCATGAAACGTCTAATAGACAGAATGTATCAATATCGTTTGCAAAGGTTTACATGTTTAAAACACTTCCAGAACTTGTATTAAATGAGGAAGCATCTGATTTGGCATGGACGCCAATCAATGAAAAGAGTTTGAAAGCACTTGATTTAACATTCGGTCATTATGACTTAGTGACAGCTGTTCAAAAAGAAATCAATCGTACAAATTTTTAATATCATGTTTGATACAAAAGAATCATTACTACTGGCAATACTAAACTGTATGCCAAATCCCGAACTGATAAACAATTTGGACTTTACGTCAGAGCCACAATCAATTATTTTCAAATGGCGTGGTAATATATTCAGGATTTATCTAAGCGGTGAAGTAGAGGAAATTATCAGCGAAGGTGTATCGTCTTTTTCAAATTGCTCTATTTTATTGCAAACGCTATTGAAAAATTATTGGGCTTCGAAATTATTTGTGTAACCTTTTCTTATTTCTAACGTATAAGTATTTATAAAAATATACGTCACAATGAATAAATTATCAAGGATTATCAATGAGGAAGTTAATAGGTTCGAAGGATGGTTCGGCGGACATGATGAACAACTAACTCCACGTGAGGAAAAGTTCGTAGACGAATTTTCAAAGCTTAGTAATGATCAACTTAGAGATATACTTGCCAAAATTGATAAACAAGGCAATGATAATTATGCGGCTGCAAGTCGTGACTTCAACTACTATCAATCAGAAGAAGCTCAGGATTTATACGCTAAGGAAAACCTAATCAAAAAACTCATTGAACGTAGATATTGGGAAACCAAGAAGAAACTATTCTTCGGTCAACCATTCCTAGGAAGTAAAATCATTTTCATATCAACTCCCGACTATAACGAAGATGAAAGACAAAGAAAAATATTAACTATTTACATGGCTAATGACACCGTATTCGAATACAACTTTGGATATAATGACTTTAGCTGGGAATCTGATATCGAATCCGACACTTCTGGCGATTATAAAAGTTATGGCAGTCAAACACTTAGTCACAAAGTTGACCCTAGTAAAGCGATCCTAACTACGAAAGAAGTTGGTCTTTTGAACAAAATCGTAAGATATAATAATCTTAAATTCAATAAGATACCTCTAGTAAGTGCCAATGTAACTACTAAAGATGCTGCTGCACCTGTTATGCCTGAAATGAGTGATGCTGATTTTCAATGGCTGATTGGTCTAGGTAGTGATAAAAATAAAATCACAAAGATTTCAGCAGATTCAAATATTAACGAGTACGGCGGTTTTGCCACTTTGTATATGTATGTTGGAGAGTCATGGGACAGTGAGACATATAGTTACACTGTTTGGTACAACGAGCATTATAAGATTACTAAAGAAGAATTTAAAACCAACTACGTAATGAGTAGAAGTGAGGCTAAGGAAGTTCAAATTCTTGAAGCTGGCTTATATGAACCAATGATTAAAGCAATTGCACAAATCAATCCAAAGAGTAAATATTTAACAAAAATTCGTAGATATACAAGATGATAAGTATTTATATTTATATCAAATAATTATGAATTTATTAAAGATCATCAAAGAGGCTATCAATGAATTAGAGGACGACTATCGTGGTGTGCATACAGCACCTACTAAGGAAGATGCTCCTATGAATGATCTTACTGGCACTTATCCCGAAGATATTTATACAGCTAAAGGAACATTATATTATGGCGACGGTTTCCCTTTCGATAACATTGCCCATAGCATAATTGTGTCTGCAAGAAACAAGCCAAATAAGCAAATTATTATCTACAGAGCAGTGCCAAAGGTATTAAGCAATGAAGAAAAAATTTGGGACTATAAGAAGCAACAAGCATATATTCAAAAGTATGGCAAAATGCCACCAAATATTGATAACTGGAAGAATCGAAGCGAGTACTACGGGTATTTATCTGATGAAATTGACAAGTTGTCTAAAATGCCAGAGGAAGATTTCGACAAAATAAAAATTAGTGATGGCGATTGGGTGACAATTGATTTGCCTTATGCTAAAGTACATGGCGACAGTAATTTAGGCAAGGGTAAATATAGAATATTGAGAAAGACGGTGTCAGCACATAACTTGTATACCGATGGAAACAGTATGCATGAATGGGGTTATAACATATAATTATGAAATTATCAGAAATAATCAACGAAGAAATTAACGAAATGGCTTATCCAGCCTCTTTCAGCATGGAAGCATTTAAGAATGCCAGATCATTCGCTGCAAAGGCTAAGTATTGCGCAGAGAGGCTACAGAGGATATCATCAGGTTCAGGTAGGATTGTTTATAAGATCGACGAAGAAAAGGTCTTAAAACTGGCTAAGAATCAAAAAGGAATAGCTCAGAACGAAATGGAATCAGATCAGTACGTTCAGCAACAATATGGCGATATCGTCACAAAATGTTTTGAGTGGGATGATACTGATAATTATTGGGTGGAAATGGAATTAGCTCAAAAAATGTCTGCTGGCGAGTTTAAAAGAATAGTCGGCGTACCTTTGAATGGCGAAAATTCTTTAGAAATGTGGCTTACTCAAACATTTAAGAATACAAGGGAAAAAGTTTCACCAGAGGTTAATGAATTCTTAGGCGAATCCGAATTTGGTTATAGCCTACAAGACTTTATAGGAAGCTACGGAATGCAGATGTATGACCTTTTTAGACTAAGTTCTTGGGGCAAAGTAAAAAGAGACGGCAAGGATGCTGCTGTTATTGTGGACTTTGGACTAAGCGAAGGCGTATGGAAAGACCATTATGCTCCAAAAAAACAACAAAATAGGTGGTAAGTTGTAACCTTTATTTATGAATTACGTATTTATATAAAAATATTGACATGAGAACTGATAAAATACTTATTAAAGAGGATTACGTTTCAAGATTACGTGACCTTGCTGGCATATCAACAGTTATCAATGAGGACGTTGACAAAATCTTAATCAAAGAAGATATGGATGCACCTGTTGAAACAGTGCTTAACGGCATGAGCAATCAGAAAGCAAGAACATATGTTGGAAACGTTGCAAGAAAAGCCTTTCACACAGGTATTTATAGAGACGATTCATGGCAACCAGTAGCCGCAATCTACAAAGCATTAGATAATGCTGGCATTGACTACGATATGACAGGTTCACAGTATTCGCCTGAATTTCCAAATACATATAAGAAATGGGAACTCACTTTCAAGTTTACAAACGACAAAGGTAGACCCAGCGAGTTGCATGGACAAATAATGGCGGCTGGTGCAGGTTCAGTTGAACAGCCATTAGACAGATATGATATGAACTTCACGATATATTAAATTCCGTTTTTAAGCTCACCTCGAAAAGGTTATGAAATATTCATTTATTTTGTAACCTTTTTTTGTTTTCATCGTATAAGCTATAAACAATTACAATGAAAGTAATAATTGCTGGCGGCAGAGACTTTTACGACTATAAGAAATTAAAGTCAGCTTGCTCGTATTTCTTGAAAAATGAGCCAAATGCAGAGATTGTAAGCGGTGCTGCTAATGGGGCAGACAAGCTTGGCGAACGATATGCCAGAGAACATGGACTAAGAATATCAAGTCACCCTGCTGATTGGGATAGGTATAAAAAGAGTGCTGGCTACATTCGAAATAAAGAAATGGCAGAATATGCTGATGCTTTAATCGCTTTCTGGGATGGTAAAAGCAAAGGTACTAAGCACATGATTGACCTTGCCAGAGAGCATGGATTAAAAGTTCGAGTAATTTCTTATTAATTTTGTAACCTTTTTAAAAACACAACGTATAAGCACATATAACAATTAAAAATAAAGCAATGATTTTAGCAAACATCACAACATATATCGGTCAAGACGCTGACGCTCAGCATTATTACTGTAGTTACGTAAAAAAGACTTGTGATGGTCTTCCTAAAGAACATTATAGCGAAGGAAGTTCCGACAGAGAATACTTGTCAAGAATTGTTGACGATCCTCTGGAAGTGAAAAGAATGAAAGCATCTGGCAGTCGATGGTACATTGGACAAGTGACAACACAATATGTTTCAATTGATCAAATTCACCAACAATTAAAAACAACGTTTGCTGATCAAGATATTATCACTTACTATGAACATAGGCTTTTCAAAAATACTATGTTTATCAAAGACGGCGTCGATGTTGGTATAGCTATCTTCGGCGAAATATGGACAACTGTTCCTAGCTCGTACTATAAGGATTTGATTTCTGACGATGTTATAGTTAAGATCAGATGTTGTTATTGCGGTCATGAGTACACACTTGACGAAGTAACATACCAACAAGATACCATTGATAATGACGGCAATAAAAGAGATTGGGTTCGATTTACAAGGAAACGAGACATGGACGATACATGTTGCAGAGAATTTGATTTAGAATGGAACGTAACGCTATGAACGACGAAAAATATCTCAAGGCTTTAAAATATCTCAATCATGCAACAATAAAAAGATTATTTGAGTTGAATGATGGCAAGATTGACGATTTCTTTGTCAGGGGTGTGGCACGCATTATTAGCCATACACGTAATTTAAAAGCTATTGACAGTACTGGCTTGCTGTTGGTAAATGATGATACCGAAGAAATTAGTGTTAATATTCATACGGCGCATATTCATCCTAGTAAGATCATTGACTATGAGGTTGTCGGCGACTATGTACGAGTTGCTTTAATCGAACAAAGACTTTACAAGTCAACATCAGTAGTTCTTTACGCAGAAATTAATAAACAATTATTATGAAAAAGTGGGAATACAAATACGTTAAATCTGATTACATTGATAATCATCGTCATGATCTAACTGAGTATCTGAATACGATGGGCGAAGAAGGATGGGAACTTGTCACATGCACAGTCCATGACAGCGGATATGCTGGCGACAGTACTCATATCGAGAATCTTGTTTTCAAAAGAAAAATAGAGAAAGCCGTAAAGAAATCGGATATTACTCTCTGTTAAAGATATTGCGGAATGCACGTAGATATCAACGTAAATTATAGAGATTTCTAAAGGGAATCATAACAGTAGCGATATTTCTCTAACTTGCGTGGTTGAGAAATATCTATATAATTAAACTCCAAAGGGAATCACAAGATAATAAAGGGGTGGGAAAAATAGTTATGGATAGAAAGCCTGTAGTGTTACTTACAGGCTTTCTTCTTTGGTAGAATACTATCCTTAATATCTAACAGGTCAGAGGTTTTGATCAGTACTGTTTTTTCATTTTTTCGGGGTCTACAATAAAATCTATATAATTCTGGCGTATGAACAATACGTAAGTCTTTAACTTTATCAATAATAAATTTCTGCAATGCAGCCTTTGTGACGACTATAAACGAATTTATTTGCTCAAATGCGAAATAGTCTGCTTCGCCAAATAGCCAACCTGCTCTACCGTCAAGCATAAGCTCAACCCATTGGATATTTTCATTTGTTGATTCGTCATGTCTGTTAACGCTTTTCAATCCTTTGATTTCAAACTTTTTAGTAACTTGCTGAGGCGTACCCATAAAAAAAATCACAGCCCTGTCCCAATGCTCAAACATATTTTGAGACTTTGTTGCTTCATATGTATTTGGAAATAAGGCAGCAAATTCATCTTCAACCAATTCACCTATTGCTCGGCATCTTTCCTTTTCTTCTTCTAACATATATTAAGTATTTTTGCAAATATATGCCATTATATTGAAAAAAGAAAGTATTTTTGTAACATTATTAAATTAATAACGTATAATCACTAAAATAAATACATATGCATGCAGTAAAATATACAGGAGACTTTGGTTTTATAAAGCCTTTTTCAGCATTAAGAGACATTAAAACATATAGCGTCTTAGGCTTAACGCCGTCAATTGTTATGGGCATTGAAACTAAATTATTTGGCGATTGTGCCAATAGAATCATTAGTCACAGACTTTCATTTACAAATATTGTTTCAATGAAAGAACAAGCAACGTCAATTGGATATAAGATTGATAAAAATAAAAATAATACTTATCGTAAAAAGATTGGTTCAGTTATTGAAAGATTTGTGTTAGTAAATCCGTGTCTATATTTATTAGTTAATACGATAGAAGAAGCTGAGGAAATGAGTTGCCAAAACATAAGGCTTACTCGCAACGAAGAAATATTATTTCCAAGTAAAGACATTATCACTGTTAATGATCAAAATGCTTTTGATAGTGACGATTTTGAAGGCTACGAATTGGTATCATGCGATGAAAACAATTTAAATGGTCAGTACTATGGCTCAAACAAATATACTGGTAAAGATCAGTATGCCTTTATGAAAGTCGTAGGAATACCAGAAGTCTTGAAATAATGGATAAAAGACACTTAGATGTACTTGCAAAAAGTATGCCTGATGGTACTTCACTATATCATCACCTATATGATGTTGGTCAGACTGCAAGAATTTTCGCAAAGCACTTAAATTTTAATAGTGATACTGCTCAAAAAGGTGGGATATTCCATGATATAGGTAAAGCATCCACGCTTCAACAAGAAGTATTTGACGTTGATTATGTAGACAATATTAATCGTGAAGTTTTTAGGCATGAGATATGTTCATTATTCTTTTTGTCATGTTTCGATAAAAGCATATGGAATGACTTAATAGACTACGTGTCAGGACATCATAAATCGGTTGTAGATGATGCAAAACTACGAGGACTAATCGATCTAGTTGATATATATGGCTTCGATTATGTATTTGAGAGACATGCTACTAATTTCGAGCAATGGTCTGAAATGGCTCTTGATATATTGGAAAGTTTGGGGATTGAGCGAGTTGTACTAACGAGGGAAATGGCTAAAGATAACTTATTATATGCTTATAATTATCTATGTGCTGCAATTGAGAATAATAGTATCAGCAAACTCAGAGGCGTTTTAATTGGCTCAGACCATTTTGCGTCGGCTTTAAGGTACTCAACAATGAGACAACTTAATCGATTATTTAAAATTCCAAATATCGATTTTTATCATAATAGAGTATCAGATGAAAAATTATATCCTTTAGCATTCAAAACGATTGACTCAATAAAGCCACACACAATTATCATTGCGCCAACTGGAAGTGGTAAAACTGATTGCGTGATGAAAAGAACCAGAGGAAGAATCATGTATACATTACCTCAAACAGTTTCTATAAATTCAATGTATCAAAGACTTAAAAATAATTTAAGTGCTGATAATGAGGATTTAGATATCAGAGTGCTGCATTCAACGTCCAGAATAGTTGTTGATAATGGTAATATTACTGAAAAAGTAATGCAATCAAAAATAGGCGCATCGATCAAGGTAACGACGCCGCACCAACTTCTTGAAATAGTATTTGGTGTGCAAGGCTATGAAGCAACTGTATGCGATCTAATTGGGTGTGACATAATACTGGATGAAATTCATACGTACTCTGATAAGATTCAGGCGTCTGTAGTAAAAATGATTGAACTATTGAATATGCTCGATTGTCGCATACATATCTGTACAGCAACTATATCATCAAAGCTTAAAGACAAAATTATTTCCATCTTAGGCGAAGATAATATTGAGATAATTACTCTAACAAAAGAAGAAACGAATACTTATGATAGGCATATAATACATAAGCATGACATACGAACAAAGAACAATACACTTGATGATAAACTTATCGAAATTGTAACTAACACCGTAAAGAAAAACGAAAAAGTATTAATTGTAAAAAATCAGGTGGCGCATTCACAAATTGTTTACAATCAAATTGCGCCAATGTTTCCTGATATACCTGTTATTCTAATACATAGTCGTTTTAAAAGAGGTGCAAGAATTGAATTAGAAAGAAAACTGACAGAGCTTAATTATGACAGAGATTCAGCATGTATTGTCATTGCCACACAAGTAGTCGAAGTAAGCTTGGATATAAGCTTGCACGTACTTATAACAGACTGCGCAACCATTGACGCATTAATACAACGATTGGGTAGAATAAATCGAATTCGTAATGCATCGACACTAGGCTTATTAATGCATGCGTACATAATTAAGCCACCAACATCAGATTATGAAGCCAACCCATATTCATTAAGATATTTAAATAAAACTTACGATGTTTTAAGGGATGGACAGGTTTTAAGAGAATGTGATCTGCAAAAATATATTGATTATGTGTATGACGATGTTGAGTTTACGTCAATAGATGCTGAGAGCATTTTGGTTAACGGAAAAATAGTTATACCAAAATTAACGCATCATGCGAGATCATGCCTTTATAAACAATTTGATATATCGTCTGCGGTACTGATAACAAATTGTGATGTTGATGCGTATATCGAAGCGAATTTTGAGGAAAAGCTTAAGTTTGAAATACCTGTTCAGTTTTACACAATCGGAAAGTTGAACTTAAAACAGTTGCCAACAGGTGCATTTATTATTCCTGATAATTTCTATGACGAAAAATTAGGATTAATATTATAAAACACTTGCTTATTAATATTATTTGAAATATCTTTGTAAAAAATTAAAAAACTGTAAATATGATCGTCTCCAAATATGGTAAATTATTTCTTGACTATTACAATCAAAAAAATAATTGTGCGATAACACCCAAAGAATTTGTGACTGATAAGCTACTACCATTTTTATATAATGGCAAAAGACTTATGTTTGTAATGAATTCAATTTTCACAAACCCAAGCAACAAAAAGTATTCTTTTGATGCTAAATTAAAGATGTTTGTTGAGGGAGTGGAAAACGGCGCATGCGACGCCAGTATTGTCATTGGCGGATTTGCAAAAGGTTTTGATGCCACTACAAGCTTTAATGTTGCTCTGGATTACATTCCTAAATATAATGAAGATGATGTTTATTTAAGCTGGATTGGCGGTGCTCTCAGTGTTTCACTAGATACTAACAACATACAGTTTTTATTCAATAGTCCTGAAATATTGTATGATATTTATACAGGATGGGAGCGATTAAACGTACTAAACAATGACCCAATTTACAAAGATTTTAGCGAAAATCAAATTAACACGTATAATGGCTTATGGTTAAATTATCTCGCAAAGAAATCTAAACGTCCGTCAACACCTGAATTTAACCCTTATATTGATTCGGCTATAAAAAAGGGTGATTCGTCATCGCTTATCAATACGTCATGGATATCGCTTTTATTTAATTTAGGCAACAGATATAATTATGATATGGTAAACGCTTATGTTTTCAGATATGTGAGAGATAATTTTACGTATGGTAATGTGAGCATTTATTTGAAAAAAATGAGCAATATAATTGAATATTTTAGATCAAATTTTGAAGGATATGACTACCTAAGCACCTTGGAAAATTATGAGAAGGTTGTCGGTAGAAATTCTTTAGACGCAATTTGTCGCTATGGCGTAATTGGCTTAATTCCTTTAAAACCTGAAATATTAAGGCTTGAGGAAAAATCATATTCTAAAGATGCTGATAAGAATAAATGTTACAACAATATTAATGCTTACGATCAAAAATTTATTAATTTATATATTATGTCGAAATTAAAATTTACAGACGATCAATTAGATAGCATCGTTAAAGGATTGCACACGTTTAAGGATAGTCCATCAACAAAAAGTAGCGGCACAAAAATTATTGAGGAATTATGGAATGCTGGCAATAATTTAAAAGTCGTGAGTGTACTAACAAAGTTTGCCGAATACATTGGAAACGGAATTGAAAAGGAGACCATTTTATCAATTGAAGCTCTTTTCAAATCAGAAAAAGTAATTGATTACAGAGAAATTATCGCTGTATTAAAATATAAGTATATAATGTTTAACAAATAAAAATTGAAATGAAAAAAAATTTAATGATTCGGGGTTTAAAAAAGATTGATTTTACTGTACTATGTGTCGATTCAGGACAGAAAACATATTATGATACAGTATCTGGTAGAAGCCTTCCATATTCTTCTGGACAACAGATTAAAAAGAGTATCATGAATAACATTTATGATAGCTCAGAATATTTTCCATCACCATTAATATTCTGGCATAATGCTGAGGGCGCAAAACTTACGCAAGGCGAAGTGATTCCTAAATGCGACCCAAGATACATTGATCAGTTACTTGCTGGATATATGGCTGCTGCCGCAAAAACTGACGGCGAACAAGAAGCCGTATTAAAAAGTAAAGCACATTTTGCCGTTAGCGCAATGACGCCATTTCACAGTAAATTGGCTGGATTGGTTGAAGAAAAGGTCATTATAAACAAAATTGACAATCCTGTATATAAACTTCGTAAAGTCGAGAAAAAAGGCGACAACGTTGAGCTATCTGAGTCTGAAATTATTGAATTCCTAAATGCAAACAATCAGAGATTCAGTAGTATTAAATTGATTCCATTAAAAAGTGGTGATCGTGCCCATAATCGTGCGAACGGAATCTTTAAATATGACGTTGATATCGATTTAGAGAGGCTTTTCAGGGTTTCTGTCTCATTGGGTAGTAATGAGATCAATTCAAAAATTGAAGGCGAATTAAAGGCTGCTGGTTGGAAAGAAGTGACTATTAAGAATATCACTTATCTCGAAATGCCGAAAGAATTTCATGATGAATATGCTGGCTTAATTGCACACGCCGTATTTAACTGGAAAATAACCTCAAATAATTCAAGGACATATGACAATATGGCAACCTTTGCAGCGGCTATTTGCACAGACGCAAAAGAAGTCCAGATATGTATGCAGTATGAGCCGTCAATTGACGACGACAATAAACTTGAAAAGGGCATTGCTTTGGATGGCGGTGGAAATGGTACAAAAATATTCTTAGAGAAATTTGCACTGGAATATTTAAACATATCCTTTAATCCTGACGAAGTTACGCCAAAAAACAGAGCGATAACAGACGCTGAACAGTATGTAAAAGAAGCTATTCTCGAATACTATAAATAAAAACAATGAGATTCAAAATAACGTTGTCACCAAATGATACGTTGATTCCTTATAACTATAACGACATGATAATTAACTACATTCATGCCGTTATAGGAAAGGATAACTCGTTTCATGATAAGAAATCGCTATATTCAATTAGTGATCTATATCATCCTTATGATAGTAAGGGTACACCAAAAGGTATCGACTTTAAAAGCGGTGCGTACTTATTCGTGTCATCTGCCGACAATGAGTTTACAACCAAATTTCTGAGTAATGTATATGATCATCCTGTATTATTCAATGGCATGAAAATAGAGTTGATTGAACTTGTACAAATGTACCCACAGAAGATTGCCGACAACACATACAAATATGTTGTCCAATCACCAGTTTTATTACAAAATAAAATAAAAAAGGATGATGGTAAGTCGTTTACAAACTTTTACACTTATGATGATGATGATCATCCTATTTATATGAAACGAATATTGCTAAGTAAACTCGATGAACTAAACATAGAATACGACCCGAACGATATTGAAATTTACTTCGATTCATCTTGTCGCAATAAACATATTAAATGGATTAAGGTTCATGGTATCAATAATAAATGTTCCAGTTGTCCAGTTATTTTAAAAACAACAAATTCTCAAATACCACAAATACTTTTCGATATCGGAGTGGGACACAGCACAGGCTGTTGTTTTGGCTTTGTAAAATAATTAAGGTTGTCGATGTCCAATAGCATGAAAATGATGGCACATCGACAACCTTCTCATTTATAATAGCTTATGATGATATTTAGCACTGCTTACCAATTATATTGTTAAATAAGTAATGCTAAAAAATGCACATCGACAACTTAAACATAAATCACAATTATAATTATCAAATAATCAACAACTTATAATTGCTAATTATTTGATCGGGTTTGAATCGTACTATAGTGGAATGTAAAGATAAAATGAAAACATCAGAAAAGATAATAAAAGCATGTTTGAATCGTACTATAGTGGAATGTAAAGTCATTAAACAGGTGGTTGCATACAGGAACAAAAGAAGTTTGAATCGTACTATAGTGGAATGTAAAGATCGTAGCACCTGAAACAACGCCCTTACCTTTTGCGTTTGAATCGTACTATAGTGGAATGTAAAGATGATTTAGAGTATGTTGGCTATATGAATGCTGATGTTTGAATCGTACTATAGTGGAATGTAAAGAGGGGTAACGGCAAAAGCCAGTTAATAATAGCACTGTTTGAATCGTACTATAGTGGAATGTAAAGACCCAAACAACAGTAACAGCAACAGTGGTGACGAGTTTGAATCGTACTATAGTGGAATGTAAAGGAATTTCCGTAACGCTGGTGGCGTCGTTGGTCGCAAGTTTGAATCGTACTATAGTGGAATGTAAAGATTGGGGACAACGTATTAGAAAGCGTTAAACGTTGTTTGAATCGTACTATAGTGGAATGTAAAGATCGCAGGCGTTGTGGCTTTAGGTGCTTCAATCAAATGTTTGAATCGTACTATAGTGGAATGTAAAGTGGTTAACTGCATCAATTCGGTTAAGCCTGTTCTTGTTTGAATCGTACTATAGTGGAATGTAAAGCAATGATAACAGGCGTTTTAAGTAGTATAAATAGTTGTTTAAATAGTACCATACTGGAATGTAAAGTCAACTATAATCTTAACGGCTCTTAAGTTATGAAGTTTGAATAGTGCTATATGGAATGTAAAGTTGAAAGTAATATCAAAGGATGTCACGTCCTTTATGTTTGAATAGTACCATACTGGAATGTAAAGTCGTTACCGTTTATGTCGATACACATGAAGCACGAGTTCGAATAGTACCAATTTGGAATGTAAAGGAGGCAACGTTACAAGCATATCTAAGGGGTAATAGAGTTTGAATAGTGCCATAGTGGAATGTAAAGTTACGTACAGCATTGACTTTTCCGCTCTTCATCCTATGTTTGAATAGTACCATACTGGAATGTAAAGTATGGTTATATGAAAGTAGCTAAAAAGTTGGTAGTTGTTTGAATAGTGCCATAGTGGAATGTAAAGAAAATATGTAAGTCAAATCCAGTTCTTTGAATAGTTTGTTTGAATCGTATCATAGTGGAATGTAAAGACAAGTCTTATCAATAGCACAGTCGTATTAGATGCTGTTTGAATAGTGCTGTATGGAATGTAAAAAACGAATTCTTTTTCACATTACTATCTGTTGAGTAAGGCTTGAATTATACCATATGGAATGTAAAGGTTTTATCCATTCAAACGAAATATTTTTCTGTTTGAATAGTGTCATATGAAATGTAAAGATAGAACGAAGACTAAGGCGATTAAAGTGCAACACGTGTTTGAATAGTACCATACTGGAATGTAAAAGCCAAAAAATACTTTGTTTGGATTGATCGAAGGTTGAATAATGCCATACTGGAATGTAAAGGCATCAATAAGGACAGCAAATTCCTGATACCAAGGGTGTTTGAATAGTGCCATAGTGGAATGTAAAGGAGTCAACGTTACAGGCATATCTAGAGGTAACAGAGTTTGAATGGTACTGGAATGGAATGTAAAGTTAGGGTATTTATCTAAAATAGACCTTATATAATTTGTTTAAATAGTGTCATATGGAATGTAAAAAGCGTCTGTCCGTTTTTAAGATTGATTTTGTTTAGGGCTTGAATGGTACTGGAATGGAATGTAAAGAATAATGGGACAATTGTTTGTATATCTAATAACAGGTTTGAATAGTGTCATATGAGATGTAAAGTTTTCGACGAAACGAAATGACAAAAATTACAAGATCAGACTTGAATAGTACTACGTGGAATGTAAAATACAATTTGGAGAGCATGTCATTAAAATGTTTGAATAATACTATGCGGAATGTAAATATCATAGACGCTGCTTCTTATTGTGTTAATCCTTGTTTGAATTATACCGTATGAAATGTAAAGTATGGAATGTAAATCACACGCCGCAGACCATTAATTTTTTATTTAATAAGTCTGAATAGTACCATGTGGAATGTAAAAAAATATTGATGTTCATCATTGTCGAGAAATTGCAGAGGTTTGAATTATACCATAGCGGAATGTAAAGTCAAGATCAAATTCGATCTGTTGAACAAGGAAATTATACCATAGTGGAATAATCAAACAATCGACAACAAATCAAATTTAGTGTCGATTGTTTGTAACATTTTTTAATTATTAACGTATAATCAATAAAAGAATATGCCAAATTACGTTTTTAATAAAATTGAGATCATCGGAACAGACGACCAGATTTTCGAAGTAAGAGAATTTATTAAGGGTAGACCATTTACGGACGATAAAGAATACTGCATCGACTTCAACAAAATTATTCCATCCCCAGAAGATCGTTCAATTGAATGGTGTGAAGATAATTGGGGAACTAAATGGAACGCTTTAGATCAGTGCGTTAAAGCCGACGATGTGATCACATTTAGAACTGCTTGGAATTATGTGCCAAGAATAGTTGAGAGACTAAGTCAATTATTTCCAGCAGTGACATTTAAATATGATGCTTCTAACATGAATGCGCATGTTTTTGAAATATATCTCAATGGCGAGATAATTGAAGAAAGCAGCGAGGCATTGCTATATGGCTCAAAATTAGAAGATTTACCAGATGAAGAACCTGATTTTGACGAAAACGATCAATCTTTGTAACCTTTTCAGTTTCTCAACGTATAATCACTAAAATAAACGATATGTCGCCTTACATTACTCTTATTATTGGTCTCACATTATTATTTAATCTGTACGAGACAATTGCTGGTCAATGGAGAAAGACCAAATGGTATGTACCTACTGGCGCAGCCATTCTAATTTCAGCCTTTGTGATCTTAGGTTCATTCATCTGTAAGTCAATTTTTCAAATAATGCTAAATTAAATACAATGAGACAGAAATCAAAATTCATAAAAGCTGAATTAAGGTCTGATATATTTATAAATGCTCAATGGTGCGGAATCATGAGAGCAATGGATAATTATGCGGCTCATTATCATGAGGAAAAAATTAAGAAAATACTACGATTCTTTGTAAAAGATTTGGCTGGATCAATTATTTTTAGAGCACAAACAACTCGTGAATGCTATAATTATATGGTTAATGCCAGCGATCCTTTTATAACTACAGTTGAAGACATTATAGACGAAATCGAAGTACGTGCAGATGATTTTATGATCGCTTTCAGTGAAGGCGAAAACCCATTAGATTTAAAATTATTTAAATGAAAAAAGAATACTCATGGAAATGTAAGTCGCCTAAGCTACTTATATTTAAATTGCTAATTGCTCTGATAATTGTATTGGCAGGTATATGTTATATCGCAAGTACTAACGTTATTGCTATATTGATCTTATTTCCGATTATCCTATTCTTTCTTGTAATAGCATTCGTGCTGACTTGTGCTATTATTGTTTTATTCATAGCGACGTTACTATCAACGTTTTCCATAAGAAGAACAAGCTGTGAAGAATACATAAATCGAAAAAGAGGTAATGAGCGTGATTATAATGAGAAAATATTGTAACATTTCGATTTATTAAACGTATAAGTAATAAAAATAAAGGTCATGGCACAAATTGTATTAAATCAGGAAGTATGGATAGTCCCATCAAGTTATTACAGACCAAATGACAAGCGTGCTGTTCGCTCGGATATTGTCTCAAAGGTAGGTAAAAAGTACTTTGTTCTTAAAGATCGACCATATGACAAGTTCAGTCTTGAAACGCTTGAACAAGTTACTAATGATAACTACAAGGATCAGGTGTATTTATCGCATCAGGATATCCTTGACGAAAGGGAATATATAAGGCTTCAACAAGCAATCAAAGAGTTCCTAAGTAAGAATATAAAGGAACTGATCGCCTTAGATCAATTACAAGAAGTTGCATTAATTTTAGATATTGAATAACTACTGCTATGGATTTCGACATACACTGCCCAAAATGTAACGCAACAATTGGCGTAACAAGCCACAGTACTGGCTTTAAGCCTGATTATTATTTAGTTAATAAGCATGGACACCCTGTATGCGGAAATTGCGGACATAATCATATTACATATACCAGATTTCATCACGTATTACAGATGATTTTAGTCGGTGCTATATTCATTGCCATTGCGTGGTTTATTACTAGTTTCCCTTTTAAATAAATAATTATGGAATTCGTTTACAAATTATTCAAATATTCTTACACTCGTGATGCGCAAGGCTCAACAGACAGAGGCGAGGAATATGCTTTAATGCATGTACCAGCCGATGCAAGCTTTAATAACAACAGAAGCACATTAATGAATGCAAGGCATAAAAAATGGTATCATGAGATTGATATCGAAAGCGTTGTGGATTTAACAATAAAATTTTAAAAAATGAAAACAGCTACATTGAAAGTAACCGATCTCGAAAACGGTCACTGGTCGTTAAAAGTTTCCCTTGACAACGGACAAAAATTTGATGCTAATACATCAGATGCTGAACTGGTTAGAGATATCCTACAGGACGAATCCGATAATCTAATTAAGCTTGCCACAGTTGCTGCAATACAATTCGTTCTTGATACGAATGACGTGGACTATCAGTATGTTGATGCTCAATGGACTGAAATGCATGGATATATGTACCTTGTTGACGATGAAGTGTAATGGAATTAGTCATTAAGCGTGAAGGCTTTGATATGATTGCGTATTATGACAGCGACGGCAAATTTGAATTTGTCACGAATAATGGTCGTAAGATGATGATCGAAATCTTTCAGGAAGGCGACGGCTTTGATATCGAAGAAAACAATTACATGTATAAAATGCTTGTATGTAAAGCGGCGTATATTAGAATCATGGATGCAAATATATTCATTCCAAGGTTATTAATAATTGAGCCTAAAGTGTAACCTTTCAAGAGTTTCATCGTATAACTAATAAAATATCGACATGGTAAAGAAATCGAAAACATTGGAGCAATTGACGAAGAAAGAACTTATCGAACTGATCATAGAGATCAGACCGAAAGCGACAGCCTATGATGGTATATGTAATAGTCTTGGAATAGAAAACAACATACTTACATATATAAATAGAATGAAAGCAAAGCTGGCTTGTAAAGAAGCTAACGAAAAGCCAAAGTCAATGGATGATAGAATCGATCAAGAATTGACTGAGATACCTATACCTATAGGTAAATTTATTCTTGATAATGGTAAAGGCATTTTGTTTACAGACGGAATGTATTATCATATTTTGGAAGTAATTCGATTATTAAAAACTTATAAGCCATGACATTTAAAGACTTCGTAATTAATAAAATCGGTTACAAAAATTATATTGGATTCTTCCCCAATTTCTATTCAGAGATTGAAATGGTTGAAGTTGCAACTGAGTGGCATGAGGCAGAATTAGCGTCATTATCGCCTATTAAGGCAACAAAAACTGAGTTATTAGACACAGTTATTAATCTAATGGCAGTACTTGATACTCCAATAGGTAGACGTC